>Ga0315280_10008360_pt1 | contig 13552 bp, 10 predicted proteins | sample YL17G06_40_MG_FD_203697 | JGI IMG/M metagenome (GOLD analysis project Ga0315280, IMG submission 203697) | Sediment microbial communities from Yellowstone Lake, YNP, Wyoming, USA - YL17G06_40 | ecosystem: Environmental > Aquatic > Freshwater > Lake > Sediment | place: USA: Wyoming | collected...
TTCGGATTAGTTCGTTGTTCATAGTTCATAGTTGGTCGGTCGAAGGTTTTTGCCGCTCGTGGCTGGTGACTCGTGTGTCGTGAGGGATTGGATTAGACGAAGAGTTTGCTTTGGGCCTGGGCGATTAGGCGGTCACGGAGAGCAAGTTTTGTTTTGACGGGAATTGCAGTTTTGGATATTGTGGAGGGCATAAAAAAGAGACGCGCCCTCCCGAAGGATTGCGCGTCAGGTTGCTCCGTAGAGCACGTTCCTGCTTTTTCAAGCGGAACTGCCTTCGACTTTTCTCTTGTTATGACAAGTCTCAGGCGCGGATCAGTTATAATTACCTAAAATTAAACAGATTTCCCTTGAAATGTCAAGCTTTTTTTGGCAAAATAAATAAAAATATCGGAGGCAGTTAAAGACACATACGAACAGAAAGGGTTTAATATGCGCTACGTATTGGGTCTTGATTTGGGGCCTTCGTCTATCGGCTGGGCAGCCGTAAAAGCAGACGAAAAAGGGGATTTTTGTGGTCTGGCAACAATAAAGGACGGCAATAACAACATCCCTGCAATCGGTGTAAGAATCTTTCCGGCGGGCGTTGATAACATAAATCAGGGACAACGCGAGGAATCCAAAAACAAAAAACGAAGAGAGGCACGGTCTGTAAGACGGATGCTCCGGCGAAGGCGGGCAAGAAGATCACAACTTATTTCAGTCCTTATAACAAACGGCCTTATGCCCACAAACGATGCGGAGAGGGAACAAGAGCAAGACAAAGACCCTTATGAATTAAGAGCCAAAGCCATTAGTAAAAAATTATCGTTATATGAGTTTGGCAGAATATTTCTTCACATCGCAAAAAGGCGAGGGTTTCAATCTAACCGACGACAAGCGGAAAAAGATACAGAGGCTGGACTTGTGAAAGAAGCAATTGAACGTCTTACACAGCAAATTGGCAACAAAACACTCGGGCAATTTTGGGCAGACAAACTGAGAGAAAATCCACTACAGGCTATCCGCAACAGGAGAGGCGATTATCACTGGATAGCACAAAGACAACAATATCAAAATGAATTAAACGCAATTTGGCAAGCACAGTCTAAGTTTTATCCGAACGTTCTTACGTCCTCTCTAAAAGAGAAAATATTTGAAATCATTTTCAAACAAATAAATTTTGAACTGAGCAATACGAAAAAGAGAAAGGTAATCGGCACCTGCACTTTGATTGCCGGAAAGCCAAGGCTATCTATGTCAAGCCGAAAGGCCCAAGAGTATCGGTTACTACAAAAAGTTAACGATTTGAAAATTTATCGAAAAGGTACAGAAGTCGAATTTGACCGAAAGAAATTGTATGAAGAACTAATGATATCAAGAGAACGAAACTTCAAACAAATCAGAAAACTGCTCGATCTGAACGATGATGACAGAATAAACCTCGAATACAAAAAAAGTAAAAAGCTAATAGGAAACCAGATAGATGGTCTGTTGGCCAGCAATAAATTTTTCGGCAAAAAAGTATGGATTGTTTTAAGTGAACAGAAAAAAGAGGTAGTCTGGGATGAGATTCAGCAATATCTGCGAAATAGCAATATAACGGGTGAACAGATTGCAGGAAAAATTAAAAATGAATATGGACTTAAAATTGGGGATATAAACGCCTTAGAAAAGCTGACAGAGCCTAAGGGCAACATAAATTTCTGTGAGGAAGCCGTTGACAAGATACTACCTTATATGAGGGAGGGAAGAGACTTATACGAAGCGATTGAAAAGGCAAATTTTGCAAAAGGATGGACACAACAGAAATTTCTGCCGCTTCCCTCCAGAGATAATGGCATCAATATACCGAATCCGATAGTAACAACAGTTTTATTTCAGCTTCGAAAAATCTTAAATGCTTTGATTAGGGAACTTAGCAGGCCGGAAAAAATCATAGTGGAATTCGCACGAGAATTAAAAGCAAGCAAAGACTTCCGCGAAGAAATTGTTGAGGAGCAGGCGGAAAATCAAAGTAAGCGGGAAGAATGTATAAAACGTATCAAAGAGTACCATCGTTGGGACGAAGATGTGGAAGTTTCAGCAACAGACATACTGAAATATCGGCTGTGGGAGCAGCAGAAGGAATATTGCGCATATTCCTACCCATACAGGAACATTTCCATTGGGCAGCTTTTGAGTACAGATACAGAGGTTGACCATATTCTGCCGTATTCGATGAGTCTCGACAATTCAATGAACAATAAAGTTGTGTGTTTTGCAAATGAAAACCAAGCAAAAGGTCAAAATTCACCTATTGACTGGCTTGGCGAAACAAGCGAACGCTTCAAAAAAATTGCCGAGGCAATAGAAAAAGGGATGTTCGATTTTGACAAGGCAAAAAAAGAAAGATTTTTTGTTCATAATGAAGAAATAGCAGAAAAATATACGCCTGATAGACTCTTGCAGGATACATCATATATAGCAAGAGAAGTAAGAAGCTACTTGAAACGCTTGTATCCCGCAAGCGAAGCGGAAAAATGTGTCAAGACAACAAAGGGCGGGATAACGGCTGAACTCAGAAATATATGGGGCCTAAATGCGATTTTGCGTGAAGGTGAAGTAGGACCAAAGAAACGCGACGATTTGCGTCATCATGCAATAGATGCAGCGGTAATCGCTATTACTGAGCCGGGAATAATTAAAAAGATTACAGACAAGCTACAAAAAAACTGGCCGCGAAGACCGAGTCGGACAGTTGTTGATGAGCCGTGGAACGATTTCGGACCGGAATTGGCAAAGGCAACCGAGAAGGTCAATATTTCGCACAGGGTGCTTCGTAAGGTAAAAGGAGCACTTCATAAGGAGACAAATTACTGGAAGGAAACTAATGGTCCGCAGGCCGGAAAATTTATAACTCGCAAGGCACTGGATGGTAAATTTACAGACGATTGGGCAGAACAAATCTGCGACGAAACAATCAAAAACCTTGTAAAGGAAAGACTTGTACAGAACGAAAATGACCCAAAGAAGGCATTTAAGGTTAAGGAACCTTTGTATCTGCCGAACAAAAAAGGCAACCCTATACCAATCAAAAAAGTAAGAGTCTGGCAAACTTCAAATACAATGGTTCAGTTAAGACCTTATATTTGGACTGAACCGGGTTCCAATCATCACGTCGAAATATTCAGGGTAAAAGATGAGGGTAAATACAAAAATAAACTTGTTAAGAAAATCTGGACTACATGGGAAACATCACAACGAATCAAGAAATACTGTCTGAGGAACAATGATAACAAAATACCGAATCTTATCATTACGCAGGAAAATCCTTATCCAGAACAGTTTAAAAACGTGGAATTTATAATGTCTCTATCAGCAGGAGAAACTGTAAAAATGATAGACAGACAAGGAAAAGAAGTCCTGTCAAGGGTCATAAAAATGTCTGGAGACAAGGATTCTACAACAAGTATTGATATTCTATTTTGGAAAGTACAAGCTGCAAAAGTCGAGGGCAAGATAAACCAGCAAACACCAAATGTTTATAGGATAACTACACTCCAAGATTTCGATAAATTGAAAATGCAAAAAGTTACAGTAGACCCCTTAGGCAGAATACGATGGGCGAATGATTAAGCGTATTGTCGAAATTTCATCGGCAAGGACGCAACTTTCAATTCGATACAGTCAATTGATAATCAGGGAGGAAGGGCGGGAGGTAGGAAGTATCCCTTGCGAAGATATAGGGGTCTTGCTTATTGACCATCAGGGAACTACTTACACACATTCGGTCTTTACAGAGTTACTTCGGTGCGGGGCGGCGGTAGTTCTATGCGGAGGGAATCATCAGCCGACAGGGATGCTGCTGCCAATCGAGAGCAACAGTATGCAGACGGAGAGATTTCGGCAGCAGATAGAAGCAAAAGAGCCGGTAAAAAAGAGATTGTGGAGGCAGATTGTCCGGGCAAAGATAAAACATCAGGCCAAATTGGTCGGCAAGGACAGCGATGTTTATCCGGTTTTAATGGCTTTGCGGGAGAGGGTACGAAGCGGTGACCCTGAGAATATAGAAGCGCAGGCGAGCAAGAAATTCTGGCCTGTGTATGTGCAGGATATTATTTCTGAGTTTCACAGGGACATCGAGGGCAGGCCGCCGAATAATATGCTCAACTACGGCTATATGGTGATGCGGGCGGCGGTTGCACGGGCGCTATGTTCGGCGGGGCTGCTTCCCTGTCTTGGGATTCATCATCGCAACCGCTACAATGCGTTTTGTCTTGCAGATGATATGTTAGAGCCATTTCGGGGATTTGTGGAGCATAAGGTGCGAGATGTATGCAAGACAAATGGTGTGCCGGATGAGCTTACACAGCCGGTTAAGGCCCGGCTTTTAGCGGTGCTATATGAGCCGGTAACAATCACGGGTTTCGAGGGGCCTTTAATGGTCGGCCTGCATCGGACAATGGCGTCGCTGCAAAGATGTTTTGCGGGAGAGCAGAAGGAGCTGGATTTGCCTAAGATATGATTTTGAGCAGTTACAGAGCGATGTGGATTTTCGCGATGTTTGATTTGCCGACAGACACAAAAAAGGCGAGGAAAGACTATACCTATTTTCGCAAAAATTTGTTGAAAGATGGCTTTAGCATGCTACAATATTCGGTGTATGTCAGGCACTGTGCGAGCGAGGAAAATGCAGATGTACACTATGGAAGGGTCAAGAATTTTTTGCCTCCTGATGGGGAGGTTCGGCTTGTTGGTATCACCGATAAGCAATTCGGGCGGATGGAGACTTTCTGGGGAAAATTGCGGAAACCGCCTGCTGTTCAGCCGAGACAGCTCGAATTATTTTGAAAAATTTAGCCGCAAACCCTTAACAGCGAAGGGTTTGCGGCCCACCTATTATAACTGATCCGCGTCCGAGTGCAAGCCACAACCTTAGCGATATTGTATCCGCGGGAGAGACATTATAACTGATCCGCGTCCGAGTGCAAGCCACAACCTACCGCGGTAATAGCCGCGATGCGTGCCAATTATAACTGATCCGCGTCCGAGTGCAAGCCACAACGTCAGCAGGTCATAGAGAATCTTCAAGGATATTATAACTGATCCGCGTCCGAGTGCAAGCCACAACGCCCCGGCGTTGTCGTCAACGCCGCCGAGCATTATAACTGATCCGCGTCCGAGTGCAAGCCACAACCGAAGACCCAGCCGCGAACAGTAAGCTGGTATTATAACTGATCCGCGTCCGAGTGCAAGCCACAACCGAGAACGTGGGCACTTATGCCGGCACCGTATTATAACTGATCCGCGTCCGAGTGCAAGCCACAACACATACCATCCGTGTAAGAAAAGGGTTCACATTATAACTGATCCGCGTCCGAGTGCAAGCCACAACCGAGCTCGGTGATGGCCATACCTTCCGGGAATTATAACTGATCCGCGTCCGAGTGCAAGCCACAACGCAGCAGTGACGGCCGTACCGTTGTGCGTAATTATAACTGATCCGCGTCCGAGTGCAAGCCACAACTCGAGAATATCGTGGGCGAACTGCTTGTCGATTATAACTGATCCGCGTCCGAGTGCAAGCCACAACAAAAGCTCGATTATATAAATCAGGGGGCACATTATAACTGATCCGCGTCCGAGTGCAAGCCACAACACATAAGCCCAAGCTCCCTGTAAGACGGCTATTATAACTGATCCGCGTCCGAGTGCAAGCCACAACGTAGGTCTAGTGCGGCCGGCGGCTTGGAGGATTATAACTGATCCGCGTCCGAGTGCAAGCCACAACAAATTCCATATTCTCTCGACCCATAAATCAATTATAACTGATCCGCGTCCGAGTGCAAGCCACAACAGGCATTGTGGAAGGGTGAAATTGCATTGAATTATAACTGATCCGCGTCCGAGTGCAAGCCACAACGCGTCGTGTGCCCGACCGATGCCGACCAAATTATAACTGATCCGCGTCCGAGTGCAAGCCACAACTAAGTAATGCCGAATCACGACTTACGAACTATTATAACTGATCCGCGTCCGAGTGCAAGCCACAACAGCCCTCGCAGTCTGTCGGCACCTTCGATCATTATAACTGATCCGCGTCCGAGTGCAAGCCACAACCCGTTGACAGCGGCCACGCCCGAACGCAGATTATAACTGATCCGCGTCCGAGTGCAAGCCACAACGCCCGCTGTTGTGATAGACTCAATAGGGATATTATAACTGATCCGCGTCCGAGTGCAAGCCACAACTGGCCATTGACTGTGTTGCACAAAAAACATATTATAACTGATCCGAGTCCGAGTGCAAGCCACAACGATAGAGTCCTTGTCTATCGTGCCAGTGCTCCAACAGCCGCTTTGTTATGCCGGTTACACCCGGGTAGTTATTCTCTCGCCACGTTTTTACTCGCGGGCGGATTTGATTAACAAGTGGGAGCGGCACAAAAATCCCAGGGTCATCAAAAGATTTAGACTCAGGCGTAGCAGTTACGTAACCGGCAGGGCGTCGGCCCTGTCTTTTTTCAAAGCTTCTGGTTTGGCGGTCGTAGTGCCAGTGGAGTTTTGGCTCCTCAAATGGCGAATTGATTATCAAATGGTCGATTTTTTCCTGGCTCATCTGCCTTCTTTCAACAGTTTTCTATCCTGCGGGGTCTGGAGGTAATTTTGCTTTGAGACGATACGTTTGCCTGTTTTCGATTCGAGGTCTTTTCTGGCCTTTCCTGCGACTCCGCCACCTTCGTGAGCTGCGCCTTTTGCCTCGAGGAATCCTTGAGCATTTTTTGTGCGTGTGATTTCGGTTGTGGCTGCCTCGCCTAACATTGAGAAAATCAACTCAAGGTCGTTGAAATGGTCGCGGAGGTTCTCGCGTTTGAGGCCTTTCAGGCGTTTATACTGGGATGGTGTCAGGCCGAATGTGGCCTTTGAGATTTCAGCGGTAAGGATTGCATATTCGGCGTCCTCTTTGACGCGGCGTTTTTTCCATTCATCGGTAAGCTCTTCTCTGATAGCTATACCTCTCATACGCTTTTCAATCCAGTTGTCGGAGTAGCCCTTGGCCTTATACAGTGCACGGGTTCTTTTTGTAGCGAGTTCGGGGTCTTCTATTTCCTGGATGCGCTCATAGCCGACCCTTGCCAGCCAGCGTTTGAAGGGTTCAGCTTTGGGAGAAGGTATGGTTTGAATAATGCGAAAGACGGTTTCGGTATCCGCACAATCGGTCAGGCGCAACTTGCCGTCAGGCGCCTGCAATTTCAACTGTCCGATTTTTTCGGACACTTCATCATAACCTTCTTTTATGAGCTTTTTCTTCAAATCACTCCAATACTTGCGGGGTCTTTCGTTTCCTGTCAGGGCTTCGATAATATCAATTATCGAGAACCACCACTGGTTGTTATGAATGGTCTTTCGAACTTCCTTGCCCCTAAATACTGCTATTTTTGTTGTTTCCATAGTGTGATTACTCCAGGTCGAGGATGCGGAGGGACTCAATGCCTCTGTCGTCAATGATTTTGACGGCGATGCGCTTGTTATCGCCTGCGGCAAAGGGAAGCGAGACAGTTCCGCGATATGCTTCGATAAGGTCAGGGTCGATTTCGGCTTTGAGATTTCTGGCTAATCTTGCCCAGCCCTGGTCTTCATCTGCCATTGGGAAAAAGACCTGTCGGGGATAGACGCTTCTGCCGTCATAATCGGTATCGAGCATCCACATTGCGATTTTTTCTGTGCCGCCGGATTCGATATTGCCGGTCCGCGTGTTGTAGTAATCAAAGCCCAGCACCTCGACTTTGTATTTACCGGCACCTTCGCCTTCTTTGATTTTTTCGAGCTTTATGTCTGGCTGGCCGATGAGCCAGAAGGACTCGTTGCTGGAGCGTTTCTTTTTGAGGTCGTCGGTGAGGAGGTCGGCGTTCATCTGCGCCTTTAGCAGCGTTACACCCGGCCAATCGGTTTCGTCAATGTCTTTGGCGGCCTCGGGGTCGAACTGAAACGCGGCAAAGACAAGTAACTTGGGCTTCGGCACGAGTGTATAGGCTTCCTGAATGGCGAACTGTACTTGGTTTTTCTCCATAGGTGCATGTTCTGGGCCGAAAGATAGGACCACCCTTTGGGGTTTATCTTCTTTTGTTTCAGCATCTGCGTGAAGCCAGCGGGTTCCGCCTACGGGTTCGACACGGGAGAATTCGATTTTTTGGCCGCCTTTGCCGCGTATGCCGGTTTTGAGAAGTTCGTCACGCCATTCGGCCTGGCGTAATGTTTCGCCGCTGCGCACAATAGAGGCGTCGGGGGCAAGCGGAGTCTGGATTCCCGCCTGCGCGGGAATGACAGGAGGCGTTGCGGGTGGAGAGTCGAGGAGGGGTTTGACGACTTGTGCGGGGACGGCCTCAACTGTGAACGGGCCTGTGACGCGGGCCTTGGAATTATCTATGTATGGCTGGTTATAGAGAGTTTCTTCGCCGGGCGGTTCGTTGTTGGCGATGGACTTCAGCGTAACGTGGGGGACGGTTTTGTATTTGAAGCCGCTGGCGACGCCTTCGCTTTCGTGGGCAAGCTCGTAGTAATCAAAAAGAGGCGTCATAAGCCGCTGCTTTGCAAGGGTGAGCGCCACACGGGACGTATCGCAGGTGAGCCAGCGTCTGCCCCACTGCTCAGCGACGTAAGCCGTCGTCCCGCTGCCGCAGGTCGGGTCAAAAACTAAATCGCCGGGGTCGGTGCAAAGAAGCATGCAGCGTTGAATTACTTTTTCGGCTGTTTGTACAACAAAAACCTTTTCTGTTCTCATTAACAAATCGAGCCAGATATCAGTAATAGGAATCAAAGGGAAATCATCAAGATATAGTACATAAGCAAGATTTTTCCCGGTAGTCATGAGCCTATTCTTTTGAATAAGTCGATTCATACCTTCAGGATGTGATGCCCAAGCTCTGCCTGGAGGTGGATAATAAGTTTTCCCTTCAAATTCTAATGCATCACCTGTACGATCTGTTGCAGACATTGAGCATGGATTACTCATTTTAAAAGGACGCCACCCGGCAGGAATAAGATTAGGATTTTTCTTTTCATCTGTAGAAAGAGGTCTTCTCGTTTTTCCATCTGGCGATTCAATTTGGTCATATCGCATTCCAGTGGTTTCTCCTACACCGCTCTCTTTTTCTTCAAATAATTTACGGAACTTATGGCATTCTATATTTTTTGCGTACCAAAGAATTGCATCATATGAGTGTTCCATCTTGCTGACTGTGAGACCGCTTTTCTTTTTGAATACAATTTGATTTATAAAATTTTCGGATTTGAAAATTTCATCTATCAATTCTCGCACAAGGTGGACGTTTTCGTCTGAGATTTGGACGAAGCAGGAGCCGGATTCTGTCAGAAGTTCTTTTGCCAAAAGCAGGCGGTCGCGCAGATAAGTCAGATATGAATGAATCCCCAATTCCCATGTATCTCGGAATGCCTTAATCATTTCGGGCTCGGCGATCAGGTCTTCGTCTTTGCCGTCTTTGACATCACGTTTATTTATGAAGGGCTGAAAGTTAGAGCCGTATTTGATGCCGTAAGGCGGGTCGATGTAAATCATCTGGACCTGTCCGGCCAGACCTTCTTTTTCTAAAAGTGAGTTCATTACTAAAAGCGAATCGCCTGCGATGAGGCGATTAGACCAGTTGTGGGCGTGCTTGTAGAATTGTATCGCATCCCGCAAGGGGGGATTTTCTTCAAGAGAATCGAAAAGCCCCGGCTGATAGAGCGGGCCATTTCTCTTTCTTACCGCCTCGATGATTGTCTTTGGGTCTATTCGCTCGTGGACGTGGAGGGAAACGGTGGGGACTTCAAAGGAGGTGTGCTCTGCTTTTCCTGCCCAGACTAACTGTGGGTCAAGATGTTCGTCATACTGATATTTTGTCTTCTTGCCAGATTCCGGGTCGGTCTGCGGCGTAACCAATCCCACCGGAGGGTTATTGAGGCGTTTTTTGTCCTTATGGTCGTATTGTTCGATGGGTTTTTTGCGCTGCTCTTTGTATTTGGCCATAACTATCCCTCAGGAAAATAAAGGATATTATAAAGGAATTCTGGGGCGAGGGCAAGAAGATTTCGGATTGCGGATTGCAGATTTGTCGATTGATGGAGATTGCCACGGCCTGCTTCGCAGGCCTCTGCGCTCGGGACAGGCTCTTCAATTGATTATTTAGAGATTGCCGCGCTGCGCTCGGAATGACATTCTAATTTACAATTTGCGATTTACGATTTACGATTGACATATTCGTATTGCGGGGTGCGTATTGCGTTGTCGTGCCGACAACGGCTAAACTGGATTCCCGCCCATTCGACTACGCTCAGGGTAAACTATCGGGCCTCGCAATGATAAGGATGGGGAATAATGAATGTAGAATGTAGAATTGAGAAGACAGGAGACAGCAGTCAGGAGGCACAGAGGAAATAACGAATATCGAATTTTGAATAACGAATAACGAAGGAAAAAGAGCAGGCACAGAGGGTCAAAGGCACAAAGGCACAGAGGCAGAAGACAGAAGGACATAAGACTCAAGACATAAGACTCAAGACGGAAGGCGAAATGGCGGGAAGGGTTTATATAGGAATAGCGGGGTGGTCGTATCCGGATTGGAAAGGGATTGTATATGCCGGGTCGAAAATCGACCAGCTTAAATATGTAAGCAGATTTGTAGATTGTGTGGAAATCAACAATACTTTTTACCGGCCACCTTCTGAGAAGGTCACGAAGCTATGGCTGGAAAGTATCTCCGGAAGGCCGGGGTTTTTCTTTACGGCAAAACTGCATCGGGATTTCAGCCATGAAGGCAAGATTGATGCTGAAATGGTAAAGGAGTTTCATCAGGGATTTGGGCCGATGTTAGAGGCGGATAAGTTAAAACATTTATTAGCTCAATTCAGATATGACTTTGCTGACAGCACGGACAACCGGGAGCATCTGGCCAGAATAGCAGAGTGTTTTTGCGGTGCGTTTGGTCTGGCGGTGGAGGTAAGGCATAAATCGTGGCAAGAAGAGAGTGCCTTGAGGTTCTTAGAGGAGCTTGGCGTTTCGGTCTGCAATCTTGATTATCCAACGACCTGGAATTCATTTGATATGCAGTACTGCACGGTGGGCAGGAATGGGTATTTCAGGATGCACGGCAGAAATCAGGAAAAATGGTTCAGCAAGGCAGGCAGAAATGAAATCTACGATTACTATTACAATAGTGCGGAGCTTGCCGGTATAAAGGAAAGAATTGATAGATTGGCAAGGGCCTTCGAGACACTTACGGTCATTGCCAATAATCACTTTCGAGGCGCTGAACTTGCCAATGCTATCGAATTGAAGGCATTACTTAGCGGTGAGAAACAGCTTGTTCCTGAAGGTCTTTTGAGCGTTTATCCGAATCTGGCGGCAATTGCCTGCGGAGCAGGATGAGGATAATATCTAACACTACAACGCCATTCACTACGAAAACAAAGACGGTTCAAAATCCGAAGCACGAAATCCTAAATTCGAAACAAATCCAAAATTCGAAATTCAAATGACCAAAACATCGGCAGGCCTATGTATGGTTTTGTTTTGGACCTTCGCACTCCGGCCATTCAAGGTTGTCTTGAATTTCGACCTTCAGATTTTGAGTTTTACTCCTTGTATAACAGCGAGCTGTAACCTTTTGCAAATCGCAAACTGTTGCAATAGTACTAAGAGCTTTTCAAAAAGCCCTTCCTTATAAGGCGCTGCTCGGCGAAAAAGAGGGTTGAATCCTCCGGTATTTTATTGAGTCCCAGGACCTCTCGCAGTTCGGGGGAATCTTCGAGAAGGCCGATAATACCGCGGAAATCAGTCTTGAGAGACCGGCGTAAGGTCAGGATTGCAAACAACTGATGCTGTGTAAAATCCCTGCTGGCGAAGGGATGAGCATACAGGGGGATAGATTCCTTTGCTATGCGAAGGGCCTGGCGGGCGAGAGCCACCGGCGATTTGGTCATTTTTACTTCTGCAGGCATACGATATAAATCGGCTAAAGCGGGGTGAAAAATCAAATGTTATTAGAAGCGACCCGCCGTGAAACGGCGGGCTAAATACAACTTAATCAGTTCTTGCTTTGCGGGGGAAGGGGGAGGTTTAGTTCGGCGAGGACTTTTTTCATATCTTCCCAGACATAGCGGCGGTTCTCATCGGAGTAGTTTCGCAATAGATATGCGGGATGGAAGGTTGCCATAAGCTTAAGAGGCGGTCGGCCAATGCCGGCATAGTATTCGTGGAACTGGCCACGCAATTGGCCGATGGACCTGGTGGTATTTAACAGCATTCTGGCTGCGTGAGCACCGAGTGCTACAATAACATCGGGATTGATTGCCTCAATCTGCCTTTGAAGATACGGCAGACAGCTTATCATTTCATCCGGACGAGGGTCGCGATTTTCGGGCGGTCGGCATTTGAGGATATTGCATATAAAGATATCGCTGCGTTTTAAGCCACAGGCGGCGATTATCTTATCGAGCAATCGGCCGGCTCTTCCGACGAAGGGACGGCCCTGGGCATCTTCATCGGCACCGGGTGCTTCGCCGACAAACATTATGCGGGCTTTTGGACTGCCTTCGCCGGGAACGGCGTTGGTTCGAGTTGACCCAAGGTCGCATTTGCGGCATTGGCGAACTTCATCGGCGATTTTTTCAAGCTCCTCTGCCGAGGCGGTGACATCGGGAGCATCGCTCTGGCGCTTTGGTTCGAGGACTCTCTGTTCACCCTTAACAGCAAAGCCAGCGAAGAACTGCTCCATTTCGAGATGCTGTCGAACGACTTTGTTGATGTCCACATCCTTTTCCATCGGGATAAATTGTAATTCTATTTTTGAGGTAAGGCAATAAAAAGGGCGCTTCTCAGAAAAGGAAGCGCCCTTCTGGGATTTGAGGATAGTCGCTTTTAGACAAGGCCCTGGGCGAGCATCGCGTTGGCGACTTTGATGAAGCCGGCGATGTTTGCGCCAGTGACGAAGTTGCCGGGGCAGCCATATTCTTCGGCTGCCTGGCTGGCACTTTTGTAGATTGTTGTCATAATGATTTTCAATTCGGCATCTGCTTTCTCGAAAGTCCAGGGGATGCGCTGACTATTTTGTGCCATTTCGAGGCCCGAAACGGCGACTCCGCCGGCGTTTGAAGCTTTGCCAGGCAGAAACAGAACCTTGTTGGCGTGGAACACATCGACAGCTTCCGGAGTGCAGGGCATATTGGCACCTTCAGCAACGGCAATACAGCCGTTTTTGACGAGAGCTTTTGCAGCGGCTTCGTCAAGCTCATTCTGTGTCGCACAGGGAAGGGCGATGTCACACTTGACATTCCAAACGCCACTGCAACCCTCGGTGTATTTAGCCTTTTTATGGATTGCAACATACTCTTTTATGCGTTTTCGTTCTACTTCTTTGATTTGCTTGACGGTATCGAGCTTAACGCCATCGGGGTCGTAAATGAAACCGTTGGAGTCGCTCATTGTAACGACCTTTCCGCCGAGCTGCTGGACTTTTTGGGCGGCATAAATGGCGACATTACCTGCACCTGATATGGCAACGGTCATACCATCAAAGCTTTTGCCTTTGGCCTTTAAC
>Ga0315280_10008361_pt1 | contig 13552 bp, 12 predicted proteins | sample YL17G06_40_MG_FD_203697 | JGI IMG/M metagenome (GOLD analysis project Ga0315280, IMG submission 203697) | Sediment microbial communities from Yellowstone Lake, YNP, Wyoming, USA - YL17G06_40 | ecosystem: Environmental > Aquatic > Freshwater > Lake > Sediment | place: USA: Wyoming | collected...
GAAGTACTGCACGGGGTTCTGCCCCGGCGGCCGCAGCGTATCCACCGGGATGTCCTCGCCTGCGGGATTGCCGCGCTTCTGCAACCGCACGGTTTTCTCGAAGTCATAGCTGGCGATGCTGCCTTCCCGGCCCACGATGACGAAACCGCATTTGGGCTGGGGCTGTTGCGTCCAGGGATCCGAGTGGGTGCCCCAGCGCGTCTCGAACTTAGAGAGGCCGCAGTCGTACCTGGCCACGGTGATGCTGTGCTCGTCCACTTCCAGGCCTGCAGGCTCATCGACGATGGAAGTTACCTCGATGGGAACCTTGCCGTTATGGTACCAGGTGCCCAGGGTCACCCCGTAGCCGAGGTAATCCAGCAGAGAACCGCCTCCGGCTTCTTTCTTATAGAACCAGGTGAATGGCTTCTCCCGTTGGCGTTCCTCCGGGCTGATCTCCACCTTGTCCGCCGTATGGTACAGGGGACCCCGGTTGCCGTCGTAATAATGCACCTCGATCACCTCGCCGATGGCCCCCCCATCGATCAACCGCTTCGCCGTCACATGCGGCGGATACCAGGCCAGCGGCCAGTTGATGGCCAAAAGCTTGCCGCTCTGGCGCATCGCCGAGATCATCCTGTCCGCCTCATCAAGGCTGGCGGCGAAGGGCTTTTCCAGCAACACGTGCACGCCGAAGGGGGCCACCTTGAGCACCCATTCGCCGTGGCGGGCCGTGGCCGGGCACAGGATGACGATATCGGGTTTTGTGACCTCCAGGCATTTCCGGTAGTCCGTGAACACCCGCTCGGGGGGGATGGAGAAATTGGAGATGGCGCGCTCCATCTTGCGGGGGTCCTGGTGGCAGACACCCACGATCTCGGCGTCGGGATGGTCGTAAACCATCCTCAGATTGTCGCCCATGTGGTCGTGATCGAAGTTGATCCCCGCCACCCTCCATTTCTTCATTGCGGCCCCTCCTACCACCAGACCGACTTGAGCGGCTTCTTGATCATGAGCGGCTTGAGGAAGGCGATCGCCTTCTCTGCTCCGTCCTCCGGAGACATCACCGGATCCTCGTGCTCGAAGGACAGCACGTAGTCGTAACCCACCGAGACGAGCGCCGTAATGACTCTCCTCCAGTTCACCTGCCCCCAGCCGGGAACCCGGAAACGGAAGCCCCGGTCGGGCCTGGTCCAGGGCCCAGTGGGAATTACCCCGGAGCGCCGCACCTCGTCTTCCTGCAGCTCGCCGTCCTTGGCGTGGCAGTGGAGAATGCGCGACCCGAAAGTCTTGATGAACACCACCGGGTCGATCAGCTGCCACACCAGGTGGGAAGGGTCGAAGTTGAATCCGAATGCCGGTCTGTTGCCCAAGGCCGCCAGAGCGCGCTCCGCGGTCTCGATGTTGTAAGCGATGCCCGTCGGGTGCACCTCCAGCGCCCACTTCACCCCATACCTGTCGAACTCGTCGAGGATGCGGTTCCAGCGTTCGGCGAACAGCGAAAAGCCCTCCTCGTACAGCTTCTCGTTGGCCGGGGGGAATATGTACCACTTGTCCCAGACGTGGGAGCCGATAAGCCCGGTCACTACCGGTACCTCCAGCTCGGATGCCGCCTGGGCCGTGAGGGTGAGCTGCTCCAGAGCGTAGGCGATCTTCTCGTTTGGGGTCATTCCCGGCGCCCAGGCGTCGGTGCTTTGGTCATGCGGTCCCATCGAAAGCTGGCCTGCTACCCCATGGCTGATGGCGGAGATGGCGAGACCGTGGCCGGCGAGGAGTTTCTTCAGCTCCTTGCCCTTTCCGGAAAGTACCGCCTGCAGGTCGAGGTGGCGGTTACCCGCCCAGGCCGGCAGCTCAACCGCCTGGTAGCCGAGCTCCGAGACATAGCGAGCCACCTGCTCCAGGGGCCATTCTCCGAAAAGATTCGTGAATATGCCGAGCTTCATTCTCGCCTCCTCCGGGTGTAGGCGACCACGATCACGAACAGCAGGCCCCCGTACACGATCTGGCGGACGGCCTCCGTGGTCTGGAGGGCCACCAATATGCTGGATAGGGTAGTGAGCAGGATGCAGCCGATGACCGCCCCGACGTAGCTGCCGGCCCCGCCCGCCAGGGAGATCCCGCCCACCGCCACCGCGGCGATGGAAGACATGAGGTAGGGCGCCCCGAGGTTCAGGTACGGGGTCCCAGTGTAGCCGAGCACCAGGAACCCGGCGAACGCGGAGATCGCTCCGCAGATGCCGTAGACGAACATGCGGAACCGCTTAACGTTGATCCCGGACAGCTCGGCGGTGACCCCGTTGGCGCCCACGCCGAATAGCACCGCGCCCCAGCGCTTGCGGAACAGGATGAGCGAGACGGCCGTGATGACCAGGAGCCAGAAGAGCAGCACGTTGGGCACGCCCGCCACGCGGCCGTTGCCCAGGACTTCCAGGAGGTTCGGGGCGGTGCCGCTGGGATAGCCCCCGGTGTAGATGAGCGAGAGCCCTTCCACCACGCTGGCCATGGCCAGGGTCATGATGAGCGGCGGGATGCCGATGTAGGAGACCCCGACGCCGTTCACCATGCCGATGGCGAAGCCCGCGCCGAGGCAGGCCGCCAGGGCGGCGGGGATGTTGGCGTCCTTGCCCTTCAGGATGGAAGAGGCGACCACCACACCGAAGGAAAGCACGGAGCCCACCGAGAGATCGATCCCTTCCCCGCCGGCCAGCACTACCAGGCTCTGGCCGAGGGCCACGACGCCTAGAAAAACCGAGAGGCGAAGGACGCTCATGACGTGGCCAAAGCTCAGGAATCCCGCGGAGATGATCTCGCCGAAGAGGAACAGCACCACGACCGATCCGACGGCGATGGTGAGCTTGTTGGCGGCCAGAGCGCGCAGGGATTCCGGCAAGGATCGCAGCTGACTCTGGGTTTGCACGGCCGTCCCTTCAGCGCCGGGAGATCGAGCGGCGCAGCCGGGGGACCGCGCCGATCAGCAGGGCGATGATGATGATGACCCCTTTCATGAACTCCTGGTAGAAGGAGGTGATGTTGGCGAAATAGATGATATTGATCAGCAAACCCAGGATGATGCCCCCCATGATCGCGCCCACGTAGCTGCCTCTGCCCCCGGAGAAGGCCATGCCTCCGATCACGGCCGCGGCCACCGAGTTCAGGGTGAAACCCTGGCCGCTCCTGGCGTCCCCGGTGGCCGTCTGGCCGACCACGCACAGCGCGGCCAGGGCGGTGAAAACGCCGCTCACCAGGAAGGCGAACACCTTGGTGGCGGTCACCCTGATCCCGCTGGCCCGCGCCGCCGCTTCGCTTCCCCCCACGGCGTACAGGTGCCGGAAGGCGCGCAGCCGCCCCAGCAGCAGGCAGAAGACGATGGCGATCAGGAGCACCAGTACGGGCATGGGCAGGAAGCCGCCGAGGGACTTGCCGTACAGGCTGTAGTAGGCTTCCGGGATGTAGCCTCCGGGGGTGGGCATGATGAGCAGCGCGATCCCGAACCACACGGTCGAGGTGGCGAAGGTCATGATCAGAGGCGGCGGGCCGATGAAACCGATGAAAAAGCCGTTGAACAGGGACAGAAACAGCGCCACGCCGACGCCGAGCAGGGATACGAGCAGTATGGACAGGCTGGAGTCCCCCATGAGTGAGGCCATCGCCACCGTCACCAGCGAGATGCCGGCGCCTATCGATAGATCCACGGCTCCGACCAGGATCACCGTGGCCTGGGCCAAGCTCACCAGGATGAGCGGGGTGAAGGTCATGAAGTTCATCTTGAACACCTGGTAGGAAAAAAAGGTCGGTTGCAGGATGGCGTTTACGATGATCAGCAGCACCAGCATCAGGAAGCTGGGAAACGAGGAGTGCTGGGGGAGGCCTCTTAGGACTTGCCTGTTTCGGTTCACGGTTTTTCCCCCGTATGCTCCACGTTCAGGGATGAGGCCACAATCCGCTCCTCAGTGATGTAGTCTCCGGAAATTTCCTTGACGATACTGCCCTCGAACACGATCAGCACGCGGTCGCAGTTGCCTATGAGCTCATCGGTGTCGCTGGCGTACAGCAAGACCGAGGTGCCCTTCATGGTCAGTTCGGAGAGGATGGAGTAGATGTTCTCCCGGGTGCCGACGTCCACGCCCAGCGACTTTTTGTCGTACCTCCTTTCAGATTGGACAGAAGCGATCGAAAACGAACAGATTTTGATCGAGCTTTTCGCTAAATCTGAAATATTATATAATCATTATTCTAGACTGTCAACGGTTGGAGGGTTCGGGAGTGAACTCCCGCGAGCGCGTCCTGGCGGCAATCGGCCGCAAGATTCCAGATCGGACCCCGGCCGACTACAAGGCGGAACCGGTGGTGAACGACAGGCTGATGGGTCGATGGAGAACGGACGATTATGAGGCCGTGCTCGACCGCCTTCAGGTAAACATCAGGCGGATAGAACCTCGCTACCAGGGTCCGCCGAGCAAATCGCTACCAGGCGGGATTAGCGAGGACTTCTGGGGCATCAGGTCGAAGACCATGCAGACCGCGGTAGCCAGCTACGACATGTTCGTGGCGACCGAGCTGTGGGCGGCCTCGAGCATGGCAGAGCTGGAACGCCACCCCTGGCCGTCCCCGGACCTCTTCGACTACTCGGTGATGGCCGGCCAGGCGGAAAGGTGCCCCGAACAAGCCGTCATGTACGAAGGCTCCGATCTGTTCACCCGGCCGAGCATTCTCCGGGGCATGGAGAACCTCCTGGTGGACATGGCCAAGAGGCCGGAGATGGCCCACTATGTGATCGGGAAGTTCGCCGATTTTTACGCAGAGGATCTCACGCGCGCTTTGGAGGCTTCCCAGGGGGGATTCCAGCTTTACTGCGAGTGGAGCGACTACGGCACCCAGGCCGGCCTGCTCCTGTCCAGGCAAATGTGGCGTGAGTTCGCTGGGCCTTACCTCAAGCGCCTGGCGGACATCTGCCATTCCGCCGGGGTCGCCTTCATGCTCCATAGCTGCGGCGCCGTGCGCGAGCTCATCCCCGATTTCATCTCCATCGGGGTAGACGTCCTCGACCCTATCCAGACCATGGCAGCGGGCATGGAGCCGGCGGGCCTGAAGCGCGACTTCGGGGACCGGATCGCCCCAGGAGGTACGGGCGGAAGTGAGGCGCCGGGTGGCCACCCTCGGAAAGGGAGGAGGCTACATCATCGCTCCCAGCCACAACATACAGCCCGACACGCCCGTGGAGAATATTCTCGCCATGTACGAGCCGGAGCTGCGAACGCACTCATAGGAGGTAAAGACATGTACACCCTTACGGATCTCCGCTATCAAGCCAAGAGGCGGACGCCGGAGGAGCTGCTCGAGCAGTTGCGGAGCTTCTCGCTCGACCTGAAGCTCTCGGTGGGCATCTGGTACTTCGCTCCGGGAGGAGGCAGGTTCCATGAGCGCTATGTCCCGGACCTGAGCATAGAGGACCGCCTAGCGCTTGCCGCCAAGATGGCCAGGTTCGGGGTCAAGGGCATCGAAGCCCACTACCCCTCCGAGGTCAATGAACAAAACCTGCACCTGTACAAGAAGCTGGAGAAGGAGGCAGGGGTCCGCCTGGTGGGGCTCGGCCCGGACAGCTTCCGCCACCCGGATTGTGAGTTCGGCTCGCTTTCCAACCCCGACCGCAAAAAAAGGGAGGCGGTGCAGAAGTCGATCATCGGCGCCTTGAAGCTGGTCAAGGAGGCGGGCGCCACCCACATGGGGCTCTGGCCCGGGATCGACGGCTTTCTGTATCCTCTGGGAACGGTGTACTACGACATGTGGGACTGGTTCGAGGGGGCTCTGGCCGAGTGCATGGACGAAGTGCCCGGGGTGCGGATCGGCCTGGAGACCAAGCCGTACGAGCCGGCGCCGAACAACATTTACCGCAACACGGCGGACGGCCTGGTCATGGCCCGCGACGTGGAGGCGCGGCTGAAGAATCCGGTCAACCGGAAGCTTCTCGAGCAGGGGCACTGCCTCATCGGTTTCCAGCCGGAGATCGGCCACGTCATGATGGGCTTCGAGATCCTGCCATACTCTTATATGCGCATCACCCGGGAGGCGCGCCTGCAGCACATCCACGTCAACAGCCAGCCGCTCGGCAATTACGACCAGGACCTCAACGTCGGGGTGGTAAACTGGCAGGACGCGGAAGCGCTCCTGTATGCCTTGAAGATGGTCGGCTATTCCGGATACTTCGGGATCGACATCAACCCAGAGCGGATGCCGGTGCTCGAGGCCGTCAGGATCAACGCCCGGGTCCTGCAGATCATGAACCAGCGGGTGGACGCGCTGCCCCACGAGAAGCTGCTCGACTGCTTCTACCATCCCGAAGCCAACCGTGGCGGGATCGAAAGCATCCTCGCGGAGAGCTACGCGATCAGGAAAGAATAGGCCGATTCAGAAACTCATCGACTTCAGCGGCCGAAGGGATGCCCTTCTGACCTCCGGGGCGTGTGGCCTTGATCGCCGCCGCCGCTGAGGCGACGCGGACCCTGTCCCCAATACCCAGGCCTCGGCTCAGGCAGGCCGCGTATGCGCCGTGGAACACGTCGCCGCAACCGGTGGTGTCGACCACCTCCACCCGGAAGGCCGGCTGGTGGCGCGCGTCCCCGGGGTGTTCCGCTGAAACGTACCAGCAGCCCTCCGCTCCCATGGTCACCACGACCGCCGCACGGGTTTCATCCCAGAGCGCTTCGGCGGCCCGGCGGCCGTCCCCGGCTCCGGTGAGCAGGCGGGCGAACTCGATCGGCAGGACCAGGTGGTCCGTCAGTGCGAATAGCTCGTCGAAGGGGGCGGGGTGACGGTGCTCGAAATCCCCCACGACGGCGATTCCGGCGCTGCGGGCGATCCTGGCGGCGCGCAGCATCCCCCGCAGGCCCGAATGGTCGACGAAGAGCACCCGGGAAGAGAGGATGAGCGATTCCTCCGGCAGCGTATCGTCCGCGCCGACCACCCCGTCGGCGCAGGACAGGATGGTGCGGCTCTTGGTTTTCATGTCCACGATGATCGCCGAACGGTACGGCCGGGCTCCCGCTCGGCGCACCACCCATTCGGTGCGGATCCCCTCGGACTCCAGCCCGTTCGTGATGAACCGTGAGAGGTCGTCCTCGCCGAGGGTCCCGGCGTACGCGGCGCTGCGGCCCAGGCGGGCGGCCGCTACGAGCGCGGTGCCGGTGAGGCCTCCCGCCTGCCTCTCGCTGGACACGACCCTTACCTTCGAATCCGGCTGGGGGAACTCATTGAGAAAGAACAGGTCGTCTACGGCCACGGCGCCGAGGCCCAGAACATCGATACCGGCAGAAATGTCCTTCCTTGGCTTCACTTGCAGCACCGGGTCATACCTTGGATGATCTGCGGGCGCTGGCGATCACGATCAGCTCGGCCAAGAGAAACATCAGCGGCCAGAGGAACAGAAGGATAAGCAGCCAGCTGCCGATGCCGCCCGCGCGGAAATGGGTCCACGCGTAGTAGCACTTGTACATCGAATCGGGGCCATCGTGCATGGCGCATCGCGATAAAGGCAGGAACAATGCGATGAGCAGCATGCCGAAGGAGATGTATTTGATGATCGGGCTGAACTTCAGGATCATGGCCTGGCTGCTGGCGGTCCTGGATTCGCGCCGGCCTCGATGGGCGGCGGATCAGCCCTTTGCGGGCAGGTAGCGGGCCATGGCGTAGCGGTAGTCGGTCGTGTAGCCGCTGTGGCCGGTGCACAGCAGCGAGGCCTCGGGCACCCGCTCCGCCAGCTCGCGCATCGAACGCTCGTTTTCCTCCGCGTCGTTGCTGATGAGCCGGGAACCGGGAGTCCAGATAGCGCGCACGCGCATTGAGCCCGCGGTAAAGGCCTCCCCATCCTCCAGCGGCGTATAGGCCGCCTCCAGCCGGTTGCGGCGCTTCAGGAACGGGAACCTGCGCGGTACGCCGCCATCGATCACCGCCTTCTCTCGGGCGCAAGGGGGGATCTCGGCGCCGCTGAACGCCGTCAGGCCGCCGGTGTGGTCCCGGTCGGAACGGGTCAAGAACACGTGGCGGACCGAGGCCGCCGCGTAGACCCTGCCGCCGATAAGCCCCGTGGCCCTGGACCGCTGCGCGCTCATCCCTTGCCCTCCAGGCAGCCCGTATTGTAGATCACCCCCCCGCAGCGCTGGTAGTCCTGCAGCACGGCCCGCGCCTCCTCGCGCCTCAGTCCGGCCGCCACCTTGATCCCGCGCGCCGCCAGGGCCGCGGTCCAGTCTTCGGGCTTGTGCCCCTCGTCGAAGCCGATGGAGGTCACGTCCTGGCCCAGCGCGCCGAAGGCCAACCGGCGGATGCCGGACCAGGGCAAGGCCCCGTAGCACATGGCGCAGGGCTCGGCGCTGGCCGCCAGCTCGCAGGGCGGCAGGCCGGGGGAGGCCAGATCGAAACAGCCCAGGCTCTTCTGGGCCAGCATCAGGGCCATGATCTCGGCATGGGCCACGGAGCAGGACTCAGGCATGACCCGGTTAACCCCAGGGGCGATCAGGCGGAAAGTCTGCAGATCGAAGACCGCGGCCCCGAACGGCCCGCCGGTGCCGCGTTCCACGTTCCACCGCGCCAGCTCCACGGCCAGCCGGACGCGTTCGCCCGGGTCGGGATAGGGGCGCTCGGGGTCGCCCACGAACTCTTCGATCCAGGACGGCAAGGCCAAGGTCACGGGAGGGTAGCGCATCGGGCCCTATTATAAACCATCGAGGCTGTTTACGACACCTTGCTCTCCGCCTGCGCCACCACCGCCTTGTATTTTTCGTGGATCAGCGTGCTGTCGAAGTCGATGCCCTCCCGCAGCATCGCGTCCTTCTCCTCCCGTGAGAAGTAGCGCATGACGGGCAGGAAGAAACGCTTGTCCTCCTTCGCGATATGCCGGGGGTAGAATTCCACCAGGGCGTTCAGGCGGGCGTTGACCTTCAGGTAGGCGTCCTCCTGGCCCTGGGTGTAGCGCTCGGTGGCCTCCACCATCTCGCGGGTCTGCTGCCGGGCCCACTGGTGCTCCTGGAGCAGCTCTTCGACGATCTTACGGTGTTCCTCCGAAAGGGGCTTCTTGGCCAGCTCCCGGAACAGTATGTCCTCCTCCTTGCCGTGGTGGCAGCGGTCCGCGTACAGCCGGAAGAAATCGACCAGCTCCATGACGAACGCCGGGTTGATCTTCTTCTCCCGCCAGAAGCGCTCCAGCTCCTTCCTGCCCACCGCTATCATGCGCTCGATGAGCCGGTGCTCGATCATCAGGGGCCCGATGGGCATCATTTTTCCCATGCGCACCTCCACCTCATAATATACTCACTGGCAGCGGCCGTGGCCCAGGTTCGGTAGTTTTCATTCAGGCCCCTTTTCGATAGACTAATATCAATGATCCAACGCATTGCCATCCTGGAGCCCAAAGGGGAGCGGCTCCACGTGTTCTCCCGCTACGAGCTGCCCCGCCTGGGCGGGGTGCTGCTGGCCACGATCCTGCGCGACCGCGGCTATGAGGCCCGGGCCTACTTCCTCTCCCGCCGGGAGCTCCTGGCTCTGGAACTGGAGCGGGAAGCGGACTTGATCGCCATCTCCTCGATCACCCCGACGGCGCCGGTGGCCTATGCCCTGGCCGATCACTTTCGCTCCCGCGGCAAGATCGTGGTCATGGGCGGGCCGCACGTGACCTTCCTGCCAGAAGAGGCACTGGCCCACGCCGACTACTGCGTCCTCGGCGAGGGCGAGATCCCCTTCCCCCGCTTGGTGGAAGCCTTGAACGGCCGCGAGCCCCTGGAAGGAGTACCCGGCCTGGCCTGGCTGCGGGATGGCCGGCTGGCGACCAATCCGGCGCCCGATCCGGTGGCGGACTTGGACAGCCTGCCTTTCCCCGATTTCGGCCTGCTGGAGACCGGAGGGCGGAAGCTGGGCGGCCCGATCGGCCGGGCCATGATACCCATCCAGACTTCCCGCGGCTGCCCCTTCGACTGCACCTTCTGCTCGGTAACCTGCATGTTCGGCCGGCGCTACCGCTACCGCTCCACCGGGAGCGTGCTGGCCGAGCTCGCGCGCTACAACCCGAGGAAGCACTACCTGTTCTTCTACGACGACAACTTCACCTCCAACCGGCGGCGGGCCAAGGAGCTGCTGGAGGCGATGCTCGAGCGCAGGATGGGTTTCAGCTGGGTGACCCAGGTGCGCTCGGACGTGGCCCGGGACCCGGAGCTGCTGGACCTGATGCGCAAGGCCGGCTGCCAGGTGCTGTTCATCGGTTTCGAGAGCGTCGATCCCGGGGCCCTGGCCGAGATGCACAAATCCCAATCCCTGGAGGAGATGGACCGGGCCATCCTGGAGATCCGCAGGAGGAGAATCCACATCCACGGGATGTTCGTGTTCGGCTTCGATGCCGACACCCCGGAGAGCACCCGCTCGACGGTGGACTTCGCCCTGCGCAAGCGCATCGATACCAGCCAGTTCCTGATCCTCACCCCGCTGCCCGGGACCTCGCTGTTCGAATCGCTGAAGCGCCAGAACCGCATCCTGGACTACGACTGGGAGACCTACGACGGGCACCACGTCAAGTTCCTGCCCCGCCGCTTCTCCCTGTGGGAGCTGCAGAAGGCCCAGATCATGGCCCACGCCCGCTTCTTCCGCCTGAGCCGGGTGTTCCAGCGCCTGTTCCGGGGGCGCTTCAGAGCCTGGCTGATCGGCCTGTACGCCCGGGTGATCAGCCGCCGCTGGCTGAGGGGGGAGAGGAGCTATCTGCAGAGGATCCTCGGCTACGTGACCTCGGTTTCCCGGGCCCTGCGCTCCCGCCAGCCGCAGCTGCACGGCTCGGCGAGCAAGTAGGCTGAAAGAGGCGATTGGCGCCCTCGGCAGAGGGCCGGGTTCGTTGCATGAATAATCGGTCATGATCCGCACCCCCCGAGCGCCTTGGAAGTTGATCCTCGCCGTAGTCCTGCCGGCGGCGGCCGCGGCCCTGATCGGCTGGCAGGTGGTTGCGCGGGTGCAGGCCGGACGGGGCCCGGCGGGCGGAAACCCCGGGAACAACTCGGCCCAGGCCCGAGCGGCCGCCGTGGCCGTGGAGCTGGCGCCTGTGGCGAAGGCCGACGTGCGCCGGACCGAGGAGTTCATCGGCTCCCTGGCCTCCCCGTCGCGAATCGCCGTCGGGGCCAAGGTCGGCGGGCGCCTCGAGCGCTTCCTGGTGCGGGTAGGGGACCGGGTCGAGCGCGGCGCCCTCGTCGCCGAGATAGACCCCGAGGAGTACCGGCAGCAGGCCGAACAGGCCGAGGCCGAGCTGGAGGTGGCCCGGGCCGGCCTGGACGGGGCGCGCATCGCCCTGGAGGCGGCGCAGCGCGACCTGGAGCGGGTGAAGGTCCTGCGCCGGGAGCAGGTCGCCGCGGAAGCCGAGCTGGACCAGGCGGACACCCAACGCCGCAAGGCGGATTCCCAGCTGGCCATCGCCGAGGCCCAGCTCCGGCAGAAAAAGGTGGCCCTGGAAGCGGCCAACCTGCGCCTGGAGCAGAGCCGGGTGCGTGTGGCCTGGCCCCCCGGAGGCGGGCTGCGGGTCGTGGGGGAGCGCTTCGCCGAGCCGGGAAGCCTGATCAAGGCCGGGGATCCTCTCCTGTCGGTTCTGCAGATCGACCCCTTGGAGGCGGTCATCCGGATCGTGGAGCAGACCTACACCAGCCTGCGGCCCGGCCAGGAGGCCCTGGTGAGCGCCGATGCCTATCCCGGAAAGCTCTTCAAGGGCAGCCTGACCACCCTGGCTCCGTTCCTGGAGGAGAGCACCCGGCAGGCGGAAGCCCGCGTGGAGGTGAGCAATCCCGACGGCCTGCTGAAGCCGGGCATGGTGGTGCGGGTCGCTATCGAGCTGGGCCGGAAGGCGGGCGCCCTCACCGTGCCGGCGGAGGCCGTAACCGAGTACCGGGGCGAGAAGGGAGTGTTCGAGCTGGAAAGCGGCTCCCGCACGGTGCGCTTCATCGCCCTGAAGCTCGGCATCCAGGACGGCAAGCGGGTCGAGGTCCTGGAGCCAGCGCTCGCCGGGCCGGTAGTGGTGCTGGGCCAGCACCTGCTCTCCGACGGCGCGGAGGTGATTACGCCACAGCAGCAGAAATGAAGATCGCCTCGTTCACCGTCCGCCATCCCCTGCTCACCGCCATGGCCGCCTTGATCGTGGTCATCCTCGGCTTTATCGCCTTCAGGCGGCTGTCCATCGACCTGATGCCCGACATCAGCTACCCCGTGCTCTCGATCTCCACCACTTACACCAATGCCAGCCCGCAGGTCGTGGAACAGCTGATCACCCGACCGATCGAGGAGGCCCTGGCCGCCCTTCCAGGCGTCGAGGAGATCTCCTCGGTTTCCGCCGAGGGCGGAAGCAGCGTGCAGCTTTCCTTCGCCTGGGGATCGGACCTGGACGCCGCGGCCAACGACATCCGCGACCGTTTGGACCGGGTGATCGATCACCTTCCGGAGGAGGCGGAGCGCCCGCACCTGTTCAAGTTCGATCCCTCCGCCATGCCGATCCTGTTCCTGGGCGCCTACGGCGACATCGACCCCCTGGTCATGCAGCGGATCCTGGACGAGCAGGTCGCCTATCGGCTGGAGCGGGTGCCCGGGGTGGCCTCGGTGGACGTGTTCGGAGGCAGGCATCGGGAGATCCAGGTCAACCTGCTCGCCGAGCGGATGAAGGCCCTGCAGGTGCCGGTGGAGCAGGTGCTGGCCCGGATCGGAGCGGCCAACCTGGAGGCTCCCCTGGGAACCCTATACCAGGGCAACTACCAGAGGACGCTGCGCGCCTCGGCGCTGTTCGCCGATCTGGTTCAGCTCAGGGATACCGCGGTAGCTTCCCACGATGGTGCCGTGATCCGCCTGAGCCAGCTGGCCGAGATCGTGGACGGCTCGGCCAGGGAGGTCCGCATCGCCCGCATCAACGGCCGGCCGGGTGTCCGGATCGCCGTGAGCAAGCAGTCCGGGAAGAATACGGTGGAGGTGGCCCGGCAGGTCCGCCGGGAGCTGGCGGCGATCGAGGCGGACTTCCCTCAGATGCATTTCACCATCCTGAACGACACCTCCCGCTACATCCGAGCCGCCATCGGCAACGTGGCCAGCTCCGCGCTGCTCGGCGCGGCGTTCGCCGTCGTCGTGCTCCTCTTTTTCCTCCAGAACATCAGGAGCACCCTGATCATCTCCCTCTCCATCCCCTTTTCCATCATCGCCACCTTCGTGCTCATGTACTTCAGCCGTTTCACTTTGAACACGATGAGCCTGGGCGGGCTGGCCCTGGGCGTGGGCATGATGGTGGACAACTCGATAGTAGTGTTGGAAAACATATTCCGCCTGCGCAGCGACGGCCTGGAGGCTCGGACCGCGGCGACCGATGGCACCGCCGAGGTGACCTCGGCGATCATCGCCAGCACCCTGACCACGGTCGTCGTGTTCCTGCCGCTGATCTTCATCCGCGGAGTGTCGGGGGTCATGTACAAGCAACTGGCCCTGGTGGTGACCTTCGCTCTGTTGTGCTCGATGGTTTCCGCTCTGACCCTGGTCCCGATGCTGGCCTCCCGCCTGCTGGCCCGCATGCGCGCGGTCGGCGAGT
>Ga0315280_10008362_pt1 | contig 13550 bp, 19 predicted proteins | sample YL17G06_40_MG_FD_203697 | JGI IMG/M metagenome (GOLD analysis project Ga0315280, IMG submission 203697) | Sediment microbial communities from Yellowstone Lake, YNP, Wyoming, USA - YL17G06_40 | ecosystem: Environmental > Aquatic > Freshwater > Lake > Sediment | place: USA: Wyoming | collected...
ACTTTATTTCGTTGGGAGCCACCATGGAATACATTCTGGACTTCTGGAAACCTCTATAGAGGAAGTCAAAGCACTTTCTTAATGCTTTGGAAACACTGCGGAAGATACTTCGGCAGTATTCTGAACCCTGTGCCGTGATCGTGAAGACTACCATCCGGATAATGACCTATTCTAATGTCCACCTTGAGTTTTCCTTCACTTACGAGTTCTGCGAACCTCTGAAAGCTGAATCCTTCGAGGAGATAGGCTTCAGTGAACCAGAAGAATTCTTTTCCTCTTTCTGTCTTATGATCAGCTAGAACGTAGACCAGTTTGTGATACTTTCTTTCGAAACAGTCTCTTAGAGTGTCATTATCCCAATAGGCCTCAACATCCTTGTCGTTTCCTATGTAAACTCTGCCATTCTTGATTTCAAGCCTAAGCCCAACACTGTTCGTTTGGATAGCGTCAGCAGTTACATGCAATTCCTTATCTTCCACTGGGACGTTAGAGCTATCGCCGCTTGTCCCTGCCAGAGTCAGTTGTTTGTAACCAGTCATCCTCTTTCGCTGAGGATATCCGAATACTTCTAACAATCTCTTGTTAACATTTTCAGGACTTGGAGCTTTTGTGAACAGCGTGAGCATCGATACCGATTCCTTTCTTGCGGATTTTAGCTCGTAAGTGGAGAAGTCAGGACCAGCAACATTATTTTCCGTTATACCCAGCAAGTCCTCTAGGGTCTTTCCAATTCCAGTGTCACCAACTCTATGGGATTGGACGTAACCCATCTGCTTCACTTTTTCCATCTTGGCTATGAATTCGACGTATTCCATGTGTTCTGATAAGCTCAAATTTGTAGATAAGAATTGTTGTAGAATCAAATCGCACCAAGCATCTGCGTGGGGAAAGCTATTCAATCAATGTGATTCTCAAGTCGATGAGCGTTTGAAATACAATCTTTATATCTGTTTATCGAGATATTGGAAGCAATCAAGAGGTTGTCACATTGGGTAAACTGCGTTTGACATTCAAGACAGATTACGGCGAAGTCACTATCGAAGGCGATTCATTGCAGGACTTCAAAGGGACTCTTTCTGAAATGGGCATATCTGACCTTGACATAGAGAGCATCGTCAATACGATCACAGGACGTATCGAGCGGCATGATGTCATCGTGAAAATACCCATCACAGTTAGCCCATCGAAACCCGAGCTTGCTGGAGTCATTGAATATGGTAGCGATGGGGTTCCCCACATAACCGTTTCTCCTGACAAACTGACTGCTAGGGAGGTGGTTGGTCTTCTTCTCTACGCAAAAAGTCCAAATGCAATATCAATGGGTGAGCTCACCCAGCTTGTGGTCAATAACTGGAAAAACGTGGAGATGCCATACATTTCATCGAATTTGAACCAGATGCGGGCATACGTGATCAAAGAAGGTGCGAGAGGGTCATATTCTTACAAATTGTCAGGTTCTGGAAGAAGCTGGATTGAAAACGAGTTACTGCCAAAGCTAAGTATGAAATCTGGAAGCACATAGACTAGACAAAGAGGTTGTGCGAATGGGTGATGCAGAGAGGGATATCTTCTGGTTGGGCATTGCCTTACAATCTCTGGTCACTCTGAGTAACAGTGGAAGCCTCGTAAAAGGTAGGAATGCGATTTCGGAAATTCTTGGGGAAATAATCGCAACTTTCGTTAGAAACGGAATCTCAGGAAATCTATTGACTGAAACACAGTACTGGGCTAATTATTTCAGAGACAACTATGGCGAGAATGAGAACCTCAGGCAAGTTGACAAGGATAGATTCGTCCCGACATGCGAAAACTGGATCAAAACCCTTTCGGATGTGATGAAAGAAAGATTCGCTCATCCCAAAGAGCTTTATGAACGCCTTCCGAAAATCGACTTGATAAGTGACGCAATAACTCAGCTGCAGACAGCAGAGCATCAGTTCGTTTGCACTTCTCCAGATACACGTTCAATCAAGCAGAAAGCCTCAGATGCCATTGACGCAAGCGTCGAGGGAGATGAAATTCTCCTGACGGGTTATCTTGACAACGCTCTTGTTGACAAACTCATCAGAGCCACCAGAAGAAGGGTTCAGATTCGTCTGATCGTTCCACGTTATGGACAAAATGAGCGCGACAACATTGCTGCTACAAGACGGGTTAAAACTGCAACGGGTCAAGTTAGGCAACACGAGTCCAGTCACGCCAGATTGATGGTTTTCGGCACAAAAGCAGCTTTGGTTTCATCGGCCGACCCAAAAACAGATGGATTGGACCTGCACTTTGAGGCTGGCATTTGGACAACCAACGTTACTCTAGTTCAGAACTGCAAAGATTTTTTTGAGCTTGTATGGGAAGAATCAACAGAGTGGAACATGTAACAACGTCGAGCACGCCTCAAAGTAGAGGAAAGACCTCGAGATCGTTTTCATTCACTTTGGGGAGATCACGTACAACCTGATAGTCTTCTTTCCTGACAAGCAAACCCATCACAATATCGATGGGAAGAAGCTCTATAGGTAATCCCCGAAGATCCCCTTTTGGGATTTTCACTCTAACGACATCACAGAAATTGAAAGGTTCCAACACTTTTCTCCTCTTGGAGAAAATATCATACCCCCAGCATTGTTTGTTCGGCAAGGGGTGATAATCCCATTCGTCAACATCCCTAATCTCATAACGGTTTCTCAGCTTGCGCTTGTTGAAGAGAACTCCTAACTCAAACTTGTCGTTCCCCATCTCGCCAAGCTGTCTAAGAGCCTTGAAAAACTTCTTGTTGACTTCGAAGCAATTGAGACAGGGGATTCGGCACAAGTCTCCATATTTGTCTTTAACACCATGATGTATCGTGCCTTTCACTATCCAGTGGTTTACGTCGCTGAGCATGTTGAAAAAGGCGTAATCAGCTTTCGTGTAGTACTGCTTCTGCTTTGATTTGCCTTTTTTAGTTACCTCACTTTTCTTCTCTCTTTCGGCAATATAAAAATGACAGATTATTCCGCGTCTGTAGGAATTCTCCTTTATCCACGTTTTGAACTTCTCGAACCTTTTCAAGGAGCTACAGCTCTCCTTTCTTCCTCAAGTAGGCAGCAAAGTTCTTCTCTACCATTTCCTTGACATCGCCTTTTGGCTTTTCAAATTCCTTGTTGCAGATGGGACAAATCCACACTAACTTCTTTGCCAGTCTTCCGCTTTTTCCCTCCTCCAATTCTCTGTAGCACTTCGGACAGAATGGACCGTCCGCCCATGGCTTAGTGTGAGAGAAGGGTGCTTTTGGTGGATAGAGCCGCCATTTAACCTCGTAATCATTCGTCTCATAGCTATCCTCCACGTGCAGATTTGGAGGTCTCCCGCGAGCCATGAAAAAGAAGCCTTTGGGGCTTCTGAAGCTCTCAGCGATATATGTGGCAAGCAGCGCGCTACCAACGATTGTCAAGAAATAGAAAACAGTCGTTTGGCTCACAGTTTGATAGAGCCAGCCAAGTATGCCAAGATTCAAGAGATGCTCCGCTATAGCCAGAAGATAAGAGATTATCGATAGATACAAGAGAACACTTTTCGCTTTCAACCTGAAGTCTCTCATATCTCAACTGAAAGCTCAGAATATAAATGGGTTATTGAACTAGTGAAACGCGCTTATTTCTTCCTCACTGGATTATGGGTGACTTATTTCGCTCGGCAGGGCTTTAGGAAGAGATCCGACGTTCACGATTTTCAATGGCTTCCCCGTGTATTTCTTTACATGGTTAAGATTTGCAGCAGGAGACAACTTGCAAATCAGAAGCTTTTCCGCATCACTCACCAGTTCATCCCAGTTGTGTTTTGCCACGTATGTGCCGATGCTTTCCTCTTTTGCCCTCTCCAGAATCCATCGACCAGTAGAATCACCTTGCCCTCGAAAATGATCCTTTGCTCGCTTCAAAGCACTTTCAGACTCGGCTATTCCGACGTAGACAATCTTGGAATTGTATCCAATAAGATATAGTCCAGGCCATCCTCTGAGATCGAAAGGAATAGGGTCTCTTATTCGGAAAGGTCCTCGCCAATTAAGAACGAGTTCGTTCGTATTTTGTCACAATCCATGTACTGACTGGTTAGGATTTCCTCTTTTCTCTATTGAGCTTCCTTCGCTTTAATTTCACAAAATTGGCGAGCTCTTTCTTAGGATCGAGTGCGGTCTCCATCAATTTGCATCCCATGAACTCAACCACATCCTCAATAGTATATGGAAAATCGAATGGAAGAAGAGCTTCGAACTGCATTTGTCTCTTTCTCACTGTCTCCGATTTTCATCAAGACCTTACGCATACGTTGACTTGGCGTATCATCCTCAGCATATTCGTCCCAATCATTCTCAGAATTATCTTCTGCCTTGACCATGTTTTGCACTTCATTACGCGAGCTTAAGCGCGCTCAAGCCTCTTCAATAGGAACATATGACTCGCAATCATACTCAACTTTATCGCTCTTCTTGAGTTTACCTTCGCTGCGACATTCTTGATAGAACAGGCACTCGCTGCATTTGACCATGTGTGATTCTCTGTTGACTTCCGAATAAGAGAATTGTGAATCAGTGATACATTCTTAGCTTGTCAGCGACTACTGCTTTGACAGTCTTGACTAGATCATCTCTATATTCGGCTTTGATGTGCTTTGTAGCTTCTTCAATAGTCTTGTCAAGAGTCTTCTCCGCTATCATATTGTGCCACATAATGACCCAATCGACAAGGAATTCTTCCCATGTGAAATCAGTCTTCTTTCCTGATTCCCAAGACGCTTTCATGAGTTTCAGTTGACGGAACTTGTCATCATCAAGAGTTAGCAGGATATTCTTCACCATTGAGATTCCTAAGAAAACTTAGTTACCAAGTTTCATAAGTCTTTCCCTCGGTAACGATGTTGAAAGGCTTGCTTCGAAGTCTAATAGATAGAAGAAGCTTGTTTTTCCTTCCTTCTTTAGGATAGATCGTGAATCGGGTCGAAATCATTAAATACTTGATGGTATAATATTATATGTAGTTAAACCATAAGGTGAATTGTGGATGCCATACAAAGACTCTGAGAAACAGAAAACAGCAATGCGAGAAGCCATGAGGCGACAGAGAGCGAAACTCGTAACATTCTCGGAATCGACGGCAGCAGTGATTCTATGGATGGAGAATGTGGCGAAGAAAGGCTATTCTCTTCCGCTCAACTTGGCAATAGTGCAAACTCCTGAAAGACTCTTCTACCGAATTTTGACGCTTGGAACTGTTGAAGAGTTTGTTCAGAAATTGAATGAGACTGGCTGCAAAGACATCGTCTATTTCCATCCCAAGAAGTTCAGACTTCTATGCACTGAAGACCCTGAAACTGAAGTGAAGTGATTATCTTGCATAGCCCCATATTCTCATCACTCTCTCATAGCGTGCCTCTTCTAGGTCTTCGGACTGAACCATCCAATACTGGAGGTATGAGGGAGTATGAGTATGTGAGTAAGTTATCAACCCCTAATATACGTGACATCCACGCACGCCTACCCCGAGTTGATGCCTTACTCACATCCCGAAGGTGGTGAATCAGCATGACAGTGACTCTTGACGACATCTACAAAAAACATGGCGAATGGCTCTACCTCACAGATACGCGTGCCATTGACCTGAAACTCGCAATTGAAGTTACCAGACAGATGCAGCTTGTCGAAGGCGGAAAGCCAGTCTGGATGATCGTGGTCGCACCGAGTGGCAGTGCGAAAAGTGAGTTCCTAGAAACCCTCCAGAAAGGAATGCCACTCACGACTTATGACCTTCCAATGATGACCTCGAAGAGTTTGGTCACTGGATACAAAGGAGGAACCGATCACGTCTTAGAGATGGACAAGAAGCTTGTCATAGTGACGGATGCCTCTCGAATAACATCCCTCTACGGAGACAAAAAACACTCCGTCTTCTCCCAACTCAGAGACCTCTACGACGGGAAGGCTGGACAAATCACTGGCGGGGAAAGAAATGCCAAATACAACAACCTCAAAGTCACTATGCTCTGGGGAGCAGTGCCCGCCATCGAAAGAGAGATAATTCTGACTGGCGAACTCGGGACTCGCTTCTTGATGTATTTCTATGAACCTCCGCCATCGCGCAATGCAATGGATATGATGCTCAAGCGTTCCGCGAAGAAGAGCATCGAGCAATTCAAGCTTGAGACAGGAGAACTGGAAGCAGCGCTTTGCAGAAACATCGAACGAGACAGAATGTGGGAAGCCGTCCAAATCAACGATGACGTGTCTAATCAACTCAAAGGAGTTGCTGAGCATTTAGCTACGATGCGTGCAAGCTGTGAAATCAACTGGCAGGTTGGAGTTCCGATTGGAATCCTCACGAAGGAAGAGCCAACCAGAGCATTCGGTCAGTTCATGCGACTCTATAGGGCACTGATGTCACTAGATGCCGACTACAAGCACGAGAGAGCTATGAGTATCATTAATCAAGTTGCATTCTCTTCGGGGAGCAGAATCCGAGCTAGTGTCTTGAAAGTCATTGAGTCAAACAATCCCAATGTCACAACATCTGACATTTCCGAAGAGCTTAGACTTGCATACGTGCGAGTTAGGCCTGAATGCTACATTCTTTGGCAAATGGGGATTCTCGACAAGGAGGAGAAAGTCATCACGGATGCATTGGGAAGGGATCAAGTCGCTGAAGCTTGGTCAATTCATCAGACGCCTTCACTGCAAGTCGGTCTAGGAGAGATGGTGAAGCATGAAACAGGTCAAAGTCTACAGAAGAATTGACGCTACTCATTGCTCTCGATGCGGATGCACGATTCAAGAGGGTGAGTTGTGCGTTTCGGTTGGAGAGGCGAAAGAAAGGATGATTTTCCATCGTGAATGTTTCAACAGACGGGAGGGAAGAAAACATGACTGAACAAGAGTGGGAACAGTCAGGAAATGCGAGGCTATCCAAAACTGGAGAGAGCATCGTTCTGAGAATCAAGGGTGAACTGCACTTTGTCTTTCTCTGGCAATTGAAGAGTCTGATAGATGGAAACGTCATTGAAATTCCTGTTAAGATGATTCCGAGGAGTGAGAAGAAAGATGAGTAGTGACGAAGGAATCATAGCTCTTCAGCCTCAGAAGGACAACACTGAGACATCGCTTGCAGCGATCCTTCAAAGTCAGTTCATTGAGCTGAGCATGGAGCCAATTCTGAAATCGACTGAAATTCGGGAACATGAGGTTATGAGCTACACTGCAATCCTGATGAGCCAATTCGTCAACGAGATCCTTTCGGCGAGAGAAAGCAATCTGACTGGAGCTACGAATGTTGAACAGGCAAATTACATCAGAAGCAAACTCGCAATGCAAAGGTCAATCAATGAAGATCCAAACGTAATGGTTTGGCTGATTGAGAACACTTGGGCGAGATTCTTCGGAATACTGAGGCAGTCGTTGAATCGTCAGTCCCGAAGAGAAGGCGTTGACATCGCAACTGCTACACTCGTGAGAAATGCTGAGTCTGAGCAATTAAACATTGGACAGAGATTCCTTGCGAAGCTGGGCGTCGGGAAATACACAGTTGACTATCACAAGAAGGAATGAGCAGTTGGCAGTTTCGAAAGATCAAATGGCGGAAAAACTTAGGCAGCCTCAGGCTATCGAATCCCTGAATGTGGAGAGGATTATCACTTCTCAAGTGGACGATTGCCGAAGAATGAGTATGCTCAGCGCGCTCATGGGCGATCCTTCCTTCTATTGGCAAAGCGTTCAAACATTGAAGACTCTAATGGCGATGATTGCTGATGAGGAATACCTCAAGGAGACAAAGGAAATTGACGATGATGTGAAGGCTACAAGGGAAAGACTCTCAAAGCTGTGGGAACAGCGTCCATATGAGCATCTTGCTTTGAATTTGGAACACTTCGCAACACGCTACTTCACAGCTTGTATGAGAAGACTACAGAGGATGGGACTGGGGTTGACGCTCATCGGAGAAGATAGGACTTTTGAGGGCTGAAAAAACTTAGGCGTTTTGGCTAGTGATGATGATATGAGCTTCTATGAAAGAACTGCATTAGGATACGTTTTGAAGACCGAGAGCAACAAGTTCCTTTCTGCGATCTTTTCGAGAGAACACAAGGGCATCAATAGCATCATGTTGATTCTGGGGCCGAGAGGCATCGGAAAGACATATCTTGCGATGAAGGTCGCTGAGACTCTTTCGGAGAAGATGCACGGTCGCAAGTTCACTGTGGACGACGTGGCATTTGACCTGAGTGAGATCCTCTCACGAATAAAGTACCACGAAGACAATAATGAGAAATGGGCTTGGATTCTATTCGATGAGGCTGGACTTGAAATCTTCGCACGGAACTTCATGGATGACATTAACAAGGTCATGAGCTACGTGATGCAATCCTTTCGTTCAACGAAAGTCAACCTGATAGTGTGTGTACCACATCCGGACATGGTTGACTTGCACGTCAGAAACATGGCGGATTTCTGGATTGATATGAGGGGAAGAGGGAAAGCGAAAGTCTACAAGACTCGACTGGTGAGTTTCAGGTCTGGTATTCGGACTCCGCTCTATTGCACTATTGAGAATGCGTCGCTTCCAAGCAAGCAACTGTATGAGGCATACGAGGGCAAGAAGAAGTCCTACTTGGATAGGAAGTACTCTGAGTATCTTGCTGAAACTCAGAGGCGGAAGGAATCCACTGATAGAATGATTGTGAATACCGCAGAGCACCAGCATGATGTTTTGGAACAAATCAAGAAGGAATACCTCGAAAGTAAGATTCCGGTGAAACGCCTTGCGTATGAGATCAAGCGAAGGCTTGGAATCTCGCAGGCTCCTGCATACGACTTGAGAATCAAGCTATTGGAAGAGATTGAGGAAGAGAAGACAGGCTAGGAGTCTTCTGGATGTTGGACAACCGAGAATACTTGAATAGTATGCAATTATTGCGACGATAAATCGCTTGGTTGAGATGTATTGGCATAATTTCATATGACATGAACATAAATCTTCTGAATCAAATGATACTTTCTGTACCGTAGTATATGATCTCCTGCTTTAGAAAGAGATGGAAATCTTTATATTTCCAAAATGGGATTTTGGTTTGAGGGAGACAGGCTTGAGCATATTCAGAAAAGCGAAGAAGTTCTTGGAAGATGCAGATGACACGCACGACAGATTGAATGCAGGATTCCACAGAGCAATCGACGATGAAGATGAGTTGATGTCAAGGAGAGACGACGCTAGAGAGACCTTGGGAGATATTGGGCAGGAAGAGGCAGATGAGGATGATGGCCGACTCGTACATTTTCCAAATCCAGGAAGAGAATGGACCAAGAAAAAGAACCAGAGATTCCTTGAATTGACAAACACTCCTGAAGTTTTGCAGTCGGAAGAAGAGCGGGCGATAAGAGAAGATCCGGCAGTTGCAGCAGCGAGAGCGGCGGAAGTAGAGCGGATATTCAGTTCCAGGCAAGAGATAGCGACGGAAGATGCTGAAAGAAGATATAAGGCAAAAAAAGGAACTTGGTAACAAGAAAGGTGAATGTTTATGGTTAAGGCGTTTAGAGTCAGTTCAAAAGAAGAGGATATCACTGATAAGGTAGAGAAGAAAAGGGACAAGGGAGGAGGTTTTCTCAAGAAGAAACCTGAAGAGAAGCTCGCATATTTACGGCTTCTTCTGTTCCCGGGAGTCTTTTTTGAATACCAGTACTTGAAGAAGAAAGGAATAATGGGTGGGAAGACCCCGCATCGCTCACACGCATTCTTTCTTACTGAACCTGAAATCGTCTGGATGCCTGAGTTGAGCAAGGAGATCAAGGAGAAAGGACTCGTGGATGTCAATGGAGGATACCATATTCCATTAGATCAGAGAGAAGCTGAAACTCTGACCACTACTCATTTTGGTTTGATGAAAAGCCGAAACACTCCTGAAACTGCGGTCAAAGTGCGCGGAGGGCATGCTCCGATTGTCACAACAAGTATTGTCGGACCGGGAGGCGTACCATATGTCTCAGCAGCAGTTGTCAAGCAAGCAATGAACCTAGACGCCGAAAGTGTTGATGACTTGCAGACACCTTTGCAGATATCTGTTGTCTATCTGCCTTACTGGGTAGCGAAATTTGAAACTCCTGAGGCAACAAGGTATCTCGTATATGGTCGAGACGGAAAAGAAGACGGCGAAATGACGACCCAGATGAACACCAACTACGATTTCGTCTTGGATCTGGAACGGAGAGCCGCTGAGATTTAGGTGGGAAAAAATGCCAGAATGCCCAAAATGTGGTAGCTCGGACGTTATTGAATTCAGTTCTGCGCATTTCTCTTTCGGATCAAAGAAATACAAATGCCAGAAGTGCGGAGCAGTCTTCAAGTGAAGTGAGACAATGACGAAATGCACAATTTGCGGCAAATCTGATTCAGACACTATTGCGGCATGGGGTTGGGCATGGTGTGACAAGTGCCACGCAAGATATTGTGGTGACTGCAAAAACAGGCTTCAAGTCTCTTATGGAGGTTTTGGAAGTCGTAAATGCGTCAGGTGTGGTGGAAATGTTAACTAGAGTAGTGTCTGCAGACCACTGATGCGAATCCCATAATAGAAACATGAGTCGTTGTTGAAAGAAACGCATTGAAGTATGACAGACTTTTTATTTATATCGAGTAACAGCCTTAATGTCAATAGTTCATAAAGGGAAGTTGGGAAGTTAGGTTAACTCTTGGGTTAAGGTAAGTTTTATCCAACGAACCAACCAACTTGAGCGGGCTGACTACATGCTATCACCCATCCCCTTGCCCCTTCCCTCAAGGGAAGGGGTGCTAAGGTGCATGAGAGTGCGCGCGCTTACAACTATCTTCAGGTGTGGTCTACTATGTGTTTGAATCTTCATTCACGCATGAAAGTCTCGCCCGTGTTACGTTGCTTTTTTGGCAAGAACATGAAGTAAACCCGCGTGGCTGCTGCAATGAGCAACCCATACAATAGGAAATCGATGATGAAACCCTGCCAAAGAAAATAGTAGCGCCAAGGCCCTATCATAAAGAGTCCCTTTCTGGTCGCTTCGAACCAAGCTAACGGGAACCCAGAGTGAACAATTTCCCCGTCCAAGATAAGCGGCTTTACGATATAGAGACCAGAAATCAATGTCAGCAAGAGTCCGCCACCAGTGGATATTAGAACCAGAATTGTTGACAATCTTCGATTGAACATTCGACGCCCTTTCTGAGAATACAGAAGGATTTACAACTTTATCATTCTATGGTTTAGAACGGTCGCCAGATGCCTTTGCCAGAGGGTTTGGGATAAAACTTCACCCTACCACCAATCTGCGTTTAAGTGGATTGTGGAAGAAACGCCATGGAACCTATCCTATTCTTCATGCTCTCTTCGGCAACACTATTAGGCGATGTAGGAAAAAGCCAATCAAGACCAAGCAGACTAGAAGCATAGCTGCAAGAACACCTGCTTCCACACCCATGAAGAAAACGTCTGAATGCGTAGGATAATTAGCAGTAAGCAACTCCCAAACAATCGAGATGCTGACAATCGCCAAAAGGGCAATAGCAGTTAAGAGAATTTAGCCTCTTGGGAACATCACTAATCACTCAAAAACATAGGTTTGATACAAGATTAACTTTCCGCAGACGTGACTTCTCCGTTCGGCTCAGCTATAACTTTTCCACAAAACCAAAAGCTGGCCTAAGAAGACTGATAGAAAATTGTTCTAGCTTCTCATTATCCATTTCCTTGTTTCTAGGTCAAAATCCCATGCTTTTTGTCCTCTTTTGAGAACTTGAGAAAGCGGTTCAGAATATGCCACGCTCCCAGTTTAAACAAGGTATGATCTTAGAAAAACCTAGTCTTCTAAGCGATTGCGGGAAGTTAGGTCTTTATGTTGTGCAATCTTTGTTGTCTTCTTTTGCTTTGCATTGTTTACAGAGGTTAGAATGCGGTCTATCACCAGTGCGTCTTTGATAGGTATACATGGGGTATTGTGTGCAATTCTTACACCAATGCCACGTGTCAGTTTCGCTTCCCTTAACATATTCTACCATTCTTATCTAACTTCTTTATGCCTTTTCAATTCTGATTGGTAGGTGTTCAGCTATAACCTTTCCGCATTTCGTTGAAATGTGGTGGTGGATAAAACTTTGCCCCAACCAACCAAATCTGAACCTTGGACAATAGTTATAGCTGGGCATGTGTGTCCTTCAGAACGGAGTTACATGCATAGCCAGGATGGTTGATGTTCCCGTGATAGTCAAAGAGGTCCGTGCAAAAACAATATTGTCCAAATCGAAGGTTTTCGACTACACCGTTAATCCTTACGTCGGCTGTGAACACGGCTGCGCCTACTGCTACGCACGTTTCATAAAGAGGTTCACTGGTCACCGAGAAGATTGGGGGAGATTCGTCGACGTGAAAACGAACGCCGGAGACCTCTTGCGGCGTGAAATACGAAGGAAAGAAGCGCGCAGAGTCTGGATAAGCGGATTATGCGATCCTTACCAGCCGCTTGAGAAAGACTACAAGGTTACGCGAACATGTCTCGAAATCCTAACAGAACACGACTGGCCTGTCACCGTTCAGACCAAATCGCCCATAGTGACGCGCGATCTAGATTTGTTGAAGAGACTCGGCGATGTTGAAGTGGGCTTCACAATTACAACCGCAAGCGAGAACATCAGGGAGATTTTCGAACCAAACGCCCCCTTGATCAAAGAACGAATAGAAACACTCAAGAAACTACACTCAGAAGGCATCAAAACCTTCGCCATGATCGCACCACTGCTCCCAGAGGCCGAAGACTTGGTGACACAGCTGACTGGAAACGTTGATCACGTTCTCATCGACAGAATGAACTATCACTACGCAGATTGGGTCTACAGAAAGAACAAACTTGAAAACGCATTGACAAGTGATTTCTTCAACCGCCAGAAAACAGAGCTTGCCATCGCTTTCGCAAAGGAAAACATCCCTTGTCAGTTGTTGTTCTAATGTCTTTCAGACGATTTCGCACGCGCGCGCTTCGATGCGAAACTGTATTCCCAAGCATTGAAAGAAGCGGAACCCCTTAAGATAAGTAGCTTTGACACTGTTGATAGACTATTTCTAGAAAAGGTTATCGTGAAAAAAGGCGCATCTTTGCTTACGCACGTGCCACTAGATTATGACCTTACAAAAATCGTTAGTTCAAAAGAAATCAAGTTATAGTGTGTGGGATAAAACTTTACCCCAAACCAAACCAATGGCGAACTACTGTTAGACGTGAGATGTAGGCGCGGTCAGTAAACTGTTAACGCAGTTCCTTGAGTGTGTCTTCCAGAGCTTGAGAAACATCAGTATATTCTGCAATTATTTTGAAGCTATCTGGTGGTCTGTAGCGGTCAATGGCTTCTTCGAGGAATTCTTGAATTTTCGGATACAGTTTGTCGAAGACGCACATTAGCTCGAAGTTCCTCATTGTTGTTTATAAGGAAAGAAATAAAGAGGGGTTTGTAATCACAGCATTTATGACTTCGAAGATAGATAATATATTAAGGAGGAAAATCTTGTGGCAAAGA
>Ga0315280_10008363_pt1 | contig 13547 bp, 14 predicted proteins | sample YL17G06_40_MG_FD_203697 | JGI IMG/M metagenome (GOLD analysis project Ga0315280, IMG submission 203697) | Sediment microbial communities from Yellowstone Lake, YNP, Wyoming, USA - YL17G06_40 | ecosystem: Environmental > Aquatic > Freshwater > Lake > Sediment | place: USA: Wyoming | collected...
GCAGCGTCATTCTAGCGGGACGTACACATAGGGTTGCTAGAACTTTGCGAAGAGTGCCTGGTCCACTATTGATCTGGCCTCAGCCTCATATTCGCGCTCAGCCTCTTGTTTGAGCGGTATCAGCACGGCCTCCTGACCGCCACGTACTTCATCCATCTGTCCCCAACGGGAACAGTCTAGTGCCTTCTTGATGGCCATCTCGGCCTGTTTAGAAGATGCAGTCACGACGAGTCCGAATAGGGCCTTCCCCAGCTTGTTCTCGATAGACGTGTCATAGGTCTTGGCCGCAACTAGCACTTCCCTCATTGCGTAATAACGCGCGCCTAGCGACTGGCGCAGATTGTCGAAGCGCGTGAAATCACCTTTCTCATGAGCCTCACGCGAGGCATGCTCCATGGTGAGCATCAACTCCTTCCTGAATTCATACGATAGAAACGTTAGGACGTGAACAGGTTCAGGCTGCATTCGCAAGGCTCGGAGCCTCTGTTTCGCAAGGTGATAGACTCCTCTTCGCCGGCACTGTTGACACATCTTCTCTATCATTGGAGCACGGTGGAGTTCCCGCGGGCAAGCTTTGCAGGCGTTCCGGAAATATTCATTGCACTGCTCTTCACTCATGAACTGAAGGGTGCTTCCGGTTTGGAGTGTCAGATGCCGATATGCGCGGAACTCGCTTGGAACCTGATCCTCGTCGGGCTCAATAGGAGCGTCCTCCGGAACCATAATGTAACTGTCGCTGACCTTATCGAAGCCCGCCAGTCTCCAGCCCAATCGCAAATAGAATCTGAAATACTTGTCAGGCTGTGCCTGGGGTCCACAGGGAATCAAAACCTTAGGGACAGGCTGACCCGCAACGTAGCCCCTCAGCTGATAGAAGCCCCGATCCTCTTTCTCAATCAGCACCCCAAGGTGGTGCTTAATCCAACGGTGAAGGGTTCTTTCAGGTATGCCGGTAATCTTGCTTAGGCTCCCGACTTTTCTTCGAATAGTGAGATGCCGGAGAACTTGGAAAATGTCCTCCTCGGTCGCGTGCCTGTGACGAATCGGTCTAGTTGCACTCATCTAGACAACAGGCTCCCAATATTCGGCTTCACTTTAACGAAGTGACTGAATGAGTCAGGGATGGAGAAGCAACTCCTTGCGGGATACTGGTCTCTCTAGAACACTCTTTCTTGGATCTAATCGCTCTTTCGGAGTACAGCTCCGTGAAGTCTACGGTTGACCGGGTAGGCCGTAAAGGGTCGGTTGACGAGGCTCTACTGGGTGCTGGTAACTTGCGGAAGTAAATCCAGTCAAATGGCAGTTCATGGGTTCCACAAGTCCTTGCGCGTGTGAAGCTAGTTCTTCGATTGGTCTCCAGAAGCACGGGCCATCTCTGCTAGGACCGCCGTGTAAGAATTTGCAATGAATCTCAAATGCCTTGAACAGAACTCCATAGGTTCCTCGTAGTTCTTGGTTGGATCTGGTGAGATGACAGTAGTCATCACTCCATACTTGGCTATGCTTTTCCTGTCTCTTGACACAGCATACTTGGTTCCTAGACGACCTTGTTCTGTACGAAGTTCTATTCCTCTGGACGGGTCGCGTGGGACCATAATCTTGGTTTGACCATTTCTATCAAGCACTCGGACGATGTGGAGTGCATGTCTGTGGACAACAACGTCTCTGAATTCGGTCAATTCCGTCTTATACGCTTCATATTCTGGACCTTGGCATACTTTGTCGAAGATTGTGGACTTGTCACGAAGTCTGGCTCTGAAAGGTTCCTTTGTGATATCAATCTTGTCTGGAGACGACTCTAGCCCAATATCATAGAAGTAGTTGAGGATCAGAGCCAAGTTGTCTGCAAGCGCTTTGACTACAGTGATAAAGTAGTACATGTGGAGGTTGATGATGAACAGAACATCATTGTCTGGATACTTCATGACTAGCTTACCTATGATGTCCCTTGCAAACAGAGCTTGCTTGTATCTCTCATGCGCCCCGTGCATGTACTCAAGGAGTTCTCGGCGGTATCTATCAGGAAAGCGTCCACCAACTAAGTTGCTCCAAACGGTCCGATAGTTCGGGATATCCCTGTCGGCGAGGATCAAGTAGTACCAGACTAGGTCAATCCACTGTCCTGTCTTTCCGGGTTCGATGTAGTAGCGTTTCACTGAGTATAGGGTCTCTTCCTTCACAGTTTCAAAATCGTTCATAGGCACGTCAACTCCAATTCTCTTGTCAGATCTAGCGCCTTGGTAGTTCTCTCTTGTGTGCAACCGTTCTCTATTTTACTATTGATCGAACATGGGGCAAAGACGGAGCTTGAGAGGGATACTCTGAGATGCTAGCCACGCGATGGCAGAACCTTTCATCAAAATGTCTCGATCCGAGAGACGCTTGACAGTCTTTCTTTTTCGATAATCCTGTATTGCTGGACCGCACCACTACTAATGATAGATCAACGTATAGCAGCGGGAATAGCAATTGGTACGATGCCAAGTTCTGCTACGTTCAATCTCTTGCATAGAACCGTGTCTTGAGGTCAAGGAACACCAAGCCACCAACAAGAACATTGCAGGCGACAATCGTGACCAACCCCGCTTGGGCGGGTGGTAAGCTCACTCCAGTTGCCGCGACTGAAGATACGGCAAGTCCTGTCACTCGGAAAAGCACCTCGGTGGCTCCAGAGCTTATCAAAGTTACTGCGAAAATTGCGATTAGGAAAGCGAGGTACGCACGTCCTTTTGTGACTGTTACATTACCGCTCACATGCGGTAGTTGAACGATCCCGCCTCCGCCTCTGATAAACAGGCTCAAGATGAAATCAGCGATAACCCAAGAAATGGCGATAGAGAATAACTGGAACCAAGTGTCGAAGACAACCAACCCGATACCAGTCAGCACAATAACCGAGCTCACAACAGCGAGCACCAAGCGCGTTAGGCTGCTTTGCTCTTCCAGCATCTCAATTGCTCTCTGGGGATTGATTCGTAAGATATTCGCTTAGGATGACTCTGACTGTCTCAGGTATTGAATCTATCTAGCAAACGTTTCTTGCGTTCCTGTTCTAGAGCTCGGAGTACTGCCAAAATCTGCCACACGAGAGCTTGATTTTGCCTTAGTCCGCAGGCAATCTTGTGTGTCTCTGCCACTTACGTTACTATGTCGATCGTCATGATCACCAATCAGCGATCGACAAAGGAGCTACTCGAGTTCGAGGAGATCGTTGGCGAATTTGTAGGCTTTGAGGTGCGTCAGGGCTGCGTGGTACTGCTTCTCAAGAATCCCTGCCAACTACTCCTGCCCTCGTCGGCCGCGGACGCCCTTCGTTCCGTGAGACTCGGCGACCACATCGGCATCCTTCGCACAGACGAGCCGGATGGTATCAGGGTTAGGCGTCTGTGATGCGATTCAATCTTCACCGATTGTCCGAGTTCCAGAACCATTGCGTCAAACGCCACAGGGTTGGGTTGAAAGAACGAGGTAGGATCGGAATGGGTCTCAAAACAACTGCGTTGCGCAAGCCTTTTCGGCGGAGTATGATGCGGCCAGCCTTGGCAGCCTTCGCCATACACCTCCGAAAGGTCTTGCGCAATCGTTACATAGCATGCGTCTTGATCATCGCGGCATTCCTAGCATGCACCTGCCTGTTTGGAGCAAAGCCTGCAACATACGCCCTCTTCATTTCAGGACAACGCTCATCATACTTGTCGTTGCTGCCTTTTTCAGTGGGGATCGGTGCGACAGCCGATCGCATAGAGGATCTTGAGGGCGGAATGGGGCTGAGTGCCGCAGCATACGTACGAGTCAGCACCCGAAGGCAGGCGCGAGATGGCTATAGTCAGGATGCGCAGCAAGGAGACCTGAGAAAGCTTGCTCAGACTCTAGGGATTTCAAGGATATTCTGGTATATCGACGCCAAAAGTGGCAGGGATTTTGATCGCAAAAAGCTGAATTGCATATTGGACTTGGCTGAGGCTGGCGAGATCCAAAAATTACTAATCGTTCATATTGATCGCATCGGACGCATTTCCCGGCGACTTTTGACCTTTTTTTCAGAACTCAGAGATTTCGGCGTAGTCATCAATACCCCAGATGGCGAGATTGACATCAACCGTCTCGAGGACATGTTGATCACAGCGATCAAAGCATGGGCAGCCCAGCACGACAACGAACGCCGAGCCAAGGCGGCGACCGCAGGTAAGAGGGAAAGTTTCAGGAAGAAACACTGGAACAAGCCGGTCCCCCCGGGGTATAGGTTGGTTTGACGATGACTCGAAGTGGAAAATGGTTGGAGAAGATACCCGAGTGGGGCCCTCTAGTCAGAGACGCATACAAGCTGTTTACGAATTATGGCAGCTTTGAGAAGGTAAGACGGATAATCAACGAAAGGTACCAGAGTGTACTATCGAACCTTCTGAGGCGAGACCAGATCAGAAGAATGTTAACCGATCCCATCTATGCGGGCAGGCCTCAACACTTGGACGAGATCGTACTAGACGCTTCGCTGGCGTTTGTTAGCGAAGAAGAGTTTGCTCAAGTTCAAGGAATTGTCAATCGAATTCATGAAAAGCACGATACAAAGAAGCTTCGCGTCGTGAGGCACCTCGTGCAAACATATGGGATCTCCGCCCTGCAATTCCTGGAGAAACTTGAGTTCCATCATGCAACATGCGAGGGGCGAATCAAATGGAATGGAACCAGGAAAGACAGCGGAATTGAACAGGGCGCTGCCCAATGCGATCGGTGCGGAGCGCAGTTCAGAGTGCCAACTGTCACAGAGCTGAAGAGAATACAGAGCCTCCGAGATAACACTCCCGGCGGGCTGCGCCAAGCGGGGCCCTCTAGTGTCGATTCCGGCACTGGACCAAGACAAAGGGGTAAGAGCAAAAGGAACATGCGGGACCCATCTCAGAGAAAGATATGTGATTTCTAGGGCACGGTCTCGGTTCCCGGTCAGAAGAGGCTCATGAAGCTAGTCGTGCCGGCGAGAAGCGAAGATGCTGTTCAAGGTACCTGTGTTCTAACTACCCACATCAGCAGTTGGCTAAGTCGACTTTTGTGCTTGGTTTCTGAGCGTGCCGTTTTCATTCAACAGGTCGTTTTTCAGGTGATTAGGTGTGGATAGGTGACTCACCTAACGATCACCTAATTTGTCTCAGACCTGAACAACGCATGACCGCCAAGGTATTTCTGTGAGTTTCGGGTCACTGTTCTTGGCCTAGAATGAGAAGTCTTGCGATAAGTCGACGTAACTATGAAAGACTGCCATTCGAAACGAAAGCTCGCGCTATAGCCTTGCTCGAAGATATCAAGAAGGAGCTCCGTCCGCGTTTCTCCTTGAGATTCTTGCAGCTGGATGGAAGATGGAAAGACCTGAATCCACCCCGCTTTCTCGCATTTCCAGAGGACCACTATCATCGGTTGATCAAAGGCTCGAAAGGAGTGACCTCGCGCTACAAGCAGGAGTTGCTGGACAAGATTGCTGAACTGTACGAACTATCCTCCGAGCCAACTAGTGGGGCGTCAAGGTTGGAAAGATGGCTTGAGAACAGTCATGGCTGAAGAGCAAGAACCACCCAGCCGAAATGATCCCTTCGAAGAGCGCGGGTTCAGATCCCGCCCGGTCCACCATACTTAATTTAATTAAATTAGCTTGGCAAAAAAGTCCCCGTGTGTGCTCAGCGGGTTCATGGATCTGGGGCTTAACAGGTTGCCCATTTAGGTGCTTAATTCGACAACTAGTCTTGTGCCACCAAGGGGCCTCTCGAAGGCCCTGACGCGTTTCCGGGAAGCGTTTTTACTTTCCAAGAGCGACCGGCTTCCTCTGATATCTGAGTTCTTTCGCGTTTGATAGATTCCTTGTCGAGCTCGCAACCCTCGAGTTCCCTTGAGTCACCGGCCGGCCCTGTTAGCGAATGATCTCCTCAAATCGTCGCTTGCCATGCTTCCGCCAATCTACACGAAGGTGTGCGAAAGGGCTGCAGAAGCCTTAACTGCAAAACCAGATAGCTAGACTTGGCCCCATAATGGTTCGACATGTCTAGTTCTGGGAATGCCGAAAAGTGAAGATAATGAAGCCCAAGGCGAGAACTCTGCTTGCCTACTCCGGACCGTTCTTCTCGCTTGCAGTGCTCATAGGGACGATCGTGCTGCTTTCCTCTCTAGGAGTCTTGGTGCAAGAGCCCCGCGGCGCCAAGATAACTGAGATGCGGTATGAGTCGACTGTCGAATTTGGCAGCTGGTGGAACTTGACTATAGTTGCTAGAAACTACGACATGGGGTTCGTAGGAGCCAGTTTCGAGATAGAGCTTTTCTTCACTGATTTCCGCTGCGAGCACGCCGAACGTCTCTGGATATTCAGAGGAGGCGAGGGCACCTTTGGTCCGATAACCTTCAAGGCAGGAAGATGCTTTGGAGTGGGAGACAATAGACTGCAGATTCAACTTTATTCTGTTCAATACGGAGAGCGGACTCTACGAGATGTAGAAAGGATAGGAGTCCATGTCATTGGCCAAGTCACAAACCCATCTTTCGTAGGTAATCTAACCATGTGTACGCGCTTCCAATCCTAGGCTGAGAAACATGCTTGCGCTGGCATCAATGATCATTCTCTTGATTTCGGGCCAAGCGATGCAAGTTGCCAGCAAGGATGGTGTGTATGATGGATCCTCAATGTCGGAGATGGAATGCCCGAGTTTTCGTCTCGGCCCGCGATCCGAAATTCATGCGAACATCACTCTGTCTCGACGAATGACGTTCCACGTCGTCAATGCAACGTTTGCATTCAGCGGCTCGATAGACCTCAGAGATAGCTCGGAGTTTCTCATCGAAAGAAGCAATCTGACTCTAGATGGATTAGAACTCTACGATGAGGCTCGTCTGATTATAGTGGACTCCGTGACGAGTTTCAGATCCATAACTGCACATCAAACCTCTGAAGTGGTCCTTAACCGATCAATCATCGAGTCTCTCTTCTATGCGTTCGACGAAAGTGTGATCACAGCACAAGATTCCGTCGTGAAGAGCGAAGGCTACGAAGCATCTCAAGTAGTTGCCATCAATTCGACATTTTACCTCGGCCCCCTCGATTGGTACTCAAAGTCGTTTGCTGCGGTGAATTCTCGGGTTGTCCTAAAGAAGTTGAATGTTTCCCCGGAGGTTACCGCGAGCGCTACCATAGAGCATTTCATCAATTGCAACGGATCGTCGAAGTTCTTTCTTGAGAATCCCGACGGTTCTCTTGAGATGCAAGAGGATTCCAGCAGATGGGTCAAACATAACGCGTACTCGCTCGATCTTCTTCTGATAGGCCCTTATCGAGCGCCTGTCTCGGGTGCACGAGTAGTATTCTACAGAAATGGGACCGCTGAAATAGCTGCAACATTCGAGACAGACAGTTCCGGCAGAGTCACGCTGGCGCTTGATGAAGGAGAATACGATGTTGAAGCTCACTGGTACGGCGGGGTCGCCCACGTGGCAACGATTGACGTCGATCGCTGCACGCGCGGGACGTTATACCTGCAATCGTCTATCACTTCGACTCTGAGCAGAATGTGGACCGAGGCCGGCGTAGTCCTATTGCTTTCTCTAGGCCTGCTTCTGGAAGTCGTCCGAAGAAGATCGCGACCGCGAGGTTCGATTTGTGAAACTGTTTCGTCCTAATTCGTCCCTTCACCTAAGTCTGAAGAAAAGTTTCGGCATGCTTCTGGGTACGTTAGGGAAACTGAAACAGTCAAAGGGACTCGAATTCATCCTGACACATAGACTCCTCAAGGAGCACCTGTACCTACTACTTACACTCATGGTTCTACCTCTGATCTACAGGCCACTTCTCTCGTTGCCATACAGACCTGGAGGAAGACTCGCCGACCTTTTGCCATTCAGCTACCATGCTGCGTATCTACAGATAGAAGGCACCTTTCAGATCCTTTTTTCCTCATTTATTGTCTGCACTTTTCTACTAGCTGTCCTACTGAGAATCAGGCCCATCCGATCATATCTTTTCGACACGTATGACAAGAACGGGAAGTCTCTGGTCCATTATGTGATTGCTGTTTTCATTCTTGCGGGTTTGCTGTATCTCTTGCACACCGTGCCTCTGCGCGAGGGGCTTCTGGTAGCAGAGTGGAGCCATATCCTTGAAAGCAATATTCCGGTTCCTTCGCTAATCATCTCATTGATTCTGCTTGGATTCGTTCTTTCCTATCCGTTGCAGATGTCAGTGATCCTCACCGTGATGTCGGCAATATCACTTATGAACAACTTAGGTGCGTGGTATCCCTACCCGATTGTCGGAAGTGCGATAACGGCGATTTGGAGTTCCGTTATCGTCGCCATACTACTATCCTCTCTTGTGACATATGTGATTGCAAGTGTAGGCTTCTTCGGTCTCGCCTTACTCGGGCTGCGCTCGAATGTTTGGCTTCACAGGCAGAATCAGCGTGTCGTATTGCTGAGTTGTCTGCTGGTCATCGGCATCGTCATACTCATCGAACAGTTTGGTTTTGGTATCGTTACGCCACGTATGACGATTGATCTCTTACTGCAGAGACCTCTCTATCTCGCATCCCATTTCCCACCAGCCAGGTCCGACGTGGCTAGAATCATGATTACTTCACTAAGGACGCTTCTTTTCTTTGGACTGCTTTTTGTCATCTTGCTAGGAATAGGAACGAACACGAAAACGCAGAGGACTTTCTTTCTTCTTTGGGTTTTGTACATAGGATACTATCTATTTCTGATAGCAGAGCCCTTTGCCAGCGAGAGAGTCTACGAGACGTGGCTGTCCAGCATCGTCGCGATCTCAGTACTGACAATCTGGACTCTAACCTCCGTTCTCTCGGATCTGCTTGAGCGGAAAGAAACTCTGCCCTTCATCAGGACATACAACGCACCTCTGGTGGCATTCCTTCTTGTGTCGGCGGCTAGTTACGGGAACTCGCTCGATCTTCTCTCACGTGCGCAAGGGCTGAACCCACCTTTGCTCACCTGGATCTGTCAACAATTCTTCGGAATCCCAATACTGTTGGGAACCGGGGCATGGGTGGTTTACTGCACCTATGTGGAACACAGCGACGAGATCGACAAAACATTTAGAGGAATCTCTTCTAGATTGAGCGAAAAAGCACAAGCTACTTGGAAACCCATATCCGCGAAGTGCAAAGTGATCATTGAAGCATCTGGTATTCTCTTTTTGCTTGTCGTCATCATTGCAGAAAAGCTGTGTCAAGTAAGAACGATCAACAGAAGCACCAAGACGCCTGGAAGAACTCGCAATCGAACGGTGCTGGCCAAAGAAAGCTCGAAGCCAGTCGTGGTGAGACCACCGTCCTTCAAGTTGGCTCGTCTTTCCGCCGTTCTAGTTGTAATGATTCTGGCAGGGGCTTCTTGGTCTGTCTACTGCTCAATGAGCCCAACACACTATCATGATCAGCAATACGAGGATCTTCTCAAGGTCGATTGGGCCTACTACCATCATTGGGGCGATCGTTTCGGGTTCTACTGCCGACTAACCGACGTTCACCACAATCAGCCTCTTGAGGGATCACCCTATGTCCTGCTTTTCGACACACAGAGGACTCCTTCCGATATCGTGTACAACGAGACAAGCGAGTCGGTAGCGGCAGTAACGACTCCTGTGAGGACGGAGATCACCGATGGCGACACTCTCATCTTTGATGTCACTGTTACGACTACACGGCCGTTGGAGTTGCAGATCTGGTTCCCGCCGCTGTTCCACGAACCGAGAGCAATCGTCAACGGTACCGTGAATCTTGACGTGAAATGGCATTTCCAAGCTTCCTCCAGCGGGTATACGCTACAGCTTGAAAACAGAACAGCACACGGATCCTGGGCAATGTACTACGGTCTCCAGTCCGTGCTCGAACTGCAGTTCTTCGAAGGCAACAGGACGGTCCAATACTTTGGAGCTACTGTCTGGTACCTGCCATTCAGAGGGTATATTGTGCAGGCCGACAAGCCTGATGTCAAGAACGGCGAACTATTCATCGACTACCCGTTGACGAACGTCACAGCATCCGACAAGCTGGTACTGTTCTATGTGGTTGACACCTACGTCTTTGAGCTTTCTCCTATTGCTTTGCTCCTTTCTCCAAGTATGACATTGCCGGTAGCTTTCTTGATTGCGGCGACGCCTTTAGTGTATAGAGAAATTCGAAGGCTCACACGACAACGGAAAAAAGTTGCTGGTTCGTGAGTTGTACCATTTTCGTGTGTTCTTTCCAAGACTTGCCGAAACCACAGGGGTTTTCAACCCCAAAGCTTGTGGGCTCGGACACGGTTCACAGCAGCGATTGGGTGGGGTACAGGAAGCGCATAGGACCTTGGCAGCCTTCTCTGTCTTCAGGATTCAGCGCTAGCCATTTCCAGCGGTAACGAGTCGGGCCGGATTCGCGAGTGAAATTCTATGTTCGAGCTCTCCTATACTCCATGTACGATTCATCATCCACGCCAAGAATCTCGGTCTGCTCAATCTGGTCGGCTTCCTTGCCAATGTAGTAGACTTCGGCGAACCCAAACCGGTTCTGCACAGGACAGATTCCGAAGGCCCATCCCACTAAGTCTCAGCTACCTAACACTGTTAGCCTGGTACCCCGATCCCAATACCGTGACGACTACTTCCTTAGGCCTTGTCAAGTCTCCGTCGGTTCACCCGATTCGAGTGGCTTGCCAAAAACCGTCGGGTCGGGAATCAATTCTTGCTTAAGTCACGGGAGTCCCACAATTTGAGTGGTGCTGGCAACTTGAGGGGTCGTTCGGGCGACTTTTGTCCCCTTCAGTTTGTGGGAGGTCAACATGTCTTAAGTTCGAAGTATGCGGTATCCTTAGAGATAAGAATTGGACTGGAAACGACTCCTTTTCGAAACAATCTTTTCGTTCTTAGTGTGGAGGCTCCTAGAGCCACTGTTTGACTATTCCGAATCGTGGCTCCTCTCTCAGCCAGCCCCGTCCATTGAGCTGCTCCCCAGCCCCACTCTAGCATCAGTCATTTCGCTCGTCGCTGCAGTAGTCATCGTGTTTGGAGTTTTTGCGTGGCGAGAACGAGATTTGGAAAAAACCCCAGGAATAAAGGGCATCCAAGCTTACTTGTTCTTCCTTCCTGACTCGGCTGAATCCGTCAAGACATTGAAGCATCATAGACAGTGGCTTCATCACAGACTGATAGTCAATCACAAGACCACGCCCCCGACAGCGTACTATCTCTCCCCTGACTCCTTCGCTTGGCGACTCGTGGAGAAACAAAGGGACTTCTGGGTGGCCGAATCAGACCCTTTTCCCGAGGACGCCAACTTCGCTGAGAAATGGTGTCAGCAAGAAGGCTACAAGCTCATACCAAGAAACCCAACGAGAACTGACCTCATGGAAACGACACACCCAATGCCCCTCGACCGTGCTCTGTTGCTCCAAGGTAAGAAAGAGCAATCGAAACAAGAGCAAGCAACCACCACAATTCCAGCCAAGGAATCAACAGATTTCACGCTTAACGACACGGCGTGGGTCATCCTTGATGTCATTCAAGGGAGTTTCGCAGACTCTATGAGTACAGAAGAGATAGCGCAGCGAACTGGACTTGATAGAACGCTTGTTTTCCACACTTGCGTAATGTTGGCAGACCACGCTTATCTCAAGTTCACTAGCGTGTCTGGTAATATGGCACTTGTCATAATCACGGCGACTGGATTACAGGCCATTAGGGACGCGGAGAAGTTTGAACCAAGAAACAAGATGAAACACAATATGGATGAGCTCATTGATACGCTCGATGTGCTTAGAGCAAGATGTGAGGCCTATCGCAAAACCACGGAGCCTTCATCTGCACAGAAATTGGGCCTCAAATTCTCTGCAAAGACTATTGCCAAGCGACTCGACGAACTCGATTCCAAGTATGCTGATGCTTGGACATTGTCGTTAAGGGAACAGGTCCAACTCATTTCTAATCAGTTGAGGCAGTTTGGCGAATCGCGACAGTTCTTCTTGATAGAGCGATTTCAGGAGACATGCGAACTCGGAGAAGCGCTGAGTAGCGCATTGAGACGAAAGGCAATCCAATAGTCAATGAGTCACAGTTAACAGCCCCAAGAACCGCGAGGCACGAGCAAGCAAGTTAACGTTCCCCCCAAGTCTCCCCACGCTGGAGACAAGGCCCCTACCCGTCTCTCCGAACTATCGGAATGTGTTTACGACCAAGTGTTTACGCTAACTCGCATAGCTCGCTCACGCTATTGTTAGGGACGTTTGACCACCCTTTCACCCCGTTTTTCTACAACTAGGTCGCATGATTCAATCGAGTCCTCACGCGCCATTCGGACATCTGCAGCACACGGTCCCTGCAACTCACTGGGGTGCTTGACGTCTGCCGCATGCGTCGCAGTAAGCACAATGGCTCTCAATGGCGGCTCCGCAGAAAAGGCAGACCCTGATCTCAAGAGATTTCAGAAGAGAGTTTGCGAGCGCCCCTGAGTCTTCGGCCTCCAAATAGACATCGTCAAGGGATCGAGGATCGAAAGGACCAGTCATGGATTCCAGTTTCAAACATCCCACGATAGCTTGTCTCAGATAGGTTTCGATAATGTCATTCAGACGCTTCAGGTCTTTTCGAGAGCATTCTTTCGATTCGCTACCGTGTGATATGGAGCTTCTCACTTCATAGGCTTCCCTAAGCTTTTCCGCCACAGTTTTCTTTGAGCGCCCTCTGCCAAGGAAGAGCGCGGCTCTCATTCTGAGCTTGTATCCCAGCTCCTTGTCATCCCATAGGAATATTGCCTCCAGACCGCTAACGTAATCGAGAAGACGATCCTCCAAGTCAGATTCCTCCAGCCCCATATTCAGCCGCCTGAGGGCCCGCTTCATGTACGAGGGCTGTTTCGTCTGCGAGAAGACTTTCCAGAATTCCAGGAACTTGGGAAGGTCCGCGCTGATCTCATAGGGCATTACTCCGAAACCTATGCCCTCGCCCGACCCATCGTGCAGTTCTGCCGACGAAATATCGATTTTCTCATTTTCGATCCTCGGTTCGATGAACTCGTAGGCCACGTGACCTCGCTTGAACAGTCTCAGACAAGATATCACATTACTGAAAACAGCCTCTACACTCTTCAACCGTTCCCGGTCAAACACCTTTGGAGCTTCCTCGAAAGGGCCTTGCGTGAGCTCCAAGACATGAGTTACATCCTCGATCCTAACAAGAAACGGGAACGCGCCCTTGACTTCGTCTTCGAGCATCCACCTTATTCTAAGCCCACCCCCTAGATCGATCTGAGATTGGTCCGACGTGAAGTTGATCAGAGGTGCCACAGCAACGCAATACTGGCCCATATACATCGATAGAAGATAGGCGACGAACCCGTATTGAAAGTTCTCATCAGTGAATCATCATTGTCGAACGTTGAAGGAAAAGGGGCCATTGAAGGTAAGAACCCGTCAGGCGTCTCCCGCTGTGGCGTAGGCCTTCGTGGGTTCGAATCCCCCCCGCACTTTTCACCAAGCCTCCTATCCTCGCAAGCCATGGGAGCCAAGAAACTCCAAGTCGCTTGATTAAC
>Ga0315280_10008365_pt1 | contig 13547 bp, 10 predicted proteins | sample YL17G06_40_MG_FD_203697 | JGI IMG/M metagenome (GOLD analysis project Ga0315280, IMG submission 203697) | Sediment microbial communities from Yellowstone Lake, YNP, Wyoming, USA - YL17G06_40 | ecosystem: Environmental > Aquatic > Freshwater > Lake > Sediment | place: USA: Wyoming | collected...
CATCGATCTCCTGGCGAAGACGCCCGCTCCCTTGTTTCGAGGCGAGCCTCTGGCGGGCGGAATCGACCAGGATCCGCCGCATGGCCTCGGCGGCGGCGGCAAAGACGTGTCCCCGGCTGTCCCAGTGCTGGGCCTTCTCCACGTCCACCAACCGGATGTACGCCTCGTGGACCAGGGCCGTGGCCTGGAGCGTCTGGCTGGGCTTCTCCTCACGCATCTTCTCCGCCGCCAGCCGGCGCAGCTCGTCATAGACCAACGGCAGGAGCTGCTCGGCCGCCTGGGGGTCGCCCTGCTCGATGGCAGAAAGGATGCGGGTGACCTCGTGCATGGGAATCACCCTGCTTTCTGGGGGTCACGGCTCTCGTCCATTCTAGCCGACAGCCCGGAGATTGCCACTCCCATCAGCGCACTTCTCCACGAACCGGGCGTCGACCGGGGGCGGGCTTGAGAACGGCGTCAGGATCGGGCAAGGAGGCGCCCTCTCCCAATGCTGCCGTGTTGGTTACCGTGGCGCCGAGCTCGATGGGGCATTGGGCGCAACGCTGTACCCGGCGGGCATGCTCTTGGACCTGGGTCTGGGGCCGCTCAGAAAGTCAGACTGGGCCGTTGGGAAGAGGCCCGTTCGTCCCGCCCTGGCGCCTCCGTCGCCACTCCTGTTTGATCCTCCGGCGGGCGGAGGAGTCCCTGGTGCGGGCGTAGCAGCGGCGGGCGTTGGAGGGGTCCCACTCCCGCTCGGACATCGGCCGCGGCTTGCGGCCCTCGGCGGCGGGCTGCTCTTCGAGCCGGTCGGAAATCTCCCTCCAGCCCAACTTCTCCTCTTCCCGCAGGCGAACGGTTTGGGCGATCGCGGCCCGGTGCCTCGGGTCCAGTTCCAGGTTCTTGCTGCCGCGGACGCCGGCCCAGCGGAAGCCCAGCGGGCCCACGCGGAAATGGGCCCGAACGCCACGAAAGGAGCGCCCAAAACCACGGAGCCCAAAAGCTCGCCCCCAGAAGGAGCTCTCCAAGTGACAATTTGTCAGTTCAAGAGGGTACGAGACGAGCATCGCCAGGCTCCTCGCCGCCGAGCTGGCCGACCCCATCAACGTCGAGGAGATGGACGCGGGCGACCTGACGGCCGAGCGGCTCCGCGAGATCGACCGCACCCAATGGGCACGGTGCCTCGGCGGGCGCGGTGGTCGGGGGTTCATCATCAACGAGGCCCACGGGTTGCGGGCGGCAATCGTCCGTCGCCTGCTCTGCCTCTTGGAACCCATCCCATCCCACGTCGTCTGGATCTTCACCACGACCGCGGAAGGACAGGAGAAGCTGTTCGAGGACCTGGACGATGGCCAACCCCTCCTGAGCCGCTGCACCCGGCCGGAACTCTCCCGCCGCGGCTGGCTCGGGGGGCCCCAGGGGGTCGCCCTCGATTAGCGAGCCGGACGCCCTGCCGATCCACCGGAGACAGCCTCCTGGAGCGTCGAAACCTCTCAGAGTTTCCACGGCCCGCGCATCGGCCGATCCAGCATCCGGTTCGCCTCGTCGTCGTCGACGAACGCTTCCCGGGCCGGATCCCATCGCAGCTTCCGCCTCAGCTTGATCGCGATCTGCTGGAGGTGGCACAGGGCGTCCGTGTGGAAGGCGACATCGATCGGCGCCGCCGGCTTGGTTCGGCCTTTCACGGCGTTGATGAAGTTGACGTGGTGGTTGTCGCTCTTGAACAGATGGACTTCGCCGGGGCCGATCGTGGCTTTCAGCAGCGACTTCGGGTCCGCGTCCAGCCGCTCGCGGTCCACGTGGACCCAGCCCTCCGTGCCGAGGAACATCACGCCGTGGCCGTGGCCCCCCTGCTGCAACGGGTGCTTCTTGCTCGTTGCGTCATCCATGTGAACCAGCGTCACGCCGTTGGCGTAGCGGTTCTCGACCTGCCACTGGACGGCGCAGTCGGTCAGCATCCCCTTGGGGAAAGTCCCCGTTCCCTCGACTTCCGCGGGTCCGGAAAGCTCCGTGCCATTTCCCCACTGGGCGATATCGAGGTGATGAACTCCCCAGTTGCCGATCATGCCCAGGCAATAGTCCGAGATGCAATACCAGATGCTCCAGCCCTCCTTCTCCGTGTAAGGCCGGCAGCGCTGGTAACAGTAAGGCGCCCGCGGCGCAGGGCCGAGCCACAGGTCGTAGTCCAGCTCCTTGGGAACCGGCTCGGTGGGCTGACTCGGGCAGGTCCAACTGGCGGGGACTCCGACCAGGATCGTCTTCAGCCGGCCGATCTTGCCGTTGCGCACCAGCTCGCATGCAAGCCGGAACTTGCCGCCGGACCGCTGCTGGGTCCCGAACTGGAAGACGACGCCGCTTTGCCCAACGGCCTTCCGGACGGCCTGCGCTGCGCGAAGGCTCCAGCCGATCGGCTTTTCGCAGTACATGTGCTTACCTCGCCGGGTCGCCTCCAGGGCAACCAGCGGATGCCAGTGATCGGGTGTGGTGATCTGCACGGCGTCGATGTCCTTGCGGGCCACAAGCTCCCGGAAATCCGTGTAAGCCGCGCAGTCCTTGTTGTCGTACGCCTCATCTACCGCCTGTTTGGCCTTCCGCCGTTGGGTCTCGTGCACGTCGCACACGGCCACGACCTGGACCTCGGGATTCCCGCGGAACGTCCGCATATTGCCCATCCCTTGAATCCCCATGCCGATGCATCCCATGACCACGCGACCGGAGGGCGCCGTCGCGCCCTCCTTGCCCAGGGCGGACGAAGGAACGATCGCGGGAAAGCCGAGTGCGCCGGCGAAAGCGGCCGATTGCCTGAGGAACTGCCGGCGGCCTGCAAAACGAGGGTTTGTTGGTTGTCCAGCGGGCATACGACGGTGTCCTTGAATAGGGGTGTGTTGAGTTCCCTGTTGCTTCCAGTTTGTGCGCGATGCTGACAGTTTTCACTTACAATGAGCCGGGAACCGATCCAGGCTCGCACAGTCCTCCATCTTACAAAGGCGCCCCCCCCGTGTCCAGCATGCGAGTAAGTTCCCTCGATGATACCTTGGAGTCTCCCGACGCCCGACTGCGAACGCCGCGGGCAAAACCTCGGCCGAGCCGGGGGACCCGGAGGGCGCCCGCGACCAGCAGAGGCCGACCGCCGTGCTGGACCCGCTGGCCCGGTCCATCGCCCTGCGGTCTGCCCGTTGTGTCACCGGACAAGGGATCGCCGCTGCTGCCGGGGACGCCGGCCAAGTCCTTGCGGGCCGCTTTGCGCCGCGGTAAGGTTGCAGACGTGGCGGCAATTCCCCAGCCGAATTCAGGAGGTCCCGCGATGAAGCCAACCGTGATCCTGGCTGCCCTGGTCGTTCTGGGCGGTGTCGCCTGGACTCAGCAGCGGTCGCCGACGGAGGAGGTCCCGAAGATGGTCCTCGACGGGACCGCGGCCGATTGGCTCGTGGACCGCTTCGCCGGCAACAGCACCGCGGGGCCGGAGTTCTTCCAGGGACCGGCCCGGGAGGTCGGCGGGCTGGGGCGCTGCGGGGCCTGCCCCACGCCTGACGGCTCGGTCTACATTCCCTATGCCGGCGGCATCGCCGAGGTCGGGCCGGATTGTCTCCTGCGGCTGCTCCTCACTGCCGACGACGTGCTCGAAGGGACAACGGCCCAGGTCTGCAACGGCTCGGGGATGGCCTACAACCCCAAGGATAAACGGCTCTACCTCGCCGGCCGCAACTGCCTTCGGCGGCTCGTGCTCGTCGCGGACGGACCGGCGCGGACGGAGCCCGTGGCCGGCACGCCGGGCAAGGCGGGCTTCGACGACGGACCGGCCGCCTCGGCCACCTTCACGCGGATCGACAGCATCGTGATCAATTCCCGGGGGGCGATTTTCCTCTTGGACAACAACGACCGCATCCGGCGGCTCGAAGGCGGAACGGTGACTACGCTCAACCGCCGCGTCCGCAGCGGGAAGCACGTCGATGGGCCGCTCGGCGAGGCCGCCTTCAGCATGATCGGCCTGGGCGGGAACCTCTGCGGCGGCGAGGACGACGCTACGCTCTACCTCTCCGACCATTGGAACTTCTGCGTGCGGCGGATCGACCTCGGGACCGGCACGGTCTCCACGGTGGCGGGGATGCCCAAGCCGCAGAACTGGCGCGACGGCGACCCGGCCGCGGCCCAGAGCCGCTTCAACGCCAACTGCGACGGACCCGCCACGGTCTGGGCGAGTTTCAACTCGGGCTGCGCGTACGTCTGCTGGGACCCGGTACACCGCGCCCTTTGGTGCGGCGGGCCCGATGAAAACCGCTTCCGCTGGCTCAAGGACGGCTGGCTCCGCACGGTCATCGGCGCCAAGCCAGACCGCGAACGCTGGCCCCGCGACGCCCTCAACGTGCCCGCCGAAAAGGTCTTCTGCTGCTGGAACGCGGTGGTGGCCGTGGACGGACAAGGGGGCGTTTACCTGTCGTGCTCGGGTGAGCCCAGCGGCCTCTGGCGGGCCTACAACCGCAAGGAGGTGCAGCGATGAGAAGCATCTTGATCGCGCTCGTGCTCGCGGCGACTGCTTCCAGGTTGGCGGCCGACGACGCCGGCTTGCCGTCCGGCGGCGGCATCCAAGTACAGGGCGCGTTTCTCCTCCTGGAAAACGGGCCGGGCGGGGGGATCCAAGGCACGCCCTACGTAGCTTACGGGCAAGGCGTTTACCTGGCCGTGTGGCGCGAAGGCTGGCACGGCAAGGGAGGCCAGGCCTGCGTCTATGCCGCTCGCGTCTCGCCGCAGGGCAACGTGCTCGACCCGAAAGGGATCGAGATCGTCCTGCGCCGCCAGCGCGTCGAGGAGCGGCCCCGGGTAGCGTTCGGCGGGGGCGTGTTCCTGGTCGTCTGGCAGGACTTTAGCGGCAAGGACTACGACGTGCTCGCCGCGCGGGTGAACGCGGAGGGCAAAGTGCTCGACCGCGAGCCGATCGCGGTCGCCGCCGGCCCGCGGACGCAGGTCCTCCCCGAGGTCGCCTCCGACGGCCAGGGCTTCCTGGTCGTCTGGCAAGGGTTGCAGGGAAACGAGACCTCGTACCGCGGCTTTGCCGCCCCGGTGGGCGCCGACGGCAACGTCGGGGCGACCATCGAAACCGGCGCCTCTCCGCAGCCCAAGATCGCTTGGAACGGAGAGCGGTACCTGGCGGCCTACGGATCGCAGTCGGTGGTCACGGTGATGCTCGATCGCGAGGGCCGGCCGCTGAACCGGTCCAAATGGGGCACCCCCGGGCTTTACAGCACCAAAGCCGCAGTGTTCTCCCTCTCGCCCGTGCCCGGCAAAGGTTGGCTCGTGGTCGGCCACCGCGCGCCGCCGGACCCTTGGGGCTGGGGCGGTCCGGGGGCGATGCGGGCGGCGCTGGTGGGTGCCGACGGCCGGGTCGAGAACCAGGATGCAATCAAGGAACCGGCCGGCGTCCAACGCCGACTGCCCGGCTGGCTCGACCTCGGCCGCGAGAAACGGCCCGGCTCCACTTGGCCCTGGGGCGAAAGTGCCAGCGCCTGGACGGGCCGCTGCTCGCTGGTCGTCTGGCAACGGCAGCACCTGACGGGCGAGAAGCTCACCAACTTCGAGAACTGCGACCTGGTGGCCGCCCGCCTCGACGGCTTCCGCTCCCTGGACGAAGCCGGCGTCCCGGTGGCCGCCAGCCCGGCGGAAGAGAAGCGGCCGGCCCTGGCCTCCGACGGCGCGGGCCACGCCCTGTGCCTCTACGAAAAGCACGCCAGCGGCGCGACCCGCATCGCCGCGCGACTGATGACGGTCCGCTGAGACGCTGCGCTGCGAGGCTGCTTCGCAACCCCTGATAGTCCGACACGCCCGAAGCGTCGAGTTGGGTACGGACGCTACGACTGGAAAAATGATGAGCATGGGCAGTTTGGGTGGATTGAAAAGTGACAAGCGCAAAGTGCAAAATGGGGTGACACTTTTCACTTTGCATTCTTCACTTTGCGTTTTTCACTGCAGGCTTCGTTGTCGGGGCCCGCCACCACACTGAAACCTCACTAATCGCATCGAGTTTTCGCCGTTTCGCACGGCAAGTAGGCAAAAAAGTTGTCCCGGACCGAGCGATTGCCTAAAATGGCCGGACGGTGACGATTCGGAGCCAGTCCGGGTTGTCACCTGACCGGGCCGGCCGATTCGCTCCCGCCATGAGATTCTCGTTGGCCGGGCGAATCCTCTTCCGCAAGGGCGGCGGATTTTCACCGGTAGCGGGTTCCCGCTGGTCGCCCGTCGCGCGATGCATGTGCAAGGGCCAATAGCACGAAGGAGTAAGACAATGCGCTCGTTCCTAGGACTCAACAAACGCGGTGGCCATAAGAAGGCAACGCGGTCCGCGCGAATGCTCGGCATCGAGCCGCTGGAGGATCGGTCCTTGCTTTCCGGAGTCGGCATCGGCCCACCCCAGGAGTCGTTGTCGGTCCTCTTGGCGGCCACCCCCTTAGATCCGCCGCCCACCGTGGCGCCTAACCGCATCAACGAGAACGACTCCACGACCTTGACCGCCAGCTTCACCGACTCCACGCCCGACGAGCACACCGTCGTGATCGACTGGGGGGACGGCCAGACCAGCACGCTCGACCTAGAGGCCGACGTGCTGAGCTTCAGCCAAGAGGCACCAGTACGCCGACAACCTGCCGGGCAGTGCGCCGTACACGATCCACACGTCCGTGACGGACCTGGATGGCGATGCCCGCGAGGGAACCGCGGAGGTGGTGGTCAACAACGTCGCTCCCCTGGCCAGCGTCGTCGGGCCCACGGACGGCGTTCGCGGCCAGTCTCGCACCATGACCCTCAACGCAACCGACGCATCCCCTGTCGATCAGGCGGCCGGCTTCGAGTTCAATTGGAACTGGGGCGACGGATCGCCGACCGAGACCCGCTCCGGCCTCAGCGGCATGACCATCGAGCACGTCTTCACCGAGGTCGGCACGTACACCCTTCAGGTAACCGCCCAAGACAAGGACGGCGGCCTCAGCGACGTCGCCACCCACACGATCACGGTCACTGCGGTCGGGCTCCAGGACGATCCGCTTTATCCCGGCAAGAAAATGCTTGCGGTCGGCGGAACCGCGGGCAACGATGCGATCGTCTTCAACCGCGGCGGCCGCGGCGTGAAGGTCCTCATCAACGGCGCGTCCCAGGGCGTCTTCCAGCCAACCAGCCGCATCGTTGCCTTCGGCCAGGACGGCAACGACAATATCCAGACCGCGGGAGCCTTGAAGCTTGCGGCTTGGCTCTACGGCGGGGGCGGCAACGACCGCCTCAGCGGGGGAGCGGGCCACGACCTGTTGTTCGGCGGGCTCGGCAACGACCAGTTGCTCGGCGGCCAAGGAAGAGACCTGCTGGTCGGTGGTCTGGGCGTGGACCGTCTCAACGGCAACGCAGCCGACGATATTCTCATCGGCGACTCGCTGAACCTGGACGACGCCGCCCTTCGGGACGTCATGGCTGTCTGGACCTCCAGTGGCTTGAACTTCAACGCCCGCGTTGCCCTGCTCTCGGCCACGTTGACCCCTGCCGTCGAGAACGACGGCGAACGAGACGATCTGGTCGGCGCCTCGGGCAACAACTGGTCCTGCGAGGACGTGGGCGTTCCCAAGCCCAAGGACCCTCCCTCGAAGGCGGTTCCCCCGGGACGAGCCAAGTAGACCCCGCAGCGCCCCTCGACAAAGGTATTGCTCGTGCCCGCCGAACCCAGAATCGTTCCTTGAACGGGTTCCGGGCGGGTTCGATCCGGCACGTTTTCGCGCCCCGGCGTTTCCCGCGGATTCGGATGTCGGCCGGTAGTCGCGGCATCGGGCTTACCCTCCGCCTTGATGGCGAATCCCGAAGTGCCGGTTGGACCCCGAGATTGCCGTAAGCTCTGCCTTAACCGTATACTACGGCGAGTCGCTGCGAACCAGGTATCGGCTGGAACTGCGTTGCGCGAGCTGCTGGGCGGTCATGCCACGCAGCTCCTGATTGGGAGGATCGCCATGATCTCGCCGTCCAACCTGCGTGTGATCGTTCTGTTCGGCCTTGCCGGTTGCGTGGCTCTTCATGCCCGAGGCGAAGACGCTGGAAAGGCAGATTCCAAAAGCGATGGGCACACGCTTACGCAGATCGTCCAGGCATGGAAGAGCAAGGAGGCCCGAGTACAGTCTGCCCGGTTTGAATGGAAGGAAACCCGCACTGACCCTGCGATCTTCGAGTACGCAAATCTGGTCGAGGGACTCAGCCCAGAAGCTAAAAGACGCGTTGCGATGCCGCCGGAGCGCACGTACGATCGGGCCCTCAGGTTGAGTCTCCAAGGCAATATGGTGCGATTTGAAACCGATGGACCACACTGGAGCCAAGCTCTAAAGAGCTACTCGCCGCGGACCTACGTAGCTGCGTTCGACGGGGAAATCGAAATGTGCCTGTTTGGAGGGGATCGTTCCGGACAGAAAGCGTTTGATCCGCATGGATTTGTCACCAAGAGGACAAGCCATTCCGACTCCGGTACTCTGGTATTTCGAGCTTTGGCGTTATCCTACCGCCCGTTGCAGCCCAGTCTGGGACGGTTCGATCCGGAGAGCCACGAGGTTCGTCACGACGAGGAAGTGGACGGCCGGCGCTGCTCCCTGGTTGAACAAACGACAAGCTCGGTCGGTCGAGCGGGAGCACGGTACTGGGTTGATCCGGAGCGAGATTGGGTAGTTGTCCGGGCGCTCTCCTTCTTCAACGGCAAGCCTTCCACTCAACTGGACATCTTCTACACGCTTGATAAGATCCACGGCTGGACGCCGAGCGGCTGGAAGGGCTCACTCTTCAGCTCAGGTAAACCGAAGACCTGGTTTACCGCTAGGGTCACCCGCTACGAGATCAATGTCCCGGTTCCGCGCACGCAATTGCAAGTGCAATTCCCCGTTGGTACGTGGGTCACTGACCGCGTACAGCAATGCGACTACTTCGTTCGAGACGGTAACGTCCGGCGGATCATCACGCAGGAGGAGAGAAACGCCTTCGTAACACATGAGGAACTGTCAACCACGGAGTCCGGCAAGGGACTTTCGGCCGAGTACACAGCGCTCATGGGCCGCGCCAACCTCATCGCCAAAGCGACACCCGAGGAGCAGCGGCAGTTTGTGGACGCGATCAAGAAGCGGGCGAATGCCAAGGGGGTATCAGCGTGGCCACCGAGGCGATGTCTGCGGCTGGCGCAGGTCGCCGCTGGCCGTCTGTGCGCGGCCGGGCAGACGGAGCGAGCGGTCGAGGTATGTCGGACCCTTGCCGACTTCCTGCCCGATGGCGGATACGAGCTAACCCTGACGGCTGAGCAGGTTACCGCCGCATCGCGCCGTAAGGCGCTCAAGGATGCGATAATGGAAATCAGCGGCACGACGATCGAGGGCAAAAAGTTCGACTGGTCGGCTTATCGTGGGAAGGTCGTGTTGATCGATTTCTGGTTTATGGGTTGCCGGCCGTGCGTGGCGGAGCTGCCGATCCTTCAAGGGCTTTACGAGGGTTACCGTGGTCAGAAGCTTGAGATCATCGGGATCACGGTGGATCGCAACGCCGAGGAATTGAAGAAGTTTCTTCAGGAACGCAAGATTCCGTGGGTTCACCTGTACCAAGTCGGCGAGCATCGTCAGCCGACTGTCGAACGCTACGGCATCACATCGTTTCCCACATACGTCGTGGTGAACAAGGAAGGCAAGGTCGTATCGTTGACCACGGAAGCCAAGGAACTGGACAGTGTTGTAGGACAACTCCTCCGCCAGTAGCTCTCAAAAGGACCGATTCTTGACAAGCCGGCGCGGGAATCCCCGGGTGGTTTCGTTCCGGAATGTGCGCTCCGCAAGGGCCGGCTCCGCCTTGTCGCCCTCAGACGTTGTTCAGGCCAGCCAGTCGGGTTTCATTCCCGCCGGGGCACGCTCACTCGTAGTGCAGCGCGATGAGCAGGTTGAGCCGGGCGGCACGGTGGGCGGGGGCCCAGGCGGCCACGAGGACCAGGGCCAGACCCGCCGCGAAGGTCGCCAGGATCAGGCCCGGGTAGACAGCGAACTGCACGGGGCGGCCCAGGGCGGCGGCCATCACCAGGTTGATGATGTAGGCCCCCGCCAGTCCGCCTGCGATCCCCGTCACCAGGCCGATGAAGCCGATGATCGCCGCCTGGGAGAGGATCGTCTTGCGGACCTGGCGGCTGGTCATCGTGATGACCCGCAGGAGGGCCAGGTCGCGGGTCTGCTCGAGGACGTTCATCGTGAGCGTGTTGGCGATGGCGAAGCCGGCCACCACGTAGCCCAGCCCCAAGAGGCCCCACAGGCTGCCCACCACGCCGTTCATCAGGCTGTCCAGCCGGCGGCGGAGGTCGGCGAAGCCGTGGAGCATCAGCCCGCGCTGGTCGCAAATCGCCTTGAGCTGCGTTTCCACGCCGGCCAGGGCGTCGGATCGGGCCTTGACCATGAAGGCGTCGACCCCCTCGACGGCGAAGAGCCGTTTGCCGAACTCCCGCTCCATGTGGACGACCAGGCCGCCGACGAGGTACTCGGTGGTGGTGCCGGCCACGCGGAGCTGCTTTTTTCCCGCCCGGGTGTCCAGCGTGATCGTGTCGCCCACGCCGACTCCCGCCCGCTTGGCCAGGACCGTGCCGATCACCACGTCACCTTGGAGGAGCCGCCGGCGGACCTCCTCGGGCTGGCCGACCCTCAGGTCCAGCGGCAGATCATCCTGCCCGCCGAACTCGCGCAGCGCGACCACGACCTGCTCCTCGCCGACGGTGGCGCTGACGAACCGCAGAGTGTTGACCGAGGTGACGCCATCGATGGCCGCGATCTGGGGGCCGAGCGATTCGGGCAGCTCGGCGGCCTGGCCCGTCGCCAGGTCGGGGAACATCGCGCGGACAAAAAAATCGCCGACGATGGTCCGCTGCTGCCAGGCGCGGACGTCCGCGACGTTGGAGAGGATCGTCGTGCCCAGGCCGACGCCGCTGCTCACGGCCACGTAGAGCAGGCCGATCGTCAAGGCGGTCCGCGCGCGGCGGCGGATGACCTGGCGCTGCGCCAGCCGTCCCTCCGGCCCGAGAACCGGGGAGAGGGCGTCCGCAACGGCCCGCGACAGGGGCCGCAGCACCACGGGGATCAAGAGGATGAACGCGGCCGTGAAGGCCGCCCCGGCGTACACCGACATCACCATCGGCAGGTAGCCGGCGACGCACGCCGCGAGCAGCACCCCGGTAAGGGCGAAAACGACAAAGGCCGCGGCGGCAAACCCCCTGGGCACCGGGGCCTCCTCTTCGACCACGGCGGGACGCATTCCCTCCAGCGGAGAAACGCGGCCCGCCAACCGCGCCGGGACGTATATGGCCACCAGCGAGATGCCCGGGCCGAGCAGGGCGGCCAGCAGGAACGGCGGCCAGGAGAGGTGGATGGCGGGAATCGCGGCGGAGTAGACCTGGGCCATCGCCGCGGCCAGCAGATGCGCCCCGCCCAACCCAATCAGCGAGCCGAGGACGGTGCCCAGAGTCCCCAGGACAAGCCCTTCCCGGAGCAGCATCCCGGTGACCTGGCCGCGGGTGGTTCCCAAGGCCCGCAGCACGGCCAACTGCCGGCGCCGCTCCTGCACGTTCATCAAAAAGGTGTTGAGGATCATGAAGCACGCCAGGACCAGGATCAATGCGTAGGCGAAAGTCAACCCGTACTCGGCGTCCTGGAGTGTCTGCTTGGCCAGTTGGGTGCGGCCGGCGGGGGTGCGGACGGAAAGCCCGGCGGGCAGGCGCTCGACTATGGCCGCCTTCACCGCCTGCTCGTCGGCCCCGTCTTCGAGCACGAGACTTGCGGTGTTGATGCTGTTGCGGCGGCCGTAGAACGACTGCGCGACGTGGAGCGGAAGGAACACGATCCCTCCCTGGTTGAACCCGGCAGCCCCCCGGGGGGCCAAGAGCCCGACCACGGCGATCTCCTCGACGCCCCCGCGGGTCAAGAGCCGCACGTTGTCGTGGACGCCGATTCCCAGGCTGCGGGCGAGCCCGACCTCCAGCAGTGCCCCGTCGCTCTCGAAGAACGTGCCCTCTTGGAGGTCGTAGTCGCGGGCGGCTTCGTCCCGGTCGGGATCGATTCCCAGCACCAGCAGCCGGACGCGATGATCCTTGACGTAGAGGATCGACGGCTGCTGAACGAGGGGGACCGCCGCCCGGACCCCGGGGATTTCTTCCAGCAGCGGGACGACGCTTTGGGGAAACGTGCCCCCCCCTTCGGCGACGACCTCGAGGGCCGCGCGGCCGGTTACGCTCTCGTACATCTCCTGGTAGGCACGGTGGGTGGTCGCCGTGGAGACGCTCACCGCGACCACCGCCGCCACGCCGATCATGATGCTCAGCAAGGTCAAGAGCGCGCGGCCGGGACGGCTCTTGATTTCCCGGAGCGTGAACTTCCAGAGGATCATCGCACGGTGCGGCTAGCGGCTCTTGAAGAGGTAACTGCGGGGGCGGAGCCGGGCGTGGCTTTGCAGGAGATCGTCCTCGATCAGGCCGTCGCGCAGCCGGACCAGCCGGTCGGCATACTCCGCGACCTGGGCGTCGTGCGTGACCATCACGATCGTCTGCTCCCGCTCGTCCGCCAAACGGCGGAGCAGGGCCGTCACCTGCTGGCCGTTGGTGCTATCGAGATTGCCGGTGGGCTCGTCGGCCAACAACAAGGCGGGCTCGGTGACCAGGGCCCGGGCGATTGCCACCCGCTGCTGCTCCCCCCCGGAAAGCGCGCTGGGAATGTGGTGCCGCCGCTGCGCCAGTCCCACCAGCTTCAGCACCTCGTAGGCCCGCTGGCGGGCCTGCCGCGGCGGGACGCGGCTGAGCTCCAGCGGCATGGCCACGTTTTCTTCCGCGGAGAAGGCGGGGAGGAGATTGAACGCCTGAAAGATGAAGCCCATCGAGTTGCGGCGGACGATCGTCCGCTGGTCGTCGTCCAGCGCGGCCAGGTCCTCTCCGTCGAACAGGACTTCGCCGCTCGTGGGAACGTCCACCCCCCCGAGAATGTGCAAGAGCGTGCTCTTGCCCGAGCCCGAGGGGCCCATGATCGCCACGAACTCCCCTTTGCGCACGCTGAGGTCGATCCCCTGCAGCGCGTGGACGCCCACCGCGCCGTCTCCGTACCACTTGTTTAGTCTGCGGGTCTGAATGACGTACATTCGAGTCCTTCGCACCGGTGAAGCTGCAAAAGGATATGAGGGATCCTAATGCACGGAATGTGCCCCGGCAAGTAGGCTGTGTTAAAATAGGAAGAATGAATGGCTTGCGAGGAAGAATTGGCTCTCAAGAGGGGAGCTTTCTCCAAGTATCCGCTATCGTGCCAAACCAATGGGGTACGATGCACCCCACGAACTTGCACGCATAGTCGCGCCAGGCATCCTCCGTACAGGTGGTCCACCGTACGACGAACAACGGCCCCACCAAGTGTCTGCGATTTTCGAGTACTGCCAAGCCGGGGCGGCTGGGTGAGACGGGCCGCCTGCTTCACAGCAGCCCGTGCTGGTGCATCTTCTTGTAGAGCGTGACGCGGCTGATCCCCAGTTCCGCGGCGGCGGTGGTGCGGTTGTTGTTGTGCCGCGTTAGC
>Ga0315280_10008366_pt1 | contig 13544 bp, 14 predicted proteins | sample YL17G06_40_MG_FD_203697 | JGI IMG/M metagenome (GOLD analysis project Ga0315280, IMG submission 203697) | Sediment microbial communities from Yellowstone Lake, YNP, Wyoming, USA - YL17G06_40 | ecosystem: Environmental > Aquatic > Freshwater > Lake > Sediment | place: USA: Wyoming | collected...
ACCGGGGTGCTGATTCAGGACGCGGCCTACATGGTGGTGGTGCCCAACGTGTGCCCGGATACGCCGGCGCTGCGCCGCAACCCGGTGTTCATGTATTTCCAGGACGGCTTTCAGAAGCCCTATCCGTTCCGGCCCGATGTGGCGGTGGGCATCGACGACGTGATCGACAAGAAGGTCTACGCCACCGACGCGCACACCTCGCAGATGTACGAGTGGCTGCCCTGGGTGGCCGGCAACCTGGACAGCGTGCCCAAAGACCCCAAGGCGCGCCTGGAATGGCTCCGCATGTCGCGCGGCGGCGGGCGCGGGCTTTCGGACGTGATGCGGGAGGCGGTGAAGAAGTGGTACGGCGCGCAGGCGGACTCGATCCGGGCGGTCGAAGCCTTCGAGGTCTGCGAGTACGGGCGGCGGCCGTCAGAGCAGGAACTGCGCCGGCTGTTCCCGTTCTTCCCGGGCGGCAAGTGAGGAAGAGCTTGTAGCTTGTAGCTCGTAGCTTGTAGCTCGTAGCTTGTAGCTTGTAGCTCGTAGCTTGTAGCTCGTAGCTTGTAGCTTGTAGGCCCTCGAGACCGCCCCTTCTACAGGCTACAAGCTACAGACTACAGGCCCGGGGAATACAATAGGGGTATTGCGCCTCACGAATCGCCTGAAGCTGCTCTGGGGTCACCTGCGACGGCACGCCAAGTTGAACGCGTTGCCGGTCGAGTACATCGTCGAAACCACGGCCAAGTGCAACCTGTATTGCCCGATGTGCCCGCGCGAGACCCACCCGCAGCCTAAAGAGGACATGACGGAGGAGATCTTCGAGCGCCTGGTGCGCGAGAGCGGCTCGAGCGCCGAGCACATGATGCTGATCGGGCTGGGCGAGCCGTTCCTGGACCCGAAGATCTTCGAACGCATCTCGTACTGCGCCCGGCGCAACATCTCGACGCTGCTGTCGACCAACGGCACGCTGCTCGATGAGCAGACTTGCGACCGGGTGCTGCGTTCGCCTTTGGAAAGCATCACCCTGAGCTTTGACGGCGCCACCAAGGAGACCTTCGAATACTACCGGAAGGGCGCGCGCTTCGAGAAAGTACGGGACAACTTCGTGCGCTTCTGCCGGATGAAACACGAGCGCGGCGCCAAGGTCCGGGTGGTGGTGCAGACAGTTCTGCTGGCGCGCACCCGGCCGGAAGTGGATGAGTTCATCCGGTTCTGGGAAGCCGTGCCGGGGGTGGACCAGGTGCGCCTCAAGGAAGACGAAACCAACGTGCTGCGGCCGGAGGCGCGCCACGCCGCCGGGGATTGGAAGTACCCCTGCCACTACCTGTGGCGCGGGCCCGTCTACGTCAAGCAGAACGGCGATGTGTACCCCTGCTGCCAGAGCTACATGCTGGGCGGCCAGCCGGTGGGTCGCATCGGCGTCGAGCCCATCGAGCAGATCTGGAACTCCGAGGAGGTCCAGCGCATGCGCCGGCTGCATGCCGCGGGCCGAGCCGGCGAGATTGAGGTCTGCGCGCGCTGCTGCACCGTGATCCCGCACCCGGCGCTGGTGGCCGGCAGCCTGATCCTGCACGGCAGAACGGTGCGACGCCTGCTGCCGCTCATCGAGCGGCTTACTTATTTATCAAAGCTGCCGCGCCGTTTGCTCCGGCCAGCGGGTTAGGCAAGTTACGCTCAGCGTAATAGCCCGGGCGCACGCGCTCGACGATCTGGGCCGTGGACCGCTCCAGCACATTGAAGAACGGCCGGGGATACAGGCCGATCCAGAAGGCCCAGATCAGCAGCGGAGCGAAGACCGCGATCTCGCGGAGCGAGAGATCCGGCAGGCTGCGGTTCTTCTCCGTCACCTCGCCGAGCATGGTGCGCTGAAACAGCCAGATCAGGTAGGCCGCCCCCAGCGCAATGCCCACCACCGCCCAGAAGGCCCAGTTGAAGGACATCTGGTAGGCGCCCTGCAAAATGGTGATCTCGCCGATGAAGCCGTTCAGCGCGGGCATGCCCATCGAGCTCAAGGCGGTGATGAAGAAGATGATGGTGAACACCGGCATGACCCGCAGCAGGCCGCCGTACTCGGCGATCAGCCGGGTGTGCCGCCGCTCGTAGGCGATTCCTACGATCAAGAACAGCATCCCGGTCGAGATGCCGTGGTTGATCTGCTGGAGAATCGAGCCCGCGATGCCGGCCGGGTTGAGCGCGAAAATGCCCAGAGTGCAGAAGCCCAGGTGGCTGACCGAGGAGTAGGCAATCAGCTTCTTCCAATCCTTCTGCATCAGGCAGACCAGCGCGCCATAGACGATGGCGATGAGCGACAGCACCGCCATGGCGTTCACGATGGCGGGGTCCTTGGCGGCATCCGGCAGCAGGGGGAGCGAGAAGCGCAGGAAACCGTAAGTCCCCATCTTCAGCAGCACGCTGGCAAGGATCACAGAACCCGCCGTGGGCGCCTCGGTGTGCGCGTCCGGCAGCCAGGTGTGCAGCGGCCACATCGGCACCTTCACGGCAAAGCCCAGGAAAAACGCCCAGAAGACCCACCACTGGACGCGCCCCGGCAGGCTGGTGCGCATCAGCTCGGCGATGTTGAAGGTGTAGATCTGGAACTGGCTGTAGTGGTGGAAGTAGATCGTCAAAATACCCAGCAGCATGATCACCGAACCGATCAAGGTGTAGATGATGAACTTGAAGGCCGCGTAGACCCGACGCTCGCCACCCCAGATGGCGATGATGAAGTACATCGGCACCAGCACCAGTTCCCAGAACACAAAGAACAGCAGGAAATCGAGCGCCATGAAAACGCCCAGCATGCCCACTTGCAGCACCAGGAAATTGGCGTAGTACTCCTTGAGCCGGTCCTGGATGGCGTTCCAGCTCGACAGGATCGACAGAAAACCCAGCAGCCCGGTCAGCACGATCAGCAGCAGGCTGTATCCGTCAATGCCGAGATGATAGGAGGCGCCGATCGAGGGGATCCAGCTCGCCGTCTCGACGAACTGATAGTCCTTGCTGCGGTCAAACTGAAAGATCAGCGGCAGGCACACCAGGAAGCCGGCCAACGATGCGATGTTGGCCCACCACCGAATGGCCTTAGGCTTGGAGGAGGGAATGAACAGGAGAACCAGCAGCCCGGCCAGCGGGGTGAAGAGCACAATCGACAAGATGTGGTCCATACAAAAAGACAGGACAGTTCACCATCTTAGCAAAGGGCCTGTGGCGCGTGGCCCGTGGCGAAAACGGGGGTGCAGCGCCTGGGCCCACTCTCAACGCGGACTCGCCCACAACCCACAACCCACAACCACAACCCATTTGTGGCATGATAGCTCGTTTCGAGGAGGCTCTATGATGCGCAAAATCGCTGTGGCGTTTCTTTCGCTGGCGGGCGGTCTTTGGGCTCAGGATTCGGTGCTGCTGGTGCTTCACAAGGGCGGCAGTTCGCTGGGTTTCTACAGCCCGGCGGGCAAGCTTCTCGAGAATGTGCCGGTAGGGCAGCATCCGCACGAGATGGCGCTCTCGGCGGATGGCCGCTTGGTCTACACCACCGACAACGGCACGATGCGTATTGAGGAGGCAGGCTCGGGCGGGAACACCATCTCGATCGTGGACGTCGCGGCGCGCAAGAAGATCGGGCAGATTTCTCTGGGCAACTACCGGCGTCCGCATGGAATTGCGTTGAGCCGCCGGAGCGGCCTGCTGTATGTCGATACCGAGCTGCCGGACGCCCTGCTCGAGATTGATCCCGCGCAACGCAAAGTGCTCAAAACCTGGGAAACCAAAGGCAAGACCTCGCACATGGTGACCCTGGGCCTGGACGGCAGGCGGGCCTACGTCTCCAACAGCACCTCCAACGACGTGTCCTCGATTCTGCTTTCGAGCGGCGAGCTCAAGCTGATTCCGACCGGCGAGCGTCCGGAAGGCAGCGTGCTGGCGCGCAGCGGCGGGGAACTGTACGTGTGCAACCGCGAGGCCCAGAAGATCTCGGTGATCAGCGCCAGCCGGCAGGCCGTCATCGGCGAGATCAAGACCGGCAAAGGCCCGGTGCGCATCGCGCTCACCCCGGACGGCAAGCTGCTGGTTTACGCCCTGATCCACGATGAGGCCGTCGGAATCGCCGACCCGGCCGCGCGCAAGGCGCTGGCCAGCGTGAAGCTGGGTGGAAAGCCGGTGTCCCTGTCCATTTCCCCGGACGGCAAGAGAGCCTACGCCTCCGCGGAGGAACAAGACACGGTGTACGTAATTTCCATCCCGGACCGCAAGATCGTGCGGAGCTTCAAAACAGCCCCGGGCTCGGCCCCCGATCCGGTCCTGGAATACCCTGATTGAAAACGAGGTGACGCATGCATGAAGCGGGTCTCAATCGTCGAGAGTTTTTCGAGAGCGGCCTGGCGGCGGGCCTTCAGACCGGCAACCGGGTGAGCCTGCGGGAGAAGTTCTTCGGATGCATCGCCGGCTGCCATATCGGTTCTTCGATGGGCGCGCCGGTGGAGGGCTGGCCCTTCGAGCGCATCCAGAAGGAATACGGCACGGTGGACCGCTTGCTGCCCTATGAGCACTATCGCAACGGTTGGAAGCGCGAACCGGGCACCACCGAGGATGGCGTCGAGCGCCAGAAGCTCATGATCACCGCCATCATCGAAAAGCAGGACCGGGTGAATGCCGAAGACGTCCGGAGAGCCTGGGTGAAATACATCAAGCCGGAGTCCGCAGGCAAGGTCTCCGAACCCTTCGAGGCCACCTTGCTGGCCATGGCCAAGACCCCGATCCCTGCGGCCGACCTGGGCAAGTACTGCGACTATGCCGGCCTGGTCTCCATGGCGCGCTCTTGCCATCCCATCGGCCTGATCAACGCCGGGGACATCGCCGGGGCCATCAACGACGTTTATGAAGTGGGCCAGCTCTATCAAACCGCCAACAGCCGGGGCCTGCATTGGGCAGCCGTCACGGTGGCCGGCATTGCGGCAGCCACCAAACCCGGCGCCACGGTAGACAGCGTGCTGGGCGCCATCTCGGATGATTGCGAGAAGGGCGTGGTCAGAGAAATCGACCGGGGACTCAAACTGACCGCCGCCTGCCGGGATTTCCGGGACCTCCGCAGCACCTTCGCCCCGGTCTACAGCGGCGCCGGAATCCCCTACTCCTCGAGCTACGCCAACGAAGTGGTCACCAAGGCAGTCTGCATTTTCCGCATGGTCAAAGGCGTCCTCAAGGATGCTCTGATTTCCGGCGTCAACATGGGGCGGGACACCGACTGCATGACTGCGGTGGCGGCCGGCATTTCCGGGGCGCTCACCGGGGCCTCTTCCCTGCCCCCGGAATGGATCAAGCAGGTAGACTACGCAACCACTCTGAACATCTACACCAATTCCCAGCGCACCCTGCGCGAGCACTCCGACGGGCTCTACAACGCCTTCAAGGCCCGGCTGCGCAAAATGCGGGCGTTCGCCGAGGAAATGGATCAGGCTTAGATCCGGCAGCATGCCTCAAATCAGATACCTGCGCTGGTGGGTGGCCGGCCTGCTGTTCCTGGCCACCATCATCAACTACATGGACCGGCAGACGCTCTCGGTGCTGGCGCCCACGCTGCGCGACCAGTTCCGCATGAGCAACACGGACTACTCCCGGATCGTGTTCGCCTTTCTGCTGGCCTACACTTTCGGGCAGAGCGGCTCGGGCAAGATCATGGACTGGCTGGGCACGCGGCGCGGCTTTTCCCTCACCATGGCGTGGTGGTCGGTGGCGGCCATGCTGCACGCCACCGCGAATTCGATCCTGCATTTCGGCCTGTTCCGCTTTCTGCTCGGGCTGGGAGAAGCCGGCAACTGGCCGGGCGGAGTGAAGGCGGTTTCGGAATGGTTTCCCGCACGCGAGCGCGCCTTCGCCATCGGTTTGTTCAACAGCGGCTCCTGCCTGGGCGCGGTGGTGGCGCCGCCCCTGGTGGCCTGGATCGCTCTCCAGTGGAGCTGGCGCGCAGCCTTCGTGTTCACCGGCTCGCTGGGTTTCCTGTGGCTGGCGCTCTGGCTGGCGCTGTACCGCCTGCCCGGTGAGCATCCCTGGATCACCCGGCAGGAGCGCGAGCACATCGCCTCGAACTCAGGTGCGTCGGAACAGGCCGAGGTGCCGTGGGTCCGGTTGTTCGGCTACCGGCAGGTCTGGGGATTGGTGCTGGCACGCATGCTGTCCGATCCAGTCTGGTGGTTCTATGTGTTCTGGCTTCCGGAATATCTGCGGCGTGAGCGGAACTTCAGTCTGGCCATGATCGGCTACTTCGCCTGGATCCCGTTTCTGACCGCGGACGCCGGCAATTTCGTGGGCGGCGGCATTTCGAGTTACTTGATCAAGCGGGGCTGGCCGGTACTGCGGGCCCGCAAAACAGTGATGTTCACCAGCGCCGCGGTGATGCTGGCGGGCCTCCCCGCGGTCCTGACCGGCAGCCCAACACTGGCTGTGGCGCTGATCAGCCTGGCCACGCTGGCCTATTCTTCCTGGGCCGCGAACATTCTGACCCTGCCGGCGGACCTGTTCCCGCACGCGGTGGTGGCCTCGGTGTCCGGGCTCAGCGGCACCGGCGCGGCCCTCGGCGGGATGATTTTCACACTGGTCATCGGGGTGGTAGTGGACCGTTTCTCCTACCTGCCGGTGTTCACCGCCGCGGCTTTGATGCCGCTGGTGGCCGCTTCCATCTTGCTATGGGGAGTTCGTCAACATGACAAGCAAGCAACGGGTCCTCAGGGCGCTCGATCATCGGGAACCTGATTGGATCCCATTGGATCTCGGCGCCACCTCGGTCACCGGAATGCACGTGAGCTGCGTGGCCGGCCTCCGCGACTACTATGGCCTCGAGAAGCGGCCCGTCCGAGTCCACGAACCCCACCAGATGCTGGGCTGGGTGGACGAAGACCTCAAACAAGCCCTGGGCGTGGACGTCGAGGGCCTGCTCCCCCGCAAAACCAGCTACGGCTTCGCCAATGAGAACTGGAAGCCCTGGCGGACCTTGCAGGGGCTCGAAGTGCTGGCGCCCGGCAACTTCAACGCCACGGTGGACGCCGAGGGATACACGCTCATGTATCCGGAAGGCGATGTCACCGCGCCGCCCAGCGGCAGGATGCCCCAGGACGGTTACTTCTTCGACACCATCATCCGCCAGCCGCCGATCGAAGAGGACCGGCTGAATCCGGAAGACAACCTGGAAGAGTTCGGCCCCATCTCGGAGGAAGACCTGGCGCACATCCGCGCCGAGGTCGAGCGCGCGGCCGCGACCGGGCGTGGGGTGATCGCCAAGTTCAGCGGGATGGGCCTGGGCGACATCGCCGCCGTGCCGGCCCCGTTTCTGAAGCACCCCAGAGGCATTCGGGACATCACCGAATGGTATGTTTCGACGCGCACCCGCCGCGACTACATTCACGCCATCTTCTCGAAGCAGACCCAGTTCGCCCTGGCCAATCTGGAGCGGATTCACGCCGCCATCGGCGACGGCATTAACGTGTTGTACACCTGCGGCACGGACTTCGGAACACAACGATCGACGTTTTGTTCGGCAGAGACCTTCCAGGAACTGTACTTACCCTACTATAAGCTCGTAAATGACTGGATCCACAGGAACACAACCTGGAAGATTTTCAAGCACTCCTGCGGCGCAGTCGGAAAGTTCATGAGTAACTTCATTGAAGCGGGCTTCGATATCATCAACCCGGTTCAATGTTCCGCGGCGGGCATGGAGCCGGACCATCTGAAGACGGTTTACGGCGACCGGCTGGTTTTTTGGGGCGGCGGCGTTGATACCCAGAAAGTCCTGCCATTCGGCGCCCCGGCTCAAGTCCGGGAACAGGTGCTCCGCAGATGCGAGATTTTCGCCAAAGGCGGAGGGTTCGTCTTCAACACGGTGCATAACATCCAGGCGCTAACCCCGGTCGGGAACATCGTGGCCATGCTGGATGCGGTGCGCGAATTCGGGAGCCGCCAATGATGAATAACCCGCGCTGGCTGGCTTTGGCGTGCTGCTTGTTGTTTGTGGTGCAGGGTCTGGCGTTTCTCCCGCGCCTGGGTGTCCAGTACGACGAGGCGTTGTTCGCCCGCGGCATTTACCCTCCCACCCTGGTCGAGTACAAGCTCGAACCGCCAGGGCTGCCGCTGATGCTGATGAGTTACATCGGCGCGCTGAAAATGTGGCTGTATTACCCCATTCTAAGTGGCTTCCACCCTTCGCCCTACTCATTGCGGTTGCCCGTGCTGCTGATTGGCGCGCTGAGCATCTGGCTGTTCTTCGTTTTTTTGCGCTTATGCCTGGACTCCCGCGCCGCGCTGATCGGGTGCCTGCTGCTGGCCACCGACAGCATCTACCTGTTGACCACCTGTTTCGACTGGGGGCCCGTTGCGCTCCAGCACCTGCTGCTGCTCTGCGGGCTGATTGCCGGAGTGCAAACCTATCGCAGTCAGAGTCCGGTCTGGGCGGGCGCAGCCGGGTTGTCCTGCGGACTGGCGCTTTGGGACAAAGCCACTTTTCTGTGGGTCTTAGCCGGACTGCTTGTTGCGGTGGTGATCCTGTTTCCACGGGAGGCGCTGAGAACCTTGAGGAATCGCCCCATCGCTCGGTACGGAGCCATCGCCTTTCTGGCCGGCGCCGCCCCCTTCCTCATCTACAACCTGGCTTCCGGCGGCGGCACCTTCACCACCACGGCAAGGCTTTCCCTGACCGGCATGGCGGAGAAACTCAAGGTCTTCGGGTATGCGCTGGATGGCTCGGCGCTGTTCGACTACCTTGTCCGCAGTGACCCCACCGGCAGTCTTCTGGCAAGCGTCAGCGGACTGGGGAAAGTGCCGGTCTTCATCAGCGAGCTGTTCGGCCGCCCGCAATCCAGTCTTCAGATCTGGGCCGTCGTGGTCGCGGTCCTGTTCGTCCCATTCCTGCGAGACCAGCGGGCCAGGCGCATCGCGCTGTTTGCCCTGACTGCCGGCCTGGCCTCGCTGCTGCTGATGCTGTTCACGGCGAAGGGTGGCGAGAGCGTGCACCACCACGTCATTCTTTGGCCGCTGCCGCAGATTCTGCTGACGGTGGCCCTGCTGGAGGTCGCGGTGCGTTGGGGGCGCTGGGAGCGGCCTGTGCGGGTCGGCCTGGTGGCCGTGCTGTGTCTTTCCAACCTGCTGGTCGCCAACCAGTATCTCAAGCAGTTGGTGGCCTACGGGCCGCCGCCGGCCTGGAGCGACGCCATCTACCCGCTCTCCCGTTACCTCGATTCCATCCGCCCGCAGGGCGTCTTTGCAGTGGACTGGGGCATTTACGAACCCCTGCGTTTCTTGAGCGGCGGACGGCTGCCGCTAGTGCCCGTCTCCGACGCCATGATGGTTGAGGAACGCTACGACGATGACCGGCTCACCTCCAGCCTGGCCAGCCAGCAGACCGTCTTTGTCAGCTACACGGACGCCAACGAGATCTTTCCCGGAGTCAACAAACGGCTTCAAGAATTCGCGCTCCGCAACCACTACCGCAAGAAACCGTTAGAAGTGATTCTCGACAACAAGCGCCGGCCCATCTTTGAAGTGTTCGGATTCAGCCCCATCGGGCCGTAAACCGAATTCAGCCCATCAGCTCGCGGCGGAGGATTTCGATGAGCAGCGCCTCGGCGCCGGCCCGGTCGGGCCCCTCCGGCAGAGTCGAGCGGTCCCGCGCCGCGCCGATTTGTTGAAACAATTCCGCAGCCTCCTGTTTGACCCGCTCCAGCGGCCACTGCCCGCGCTTGATCTCCAGCAGTTCAGAGGCGTCCGCGCGGTACACCTGCATCGCCCCGCTCTCGAGAAACTCCTTGCACATCCGCAGCAGCCGGATCGAGTGCGCGGCGTTCTTGGCGTCGTAACCGTGCTCCAGCACCAGGCGCTTCCGCTTCTCGCCCATGTACCCGATGTTCTGGCCTTTCTTGTGGTAGCTGCGCCAGTGCTGGAGCAAAGCGCCGTCGGTCCACGAGGAGTAGATCTTGTCGTGCTCCTGGTCGCCACGCTGCGCTAAAACCTGCCCTTTGTGGTTCGGGTGGATGCCGCGGATCTTCAGCTCCCGGTCAACTCCCAGATACTCGCGGAGTTCAGCCGGGTCTCGGGTTTCCATCTTGGCCAGTTGGTCGTGCGCGTATCCGGCGAAGGCCTCATAGACGTGCTTGCCAACAAACAGGTGCCGGTTCTCGATAAGCAGCTTCCCTGCCGGCTCCGCCAGCAGATAGTGCTCCGGCCGCAGCCACAGCAGGCTCAGGATGTTCGGGTTGCCCTGAAGCAGCAGGCTGACAGCTTTGCGAAGCTCATAGAACACGCAGTCGTACTGGCCCTGTTTGTATTCCCGGGTGCCCCGGGACCCCCACTTCGACAGGCCCAGATAGCAGTTGAGCGGAGCGACCACAATCCCCACCAAGTCCACGTCGTCGATCGAATGCACCTCCGACGCTGGAACATACATGTTGTGAGCGATCGAGCCGCGGTAGGCCAGCAGAATCGTGCCCGGCGGGACGGGGTGGGTCATTTCTTCGCGCTGTCCACTCTATGCGCCATGCGAGATCAGCGTCAGGCCGGGCACGCCCCGGTAGTCGCCGCGATTGTGGGTGACCGAGGTTAGACCGTAGAGCAACGCCGTGGCCCGCCCCATTCCGTCCATGTCTCGGCTGGGTCTTTCTGTAACCGGCAGGATCTTTCGGGGACCGGATTCAGTCCGTTTCCGGAAACACCGGAATCTCTTCAGGCGGTATCCACGTGACTCGCCCGTCCTTCCAGACGACCACCGGCTGGCCGGCCTGCTTGTGCTGGCGCATGGCCTTTTCAAATGCCCGCCGGAGCGCCGCGTCGATTGCCGTTCCCTCGCGGAGGATCTCGTCGATTGACTTTTTTGGGAGGTTAGGCATTCCGCCACCCCACTTCAATAGTATCCCACGCGGCGGAATCGAGAACGATTTCCGTGGTGTTGCCGGTCCCGCTGGCGATCAGCCGGGGTTCGGGCCACTCTGAATTGTCGTAAAAACGCCAAGTGGTTGCCAATGGACGGTACAGGGAGAAGAAATTCTTCAGACCCGCACCATAGCGGCGGCGGATGGTCTCCTCTGGGACCGGGTGGCCGCCCATCCGTACGCGGTCCTGAACACGCGCCACGGCCATTTCGGCGGTGGGCAGCCAAAGGAACCAGAGGTGGACGGCATATCCGGAACGGAGGAGGTTTCGAATCCACGGCGCAAGGCTACGGCTGGCCAGGGTGGATTCGAATGCAACGTTAACCCCCTGCGCTGTCAGGCGGCGAAGACGGCGGAGGAGAATCCGGCCGGCTTCGATGGCCGTGTTCTCAGGTTGAAAGCCGGAAAGCCCCTGTGCGATCAGATCGGCGTTCACAAACTCATCCACGCCCAAAGCACCCTTGAGGAGATCCGGGGCAGCCGTTGATTTCCCGGCCCCGTTAGGCCCGGCTAGCACCACGAGGTGGGGTCGCTCCCGGCTCATCGGAAAGGTGTTCACCTGATTTCGCATATCACAACTTCGGGGAGGCTGTGCCACTCACAGCCCCTGCAAGAAGTAGTTAAAGGCCTTCTCGCGGCCCAGCGTGGTGGTCGGACCGTGGCCGGGGATCACCACGGTCTCGTCAGGCAGCGGGAAAAGCTTGTCCCGGATGGAGCGCAGGATCTGGCGGCCGTCCCCGCCGGGCAGATCAGTGCGCCCGATGCTGTCCATAAACAGCGTGTCCCCGGCGATCAGTTTCTTCTCGGAGGGAATCCACAGGCTGATACTGCCTGGCGAGTGCCCCGGCGTGTGGCGGACCTCGAACTCGACCTCCCCCATCCGCAGGCGCTCTCCCTCGCGAGCTGGCACGTCGATCTCCACGCGCTCCGGCGTCTCCATTCCCAGCCACAGCGCCTGCATCTCCAGGTGCTGGTACAGACCCAGGTCCCCCTCATGCATATACACCGGCGCCCCGGTGGCGGCCTTCAATTCGTGCGCCCCGCCGATGTGGTCGATATGCGCGTGCGTAATGACGATGGCCGTCACGCGAAGCCCGTGCCGCGCCACCACCTCCAGAATTTCCGCGATGTTGTCCCCGGGGTCAATCACCAGCGCCTCTCCCGTCTGCTCCTCTCCGAATATCGAGCAGTTGCAGGCCAGCATTCCCACGGGCAGGATTTCGTGAAGCATTATACTTTCATTATGAGTTTCCTGGCGGCGGAAGTCTTCGGGGTCCTGATGCGGTGGGTGCACCTGGCCTCGGTGGTCTTCACCATCGGCGGCTTCGCCTACGCGCGGCTGGTCGAGGCGCCCTCGCTGGCGGCCCTTCCGCCGGAAGATCGCAGCGCCATGATGCCGCTGTGCAGCGCGCGCTTCCGGCCTCTCATCTACAGTGGGATCGCCGGCCTGCTGGTCTCCGGGCTCTGCAACTTTCTGATTAATCCGGGACACAGCCGGTATTACTACACCTGGTTCGGCATCAAAATGCTGCTGGCGCTGCACGTCTTCGCCGCCGGCTTACTGGTGCTGAGACCGTCCGGCGCCGATCCGGACGACCAAGCCAGGCGGGCCAGGCGCATGTCCGGCATCCTGATTTCCGGGCTGCTCACGATCCTCATCGCGGCCTACCTGCGCCGGATTTATTGAGGCAGCATGAGCGCGGGCATGCGTGGCTATCAGGCGCTTCACGAGGGCGCGGCCTCTCTCGACTTGACGGGCCGCGGCCAGATCCGCGTCACCGGCGAGGACCGCGTCCGCCTGCTCCATGCCATGACCACCAATCACATCGAACAGCTTCAGCCGGGGCAGGGCTGCTATGCCTTCTTCCTGAACGCGCAAGGCCGCATTCTGGCAGATGTCAACCTGCTCTGTTTCCCGGACCATCTGCTGTTGGACACCGAACCGGAGACCCGCGAGCTGGTCCTGAAGCACCTCGACAAGTACATCATCGCCGACGATGTCACGCTGGAGGACCTCACCGGGCGGACCTCTGTGGTGGGCGTGGAAGGGCCGCAATCCGGAGAGATCCTCAAGACCTTGGGCGTCCCGTTGCCGGAGGCCTGGGGTTCCCACGCCGGCTGGGGATCGCGCACCGTCGCCCGGTTGAGTTCGACCGGAGCGCCGGGATTCCGCATCTTCGCCCCGCTCGACGAAAAACCGGAGCTGTGGCAGCAACTCGAATCGGCAGGCGCCGTCCCCGCCGCTCCCCAGGCCGCCCGCACCGTCCGCCTGGAACTGGGACGCCCGCGCTACGGCGAGGATTTTAGCGACAAACACCTGCCCCAGGAAACGCAATTGCTCGAGGCCCTGCACTTCAACAAGGGTTGCTACCTGGGGCAAGAGATTGTCGAGCGCATCCGCTCCAGGGGCTTGGTCCACCGGCTGCTGCTGCGCCTCCGCGTGCACGCTGCCGAACCGCCCGCAGCAGGCGCGAAGATCCTGGCCGGCGACAAGGAAGCCGGGGAGATCACTTCCGCGGCGTTTTCTCCAGCCCTCGGCAAGGTCGTCGCGCTGGGCTACCTGAGGCGCGAAGACATTCCTTCCCAGGCTCCCCTCACCGCCGCAGGCGCGCTGGTCGAGATTGCGGGTTAGGCGCGGGCCGCCAGCAGCTCGTC
>Ga0315280_10008368_pt1 | contig 13543 bp, 11 predicted proteins | sample YL17G06_40_MG_FD_203697 | JGI IMG/M metagenome (GOLD analysis project Ga0315280, IMG submission 203697) | Sediment microbial communities from Yellowstone Lake, YNP, Wyoming, USA - YL17G06_40 | ecosystem: Environmental > Aquatic > Freshwater > Lake > Sediment | place: USA: Wyoming | collected...
CACGAAATAGCAAGAATAGCGGGGAAATACGCCAGTTTTCTTACAGGATTTGAGATCCGCCAAATAAACAGATCAAGATTCAATCCAGGACTTGTGAAGGCATTTCATCTTCATATGAACCAAGATGAGGTTTGGGCTGTCCATCCGCTGGATAGGCTGCTAGTAGGGCTGCTCGATGCTAGAAAAGGATCGCAGACTGAAGGATTGTCGATGCGCCTCGTAATGGGTGGCGGGAAGTCAAAGTTCCTCTACATACCAAGAGGAGTTGCGCATGGCGGAATGGTTCTTGGTGGAAACCCAATAGATGTGATCTATTTGGTAAACCAGCACTTTTCAGCTGACAACCCCGATGAATGGCGGCTACCCTGGGACATCCTCGGAAAGGAGTTCTGGGAAATTGGTAAGGGCTAACATCAAGCCTCACACGAACCGACGACAACTCAATTCACGACTGTACTGGACTAAGGGATCGGCTCACCTTCTTCGGACGCTAATACGTGGCTAGAGTTTGACCGACGATTGTTCGCCAACTATAAGCTTGTAACCTGCCGGACGCTCGTTCACGCGGACGACTTTACTGTGAGCGCCTATTATGCTGCTAGTTATTCGTCTGCCGACATCAAGTATCTCCACGTCATCTAGAACGACCGAGCCCTCGATTTCGGAGTTCACAACGTGACAATCCGTCCCAATGCTGGTGTATGGTCCCACGTATGCGTTTGGTCCAATGACTGAGCGAGGACCGATGTATACGGGGCCCCTCACGAGACTCCTTTCGTTGACTATCACTCCCTCGTCGATGTGCACTCTGCCCTCTACGGTCGCTCCATTCTTGACCGTGCCCAGAAGGGCAGTTTGCATTTTATCGTCAAGGACTAAACTGTTCGAATCAAGGATATCTTGCACAGTGGCCATCCTGAGTCGGAAACCTGTCGCGCGAGCTGGATGCCGAATACCGAATGCTTGTCCTATACAAGCTGTGGCGGTCCCGGCAACACCACGTGACTTATGGCTTAAGGCAGATTATTAGCAGTACCCAAGGGGCACCGGCCTACACTTTAACCGTTGACTGCTCACCTAGAATTAATCTGTAACCTGCTGGTCTTTCATCGCCCCCAATGATCTTGCTATACGACCCGATTATGCTGTCGGTTATGCGTTTGCCTGCATTGAGAATCTCTACGTGATCAAGGATCACAGAAGATTCAATCTCGGAGTTGGCAATTTTGCAGTCTAATCCGATGCTGGTGTAAGGTCCCACGTAAGCATTGGGCCCTATGATGGTGTTAGGTCCAACGTGAACTGGGCCCCTCACCACGCTATTTCCTGTGACGACTGCACCTTCGCCGATTCGGACCCTGCCTTCGACTATGGCACCCTTCTCAACCGTGCCAGAGATCGATACCTCCATCTTATCATCAAGGACCAGCCTATTGGAGTCGAGGATGTCGCCAATTGTTCCGGTGTCCTTCCACCATCCTTCGACGAAGCTGTGCGTCACTTTTCGCCCCGACGTTAGGAGGGATTGGATGGCGTCTGTGATTTCCAGTTCCCCTCGCCAGCTGGGCTTGAGGTGGGCAATAGCATCAAAGATGACTGGAGTCAGGAAATAGACGCCTACCAACGCAAAGGGGCTGGGTGGGTTCTTCGGTTTCTCAATGAGTGCTTCGAGATTTCCTTGGGCATCAAACTTCGCAACGCCGAACCGTTGAGGCTCTGTGACCTTGGATAGTAGAACCATAGCATCAGGCTTGGCTGAGGTGAATGCGCGTGCATGAGCCGCGATGCCACCCTTGAGGAGGTTATCACCGAGGTACACTACGAAAGGATCTTTTCCAACGAAATCTTTCGCTAGGCCAACGGCTTGTGCTAGGCCCTTCGGTTCACCTTGATGGATATACTCAAGTCTCATCCCAAAGCTGCTTCCATCTCCATAGTACTCGCGAACCTTCTCGGGGTAAAGTGAACCGAGTATTATCGCAACTTCTGTCGCTCCCGCGTCACGCATCTCCTCGAGGCAGTACTGACTTATCGGTTTTCCAGCAACAGGAATCAGTTGCTTCGGGCCTGTATGCGTGAGTGGTCTGAGCCTTGTTCCGTGGCCGCCGTGAAGTAAAACACCTTTCAACTTTGAGGAGCTTCCTTCGCGAATTCTCGGAGCGCTTCGTCCAATGTTTCAGGTTTGTTGTTAAGTATTTTCATAGCCTTCGTCACGTTCAAGGAAGAATCCCTGGGGCGTTTCGCAACCCAACCCATGGCGCTAGACTCAACCGGAACAATCAAATTCGTGTCGAAATTGAATTCCTCGGCTAGTCGAACCGCGAACTCATACCTGCTGGCCCTCGTGGCGCCGGCAACATGGACTATGCCACGTATGCGACGGTCCGCCAACTCCAAGACCATTCTTGCCAGGTTGCTGTTGAACGTGGGGCTGGCATACTGGTCCGTCACCACGTTGACGTTATCACCCGCCCTAAGCCTATCATAGAGCCATGTGGCAAAGTTACTTCTATATTCGCCCCAACCGTAGACAACACTAGTCCTAGCGATGCATGAGTTCTCTTGTCTGCGTGCCTCGAGTTCGCCTCGAAGTTTAGAGCGGCCATAATGGTTGATTGGGCTAGGCTCGTCGTCTTCTGCGTAGTTTCCTCTGGTTCCATCGAAAACATAGTCTGTGGACACGTGTACGAGAAAGGCGTTCGCCTTATGGCAGTTTTCCGCCAGCAGGCCTGTCGCAGTTCCATTGATTTGCATCGCCGATTCTGGTTCGCGTTCGCACAGGTCCACGTTCGTGATAGACGCTGTATTGATTACGGCATCTGGAGCTTCGGCTTGTAGGCAATCATTTACGGCTTTCGCATCTGTTAGGTCAACGCGGGTAGGTCTTCCACCTTTGGGGAGATGCGCGTGGTAGAGTGAACACACGTCGTAGCCTTTGGAAGTGGCAAGCGTTACCAGTTTCTGTCCCAGCAGACCACTGGCGCCTGTTATGAGAATCTTACCTACCATTCTTCCTTCCAGCCACGGCCCACCCCAGGATCCGTTCCGTCACTCGTGGCCCGCTGCTTCCTGTGACTGGCGCTTTCGAGCTTCACGCCAGAAAATTGGCACGTGCGTTCAGTGGAGCATCTGCATCCTTGCGCGATCATCAACTCTCTTTCCAGGGGGAAGCGGATAATACTCTCTCGGAGATCAGTGGTTTCCACCAGCATTCGTTCTTGGCATACCAGTCAACTGTCGCTGAGAGCGAGTCCCTGAAGCTGTGGCTAGGTGCCCAGCCGAGTTCTTTTCTAATGCGGGACGAGTCAAGACTATAACGAAAATCGTGCCCGGGCCTGTCTTCAACAAACCGAATCAGCTCCTTGGGCTTACCTAACTTTCGAAGTATCATCGAGGCTATTTCTACGTTGGGCATCTCATTCGCAGCGGAGACGTTGTAGATCGATCCGTTTTCACCCTTTTCCATCATGAGTCGGATAGCTCTACAAAAGTCCAGCACATAGATCCAATCACGAATCTGCGCTCCGGTACCATAGAGGGGAATCACCTCACCCATGAGTGCTCTGATAATTGATTTTGGGATGAATTTCTCTGGATGCTGAAAAGGCCCGAGATTGTTCGTACATCTTGCAATTATGGTGGGCAGGCCATACGTCTTGTGATATGCCTGAACCAGCATATCGGACGCCGCCTTTGATGCGGCATATGGGCTGGATGGTATGCAAGGCGCCTGTTCGGTAAAGCGGACATTTCCAGGAGCTGGACCATAAACCTCGTCGGTGGAGACATGAACAAATTTCCCAATCTCTCCCTTGCGTGCAGCTTCTAGTAACGTGAAAGTACCTATCACGTTGCTCCGGATGAACGGTTGGGGATCGATGATGCTTCTGTCGACATGAGTTTCTGCAGCAAAATGCACGACTAGTTCGGCCTCGTTCACTATACTCTCGGTGACTTTCGCGTCGGCCGTGTCTCCTTTGACGAAATGATAACGATCCGATTGAGAAATATCCGCAAGGTTGTTGGGATTCGCACCATATGATACGCAATCGAGGTTTACGACAGTATAATTCACATCAGAGCTTAGGATCGAACGTACAAAATTGCTGCCTATGAAACCCAGGCCACCTGTAATCAATATCTTGGTCAAGCTCTGCACCTCGGCCGCGAGATTTAGTGACTATTGCACTCATAAAGGCCTACGGCTTCTTCACTGGGCCGAGCTACGAGTACGGAGGGACCATTTTGGCATCACTATGTTGCCGTTAAGGTTTTCATGTCTTCCAGGTATCGATTGATCGATTCTTGACTTGCTCCGAAGGCCCGGGTTTCGCCGTTTAGCAGATAAAGGGACTTCTCGCAGAAGCCTCTGATAAGCTCCATGTCATGTGAGACAAGCACTATTGATTTTCCCTGTTTCTTGAATTCGCGGAATTTCTCTAGGCATTTCTGTTGGAATTCGATGTCACCGACGGCCAAGGCTTCGTCTACGAGGAATATGTCGGCTTCTGTTTGGATTGCAATGGAGAAGGCTAACCGGACTTGCATGCCAGAGGAGAGGTGTCTGAGTCTGGCATCTTGGAATTTTGTTAGGCCTGCGAAGTCAAGTATCACGTCCGTTCGCTTCTTCATCTCAGAACGTCGGAGCCCCATAATTACACCGTAGACCAATGCGTTCTCTTTGACCGTGAGATCCCCGTGGAAACCAATCCCAAGTTCTAGAACCGAAGCTAATGCTCCTTCTGTGTTGACTACGCCTCTGTCAGGTTTCATGATTCTAGCGATAATCTTGAGTAATGTGCTCTTTCCGCTTCCATTAGGTCCCACCACCCCAAGCGACTCTCCATGCCCTAGTCGAAAGGTAACATTCTTCAATGCCCAGAACTCCTCAAAGCTGTACCGTCTCCCATCCAGCATGGAAAGGACACCGCCTAGATGATCGACAACCGTTGAGCGTCTCTCATGCGGTATCCTGAACTGTTTCCAAACAGAATCCACAGCAATTACCGGCATGACTAAAGCTCCTCCGCGAACTTCGGCTCAAGAGACCTGAAAATTACAATGCCAATCACCAAGAGGAGCCCAATACCGAGAAGGATGACGATATTCTCAAACGTAGTTGGAAGCCGGCGTCCTAACAATATGTCCCTAGCCAATTCTATGAGGCGCGTTACCGGGTTGAGCGAATACACGAACTGATATCTCGAAGGGATGAAGGACCCGTCGTACACGATCGGAGATAGAAAGAACCCAAGCTGCATGGCTATCTCCCACAACTGATAGAAGTCACGGTACTTCAGATTCAGCGATGATAGGGATAGCGAGAGACCGAAGATCAGTAGGAACTCGAGGAACAGAATTAGAGGTAGGAGAAGAGCGTACGGTGTCAGGTTGATTCCAAGAACTACGAGCAAAGGAAGCAGAACCAAGAATTCCAGCGCGGAGCCAATTGAGTTCGCGAGATTATTCGCCAATACTATGACGTATCGGGAAACGTAGACTTTGCTCACGAGTGATTGATTCCCGATTATGCTCGAAAGGCTTTGGGTTGTGCCAACTTGAAAAAATCTCCAGATGAGTAGGCCGATTAGCAACCAGGCAGCGAAGTTTGGAATATTCACCCTAAGCATTAAGGAAAAAACGATCGTCAGAACAACCATGTACGCAAGAGGGTTCAGAAGCGACCATAGGAAGCCAAGAACCGAATTTCTGTATCGGACCTTGAAGTCTTTCTGGGCTAGCACCACTATGACATCAAGGTAATGACGGACATTGCCAGACAACGATTCTCAACGCCCTCGCTTGCATTGCATGTGGATAATATAGAGATATTCGCTCAGACTTTGTCCTGTGTTTATATCATACGTTCATGGGGCGGTTAGATGAGTGTTCTTGGTGAACACGACTAGAAATCGAAGCACCTCGCGAAACGGTCGCCGGAACCGAGGCCAAGGCCGCTTTGATGAGTTGAAGCAAATTGTTCTTTCAAGCGCGAGAATCGTGCGAAATCAAGGGATGATGTCGTTACTGGCTCAATCCTTAGGGAAGATGAGAAAAGGGGAGTTTAGCATAGTCGGTCCGTCAGTTCCGGATGCCGACTATGCTCGTTGGATTGCAAAGAATGAACCCAAAGAAGGCGAGCTAGCACAGCAACGTATAGAGGCACGAAGTCTTTCGTATAGGCCGCTTGTCAGCATTGTGATGCCCGTTTGGAACCCACCGCCGAGATTCTTGGCGGACACGATAAGATCGGTGATCTCACAAACCTATGATAACTGGGAATTGTGCATCGCGGATGGCGCATCGAAGGCGGAGGTCAGGGAAGTTATCAATGCATTTGCCAGTCAGGAAAAGAGGGTTATTGCACAATTTCTAGAAAATAACTTGGGGATATCTCTGAATTCGAATGCGGCGATTCAGCGGTCCAGCGGTGAATTTGTGGTCCTCCTGGACCACGATGATATACTGGCTCCTAATGCCCTGTTCGAAGTCGTGGCTTGCCTGAATGGGGGGCGGGACCTTGATTTGATCTATTCCGATAAGGATCATATGACTATGGAAGGAAAGCGCACGGATCCGCTTTTCAAGCCAGACTGGTCTCCGGATATGATGCTTTGTGCAAATTATGTGACACAGCTTTGCGTAATCAGGTCGGCCCTATTGAGAGATATCGGAGGTTTTCGACCTGAAACAGATGGCGCTCAGGATTGGGATCTCATCCTTCGCGTTGCTGAAGGAACTAAAAGAATTCACCACATGCCGAAAATCCTCTACCATTGGAGACAATCCCCCTCATCAGTATCGTACGCTAGCATACGCGCCAAACCATATGCTAAAAACGCCCAGCTCATCACATTGAATCAATACTTGGAGCGCAATCAACTGCGGGGAAGGGCCCACGCCGACGTGTCTGGATACCCGCGCATTGCTTGGCAACTTGACCCTTCAACGCTTATCTCTATAGTGATATTCGATGAAGACACTCCTGAGGCGCTTCATCGCTGCATAACTTCTATTCTCAGGAAATCGTCCCATCAGAATCTCGAGATCATCGTTGTCCTTAATAGAAGTCGATCACTGGGAACTCGCCCGGCAGACTCGAGAGTCCGCATTGTTGAGAGTTCTGGTGTGGTAGACTTCGCATTGGCAAATAACTTCGGAGCTGCTCACTCGAAAGGAGACATGATAGTCTTTCTTAATGCCCGAACCGAGGTTGTGAGCCCTGACTGGCTCCAGGAGTTAGCTGGCTGGTGTTCGGAACGTGAAGTGGGCGTAGCGGGCCCTCGGATCATATCCGCAGATCGAAAGATTAGTCAAGGCGTAGTAGTCATCGGTCTCCCGGGTTACCTGTTCCAAGGCGCTCGCGAGCAATCTCGCTCACCGCTCGGATACTCAGAATGGTACCGAAACTGCTCAGCTGTGTCGGGTGCTTGTCTTGCAACAAGAAGCAGCTTCTTCCGAGAGATCGGTCGATTCGATGAAAGACATGGTGCTATTGCTGACGTGGAATTCTGCTTACGCGCGAGAAACCGAGGCTACCGCATTGCGCATACCCCAAATGCCAAGTTGCTTTTGCATGGTTCGGGGAGCGTGGTTCGCGATGAGGCTGGTGTATTCCATCGCTATCGAGAACTGGTTGCGGGCAGCGATCCGTATTTCAATCTTAACCTTTCGTATGATGATACCGTTCCGACGCTCAGAACAGATCCTTAGATTGGCTATAGAGAATCATCGGGGCCAGGCATCGATCGGTCTGTAGAGATCTTGGTCTTGAGAATGCAGAGTGAGCGCAAGGATTCCTTATAGCATCGGCGATGATATCTTCAAACTACATCCTGATCAATCTCTTGTGGAATGGCGCAGATTGAAAGTACTGATAATAGGCGGTCTTGGGTTCATCGGCAAATATGTCATTAGAATTCTCACGGGCACACATGAGCTTGTCGTGTTCTCGGACCCGGAGACGGCTGAGAGGAAACGATCTTTCGCGGAAACACACCAAGTTCGCATCATAACTGGGAGTATAACAGACGCAGAAAAGCTCAAGGACGTTTTTGACGCTGAAGCGCCAGATGCAGTCATACACCTAGCCGCATTGACGGGTTTGACGAAATGCAATGAAAGCCCGTCCCTTGCGTTTTCGACAAATGTCTTCGGTACGTACAATGTGATTATGGGCTGTGTTGCTTCGAAGGCCAAGCTAATTTTCGTTTCATCAAGGGAAGTCTATGGGGAAAGCAAGGAAAGTCAGACGGCCGAAAATGCCCCATTATTACCCAACAACGTTTACGGTGTCACGAAGATGCTCGGTGAGGGGCTGATCCTGTGGACGGCTGCGAAGTACGGATTGGAGCACACGATTCTGAGGCTTACGAACGTGTACGGACCCGAAGGTGACCAATACAACATCCAGGCCATGATCCAGACTGCCATGTCGAAAGGCGTGATCCCAATCATGGGCGGAGGGCAACGCATGAACTTCGTTTACGTAGAAGATGTGGCAGAGGTAATCCGACGGTGCCTGACAGACCCGAACGCGTCTCATGAAACATTCAATGTCGGGTCGAAAGATGACCTAACGGTTGAAGAAGTCGTTACGCAACTGATTTCCATGCTTAATATGCCTGTTAGGATTGAAAAGAAACCCATGCGCTCTGGTGAGACGTTGAGTTTTCGGCCAAACCTAGAGAAAATTGAAAGCAGGCTCGAGTACACTGCACGAACGACATTTACTGATGGTTTGCGGAGGACAATAGATTGGTACCGGACAAGAACGCACACACCGTAAGGTATTACATCGTCCAATATTCTTCGTGGATACCAGTTTCTATAGGGTTCTTGCAAGCCTTCGATAGGTAACTCCCACATTACAGGATAAGCCTGCGAATGCCACATCTTGTATCAATCTGCATACCCACGTACAATGGCGAGCGTTGGTTAGGTGAGGCGATTGCTTCAGCACTTGGCCAGACGTATGAACCTGTGGAGATATTGATAGTAGATGATGCGTCAAACGACCGTACGCTGGATATAGTGCGATCCTTCCGCGATAGGCCAATAAGAGTGGAAGTGAACCCCCTGAATTTCGGAATCGTCGGGAACCGCAACCGCTGTGTAACCCTATCAGGAGGGGCATTTGTCAAATTCCTGTTCCAAGATGACATACTTTACCCTACTTGTGTTGAGAAGATGGTTCGAATCTTAGAGAACTATGAAAATGCCGGCATGGTGTTCGCCCCTCGCGATGTTCTGCTCGAGAACCCAGATGACTCTGTGGCAGTTGCATGGAAGCGTTTCAGCAAGTTGTACCAGAACTATCATCTCGGTGAAGTGAACAGTGGCATCGACCTATTCAGGATGTGGTTGGCGGATGGTTTTCTTGAGAACTGGATTGGCGAACCTTCAAACGTCTTGCTGCGAAAGTCCAGTATCGAAAAGGTCGGATTGTTCAACCTAAAGACTAGATCATGCTCTGACTTCGAAATGTGGATTCGCATGATGTACTATTATGACGTAGGCTTCGTAAATGAACCGCTCTCGTGCTTTCGCGTTCATTCATCATCCACTGGCCGAAAGATGGAGGAGCGTAATTTTGGATGGCTAGATCGAGTGTGGCTTCTGGAAGGCCTGCTTGAGGATAAGAGTTGCCTGGAGAATTATCCGAGAATCAAACAGCTCAGAGACGAAGCTGCCCGAGTCGCAATTCTGCATATGCTACACCTCTATCGCAGGCAGTCATCCCCTCTACTATTCGCGGCGAGATCATTCACCGAATACTGTCTTTATCGAGGACGACGCTGGATTCACTATGCACCCTCCATTCATGGAAGCTTTGAAGGAAATTGACGACTAGAGTAGCTGTCGTTGGAATAGGAGCGATGGGGCGCGGAATTGTACTGGCCTTGAGAAAGGCTGCAGACATGCAAATCGTCGCAGTGGCGGATTCTGACGCTGCAGCCTTGGAAAGAGTGAAGCCCTTCCTTCCAACAGATACTCTGATCACAACCGATTCAATGAAAGTGCTTTCCAAGAAACCGCAGGTTCTCGTCGAGGCAACTCCAAGCATCTTGGGGGCAGCTCTACTGGTAGAGAAAGCACTCAGAGAGAAGACGCACGTTGTGTTGATGAACAGCGAAGTCGACCAGATATTCGGCCGCCTCTTGGCCAAACGAGCCCAATCGAATGGCGTCGTTCTCACCTCGGACGCCGGAGATCAGCCCGGAGTTCTGATGCGGATGATACATGATGTACGCCAGATGGGATTCAAGGTTGTAATGGCGGTCAATAACAAGGGATTCCTAGATAGGTATGCTACGCCCGAGTCAGTTCGGGAAGAAGCGGCAAAACGACGGCTCTCGTTGAAGCAATGCACAGCATATACAGATGGTACGAAACTGGCGATCGAGATGGCCTTGGTTGCAAATGCGGCGGAACTAACCCTTCTGAAGACTGGCATGATTGGGCCAGCTGTGAATACCTTAACCGAAGCGTTCCAAGCGTTTGACTTGGAAAAAGCTCGAAACCTAGGAGGCGTCGTGGACTACGTTCTTGGCGCGACCCCAGGCGGAAGCGTCTACGCCATAGGCTACTCGAACGACGAAGAGGATTGGTTCTACATGGATTACTATAAGATGGGAGAAGGCCCGTACTATCAATTCATACGCCCATACCACATATGCCATTATGAAACGCCACTCACAATTCGCAGAATCGTAGAGACTGCTAAGCCAATCCTGGTACAGAGACGGAGGATCTTGGAAGTAGGATGCCGCGCAAAAACTGACCTAACACAGGGGATAAGACTTGAGGGAATCGGAGGACACCATATGTACGGCCTCTTGGAAGCCCCAGGCAATCTACCAATTGGCCTTGCTGAAGGAACAGTGCTGCAACGAGACAAGAAGAAGGATGGTGTCATTAGTTGGGGGGACGTACGTTTTCCGGACGATGATATTCGTTTGGATCTGTGGCAGGAACAGGGAGATTAGAGAACGATAGCACCAGTTTTGGTGCAGGGGTAGATTTATCCGAAATTCAAACGCAACAGAAGCAACGGTAATGTGGGCGTTCCTTCGAAGCTGCGGGGCAACGGAATTTGAACGCTGTTTCCCGTATGGGTATGATGGTGCCGTGTTTGTCGATGCCACGGTGGCTGTGATAGGCATTTTTCATGACGATCTTGAAACTAGTTTTTCATAGATGCCTTCATAGTCGAAGGCTTCTTCCTCGGAACGTCGCGGACTTACAATCTTTTCACGCAATCTTCTAATCTTGTCAGGGTTGATCGCTAGCTCCTCTATGGTCGAGGCAAGTTGGTCTGAGTTTCCCGGCTCGAACAAAATACCGTTCGCTCCGTTTTGGATGATTTCAGGAATCCCCCCTACATTGCTTCCAATCACAGGAACTCCGCACGCTAAGGACAGCAGCACAACCGTTGGATAATTGTCAGGATAAACTGATGGAACGACTAGTGCTGACGCGCCGGCCATAATTCTGGGGAAATCAGCCAAGTCGAATTCACCGAGGAAGTCAATCCGTGGGTCCCCGCGTGCCAATTCGAGAAACTTTGCGGCATATCGTGGATTATCCTTCAGCGGGGCATAGACTTTCAAAGCAACTCTTGGATGATGCACCTTCTGCATCGCCCGTAGTAGTACGTGTAATCCTTTCTGAAGACTGAACGAACCGATGAAGACGAGACTAAATTTGCTCGAATCCGGTTCGCTGCGTCTAATATGCCGATAATCAATGCTGTGAGTTATGATTCTAATAGGCCCATTCCAACCGTTGTTTCTGAAAGTCTCGGCCGTCAGTTTGCTTGCAGTGACAACCTCATCTGCCAGGTTCAACAGGTTTATGGCCTGACTGTGTCTTAACATCGTTTTAGATCTGTCTTTGAAGATGCAATTCGTCGGACATCCCCCTTCAGCCGTCGGTCCTTTGCAGAACCTGAAGTTTCTATCAATCTGACCTCTCGGACAGAGGAGCCATGTGTCAGTAAGTGTGAGAACAATAGGTAGTCCATGTTTGGTCTTGCATCTTTTCGCAATGCTTGCGAGCCACATGGGATGGGTTACGTGAACGATGTCGAGCTCTCCCAACTTGAGTTTGGGAAATGCGGCTTCCATTTGCCTATCATAGATCAACTGCGACGGGGAGAGTGACGTATTCAAGAAAGAAATGACTGGCAGCTGATCGTAGTCGTAGGCCTTTACATAAATACCATCAGATAACCGACGATAACTCGGATTCGAAGCCTTTCTGTCATATGTCAGGATGATGGAATGATGGCCAAGTCTCCTCATCTGACTGGAAAGATTAAGAGTGAACCTCTCAGTCCCGAAATAATACTTGGGAAAGAACTGGTGAACTAGGTAAAGGATTTTCAAATAGCATCCGACGCAAGTATAGTATTCAGGGCTTCGCATTCGCGATGATTGCGCTTATCGTATGCCTCGTATTCTGCCATGGCTCGTCCAATCTCAAAAGCAAGAATCTTGAACAAGGTATCGACGAAGCGATCATCTTCCAAACCCTGCCCAGTGGCATCAAGCCACCGCCCGAAATCGTCAATATCCTTCGCCCAGCGTAACGCGAGATATTTGGGAACGCCATGAATCCCCTGTGGCCGACCTCGCGTGACTTTGCTCAATCTCTCCAAGAGTTCTCGTAAGTCCTGACATTGGCTCTTCCCCTCGTTTGAGCGGACGCCTAGCATGACCGTTCTACTTGTCGCCATGACCTCTAGAACTTGATACTTCGATAGTGGAATGATCGCATCAATGCCGGAAGTTAGCTTCCTGTACATTTCGAGACAATTGCGTAGCAGGTCGTCCAGGGAATCTATCTTGGCCAAACCCTCAGGAAACTTGTAATCGGCTTGCTCGATACGGTTTTTCCAATTAACGAACCCATTTCGCAGGTAACTCGACGGCGACCAATTGAGAGAGTAAATCACGCCCGCTGTAAGCATATAGGCGACTCTCAATCCAGCTGAGGCCAGATCATTCGCAAAGAAAACCTTCCTTGCCAATACAGGAAGGCACGGTTTGAGTGCAGAGCGCCTGAAACAGATACACGGTTCTTCGAGCGGACAGATGCCCTGCGCTCTTCCATCATAGATCACGATACCCTCATCTAGCCGCATCGCAGTTCCGCGTATCATGCGATACCGATTCCAATTCAACTGGCAATACATTTCATCTGTGTCGGATCGAGGTAACTGTCTCACGACAATAGCATCAATGTCAGGCCTTCTCTCCAAGATCTGCACAGTTTCTACGAGCAGCTTTCGGCTAGCAGGAATTGCTCCGCCTTTGATATAGAAGAAATATTTGCTCGGTTTTGCTTTTGGTCTTATGAGATGGCTCATCTGCGACTTGTTTTTCAACAATAAGCCGTGCCTTCGTGCAAAATGCGAAACGCTATGGGATTGATTGTCATTTACCATTATGATGTCTCCGATTGTGACACCATCCTGGCATCTAAGGCGCTCAAGCGCTTGATCAATTTCGAATGAAATCGAGTCGCTCACAAGCAATAT
>Ga0315280_10008369_pt1 | contig 13543 bp, 11 predicted proteins | sample YL17G06_40_MG_FD_203697 | JGI IMG/M metagenome (GOLD analysis project Ga0315280, IMG submission 203697) | Sediment microbial communities from Yellowstone Lake, YNP, Wyoming, USA - YL17G06_40 | ecosystem: Environmental > Aquatic > Freshwater > Lake > Sediment | place: USA: Wyoming | collected...
TATGGTACCGGTTAGTTCTGAAGATTTATCACCCTGTCCTACTGCGACAAAGATGTTGTTCCCATAGATAACATCATTGAGGTCTTCATAAAAGATTCTTCTCGTCCAGGTCATGCCGTCAGCAGAGGTAAAGATAGCAGCAAAGGAACCATTCCCTCCTACCATTACAAATTTATTGCTTGCATAGGTAATACCATACAGGTTTGCAATAGATTCAATGTATAGGTGTGTCCAGGTTATTCCATCAGGAGAGGTAAAGAGTATACCGGTTTCCCCCGTTGCGACAAAGGTATTATTTCCATACGTGACACCATAGAGCACCGTTGGAATCTCAACCACTCTTTTTGTCCAGGTAATACCATCAGAAGAGGTAAGGATTGCACCATCTGAACCATACCCTCCCACGGCTACAAATCTATTATTTGCATAGGCGATACCATGAAGTAAATAATCAGCTAAGATTTGAGGACCTCTATCACTCCAGGTTATTCCATCGGATGATGTGAATACACAGAAACCTCCTACTGTAATAAAGAGACCATTTCCGTAGGTAATAGCTTCGAGACAGCATTGATTAGCGGTGTCAGGTGTTTCTATGGCTATCCATTGCCAGTTAATGCCGTCTTTAGAAACAAGAACTTGGTATCTAACTAAATAATTCTCTTTATCTTTTGATGCTTCTGAACAAATAATACACCCCACTGCGACAAACATACCATTTCCAAAAGTAATAGCATTAAGTTGTAGATTGATTTGATTTCCCCAACTTTCTTTGCAAGGTGGTGGGGATACAGCTCTTTCTGTCCATGTTATACCATCAGGAGAAGTGAAAAGGCTTTCTCCCACAGCAACAAATGTATTGTTTCCAAATGTGACAGCCTTAAAGTCATACGAAGTCCCCGGACTCCGGTCAGTCCAGGTTATCCCATCAGGTGAGCGCAGGATGGTACCCCCATTTCCCACCGCCACAAAGGTGTTGTTCCCATAGGCGATCGAGTAAAGAGTATTACTCGGAGTTTCCTGAGGTAAGGGGTTTCTCAGAGACCAGTTATCGAGCGGATCTGCTAAGGCAGGAGAGACAACCAGCAGGAAGGCAAAAATACCAGCACTCAGGACCATCCATCCAGCTAATTTCCTGCACATAATACACCTCCTTGAAAAGACGTAAGAATATTAAAATACTACACTATCTTTACTATCCCTGCCCCTTCTGACGAGGCAAGAATACTACAGATGACGACAGCCTTAAGAGGTTACTTCTCACCCGACCCGCTCAGAATGACCTGGTATGGATTATCATTCATATCCGGATCATTGGATGGGAAAGATAAAACAACCATTTTCTCCCCTTTTGATTTAGGAGAAAACACCACTTGAATGATGCAGGTTTCTGATGGTTCTATAGTATTATCCGAACAGAAGTTATTTTTAATCTGAAAATGCTTTTTATCTTCGCCTACAACAGTAACTTGGTCTATCAGGAGGTCGTTAGTACCTTGGTTAGTTACGGTTATAGTTTGGGGGGGGGAAGATGAATCGACAGTAACTGAATCAAAATTGAGAGAATCGGGAGATACCGAAATCTGAGGTTCAGAGGCAATCAAGTCTGATTGGATGATAATACTTTCTTTCCCCACTGCAATAAATGTGCTGTTTCCTGAAGTGATACCAGATAGAGAGATGGTTGGCCAATCAACAGTCCCTAAGGATCGCCTGATCCAGTTGATTCCGTCAGGTGAGGTCGCTACATAATCAGTTCCACAGGCTGCAAACGTACCGTATGCAAAAGTAATACTCTGTAAACTTCCATTTGTGAGTGAACTTCTCTTAACCCAGGATTTTCCATCCACAGAGGTGAGAACATAATCACCTTCGCATACTGCGACGAAAGTGTTGTTCCCAAAAGTGATGTCAAAGATGTTCGTCGTCACACCGGAGTATCTTGGCTTCCAGACCTTTACCTCCGATCCCGAGGAAGTAAAGATGGTACCACCATTTCCCACTGCCACAAATAAGCCTTTTCCATAGGTGATTGCATTAAGGTCTGCTGTAATGGGAGGATGCTTATTAGGATGCTCCTTATCCCCTTTATTTCCTCTTTTCCATGTTATCCCATCAGGAGAGAACAGGACGGTACCTTGATTGCCTACCGCTACAAAAATGTTATTTCCGTACGTAACCGCATTAAAAGTCGTTGTTGTAGAAGAAATTTCTTCGTTCCAAGTTATCCCATCAGTGGAGGAAAAAATAATACCATCCTCTCCCACAGCGACAAAAGTGCTTCCTCCAAATACAACTGAGTTTATACCTTTTATTGTCCCTGGACTCCGCTCAATCCAACTCGTTCCCTCAAGAGAGGCAAGAATTACACCATATGATACCGATGTATCAGACAAACCTTTCCCGACAGCGACAAAAGTATTTTCCCCGTAAGCAATATCTTTCAGATCTTGATTCAGACCCATTGTCTCGCTTGTCTCACTTGTCTCCCAGGTTATCCCATCGGGAGATGTAGTAATAAACCCCTTTGATTCATTGCCTCCTACTGCTACAAATTTATTATTTCCATAGGTGATGCTCCGAAGCAAATATTCTGAGCAGGGTGGAGTATCTGAACTTGTCCAACTAATCCCATCAGATGAGGTAAATATGGCACAATTTTCTCCAACAGCAACAAAGGTGTTATTGCCATAGGTGACATCGAAAAGAGCTGTAGTAATACCATACAGTCTTTTATCCCATGTTGTCCCTCCATCTTCTGTAGTTAGAATAGCCCCATAGGAACCATATTCTCCTACTGCTACAAATTTATTGTCTTCATAAATTATACCATGAAGGGTATAGTCAGTTAACATTTGAGGACGTTTATCTTCCCAGGTGATGCCGTCAGATGAGGTGAATACACAGAAATCTCCCACCGCCATAAAGAGACCATTTCCATAGGCAATATCTTCAAGACAGCATCCATAAAGGGTGGCAAGTGTTTCTATGCCTATCCAATACCAGTTAATGCCGTCTGGAGAAACAAGAACCTGGTATCTAATTACATAAAGACTTCCTGATGATTCTGTACAAACAACACACCCTACTGCTACAAACATACCGTTTCCATAAGTAATAGCTTTAAGTTGTGCATTGAGTTTCTTGTCCCATACGCAAGTTGGTGCAGGTTGAGGTACAGCTCTTTCTGTCCACGTTATACCGTCAGGAGAAGTGAAAATACCATCTCCAACAGCTACAAAAATATTGTTTGCAAATGTGACAGCTTTGAAGTCATAAGAAGTACCAACATTTCTGTAAGTCCAGGTGATTCCATCGAAGGAGGTGAGGATAGCACCATTATCTCCCACTGTGACGAAAATGTTATTACCAAAAGTGACGCTGTTTGTGATGCTGTTTGTTATTAACCTCTGAGGTAAAGGATTTCTCAGATGCCAGTTATCAAGAGGATCGCCGGATGCAGGGAGCGCAATGAGCAGAAAGACAAAAAAGGACAAACTAAACACCAAGCATTTACCTGACCTCTTCATCATGTTTTACTCCTTTGCAATTCTACAGTTATTATTTGGATTGGTTATTAACTGCCGCTTCTGCTCTTTTTATGTTTTCATGTGCCTTGATGTAGAATCTGGGATTGAGTTCGATGGCTTTCTCAAAGGACTTGATAGCTTCATCATATTTCCTTTCTATCAGGTACAGGTAGCCTATATTATTATAAGCGGCTGCCTCATCGCCGCCTTTTTTAAACATCTCCAAGGCCTCCTGGTACCTTCCCAGTTTGCACAGAGCCAGGGCAAAGTTGTTACAAATCTTACTATTAGTGCCTTCAATTTTTAAAGCCTCAGCAAGGGCGTTGGTTGCTTTTTCATATTCCCCGCTGAAATAATAAGACATCCCCAGGTTATTAAAAAGGATACCCTCGTTTGGCTTCAGGGCAATAGCTGCTGTATATTCAGGTATCGCTGCCTCAAATTGCCGTTGACGATCATACATGATCCCAAGGAAATTATGTGCCTGCCACAAACCATCGTTGAGATTAATTGCTTGCCGAAAATATTTCTCTGCCTCGCCAAATTCACCCTGCTTGAAGAATGATTTCCCCATACCCTCATAGGCAACGGCATTATTGGGATCATCTTTCAGAATCTGTTGAAACTCTCGTTTCGCCTCTTCAGGCAGACCTTTTTTTAAAAAAAGTGAGCCAATTTTGTAACGAATGCCAGCCTGGTTAGGCTCTAAACGGAGAGCTTTATCATACTGGACAAATGCCCTCTCAAGATCACCTTGCCTGAGATAGTTGTCCCCCATTTCATCGTAGCCTCTTGCCGTCATCTCTGGAATTTTTTTCGCCGCTTCTTCATCGGCAGCAGATAAAGCTTTTTGCTTTTGCTGCTGTTGTTCCATTATCCTCTTGTACTCACTTTCTTTGAATGGATTCTCAAGATTCTTGAGGGCGGCACATCCCCAGAATTCACCTATCATCGTAAAGATCAGAAGATAGGGGAGACTATTAGAGATCAGACATCTCACGATTGCCGATAACTCCCTGGAAATGATTCTGGTAAGGGATTAGATCCCTACCGACAAGCACCTTGATCCTGATATTTGGTCGGTCAAATGTTTTCATCATTTCCACATCCTGATCCCCTGGTATCTGATGGGCGACATCACAAGCAGCCTCACTATATCCTTTCAGGTAATAGACTCTGGTTTTGAGATATCTAAAATTGTCAGCATTGGTCAGCCGGACCACCTTGATTCCATTTTGTCTTAAATAATTGGCCATCTTTCTTGCCATCCGTTCGACCCCGTTTCCATTTGAGATCTCAATTCCTAAAGCCTTCATGAAATTTCGTTCCACGGCCCTGTTCTGTTGACCAGCTACCACTATAACTGTTCTATCCTGATTACCCGCCGTTACCTGCTGATTGACGAAGTCTGGTCGATCCAGGGTCAGCACTATTTCCGCTTCCCTTGTTTCAGGGGAAGATGGAGAAATCCTGGCCAAGGCTTCGGCTGCTGCTAATCCATTTTGGGCGAGAGTAAAGGAAGGGTCCAAGGTTAATGCCTTGGCGTAGTTACTCTTTGCCTCCTCATATAGGCCCTTTCTATAATAGAGCTGCGCAATATTAAAATAAGCCTTATCTTCATCCCCCGCTATTTTAAATTCGGTCATAGCGAGGTCATACTGGTCTTTCATAGCATAAGCAAGACCGAGGTTATTGTGGACCCTACTTTCCTGATCATTCAAGGCAACAGCCTTCTGGAAAGCGGTAATAGCCTCATCAAGATTTCCCTGGAGTATGTATGAATACCCCAGATTGTTCTGGACAAAACTTACGTTAGGATTCAAATCCAGAGCTTTTTGGTAAGACTCCATAGCCCGAGGGAAATCCCCCATGAGATCATAAGAGACCCCCATTCCGTTATATGCCTTAATGTTATAGGGATCAATGGAGATAACCTTTTTAAACTCTTCGATCGCCTCCTTATGCCTTCCCCTTTCCTGGTAATAACATGCCAGCAGATAATGGGAATCGGGATTGCCCTGGGCTGGACGCATATTGGAAGCGAATTGAGCTAAATCCTTTTCAGTAAGGCTTCCACCTTGTGAATTACTCGAATCCCAGAATTTGATCCGGTAAAACATGTTCCCCAGAGAAGAACACCCTGTCAGGAAAAAGAGAAAAGAACTAAGTAACAGGACAAGAGAGAGCATCTTTTTCAGGTCATATTTCCTCGCCATTGCACATCTCCCTTTCATCGTAAGAGGTCTATACGCTGTTCCTTCTTATGATAAGTGTCTCATTTACTTCAACACTGTGGGTATCAATACCCTGATTATCTTGATTGCCGCCGGCCCTAATATGGTAATAAAGAGGGTGGGAAGGATAAATAAAATCAAGGGAAATACTAATTTAACCGGCAGCTTGGTAGCAGTCTCCTCCGCCTTTTGGTATCTCCTTGTCCTCATGGATTCAGAATGAACCCTCAAAGCCCGGGCAACACTGGTGCCAAACCTGTCCGTCTGTATCAACAGGGTCACAAAGTTGCTCATCTCTTCTAAACCGGTACGAATCGCCAGGTTCCGGAGCGCACTCTGGCGTGGTTTCCCCGCCCTAAATTCCAGGTTCAGTAGATTCAACTCATCACTGAGGATCTTATTGCTCAATTTCATCTCCTCACCAACACGCTTGATCGCTGCATCAAGTCCCATGCCGGCTTCAACACAGACAACCAAAAGATCCAGGGCATCAGGAAAGCCCTCCATTATTTTTTCTTTCCTTTTAGCAATCCTCAACTTCAACCAGGCATCCGGTAAATAAAAACCGACCAAGGCAAAAAACATGGAGAGTATTATGAAATAACCTGGGGTAATTGTTCTTAAGAAGAATAATTTAAGCAAGGAAAAACCTGCGGTCAGCACAATGGCCAACAAGGTTTTGATGCCCAAAAAGACTATCGTGGTATTTTGACCACGGTATCCAGCATTGAGGAAGGATCTTCGCACACGGGAGATTTTTTCTTCATTTTTAGGCCTTGTACGATGCCCCAATAGGCTGACGAGTTTCAGGAAGTATTTCTTAATTACGTTTCCAGACGGGAGAGAACCAGCAACGCTCTCTCCTGACTTCGATTGCTCACCACTCTGTTTTATTTTCTCTATCAATTTACGGCGCTCTTTGAGATTATCTACATAATAGAATATTGCGGAACAGAACAGTACCGCCACCGTAAACATTAAGAGGGATATAAGAAGAGCGGTGTCCATCGCCTCCCTACACCTTGATCTGAATCATCTTTTTCATGATATAAATCCCCACAATCAACAGGAAAATAGCCAATGAAACCAGCTTCTTCCCAAGAGGGTCGGTTGTTAATAGCATAATGTATTCCCGATTAAAGAAAAAGAGAAACAACGCCACAAAAAATGGCAAAGCAATCAGGATATATGCAGAAAGTTTTGCTTCGCCTGCTAAGGTCTGAATCCGGCCTTGCAGCGCGAACCTTTCCCGAATAAGACGACCGATATTTTCCAAAATCTCCGCAAGATTTCCACCGCTTTCCCTCTGGATAATGACAGAGACAACAAAAAATTTCAGGTCAGGGCAGTCGATCCGCTCGCCCAGGTTTTTCAAGGCGTCAGGGATGCTAACTCCGAAATTGATCTCATCCAGAACTTTACTGAATTCAGTTCCTATGGGGTCACCAAATTCATCGGTTATCATCTTAAGTCCACCTGAAAAGGTATGCCCTGCCTTTAAAGCCCTGGCAATCAAATCCATTGCTTCAGGTAGCTGCTGCTCGAATTTCTGCATTCTTCGTTTCTTTCTGAAATCAATGTAGAAAAAGGGTATAAGCCCTAAGACGAATGCCCCGATTACGGAAATCAGGGCGCTTGAAGCCGTCTTCAAACAAATAACATATCCGATAAAAACGAATAACCCGGAAAGTAAAATAAAGACTCCGAGGGGATATGGGGTGTTCGATTGCTCTAAAATACGATCTATCTTGTGCATCAAAGGAATCTTCAAGAGCACTCGATTGAGCCAGGGAACTTCACTTAAAGACCTTTTCCTTATGAGACTGATGATCTCATCAGTTCGATACCCTTGAGAAAGTAATTTGAGTTGCTTCCTGATCCCCTTCACTTCGGGATTGTTTATACTTCTGAAAAAGAGATAGCCTCCTTCGATGAGAAGGACTGTAACAATAAACACCCCTATTCCAATAACAATATTCATCTATCCTTATTACCCCTTATGATTAAACCTCAAGGCTTTTCTGAGGATCAAAAATATCATAGGGAATCGGTATACCCAGTGCCTTAAATTTATCAAGAAACTTGGGAAATACTCCCTTAGATGTGAAACTTCCCTTTAAGCTTCCATTCCCTTCTTCTACACCGGTCTGTTCATAGGAAAAAATTTCCTGGAGGGTAATGACGTTGCCCTCCATTCCAGCGATTTCCTCAAAGCTCACGACCTTTCTACTGCCATCCACAAGGCGTGCAACATGAATAATGATATTTATGGCAGAACTGATATATTTTCTTATGGCTTCGTTGGAGATACTGAGCCCGGTCATCGCAATTATGGTCTCCAATCTCATCAAGGCATCGCGAGGAGAATTGGCATGGATGGTGGTGAGCGATCCGTCATGGCCCGTGTTCATGGCCTGAAGCATGTCCAGGGCCTCACCTCCTCTAACCTCACCGATGATAATGCGGTCCGGACGCATTCTCAGGCTATTTCTCACGAGATCCCGCTGAGTAATCTCACCTTTGCCCTCGATATTAGGAGGCCTGGTCTCTAAACGAACCACGTGGTCCTGTTTCATCTGGAGTTCGGCAGAATCTTCAATGGTGATGATCCTCTCGCTTGTAGGAATAAACCGAGAGAGTACATTTAAGAGGGTGGTCTTCCCGGTACCGGTTCCCCCGGAGATCAGAATATTCAATCGTGCTTTTACAATCCCTTCTAAAAGCTGTCCAATGTGGGGCGTCAAAGTCTTTAAGCTGATCAGATCTTCCAACTCTAAAGGATCCACCGCAAAACGCCTGACTGAGAGCATAGGACCGTCGATGGCCAGTGGGAATATGATGGCGTTTACCCTGGAACCATCGGAAAGCCGTGCATCGACCATGGGGCAAGATTCGTCAATCCTGCGTCCTACTGCCGAGACAATCTTATCTATGATCTTTTTCAGGTGGTTATTATCCTTAAATCTCGCCTCAGTTAATTCCAGCTTTCCAAATCTTTCCACATATATCCGTTTATACGTATTTACCAGGATATCAGAGACCGTAGAGTCATGCATAAAGGGTTCTATCGGGCCCAAACCCACCACCTCGTCCTCTATCTCTGTAAACAGCATCTCCCTTTCTTCGAAATTGAGAGGGACATTTTTCTCTTCCTGTAAAATGCTCCCCATCAACTTCCTGATCTCCTGCCTGAGCAGATACTGATCAAGGGAATCGAGCAGAGAAAGATCCAACAGATCTAACAACCGGTTATGAATCCTGGTTTTTAATTCATTGTATTCAGTTGTCATAAAGAATTTCTTTGACTTCTCTTTTACCACTGCCCCTCCGGGTCCTCTATGGCTCCCGCCATCTCTCTCGTCAATTCGACTAATTCTGCCCACCATTTTTGTACTCTCCTAAGAGCACTGCCATTAAATAATAGTAATCTAACTATCTATGATGAATTCTCAATCTCTCTTCTATCTCTTGCTCCCTGCCTTACTCGTTAATCCGGGGGCACCCTTTCCCCAGAAAGGGGGGATCTCTTTCTTTTCTTCCTTCTCCGGGAGAGTGAAGGAAAAGGCCAATTCTTTAAAATTTTTAGCAATTTCTGATTCGCGCGCAACAGCAGCAATAATCTTTCCCTGATTTATGGCAGACATGGAGTTAATGTAGTCGTTGGGGATCTGCCAGAAAATAGGCTTGTTGATGCTCTGTTCTGCTTCCTTTAAAGATATCATGGAATTTTTATGATAGCGGTTTATAATTACCTTTATATTTTCATCCCGAGGGTATCTTAACCTCTGAAAGGATTCTTGAAGCCTTTTAATATTGATTAAACAGGGGACACTTAAAATTGCAACGAGGAGGACAGTGTCTGAAATCTCAAGAATCTTGAGTGAAATATCATCAAGAGATTGACCACTATCTATCACAATGAAATCAAACATAGTCTGCATCATCCTCAAGAGCTTTTGTATTATCGCGGGAGTTGCTATATTAACTCCAACCAGTTTGGTAGGAGAGGGCAAAACGTAAATCCCGGAAGGGTGTTTGTGAAGGATACTCATCAAATAGGTGGAATCCAGGCGAGCAATGTTTCTTGCAATCTCTTCCCAGTTGAAGGTAGCATCTATACCTAAAAAGAGCGGGATCTCACCGAAAAGCAAGTTCATATCTATCAGAGCCACCTTTGTTGGTGCGCCTTCTATCCTCATAAGGCTGGCAGCTAAGTTTACAGCAACCGTAGTAGTGCCTACTCCCCCTTTACTTCCAAAAACGTCTATAATCTTTCCAGTTTTTATCGGCACTTCACCTCTATTTAAATTCTCTCTCCGTTCCTTGTACTTTAACAGCGCACTCCTCACCTCGTCCCGGTTAATGGGTTGAGGGAAGAATTCCTTGGCTCCTATCCTCAAGGCCTGTATCAGGACTTCCGGTTCGGTACGGGATGAGGTTAAAAAGACTTCAATTGCCGTATTAGAATTCTGGATTGAATGGATGAGCTGAAACTCACTGCTAAGATCGTCTCCAATCTCCATAATCAGAAGATCAAAGGAGGATGGATCACCAGAATTTTGAATTTGAAAACCTGCAAGAGAAGAAATAATTCCTTCAAATTCCTCCCTTACTTTCGGCTTTTTTATTTCCAACCGGATCGTAATGATAGTTATTGCCATGTTCCCCTTGTCCCTCCGTTAAAAAAGACTTATTGAAACAAACCCGGAATGGTGCCCATAGTAGGTCCTATGCTTCCACCACCTCCCCGGCCTTCAGTAAATCCCGTACGGTCAACCTGTACGCTGATTAAATTTGCCGGGGGCCCGGTCACTGATTTGATCGTGATTGTGGCGAACCCAACAATCTTACCGCTATCGTCGGTAATCACCGCAGTCATTGTCCAGGTGCTTGGATCACCATCGCTATCCCCCTGGGCAGGGTCATTTATTAGCCTCATTACATCGAAACGAGCTACCAGAGCCTCATATGCCTTATCGCCCTTTGTGCCTGGATTAAGTCTAACCGTATCACCTTCCTTTAGCTCAGGTATTGGGGTAGTTCCATTTATCATATCTAAAAGATTTGGCTGATTGGGCTGCATCCCCTCAAGATAAAACCAATCCGTACCGCTACCGCCTCCTATGTCAATAGTTGTGGTGTACGGGTCGTGGGTTGTAAACCAATCCTCTGTAATTGCGAAAGGTATTTTAAGTTGGTTACTCGAACTCGCGCTGCTCAATCCTGCGATGGATTTTGCAGATACATTAACAGAATCTATCCCGAATACCCTGGCAAAGAAGGTTGTAATGGGGCTGTTAGCGCTGCTGTCTCTCCGTGCCTTCGCGCTTACCGCAGTAGGCGGGTTCAGATTGGCGGTAAAGGCTTTTGTCGCGGAGTTCCACTGCCCGATCTCAATATCAGAAGAATTGATGGTAATCGGTATTCCACCCGCTCGATTCATTCCGGCTACCTCTTGGATAACTGGTGTAACCAGCGCGCGCCCACTATCACAAGTATAACCGATCTGCTCTAAGTAAGTCATCGTTTCATAATTGGCGCCAAGTTTCCTCGCACCTGCTAAAGCTGCTGCATCTGCAATATTATGAAGTTCGTTCCTGACCACCAAGGCATACCCGATATCTACTGCAAAGGCAACTAAACTCAGCAAAAGTACGATCATGATACCGACAATAACTGCGACCACACCTTTTTGATCCTCCAGTTTTTTTATTGCATGCCTATATATTTTCATATCGTTGTCCCTCCTTTTCCCATCTTCTCCTCAAATGTTCTATTCCAATTTCATCACTGTTTCCGCCTTGATGTTCCCAACAAGACCCTCAATGAAATTGGGAAGGAGTAAAAAATCATAATGGTACGTCACGGAAACAAAAAGATCGGTCCCAAAAGGGAGCGAATCTCTCGGTTCTGGCGGCATGATAACGATATCACCATCCTCTACCGTGTCACTCCCGAAGGTAATAAGAAGAGATGTAGATGTATCTTTCCCTCCACAACTGCCCTGAACAGTCTTTAACAAACTGTCTTTAACAACTTTTCTAATAGCAGTATTATCTGGCCTCGTCCCGTCCCCGTTCAGTACTATCCCTGCCCTGGCCCCCTCTCTGCAGGCATTCGTAATCATCGCCTTGTCATAGAGAAGAAAGCCAAATTCAATAATTCCAAAAACCAGCACAATGAGGAGGGGCAGAACAATTGCAAATTCTACTATTGCAGCCCCTTTCTTATTTTTCAACTTCATTGTTAACTCATACCCTATTTATTTACTGGTAACACCCATACCAATAATGGAAGCAGGGATTGCAGTAGCAGGAGGAGCAGCTTTTTCAAACTCTTTCCGGTACCTGTCTATGGATTTCTCGGCTGCTACACCATCAAGCCCCGTAACCGGTTTAAGGTTTTTCTCTGCCTCAGGATTTAAGATCTGGTTAAACTTAGCCAGCTTAACCGATGTGCCATAATCCATCGCCAACCGGCTGGGCCCTGCACAGCCTGTCGCGATGCAAAACATAGCTATTACTCCGATTATAATGAAGTATCTCTTCATCATTTTCACCTCCATGTTATGTTTCGTCAATCGTCAATCGTGAATCGTGAATCGTGAATCGTAAAAACCGTAAGTCGTCAATCGTCTCACGATTCACGGTATTTAAGGTTCTTAATCAAGCCCGTAATCATTTTTCCAATACGATCCATCTTCAATTCAAGATTTTCAAAATCCTTCGATTCAACATAGCCCAGTTTTAATGCTATTTCAGATTGTGTATCCAACTCGCTTAATGATCCCTGTGCCATATAAAGAAAATTAGCAAATTCCTTCCTTGTATTTCTCGCAGCACCTTCAGCAATATTACTTGGGACGCTGACAGCAGCTCTTCTCAATTGATCGGTTAAACTATGTTTTTCCTCCATAGGAAAATTTTTTGTGACTCTGTAAACATCAAATACTAAATCCATTGCCATTTTCCACACATCCAACTTCTTATGTGGCCTCTCCATCCCCTCTCACGTGTTATGTTTCGTAAGTCGTGAATCGTAAATCGTAAAAACCGTAAGTCGTTAGTCCACTTACGATTCACCATTCACGACTTACGATTCCCGATTTGCCATTCACCATTCACGATTCCCGATTTGCCATTCACCATTCACGATTTACGATTTACGATTCCCGATTTGCCATTTACGATTTACGGCACTATATGCCCGAAATCCCCTTCCAGCCCTCCTTTTTTATCGAGAGCAACAGGAGTTGTTGCTGAAGGTTTCCCATCCCCTTTCCCTTCCATCTTTCCCAGCAGGTAGAACTCAAAATCATCCGGTTCAATATACTGGTCAGTGGGCAAGGTCTGTTTTGAAAGATCAAGAGGTTTTACCAGATGAGGGGTAACAACAATAACCAATTCCGACTCGTTTTTCTTGAAGGATTCGCTTCTAAACAGGGGGCCCAAGATGGGAATATCACCGAGGAGGGGATACTTGGAAATGGCAGTTCGGACGTCATCTTTGAGCAGACCTGCTATGGCAAAGCTCTGTCCATCGGCCAGTTCAACCACCGTGGAAACCCGCCTGGTAGTCAAGGCAGGTACGACAAATCCCTGGTAAGTAACAGCATTGGAAAAATCGAGCTCAGAAACCTCCGGTGCAACCTGCATGCTAATTTTCCCGTTGCTCAATACGGTGGGGGTGAAATTAAGACCCACTCCAAAGGTCTTGAACTCAATGGTAATTGTGGTGGAACCTCCTCCTATGGATTGCGGGACTGGATAGGGAAACTCA
>Ga0315280_10008370_pt1 | contig 13543 bp, 9 predicted proteins | sample YL17G06_40_MG_FD_203697 | JGI IMG/M metagenome (GOLD analysis project Ga0315280, IMG submission 203697) | Sediment microbial communities from Yellowstone Lake, YNP, Wyoming, USA - YL17G06_40 | ecosystem: Environmental > Aquatic > Freshwater > Lake > Sediment | place: USA: Wyoming | collected...
GAGTATGTGATGGTTCAGAACGAACGGATGTTGCCTTTTCGCGTGTTAGACTTATGCGATGAGAAAGGATTTTTTTGTGGCAGGATTTTGGCCGATTTAGGAGGTGATGTCATTAAGGTGGAAAAACCTGGTGTCGACCCGAGTCGTAATCCTGGTCCTTTCTATCATGATCCTCCCGACTCACAAAAGAGCTTATTCTGGCTCGCATATAATGCAAATAAACGTAGTATTACATTGGACATTGAGCGCACCGAAGGAAAAGAGATTCTCAAAAAGCTCGTCAAGAAAGCTGATGTGGTTCTCGAATCGTTTCCTCCGGGGACCATGACAGGTCTGGGGCTTGGCTATGAAGACCTTTTGAAAGTCAATCCTCAATTGGTGATGACATCCATTAGTCCATTTGGTCAAAGTGGCCCATACCATGATTATAAAGCCAGTGACCTTACTCTTTGGTGTCTCGGGGGTATGGCCTACGTCAGCGGCGATCCAGACCGTGCACCCACGCAAGTGAGTTCCCCCCAGTCCTATCTCCACGGAGCGGCAGCAGCGGCGTCAGCCACCCTCATAGCGCTTTATTACAGAGAGCTGACCGGAGAAACCCAATGGATTGATGTATCCATACAGGAAGCGGTTGTCCATACGTTGATGAATGTTGTTCAATTCTGGGACGTCTGCGGGATTGTTCTGAAGAGGTCAGGGGCCTTTCGTACAGGGCTGAGCACGGCTGCTAACCAGAGGCTCATCTGGCGCTGTAAAGACGGCTATGTCAATTTTCCAATTTATGCAACGGTGGCAGGTGCACAGAGTAACGCTAAACTTGTACGTTGGATGGAAAGCGAAGGGATCAGGGATGAATATCTGAGCAGCATCCAGTGGGAGGAGTTTGACCTTTCAATTGCCTCGCAGGAACAATTCGACCGGGTTGAAGGCCCGATTGGTCGTTTCTTCAAAAGTCATACGATGGATGAGTTGTACCGAGGTGCGATGGACAGAGGGATTATGCTTTATCCGGTTTATGGGGCAAAGGAAATTCGGGAAGACCCTCAGTTGAAGGCACGGGGTTTCTGGAGCCATGTTGATCACCCGGAACTCGGGGAAGTCACCTTTTTCCCTGGCTCACCCTTTGTCTTTTCGGGAAAGAGACAAGATATCCACCGGGTGCCGCTCATTGGAGAACATAACGAGGATATCTATTGCGCTGAGTTAGGGATATCTGAGGAAGAATTAGTTGCCCTAAAAGAAGCTGGCGTTATTTAGAAGACTATGGCAGGGAATGCGCTTACAGGAGTGAACGTAGCTGATTTTACCTGGTCGGTAGCGGGTCCATTAACGGTTAAATTTTTAGCAGACCATGGGGCTGAGGTGATTCATGTTGAATCCTCGACCCGGCCTGAACTGCTAAGGGTTCTCCCTCCGTTCAGAGATAGGAAGCCGGGCCTTAATCGCAGTGCTTACAATGCCTGTTTTAATAATAATAAATATGGGCTCAGTCTGGACATGAATCATCCCCGGGCAAAGGAAGTGTTGCAGAGGCTCATTCATTGGGCTGATGTTGTTGCTGAAAATTTTTCGCCAGGAGTGATGGCAAAGTGGGGTCTATCTTATGAAGATCTGGTAAGAATGAAGCCAGACATGATCATGTTCAGTACTTCTCAAATGGGGCAGACGGGGCCTCGCGCTAAAGTAGCTGCCTACGGTACTCAATTGGTCTCTCTTGCGGGGTTCACGCACCTGACGGGCTGGCCAGATAGAGACCCTACGGGGCCTTACGGTCCATATACCGATGCCACTCTTCCACACGTGGGAGTCGCCGCCATCATGACTGCCCTTATCCATCGACGTCGCACAGGGAAAGGTACACACATTGACATTTCTCAATTTGAAACAGCACTAAATTTTATATCTCCCATTTTGTTAGACTACGCGATCAACCACCGGGTGGCCACGAGGAAGGGAAATCGTTGTTCTTACAGTGTTCCACATGGGGTCTACCGTTGTCGTGGCGAGGATCGGTGGTGCGCGATTGCCATATTTAGCGATAAGGATTGGGAAAGGCTTTGCCAAGTGATGGGCAGACCTGAACTTGCTACGGTTCCTCGATTTGGTTCTTTTCAACAAAGAAAGGAAAACGAGGATGAGATCGACCACCTCATCTCAGAGTGGACGGCTGAGCGGCCTGCCGAAGAAGTGATGTGCACGCTGCAGGAAGTTGGCATCGCTGCTGGTGTTGCACAGACAGGTAAAGATCTGTTAGAGAATGACCCGCAACTTGCCCACCGTCGTTTTTTCCGGGAGTTAGAACATAAGGAGATTGGAAAGCATCATTATGAAGCTCCGCCGTTTAGACTATCCAAAACCCCCTGTGAACTCACGACACCCGGTCCTTGCATGGGTGAACATAATGAGGTTGTGTGCAAGAAGATACTTGGCTTCTCAGATAAAGAATATAACGATCTGATGACAGACCGCGTGCTCAGATGATCTCAGACCTTGGTCAGAAAGGAGGGGGGAATGGAGGTTATTTTCCACTTGTTATCTCGGGGGAAGGAAAAAAGAAAGAATCAAGGATCCGACCGGCAGGAATAGGAGATATCTAAATGCCCCCTCAATTCCGATGACATCAGCCAAAGCTCCAGTGCCTAACACTCCCCATCCCGCCAAACCCCAAGCCATTCCCATGATGAGGCCAGATGCGGTCCGGGCATTCTGTGGAACTAATTCCTGAGCAAGGACGATGCAGGAGGGTTCACTTAAGAAAAAAAGGAAACCCAAAAGAGCCAGAATGAAAAAACTCATCGGTCCTCTCCAGTAATAGAAAGCCAAAAATACGGGGATGGTCAGGATGAATGATGTGAGAATAATATTTTTGCGTCCAACTCGATCAGCCAGATATCCACCGATCACACCTCCTATGGCGCCAGAGGCCATGACCACGGTATTGGAACTTCCAGCAGCGATCAGTGAAAACCCTCGGAGTTTCTGGATCATAGGAAGAAACGTTACGAGACTTAGGATAGCCGTCACCCTCAACACGACTAAAGAGAATAAAACACCGAAACTTAAAACCCGACGATTCAAAGAGGATTCGATCCTGGTACCTGGAACAGAGATCATCGTTGAGGCTTTTTCAGCCAGCGGGGCATGCTTATGTAGGATCCAGGCCAATCCAATGGCTGGGAGAGATGCAAAGAAACTCCATTCCAATCCCAACACGGTGACAATCATCAGGATGAAAAAAGGACCTAAACTGTAGCCTAAATTACCGCCCAACATGAAGATGGACATTGTCCATGTTTTTCTTCGGCCACTTAGGGAAGCGGTTAAAGCGGCTGCTTCAGGATGGTAGGAAGATACTCCCAACCCACCCAGAATTAAAAGGATGATTAGGAATGAATAATGGGGGGCGAGTCCGATCAAGCTGAGACTGAGGCCCGCTACCACAGGACCGAAAATAATCATTTTCCTACCGCCAAGCCTGTCAAAAAGAAGGCCAAAGAGCGGTTGGGTCAGGGAAGCAGAAAAAGTCAGAACCATGGCCAACAGACTGGCCGAAGTAAAGGAGATTTGGAACTTGTCAATCAAAAGAGGCAAGAGCGGAGGAAGAAAGGCCGGATAAAGGTCGGTAACGAAGTGGCCCAGAGCCAGGTAAGCTGCTTTACTGAAAGGTGGCTCAGTCGTTTCCTTGCCCATGATTTTTATAATTACTTATTCCTGGGCAAAAAGAAAGAGGAAAGTCTCGAAGAGGACACAATTAGGTTCAAACCTTTAAAATGAGTGAACGATACAGTTTATTGAAGGTGAATCTCTGTTGACTTCTCTGGACTCATTTAATATGCTTATATAGAAACGGAAGCCTATTCTTTAAACCATTAACCCGTTAGAAGGGATGGGATGATAGTATACAGAGTTTTTTACAAGGATTACTACCGTAGAAAAAGTGTACTCCTTGGCACATTGATCGAGAGAAGGAAAGGTTTAAGGGGAAAGAGCCAATTGGACTCTGGCCTAAAGTGGGCGAAGTTCGCTTTCGGCGACAAGGTAAAGAATATAGATCGTATCTTCGTTGTGCCTAAAGAGGTGAAACAATCGAACGATGATGGAGTGAGGTTCTAAACTCCCGGGAGATATCCCGCTTCCCTCAACCACTGCTCGGTCAGTTTCATTCCCTCTTCCAAGCAAATTCGTGGTTGATAACCCAACTCGCGCCTCGCTTTTTCAATGCTGAACCGCGCTTGGTGGGTCAGAAAGCCGACGGCCTCACGGGTGATTTTCGGCGGCTTGCCAGTGAATTTTGAGGTTATTTCCATACCCAGTGCAATGGTCTTTCCAAGCCATTCGGGAACAGATCTGATTTTTGGCTTTCCCGTCATCTCTGCGTAGTATCCAAAGAATTCTTTCCAAGTCACTGCAATCCCATCGGTAATCAAATACACCTGCCCCACGGATTGGTCGCGTTTCGTTGCCGCTAGCGTTGCATCAATAAGATTATCGATATAAACGCAGTTGCAGAGGCCTGTCCCTCCGTTGATCAGCATCATCTGGCCTGAATGGATCAGCTTTATGGGACGGATTGTCCAGGGATTGGAATATGGACCATATACATTGGTGGGTCGAATCACTACTACCGGAAGCCTTGCCTCCTGATGGGCGGCCCACACAGCCTTCTCCGCGGCAATCTTTGTGTCGCAATAAAGATTTCCACAAGTTTGGTAGGGCGTTGTTTCATCTGCTCCGTCCGGCGGATTCATTCCGTACACAGCCACGCTGCTGAAGTGGATGAATCTTTTGACTCCGGTGTCGCTCGAAACCTTGAGGATGTTCTCGGTGCCTTTAACATTGGTTTGAAAGAATTCGTTCCGGTCTCCGGTCTCTCGAACCAAGGCGGCACAATGAAATACAAGATCGCATCCATCGATAGCTTTGCGCAATGAGGACAAGTCAAGGAGATCTGCTTTAACGAGCTCCAGTTGAAGTTTGCGCAGTCGCTCTGCTCTCTTCGTGTTCCGAACCATGGCACGGACGCGGACTCCTTCTTCGGTTGCAAGACGTTCTGCCAACCGGCCCCCGATGAAACCGGACGCACCTGTCACCAATGCAGAAAATCCACGGATCTCCATGACTCCTCTCGAACTGATTTTGATAAGAACCCGCTTGAGGATGAATTAAATATATGAATAACAGATTTGGATGTCAAGCCAGGAGAACCAGAAGAGTGACCACCCTTGCTCGCGAATGATTTGACTCTTATAATGAAGGCTGAAAGAATCGTGAAAAGTGGACAAGGCATCTTTCCGGGAGGGAAAAACCTATGGGTAATCAAGAGAAACTACTTGAAGAGATTTTTGAATTGGCGCTTCAAAACGACATGAACTACTTTGGATGAACCCAGTCCGTTCTTGCAGCGTTGCAGGAAAAGCTCAATGTAGGAAGCCAGGAGGTTTTTAAAGCCGGGAGTGCTCTTGCTGGCGGCGTGGCCAGAAAAGGAGAAACATGCGGGGCCCTCACCGGTGCCATCATGGCGATTGGCTCGGTGGTAGGACGGGAGAGGCTTGAAGATGTAGAACAGTATCAAAGAGCAATGGAACCGGCGACTCGAATTTATAATCTCTTCAAGGAGAAGATCGGCCACACCCTTTGCTGGGAGATCCACAAGATTCGCTATGGGAAGGTCTATAGGCTCTTTGTCCCTGAAGAAAGGGAAGCCTTTCACAATATGGGAGGTCATAGCAGGAAGGGGTGTCCCGAGGTATGCGGCATTGCAGCGAGGTTCGCTGCTGATGTCATCCTGGATCTTAAAAAGAGATCATAGTTAACATCGCTTACTTCGGATCCCACCCCTGCCGGCTGGGGCGGGCAGTTGGAGTCAAGGTGGACTTCACGGATTTTTTTTGATCAGCCTGAGAAAAGTGGCTTTTTGAGCACCCCGCTAATTATTTTTGGAAATTGAATTGATATGAAGAGAGAACCAGAAGAACAGGTGATTCAAAAATTATCTCATCGTTGTCCTTATTGCGATCAACCCATCTCCTATGATCAATTCGATTTGAAGAGAGGAGAGAATCGCATTCAATGTCCATCCTGCAAAAAGATCTATATTAAAATACTTTCAGATTCGATTGAAGGGAGAAAGACCGGGCAGATGAAGAGGCCTCAGGCCCCACATTTTAAAAATCGCCTTTTAACCCCTATTCAATATGTGAAGGGTGTTGGCCCCAAATTGGCCAAGCTCTTTGAGAAAAAAGGAATTTTAACGGTAGAGGATGCCCTTTACTTTCTTCCCAGATGTTATGAAGACCGCAGAAATTTGAAGCCGATATCTGAGTTGAAAACCGGAGGGAAAGAGACGGGTTTCGGTGAGGTTCTGCTCTCAGGTGTCGCTTTTTATCAGAATAAGAGAAAGAGAGTCTTTGAAGCAGTGATTGGAGATGGAAGTGGCGTGATCACATTGAAGTGGTTTCGCGGTAATGAACGATATCTCAAGGATCGGTTTAAAAAGGGACGCAAACTGATCTTCTCCGGAGAGGTGAGGTGGTTTAATCATCAAAAAGAGATTCATCATCCCGACGTGGAAATGGTCGACGGAGATATCGAGCAGGATTATCTCAACTTCAAGCGGATCGTTCCGATTTATTCTGAGACGGAGGGACTTCATCAGAGAACGTTGAGAAGATTGATGAAGGATATATTAGATGGATATACCGATGAACTTTTGAGTCCCATCCCTCAAGAGATCGTGGAACGACAGGATCTGATCAGTTTTTCAGAAGCCTTTCGAAGAGTCCATTTTCCACCCGAAGGAGAATTGATGGATGTGCTTAACCTCCAGCGATCAGACGGACATCGCCGGATCATCTTCGACGAATTTTTTTTCCTGGAACTCGGAATGGCCATGAAAAAAAGAGGAATGGCGTTGGAGACCGGGATCTCTTTTCAAACCGATGGTCTTCTGGCTCAGAGATTATTAAATCTCCTCTCATTTCAATTGACACGTGCCCAGGAGAGGGTCTTGGCCGAGATCAAGGGGGATTTGAGAAGGCCCCATCCTATGAACCGACTGATTCAGGGGGATGTAGGAAGTGGGAAGACGGTTGTCGCACTCCTTGCCTGTCTGTATGTGGTGGAATGTGGTTATCAGGCTGCCATCATGGCGCCCACCGAGGTGTTGGCCGAGCAACATTACCTCAATCTCCATCGGTGGGTTGAGCCGCTGGGGGCAAATGTAGCCCTGCTGACCAGTAGTATCAAAGGTTCTGAGAGGGAAGAGCTTTATCAAAGAATTCGGAGAGGAGATGTCCAACTGGTGATCGGAACCCATGCAGTGATTCAAGAAGCGGTCGAATTTCATCGTTTGGGCCTTGCCATCATCGATGAGCAGCACAAATTCGGTGTGGTCCAACGGGGACTTCTAAAGAAGAAAGGGGAGAACCCCGATGTACTGGTGATGACAGCGACGCCTATTCCAAGGACCCTTGCCATGACGATTTACGGAGATCTGGATGTCTCGATTATCGATGAGATGCCACCCGGCAGGATGCCGGTGGAGACCAAGGTCTTTCCTGAATCCGCAAGGGGAAGGGTCTACCGAATCGTGGAGGAGGAGGTGGAGAAAGGCCGGCAGACCTTCATCGTCTATCCGCTGGTGGAGGAGTCTGAAAAATTGGACCTCAGAGATGCTACGCGAATGGCAGAACACCTCCAAAAGGATGTTTTCCCAGAGTTTCGGATTGGTCTGCTCCACGGGAGAATGAAAAGCGATGAGAAAGAAGCGATCATGATGGAGTTTAAGGAAGGGGGAATCCAAATCCTGGTCGCCACGACAGTCATCGAGGTGGGGATTGATATCCCCAACGCCTCGGTCATGGTGGTGGAGCATGCGGAGCGATTCGGTCTCTCTCAACTTCATCAATTAAGGGGGAGGATCGGCCGGGGCCGCTACCCATCCAAGTGTATCCTGTTAGCCCAATACCGGGCTTCTGAGGAGGCGAAGGTTCGACTTCGAGCGATGGAGCGCACGACTGATGGATTTCAGATTGCAGAGGAGGATCTGGCCTTGAGAGGCCCAGGAGAATTCTTTGGCATCCGACAATCCGGATTGCCAGATTTCAGGGTAGCCCACATCGTTCGGGATACCCCAATTTTGGTCGAGGCGAGAAAGGAGGCTTTTCGGCTCATTCAAGAAGACCCCGCACTGACCTATCCCTCTCATTCAGGTTTGAAGGAGATGTTGACGAACCGATGGAAGGGAAGGTTGGAACTGGCCACGATCGGGTAACATGGGGAGAAAGATGGGGGGCAGCGGAGATAGGGAGATTGGGAGAATCTAAACCCTGAGCTCCAGTGTCTGAATTGCAGTTTATGAAAATGGCCGATTGAAACTAAAGAGAAATTGTGTTACCAATGAACAATTTTTGACGAATTTACAGTGAAGGGAATGGGGAAGATATGGAACCGTTTCATCCTGAGGGTTCAGGATTTCATCGAATGATGAGGCTTCCTCCTTATGTCTTCGGGATTGTCGATCAGTTGAAAATGGAGGCGAGACGAAGGGGAGAGGATATTATTGATTTGGGCATGGGAAACCCAGATCTGCCGACACCCAAACATATTGTCAATAAATTGGTTGAAGCCGTCAAGAATCCAAGAAATCATCGATACTCGGCCTCAAAGGGAATTTATAAACTTCGGTTGGCCATCACCGATTGGTACCTCAAACGCTACGATGTTGAACTTGATCCGGATTCAGAAGCTGTCGTCACGATCGGCGCGAAGGAAGGAATCGGGCATCTGGTTTTGGCAACCCTCGGCCCCGGAGATGTCGTTCTTGTCCCAGATCCAACTTACCCCATTCACGCCTATTCCGTGGTGATCGCGGGAGGAGATCTACGCTCCGTCCCCTTGACGGGTGAGGGGGATTTCTTTCAAAGATTGTTGACAGCAACCAAACAGACCTGGCCTCATCCCAAGATGCTGATCATCAGTTTTCCTCAAAATCCGACGACCAAGGTGGTCGATCTCGATTTCTTTGAGAATTTAGTGACCTTTGCAAGAGATCACCATCTGATGATTGTCCACGACTTAGCTTACGGTGATATTGTCTTTGATGGATACCGGGCACCCAGTCTTCTTCAGGTCAAAGGGGCGAAGGATGTGGGTGTGGAAGTTTTCTCACTTTCCAAAAGTTACAACATGCCAGGATGGCGAGTAGGATTTGCCTTGGGGAATGCAGAGATGCTGGCCGCTCTGGCCCGATTGAAGAGTTACTTTGACTATGGTGCTTTTCAACCCATTCAGATTGCAGCCATCATTGCCTTGAATGAAAACCAGGATTGTGTTCGGGAGACCGTAGAGATCTACCGGAAGAGGAGGGATACACTCATTCATGGGTTAAAACGAGTGGGTTGGGAAATTGAAAAACCGAAAGGGACGATGTTCGTATGGGCGGAAATCCCAAAGCCTTTCAAAAAGATGGGGTCGGTTGAGTTTTCCAAATTGATACTGAGGGAGGGGTTGGTTGCGGTTTCCCCGGGCGTGGGTTTTGGTGAATACGGAGAGGGGTTTGTGAGGTTTGCCCTGGTGGAGAACGAAGCACGCATCAAACAGGCCGTTAGGGGGATTCAAAAGGTCCTGAAGAAGGCATAATTTCAAATGACAAATGTCAAAGTTCAAATGAAATCCAAATGACTAAATGGCAAAGGTAGGTTCAAATGATAACGCTTATGACATTTGAGATTTGACATTGATTTGACATTGGGATTTTGGAATTTGACATTGTATTTGAGGAGTGAAAGAAATGAGAGAGATTAAGGTCGGTCTGATCGGTTTCGGGACGGTGGGCTCTGGTGTCGTGAAGATCCTTCAGAAGAATTCCAGGCTGATAGAGAAGCGCATGGGTGCAAGGATCGTCTTGAGAAAAATTGCCGATATTGATTTAAAGACCGATCGAGGATTGAAGTTGAAACCCGGGCTCCTTACGCGCAGAGCAGATGAGGTGATCCGAGATCCTGAAATCGATATCGTCATGGAACTGATCGGGGGCATCGAGCCCGCAAAAACCTTTATTCTTAAAGCGATTCGTAACAGAAAGCATATCGTCACTGCCAACAAGGCCCTTCTTGCCCTTCACGGAGATGAGATCTTCAGGGAGGCCCATCGCTTCGGTGTCGATGTTAGCTTCGAAGCCTCGGTCGGAGGTGGTATTCCCCTGATTCGGTCGATCAAGGAGGGTTTGGTGGCCAACCGAATCCAATCGATCTTCGGTATACTCAACGGAACATCCAACTACATCCTTTCCAAGATGACGGATGACGGCAGAAATTTTAAAGAGGTTTTAAGAGAAGCTCAGGAGGAAGGATATGCAGAAGCGGACCCAACGTATGATATTGAAGGGATCGATGCCGCTCACAAACTCACGATTCTGATCCGGCTTGCCTTCGGGACTTCCATCCAATTTAAAGAGATCTTCATTGGGGGGATCTCCGAAATCACGCCCTTGGATATTCAATTCAGCCGGGAATTTGGATACCGGATCAAACTATTGGCCATCGCCAAGATTGATCAAGGGAAGATAGAAGCCCGGGTTCATCCCACCATGATTCCAGAAGGACACCTGCTTTCCACCGTGGATGGGGTATTCAATGCCGTCTATATCAAAGGTGATGCGGTGGGAGCCACACTTTTTTATGGTCAGGGGGCAGGTCAGATGCCCACTGGCAGTGCGGTAGTGGGAGACCTGGTAGAACTGGGAAGAAATCTCCTGATCCGAGCCACTGGACGGCGAGTGCCGCTGCTCTCTTTTCAGGAATCGGCCATTGAAAAAATTCCTCTTAAGAAGATGGATGAAGTGGTGATGCCTTTCTACATGAGGTTTTCCGCACTGGATCGGCCTGGAGTGCTTTCGAGAATTTCGGGGATTTTGGGGAAGAATGATATCAGCATCGCTGCGGTGATCCAGAAGGGAAGGCAGGTCAATGGTGCAGTGCCCATTGTGATGATGATCCATGAGGCGAAAGAGGAAAATGTTCATCGGGCACTGAGGGAGATCGACCGGCTCGGTGTGATCTTGGGAAAGACGATGTTCATTCGCGTCGAAAATGAATTGGAATAAAAAAAGCACCAAATAACAAATAAATTCCAATGAACAAAACTCAAAACTCCAAACAATATGATTTAGAAGATAGGACATTTGAATTTGCTAAGAATATTGCTCTTTATATAAAAGAATTATCAAAAAATATTTCAAACTTAGAATATGGAAAGCAAGTGGTAGGCGCTTCAGGTTCTGTTGGGGCCAATTACATTGAAGCTAATGAAGCTTTGAGTAAGAAAGATTTTGTAATGAGAGTAAAGATATGCCGGAAAGAAGCAAAAGAATCAGCTTATTGGTTAGGATTAATCTTAGAGACAAATGAGGAGAAATACAGGCAAGAAGGGGAAAAACTTCTTAATGAAGCTACCGAATTAAAAAAGATATTTTCTTCTATCCTTCTAAAATCACAATAGTTTTGGTCATTTGGATATTGGGATTTTGAATTTATTTGGGATTTGTAATTTGGGATTTGTAATTTGAAAACTGCTCATGACACGAGTAAGAGATAAAAGCCTGTTTAGTGTCCGGTCAGGTAAGAGCCTACAGGGGGATGCGATGTGGCATGGGGTGATTCGAGAATATTGGGATTTTTTACCGGTCAAGAAAGAGGAGAGTATTATCACCTTGCTGGAAGGGGATACGCCTCTTATTCCCTCATCCCGGATCAAAAAAGAAATAATCTCAGGGATCGATCTTTATTTTAAATATGAGGGTCTCAACCCCACAGGCTCTTTCAAAGACCGGGGGATGACCGTTGCTGTCTCCATGGCTAAAGAGATGGGCTCGAAGGCGGTCATCTGTGCGTCAACAGGAAACACCTCCGCCTCGGCAGCGGCCTATGCGGCAAGAGCGGGAATGAAGGCCTATGTTCTCATTCCCGAAGGAAAGATCGCACTCGGAAAGTTGTCTCAGGCGATGGCTCACGGTGCTCAGGTGATACAAATCGAAGGGAACTTTGATGAGGCACTCCATGTCGTCAGAGAGATTTCAGAGACAGAGTCCATCACCCTGGTCAACTCTCTTAATCCCTATCGGATCGAAGGTCAGAAGACGGCAGCCTTTGAGATCATCGACCACTTGGGGTTTGTGCCGACGTACCATTGCCTTCCTGTTGGCAATGCAGGAAATATCACCGCCTATTGGAAAGGATACAAAGAGTATTGGGAGAAAGACAGAGCTGAAGGGCTTCCAAAGATGCTGGGATTCCAGGCAGAGGGGGCAGCGCCCATCGTCCGTGGAAAAGTCGTGGAGCGCCCAGAAACCATTGCTACAGCCATCCGCATTGGAAACCCTGCCAGTTGGAAGCAGGCGGAGGCGGCCCGGGACGAATCGGGAGGATTGATCGATATGGTGAGCGATGAAGAGATCCTGGAGGCTTATCGGATGTTGGCGAGCCTTGAAGGAATCTTCTGCGAGCCTGCGTCTGCAACCTCTCTGGCCGGAGTGATGAAACTTTATCGTAAAGGCTTTTTCAAAAAAGGTGATACAGCGGTACTCACTATCACCGGACATGGACTAAAAGATCCGGACATTGCCATTCGAGTCTCTCAAAAACCCATCTCTCTTCCCCCCAAGAAAGAAGCAGTGTTGGAGTACCTCAATCTCTGAAATTCCCCTTTATTCCCCGCTAAAAGAGGGGATCATTTGTCTCCTCCCTTTTAGTAAAGGGATGTTAGGAGGGATTATGAAGACTGCCTTCATTTATACTGATGCCTATCTCGATTATGATTATGGGCCGGCCCATCCGCTCCGAGTTATCCGACTCAAATTGACTTACGAACTCATCCGAGCCTACGGACTATTGGATCTACCTTCAGCGAAATTCATTCACACCCTCAAAGCGGATGAAGAGGATTTGGCCCTCTTCCACAGCAGAGAGTATTTGGACATATTAAAAGAGGCCAATGATGGCTATCTTCAAGGAGATGCCTACTCCTATGGGCTGGGACCTGGAGACAATCCCATCTTCCCAGGTCTTTATAATTGGTCTCTTTTGACGACCGGGGCAACACTTCAGGCGGTTGATTTTGTGGCGAGTGGGGAAGGGGAGATGGCTTTCAACATCGCTGGCGGTCTTCACCATGCGATGAGATCAAGGGCCTCTGGTTTCTGTTATGTCAATGATCCGGTAATCGGAATCTTGAAACTTATAAATCGGGGCAAGAGGGTGGCTTATATCGATATCGATGCTCATCACGGAGACGGTGTCCAGAAGGCTTTCTATCAGACCGATCAGGTCCTGACCATTTCGCTTCACGAAAGTGGATACAGCCTTTTTCCAGGAAGCGGTTTTGAGTATGAGATTGGAGAGGGAGAAGGAGAGGGATATTCTATTAACCTCCCCTTTCTACCCTATACCGACGATGAGGTCTACCTCTGGGCCTTCGAGGAGATTGTGCCTCCCCTCATCCGTGCCTTTCAACCCGATGTGGTGGTTACCCAATTAGGTGTGGATAC
>Ga0315280_10008371_pt1 | contig 13542 bp, 11 predicted proteins | sample YL17G06_40_MG_FD_203697 | JGI IMG/M metagenome (GOLD analysis project Ga0315280, IMG submission 203697) | Sediment microbial communities from Yellowstone Lake, YNP, Wyoming, USA - YL17G06_40 | ecosystem: Environmental > Aquatic > Freshwater > Lake > Sediment | place: USA: Wyoming | collected...
ACGTAGAGCGCTCTTCGAAACAATGACGGAGACACTGAATCATCTCGACAAGGACACATTCACTAACATCCAGACCGCAGCTGCTGTCTCGGTTGCGAAGATAGTTGAACCGGTGATGAGAACGTCTGTTCCGAAGTAGACATCGATCTTGGTTCCGTGTTTTCGCAAGCTCTCTTAGAGCAGATTGCAAAGGAGAGGCATGGGTGACTGAAGCCTTATGCCCTGAGCCAACACGCGGAGTGTGCAGATACCCTGATCTCGATGCCTTCACCCTATGGGCTATCCAAGCAACGTTGAGCCGACAAAGCAGGTTCACTCTTCGAGCGGTGCAAATGTTGACAACCGTTCAAGGAAGTCGAATCCCCACTTGTTCTTGCAGTGTGCGCATGCATCCGGCCCGCGCACCATACGGCCGGCCTGTTCCACACGAGTTAGTCCGCCGCATTCCCTACAACGGAAGACGGCTACCTTCAAGATGATTCTTACTCCTCTTGACTTCCGCTTCTCTTCCTCAATCTCGCTCTCTTCATGAATGCTCTGGCGGCCCCTGACCGTCCCCTCGTGCCAAGGCACTACTCCTTCCTCGTCGACGGGGCCGTGACGGTTGAGGTGGCTCTGAGGACAGAGCACGGCCAAGTTCTGGATGGTGTTGTTGTATGGGTTACCATCGATGTGATGAACCGCGAGCGGAGAACTCATCGAAGCACAGTCTTGACAAACATCGAATCTGCGTCCCGCATGTTCCAACACGCGCCGCGCTTCATCTGTTCCGGGATGGTCTCTGACAGATCAACGTGAAGTCGATTTGACACGCTAGGCTAGAAGAGACTCTTCTTGCGTGTAGCCGTGGGGTGGAAGCACGGCCTTGTGTGCATCTCGACACGTTCACCGGGCAGCGGCTCGCTCTTGCTTTGGAACAGCTCTTCCCAAGGGCCGAAGCGGTCGACTCTGAAGACCTCTGCCAGGGTTCCCGGTTTCATTCCCCATGTGTTGGCGATAGCTGCATGATGCTGGCGAAGGAAATCCTCAACGAGTGGACGTGCGTCTCGTATCATCGCCTCGTCGATTGCGGCAAGCCTGCGTCCCCACGTCTTCAGTTGCAGCTGGAGCTGATGGAGCGAGTTCCGTAGCATTGTGTGATTCGCGCAGAGAGCAGCGACTTTCTGCTCGAAGTACTTGGTGATGTCGACCCCGTAGTTGGGATCGAACGGAACTCGGGCGAAGTACCATCGCTCACAGACAGCGTGCGGCATATAGCCTTGCCCCAGATGCTCAGGGTGGTGCAGATGAAAATTCGAGACCCAGTATGCTTCCTCAACGGCTTGAGCTGCGCGTACATGGTCAAGGTTAGGCTCGTATGCCGCGTAGGGATCAAACGAGAAAACGGTGTAGGGGCGATGCTTGCGGAACATGCAGACAATGCGCTCCCGCAGAGCAACCATCGAAACATCTCCTAACACATCAGTTACAAACCCCAAGTCAACAACTTCTGAGGCGCCCAAGATTTTTGCAGCCTCGTGAAATTCCTGAGTGTTCCTTCGCTCAGTCTCCTCCCTGCTTGGGAGGTCCATGGAATCCTTATCATCGTTCGTGATTCTGACAAGGATGACCTTCCAGCCTTCGGCCGCGAACTTCGCCAAGGTGCCGCCACACATCCATGCTGCGTCGTCAGCGTGGGGAAAGACCACCATCACAACTCGGTTCATTTGCTCTCCCGCTACCCAAGCCCAGTCTGGGAACTACTAGTCTATGAGTCTGGTGATTCGTCGACCGGCAAACGACGAAAGCTCGCGATACAGTCGCAGCTCCCGAGATGCCTTGAGAGCGTGTCGCAAGCGTCCTTAAGGACCGCTCTACTCTGGCGGTATCTCCTTGTACAGATAGGCTAGGTCTATTCCTCTTCGCAGCTGGACATGCCTTATGATGAAGTAGAGCACGAGCCCTGAAGCGAACAATCCGACAATTACGAGATTATTCAGGAGCGGCGATGGGATCCACGCGAATATGGTCGCGATCGCCATGAAGGCTGCGGTGATGATGCCGGAAATTGTTAGCAGAGGCACGCCCGCTACCTTCGTTCTGACAAGCGCTGGGGAGTTGTCGAAGATCTGTCTCCTTCTGTAAGGGAAGAGAATTGCCGCTAGCCCTGCGAGGAACCAGATGATTGTGAGTGCAAGCGTGATGTTACTCAGCAGAGCGAAGACCGTCGTGAACGTGAAGAGGTAAAGCCCCACTACGGCGGCCCCGATTGTGACAAGTGTCGCGATGATTGGGGTGTGATACTTGTCGCTCACCTCAGCGATTTTGGTCGGGAAGACCCTGTCGAACGCGAGTGCAAACATCAACCTGGGAACGAGCACAAAGTATGGTATCTGGATTATCAGTATCCATGCAAGGAAACTCACTTCGATGAGGGCTGTGAGAGCCGTGTTGTTGGCCAGTATCCCAGCAAAGTAAGACAACGTAGGTACCAGAGGTAGAGTGTATTTGGATGGATCGTACGTCGCCAAGTAACCTATTGCGCCCAGGAACTCCGCACCGAAAGCATGGTACGCGCCAAGGCCTAACACCGTAAATAGAAGCCATCCTATCAGCAAGCAGCCTAGGATGGCAATCGGCTGAGTTCTCGAGACATTCTTTGTTTCGCTTCCCGCGTATACATTGAACTGGAATCCGCCGTAGATCAGGCTCACATACGGAAGCGTCATGACCGTCGCGGACAGGGTGAAAGCTGGCACAAACCCGGCGTTCTTTGCTTCGTCGATTGCTTTTTGATATGAGAGTCCATACTGCAGAGCATGTGCATCAAAAAGCTGTGAGAACTGGGAAGTTGAGCTGGCGAAAAAGAGCGCGATGATCGCGAGTGTGCCGATCATTCCGATGGCGAGCAGTATTCTCTGAAGACCCATCGCGTACTTCAAACCGAGGGCGGCGATCGCGCCTACGATGATAATCACTAGAAATCCAAGTACGAAGATCATCTGAGGAGTTGCAATGCTTGCGCCCAAGGCCTCCAGAGAAGGACTACCCGTTAGACGTCCGAGCAATAGCAGCATGGGAGCCAAATAGAAGCTGCTGAGGAGGTTCGCGTTTATCCCGATTATCGCCAAGAGGGTTATCAGGCCTACCCAGCTTGCCATGAAACCGACGGGACCTCCGAGCACCCTAGAGATCCAGACATAGTCGCCGCCGGTTCTGGGAGTGGCTATGGACATGAACGCGTACGCTATGCCCCAGAAGATCACCGGTATCAGTCCGATGGTCATGCCTAGGATAACATCCGAGCCTGGGTACGCGACGCCCGCGAAGATAAACAACTGAACCACGCCTATACCGACATTCAGAACTGCGAAGTTCATTGCAAATGAGTCAAATGCTCCGATCTGCTTGACGAGTCCGGTTGCTTCCCTGACAAAGAGCTTTCTTTCCAATTCTATCGATTCCATGGTTGAGAGTTGGTCTGCATATAACAGTTACGTGTGAGAGGTGCCGTGATGCACGGAACGAACGCACCCTCCAGTTGAGACAACTGTCGCTACAGGCAGACTGATCCACACGTTTCCCCGCGTCTCATTCTAGACAACGTTCTTCGGGTTCCTCGTCAACCTAGCCTTCAACTATCAATGTAGCCGAGTCTACTGACAAGGACACTATGAGCCTGCCCGAGTGGAGCGCCCCTATCACGGACCCGACAAGCAAGGCCATAATGGCGAGAAGGACAAGACGGTACAGGAAGCCCATGCAGAATCCATATTGGTTTCTCACTTCTTTTGTATTTAAAGAAGACCGAAACAGCAGAACCCCTAGTGAAATAGTAATGGGAAATCACACCCTAGAGGACTTAACGAAAGCCACAAGAGCGTACCTGCGAACCTACAATAAGAGACATAGGCTCACGGACGCAACTTAACTAACTCGCGCCGCGGTGTCTGGCTTCATACCACTTGGCGACTTTTGTAAGCGCTGAGACGATATCGTTCAGGTCGCTGCCCCGCAGGGAATGGTAACACGGGATGATAACATCCTGTTTGCAGAGCTTCTCGGCTTCGGGGCAGTCTCCTGCTCTGTATTGGACTTTCTTCCCGTAGACTGGACAGTCGAACGGGCAATGGGTCCTTCCGTACCCGACCTGCATCGTGAATACTTCTTGGAGATGGACTGGAATTGGCGCATAGCCTTCGGTCTTCACTCCCTCAGCCGTCACGGCCTCCGAAAACTCGTCTCTGTTGATCCCGGATTTTTCGTTTATCCTAAAGCCTTGCATCCAGTAGACTGGCTCCGCATCCTTGATGGACTTCTGCGGCACCAGCCATTCGAACGCCTCCATGTGGCGTCTTATGTGTTCAGCGTTCTGGGCTCTTCTCCGGTTCGATTCGTCGAGTCGTTTCAGCTGTGACCTACCGATCACGGCTTGGAGAGAATTCATCCTGAGGTTCCAGCCTATCCCAGTGAAGATGTTGTGTGCCGGAACGTGCGGGATGTGGGACACTTCCGGTCGACAGTGATTCCTCATCGTTGCGGCTCTCTTCGCAATATTCTCATCATTGGTTACGATCATCCCGCCCTCGCCGGTCGTCATGTTCTTGTTCAAGTAGAAGCTGAAGCAGCCCACCTCTCCGATTGTACCAGTCTTCTTTCCCTTGTACTCTGCTCCTGCAGCTTGGGCGGCGTCTTCGACGACGACCAGATTGTGTTTTCTGGCAATCTCTAGGATAGGGGCCATGTCGCATGGTTGACCGAGCATATGAACAGGCATTATCGCACGGGTTTTCTCGGATATCTTTGACTCCAGTTTGCCTGGGTCCATGTTGAATGTTTCCGCGTTGACATCTGCGAAAATGGGGATTGCATTCTGCTGTAGAATTCCGTTTGCGCTCGCGACGAACGTGTAGGGTGGCAGGATCACTTCGTCTCCAGTTCCAATCTGAGCGGCTGCGATTGCGAGGCTTATTGCGGATGTTCCTGAATTGACAGCGACAGCATACTTCGCGCCCATGTATCTCGCAAACTCGACTTCGAAGTCCTCAACGTATGAGCCCGCTAACTGGGAGAGCTGCTTGTTCTTCAACACTTCCAGCACAGCTTGAATTTCCTCTTCTGTTATCTCGGGCTCGAGGGGTAGTTCCACGTTTCGTACGGGCAACCCTCCCTCGATGGCCAGTTTTTCCGTTTTGACCTCGAATCCGATTGACATATCAGGTGACTCCATTACTACATGACGGGTTCAGTCGAGTGGCTAGGTTCCTTTGAGGTTGTGGCCAAGAGGTCGTCCCATAATCTCTCCGCGTCTCCTCTTGTTATCTCGGCAACATCCAGTATAGTGAAGGGTAGTCTTTCTCGTTTTGAGTATTCCTTCATATGTAGAACTGCGGAGACAAACTCGTCTTTGGTGATTCCGCAGTCTAGGGGTCTGAACATTAGGCTGAATCCATCCATGACGCGGGCAACTTCTTTCTCATCTTTCGATTGGAAGTGGCTAACAATGTATATGCCGGTTCCGACGGCTTCGCCGTGAAGGAAATAGCGTTTGGTGAGCTCCTCTAGAGCGTAGAAGAAGACATGTTCACTTCCTTCCTCAGGCCTTGCTTTCCCAGCAATTGCGATTAGATGGTTTGCTTCAGCGTGAAGGTCCACGAGTGTCCGAATTCCTTCGACCGTGACGTCCCTGATCTCGCTCGCCTTCTCAATCAGCCTGTCGATGAGGCGTTGTGCTCTTGCTGCTATATCCTTGTCATATTGCTCACCTGTCTTTTCATGTGATAGCTTCCAGTCAAAGAGCGCCGTCCGGCATGAGTAAACGTCTCCTGCCCCAGCTCTGTTCAGACGTCTTGGTGCCGACTGAATAGCCTTGTAATCAATCACGATTTTGTCGGGTACAACTTTGCCAAAGTAGTTCACGACTCCGTTCTCTCTAACCGCCACAGGCAGCGAGACATAGGCGTCCACAGATAGTATCGTTGGTACAAGAATTGACGGGCATTTGCGTTTCCAAGCGCAGTACTTTGCGGCATCGATGGAGACTCCTCCGCCAATGCCGACGACCGTGTCGAGCGGGGTGGGCAACGCGTCGGCCACGCGGTCTAGGTACTCGTGTTCCAGATTGGTCACCATGGTGACTGAGACCGGCCTGCCTTCAATTCGGTCTTTGACAAGATTCCACGGAACATCTTGCGTTACGACCGCATAGCGGCCTAGTGTAGCCCCGATGCCGTCTATTGAGCCGAAAACGAAATCCGTCATTCGGGACGACCAGACCTCACTCTGGGCTCAACCACACCAGTCCAGTATCGTGAGGGCGATTATCTTGGTTGACTGTATCAGGGATTCGACTTCCAAGTATTCGTCTATTCCGTGGAAGTTGGCTCCGGTTCCTCCCCCGAAGACTATGCTTGGTGTATTTGCGTACTTGACAAGGCACCTCAGGTCGCTTCCTCCTCCCCCTCGCGGAATAGGTGCAATGTTCGTCACCTCGCTAGTGTTTTTCTGAACCAAGCTGACTATTGGATGATCGACGTCGATCATACATGACTCGAACCACAGCCCGAACCATTCAAGCTTGGGTGGGTTCTTTCTTAGGTAGTCATCCGTTTCAGCAACTTTCCCAAGGTACTCCTTGAATCTTCCCTTCACTTCGTGGATGTCCTCGCCAGGTAGACATTCGATGCTTCCTTCCATTGTGCAGGCTTCAGGTGTCGAGGATGGCCAGACTCCAGCATTGATTTTGCAGACGCCTGTAGGCACAACGTTCCTCATGTAGGCTTCTGCTCGAAGCCTTTCCTCGGTACTGTCGATCTTGCTCAGGTCGAATGCGTAAAGTTCGTAAGCCGGCAAACGGGAGACTTCGGCTTGCCGTAGCAGAGAGAAATCATCGACTGCGTTGTAAAGCTTAATCGCCTTTTCTATCGCGTTCGGGGTGCCCCATTTCTCTTCTATTCCTGTGGCTACTCCAGGGACTGTTAAACGAAAGAACTGCGCACCTCTATTCGAAACGCCGATCGTTTCAAGGCCGGAGGGTTCGGTGTAGATTCCCGCGTCAGCTCTGTAACCCTTCTGGGCGCAGGCGGTGGCGCCGTTTCCTCCTGCTTCCTCCTCGATAACGTTCTCTGTTATGATGTCCCCTCTGAGCGAGACTCCGGACTCTAGGATGCATTCAAGAGCCATGTTCTGAGCTGCTACGCCGCCCTTCTGATCTAGTGCTCCGCGCCCGTAGAGCTTCCCCCCTTCAATCTCCCCGCCCCACGGGTCGTGCTTCCAGAGATTCCTATTCTCCACCGGTACTGTGTCTACATGGCCCATTAGGATCATGGATCGTCCGTGGCCGGTGCCTTTGAGTGTCCCGACGACGTTCGGTCGTCCCTCATAGCTGGCACGATAATCCTCCAGAGGGACGAAGCCGGGATGTTTTGAAAGAAGCGAAACATCGATTTCGAAAACGTCTAGTTCGAGGCCTAGGTTTCTAAGCTTCTTCTCTACGAGCTTCTGTATCTCTCCTTCTTTTCCGGTATCGCTTGGTGTCTGAACGAGTTTCTGCGCGAATTGTATGATATCACGTCGCTTTTCCTCGACTTTCCGTAAGACCATCGACCTCTTTTCTGGGTCCATCATTTCTTCCTCCTTCCTGATTGGCCTTCAATAACGATCATGCGATGGTATCTGAACTCTGGGATTCTGAGTGAAATTGAGTTTCCCATTCTCTCATATGGAACTGGTTTTCTGCCGGGAACTGCGTAGACCCTGTATCTTTTCTTCCGGTCGCCTGTTCGCACATATAGTTTGAGATCCCGCTCTGAACCGGCATCGCAGATGGGTTCGTCTGTTTCGCTTCGAACTGAATTCACAACGTGAACGATCACTCTATCCTTTTTGGGCTGGGTGTAAGCTGTCAATTCAACTGTTGACGGGCAATTCTGAACCCGGACGGGTTGTTCTTGGTGCGCGGCCCATCTGACAGCGTTTGCAATCAGCTTCCAATGGTCGTATACTCCGAAGCTAAGGTACTTCTCTCCAATTGGGCCGGGGAAGTACACCGACCTTCCTTTGCCATATTCGTTTGCGAGGATCGTTGGGATCCCCGTGTCGTTCTTTAAGGGTGCATAGTGTGCCTCTGGCTCCTCGATGAGAGTCGCCAACGGTATTGCTTTCCCTTTCGCTTGAACTGCCAATTGGGATCCCATGCTTGGAAGGTACATGTCTCTCGGCAGCAGCTCGGTCACGGGATGGGCTTCCTTCACACACATGTAGGAATCATGACTCTTCACGTATTTCTCGCTTCCAAGATAGCTTGCTCCTAGAAATTCTAAACCAAGATTCTGCAACTGTTTTCCGTTTTCGTCAAAGAGTGAGGTCCTGTAAGATGCGACAACTCCATTTCCGTCCTTCACGAACTGCGCTACCAGCTCGCATTCTTTCTTGGTCATGGAGGCAACGTCCGGTAGAACTAGGACGTTGTAATTCCTTAGGTTCTTTTCAAGGTCCATCTCTGTTATGACATCGAATAGAACATGGTCTCGAAGTAGAGCTTTGCAGACCCCCATGAGGCATTCTACATGCCGTGTCGAATCTGTGTCCGAATCGAAGAGGTCCGTCGTTCTGGAAGAATGCAACACAGCCGCAAATTTCACGCTCTCCAAGTCGACCAAGTATTGCTCAGAACTCTTTAGTTCATGAAAGACTCGTCCTAGTATGTTCCATCCTCTTGTGTCAGCAATGTCAGGGTAATAGAGTGCGAAGAGTGGATTAGCAGCGTTCGCAGTAATCTCTCCCACAGCCAATCTTAGTTCTGGTTCGGGAAGCGAATACAAATCGAAGGGCGAGTATCCTTGCATGTTGAGTACCATAATGGGTTTCCCTTGTCCAACATAACGTCCCAGCCTCAAGCAGACGCCGTACCACCATAAGGGTCGGTCAACTGATTTGCGGTACAGTTCGAAGTGAAGCAAGTCCTCGATTTCTGCGGTAGCTTCCAAGTCGGCTCCGTACATGAGCGGGACGTACCATCGCGCGGTCTGTTTGACGAATCGCGTTATGAAATCCTCTGGAAGGTTCAGCAAAGTCATAACTTCCTCTTTGGGCCAGAAGGCTAGTGGAAACGGATGCTGAAAGAATATTGCACGTCCGTCCTTCTTCGAAGCGTCATACAACGCCCTCTTGAACTGTGTTATCTTATTGTAGCGCCACCGAACAAATTGCTGCCATGTAGAGTCATGCCACTTTGCTTCCGCAGGAAGTTCCTTGCTCGTTTCTTTCATGAAGGTCTGACGGCAGCTCTCGCAGTTGCACCAGCTCTGGAAGCATGGTTCATCGAAATAGAACCCATCAACGTCGTAGTTACCCGCGATCTCCTTTACGACCTGGAGAATGTACTCCTGGTACTTGGTGTTGGGACACATGGCGACTGTAGTTAGGCTAGGTTCCCATGTTGTGATCTTTCCGTCGGCTCGTCTCTGGGCCCATTCCGGATGCTTCTCAAACATGTTCTTGTCGCCCCACAGAACGTTCACGTAGGCAATCACTTTCATGTCGTGTTTATGCGCTTCATCCAGAGCGGTCGCCAACAGATCCTTATCGCCCAAGTCCGGATGCGCTGGTGCTAAGGAGCTCTTGTAGTATGCCGCTCCTCCGGGCCAGTAACTAACGACGAAGACGTTTATCGTATTCACGCCATAGTCTGCAAGCTTCTTGATGAGCTCTCGAACATCTAAACGCTTTATGTCTGCTGCGGGAAATTCCAAAGTCACCGCGCGAAGCGGTCTATCCCACCAATTCCGCAAAACTCTCCACGACTATTCTGCTGGTTGCTCCCGATAAAAAGAATTTGGTCAGCACGATCGAAATTTTGGTCAATGAAGAAAATTTCCGGGCTTCATCTGTTTCATCAATGTCGCCGAGAGGACTTGTCGCTTTCTCAGATGAGGCCTGTCCCGTACTGCACGTACATGGTGAATGCTGAGACAAGCAAGACGACAAAACCGGAGCACATGAGGTAATCTGGGATGCTGAGTTTGAATTCCCTTATGGGAGTGTACCTTGCAGAAGAACCGAACCCTCTGATCTCCGCGGCTAGTGTGAGTTCGTCTGCAACGAAGGAAGTTGACCTCAGCATCGGTATTAGGAGAGGCATCGCCTTCCTTACTTTGCGGATAGGATTCTTCTCTGCGGCGAGATCCCATCCTCTCAGTTTCTGGGCTGCAATGGTTGTTGAGAAAGAGCTCACTAGGAGCGGTATGAACTTGAACATTGCGCCTACGGCTAGCACCATCCCTTTTGGCACCCTCATCCTTGCCAATAGGTCCATCATCTGACTGACGGGCGTAGTGTAAACGAACAAGAAGAAGACTGGCAGAGCCATGAATCTGTTCGTTACTCCAGCTGTCCACAATAGTCCGCCGTATGTGAGCTTCAAGGTGCCAAAGAATGGCAGAGAAATCATCGCGAAAGTCTTCGATATCTCTGCGAGTGGATAGACCCTGAAAAGAGCTGGACTGTACAGAAATGTGGATAGGACAAGCGTCAACGGGAACACTGTCACCAAGATAGTGGGGATGAGCCATAGCCAAGAGATAGGCACTTTGGCTCCCACGTACATCACCACTATGACAAGGTCAAGGAATAGGAAGAAGCGGTAGTCCATCCATACTACTAGCAACGCAAGTAGCGTCAGGGTGATGATGCTTTTCGTTACTACATGAAGCCTGTGCAAAGGTGTATTGAGGCTTCTGTACTGCAGAAATGTCGACAACTGACCTTCTCACTGTCCTTCATGCATGATTATGTTCTCTAAAGTCTCCGTCATCTCGTCTACGGTCAAGAGATCATTGGGTATCCCGTACGAGGACAACGAGTTTGCCAGTTGCATAATCTGGGGTGGCGATAGACTTAATCTCTCAAGTTGGTCGGTCCTCGAGAAGACGCTCCGAGGAGTGCCTTCTAAGACCATGCCTCCCTCGCTCATTACGAGGACCCTGTTGCAGTACTGGGCGACGGTATCCATATCATGAGTTATGATCATTAGAGAATCGAGTGTGTCCTTCTTTACTAGGTCCGCGAGGTGCCCTACTATCATGTCTATGCGTGCTTTGTCAAGACCCGTGGTAGGTTCGTCAAGAATTAGAATTCGTGGTTCTAGAACTAGCACGGAGGCTATGGTCACGAGCTTCTTGATGTGCGTCGGCAAAGCGTCTGGTACGTCGTATTGGTATTGCTCCAGACCTAATAGTTCAATCATCCTCTTGACTATTTGCTGTATTTCACCCTCACGGTAGCGTAGTTGCTTCAGTCCGAATGCTATCTCCTCATACACGTTTTCGCAGAACAATTGTTCGTCAGGATTCTGAAATGTGTAATTGATCACTCTAATAACTTTGGAGATCGGCTGTTTTATTACGTTAACACCTTTCACATCGATCGTTGCGTCACGGTTCGTCGGCTTCAATAAGCCGACCAGGTGCTTCGCGATAGTAGTCTTGCCTGAGCCGTTCTGACCTATGAGTCCAACGATTTCGCCCTTGCGAATTGAGAAGGAGACTTTCTTGACCGCTTCCAGTCCAGTAGGATACGTGTGTGAGACGTTTCTTACTGTAATCACGGTTTCTGCGGTCTCTCCCGTTCGCGTCGTTCGCTCTCGAGGGCCACCAAAATTAGGCGGCACGTTCTTTTTGCGAAGTTCATGAGAAAGCATTTCGGATGCTTCATTGACAGTGATAGGAAACTCTTCCACATGAAGATGCTTACGAAGTCTCATGAAGAGCTCCGCAACCGATGGGCTGATTGATCCTCCTACATTCTCCTTCAGAATCTGGGTGAAGACCTCTCGTGGGCGCCCAAAAGCGACCAGCTTTCCATTCAACAACACGGCTATCTTATTTGTAATCTCAACTACTTGTTCCACATCTGCGCCTGACTCAGCGATTATCACTGTGAGGTTATGTTCCTTAACGAGCTTTTCCATGACATAAAGGACTTTTCTTTTTCCAATCGGGTCAAGCATCGCAATTGGCTCATCGAACGCCATAACCTTGGGTCTCATAGCGAGTATGCCTGCTATGGCGAGGCTCTGTTGTTCGCCTCCTGAAAGTGTATTCGGATCTCGCGACTCGTAACCACGTAGCCTAGTGGCATCAAGAGCAAAATCGACCCTGCTCAACAGCTCCTGACGTGGCGTCCCCAGATTTGACGGACCGAACGCTATGTCATCCTCCACGGTGGGAAAGAAAATTTGGGTATCGGGCTTTTGGAGCACTATGCCAACATTGCTCGCGAGTTCGAACGTTTCATGCTCCATAACGTTTACGCCATTAACTAACACTTCGCCGCTCAAGTCGCCTGGGAAAGAACGCGGAACAATCCCGTTCAACGCCATAAGCAGTGTTGATTTTCCAGAGTCCGTGGGACCGACGATCCCTACTATGTCACCCTCTTCGATCTTCAGGTTGATATCTTTCAGAGCTTCCGCTGAGCCCGCGCGGTACTGAAACGTCAGGTTCTTGATCTCTACGGCAGAAGTCATTTCTGCCCTGTCTTGGGTGGTGCTTTCCTAGTAACTCTGGCGGCTCTGAAAGAGTAGATTCGATCCCCTACTAGCGCTCCAATGAATACCAGCAGAGGCGCTGGTCCCCACGGGAGAAAGACCCAGCCAGCTAGGTTCGCTACTGCTACAGGCACGAACGAAGACCACGGGTTCATGATAAACCAGTAGATGTACCAGTAACCGTAGTGTATCGGTTCAAAGAGAGCCATCGCAAGTAGAATTCCCAAAATCTTGGATCTCTTGTAGGCATTCGTCCTCCTCATCCAGAAGAACAGAAAGCCAGCATAGGCCCAAATGGAAGCATCGAGAAGGCTGTCTGCGATGATCTCTATGCCAGGGTAAACGAAGGTTCCTGTGGAGGCAGCTAGTGGACCATAGGCAATAAGCTCGCCGAGATACATGCCAAAGAAGGCGATTATGCTTCCGAAGTTAGAGGCGACGGCTGCGATAACGAATCCGGGAAGGTCGAGCTTTGTTGGGGCTCCGACGACTGCCCCCGCTATGAAGGCAGCAGCGGTGATGCCGATGCTAACCCACGTCCACGTACTGAATATTCTGACTTTCATGCCAGGGGAGTACTTGTCCGGTGGAACAAGCCAGTCAGGATGTTGCGAGTAAACTATTAGCCAATACAACGCCCACGCAAGGAAAGCCGTGAAGGCGAATCCGAACAGCACGGCCGTTCTTGTTGGTGAGTAAGCCACGCCGAGCGCGTCCGTCCAAGGCTGTGTCAACAGTATTATCGGGATTCCTACGAGGAAGCCTGCAATCGGTAGAATCACAAGCTTTACGGGCGAAATTACCATTAATCGATCTCGAAGAGTCACCGATAACGCCAGTTGTGTGTCTTGCTTAGTTAAATAAAAGACTTGCGACAGGCAAACTTTCTTGTGCTATACCATGACATTTGGCACATCGTTGAAGTAGACTTCTGCTGGGGTTTTATAGTTTAGCGCCATGTGTGGTCTTTCGTAGTTGTAGTATTCGATGAATTTCCAGTGCAACTCGAATCTTGA
>Ga0315280_10008372_pt1 | contig 13542 bp, 15 predicted proteins | sample YL17G06_40_MG_FD_203697 | JGI IMG/M metagenome (GOLD analysis project Ga0315280, IMG submission 203697) | Sediment microbial communities from Yellowstone Lake, YNP, Wyoming, USA - YL17G06_40 | ecosystem: Environmental > Aquatic > Freshwater > Lake > Sediment | place: USA: Wyoming | collected...
TTGATGTCTCGATTCGAAAAGGAAGGACAACGATTAGTATGCGAGAAGTGCGGTTTCGAAACTAATAGTACGGAAATCTTCCCGCTTCATAAGAAGAATTGCCCCCGCATCTGATAGGGCGTACCATCTGACCCACACACAGGATTATGATCACTCTTCCAGGAATTTCGCCTTCTTGCCGTAGGCCGGTACACTCAAAACTACTGAGACCATACTGTTCTCTTTCGTAGCATGTGGTGAGAAGAAAGTCGCAACCGCGTCATCGTAGAAGGTGATGCTGGACGCGCCAACTCTGAGCGCGTAAGCGCAGAGATTCATTTTGCCCAAGAGAATGCCGGCTTCTAGTTGTACCGTCCTGTAGCCCCTATTTCCATAAACATCCAGCACGGTATTGAGGTTAGACATCAGAAAGGCGGCAACGCTACCATCACTTCCTAAGGGTTGTTCGAGGCAGAGGTAATCAGCCGTGTCCCTAAAGTTGCCGAGCTTCAGAAGCTCCAGCGCCTCTCTCTACTTGTCGTAGTAATATGCGCCTTGTTGAATCCCGTCCACCGCATTGACAATCAAGTAAATCTCAATCCGCGTCGATTTTGGCGACTTCAGGAAGTCTGCTAGGATTCCATTTGTCGAAGCTTGCAGAATAGTCGAAAGGTGGCTGTAGGGAATCGGATCCCGACTAAACTGCCTGGTTCAGCCACGTCGAATAATCGTCTTCCCGAGAGGACTATGTGAAGGTGCTTTCAGAGGTTTGAGGGAGTAGAAATCTCCACTCTGCCCTGTTCCTGGCTTCGGAGGTACACTCGCTCTCCAAGATTTTGCTTCCCCATCCGGACTCGGCGGAGGGAACGTGGAAACCCGTGTAAATGACTGGCCTGGTTAGTCGCTAATCGGGAAATATAACTTTGGAAAGTTGTGAAGTAATCAATCTTAATGATATTAGATTTAACATTACCAAGGCCGAGAGGAGTATCAGCAACGCCGCGTAGATGAGCCAATGATTATGACTAATTCTCCAAGCAAGATTCTAAGACCGATCAATCGTATTCCCACTGTGACGCGCAACGTTCACAGAAGAAATTCGTTAGATGGAAAAGGTGTTCAATTTGATCCACAACTTGAATTGTGAGAGTATCCGAATAACGCCACACTAACGGTGCTGGTACATCGCCGTCGGAGGACTCACATGCATGTCAAACTTATCCTAGGAAGACTTAGCTTTGATGTGCTCACACCGTTGTCACTCATGCCTTCACTTGCAGTTCTTTTTCTATCGCCTTTATCAAATCCTGTCTTTTATCTGACCTGTGAAGGGAGGACTTGTGTGAGAAGGACTACGATGGCACATGCCCATGGAACGCAGAGAAGTCACGATTGGTGGGGCCGGTGGGATTTGAACCCACGACCTCTGGCCCCAAGACTTGTCTTTCTTAGGGACGCCAGCGCCCCAGGTTCACCGCGCGCACATGCGCTCTGGTATCCTGTTGGCGGAATCGTGTTCCCAGACCAAGGTGTCCAGAGAGTTCTTGGAATCTCTTCTAGACGACGGCCCCGTTCAGCGCAAAGACGATTACGCGCTCATAATAACTTTTCATTGCAGGTTGAGTGCCTCGAGAATGCGCTGGAAACTCTCGACCGATCTTTCCTGCTTGTATCGACCAAGAGTCTTCAGAATGTTTCCTTTGCCCAGAAAGATTCTTGATGCGTGAAGACTTCGCGATATCCTACCGAACAAGAAGTACTGTAGAATTGAGGTAACGTTTGCCACCCGCCTGACGGTGCTAGCGCTTTCGAAATCCACGATACAAGGTTTGCAGGTTTGACTTACGAGTACGTTCTTTGGTGCGTGGCTCAACTCTCCGTGATCCAACCCGATCGCATCGAGCCGGAAGCAAGCGTTGAGCAACTCTGACAGGACCTGCTTCACTCTCATCTTGCTAGGTCCTGAGTTCTCAGCCCATTTGAATAACGGAACGCCCCTGAAGAGTTCCATCGCGAGAAAATTCTTGGTTGCAGCTATCAAGCGAGGACCAACGTTGACGCTGTTCGCTAAACGCAATAACCTGCCCTCGTCTTTCATCGTTGCACGGTCCGCGTCAAGGCGCCTGATCTTCAATGCTACTGGCTTTCCATCTAGAATTCCTTGCGTGACAACACCTACGCAACCCTTCCCAAGGACTGGGATACCATCGATCAACGTCAGCCCACTGAAGCGTAGGGCAGTAACCCCCGCGGCTGAGAGTTCCCTGACTCTCGACTTTGCCTCGGTCGGATCTGAACTGGGATAGGTAAGAATCCGAGAGTAACTCGTCCCTACAAGTTTGTTGATGGGTATCTCTTCGTGTTTACGCAAGCCATGTCGGCCTTCCCGAGAGGTAAGTTCTCATGGCCTTTGCGAATTCTTCATTCGTTGAGACCAGCTTTCCGATCGCCTCGTTCTCGAGGATTAGCACCTTCTTCCTGAAAGAACGGGCAGGCAAAGAAGCTACGCCGACATCTCCTCCCCCGGAGCGGAGAGCGGCGGCGAGCAGATTGCGCGCAGATACATCTTCTCGCCTTTTCTGGACAACCCACCGTCCGCCCTCGATCCAAGGCCCTGAAATGGTGCTCGCGTCCTTTGCGTGTTTGGTTATGAATGATGCGCTTTCAGTTAGCCTAGAAACAGGCGGCCCCTCGTGTCTTTTCGAACTTGGCAGTTCCTCTCGTTCCAGTTCGAGGAGAATCAGGTTCAGTGATTTCTCGTCGCTCCAAGCAGTCGATCTGATGACTTTGAAATCGTTGTTCTCGAGAAAGTTGACAAGGGCTCTTTGCGTCCTGTACAGCTGACTCCAAAGGATGTCGACAACCGCATCGATTTTTCCCACAACTAGGCAGAGGAGTGTTGACCCGCGAGACGTGATGAGTCTTCGGCATTCCTTTCCCGTTAGGGGTTTGATTTTGGGTTCGGCGAAGAGTGAAAGGGAAGGTTTCGTGGTCAAGTATCGGGAGGCGGCGATAAAATTCCACAACTGTTCCCGCCGGACGGCGGCGCCGAGGTTGCGACCCTTATCTACGGGATCGATGACGACTAGAGGTTCCCTGAAAATTCGATGCACCTCATCGGTTCTTCCCTCGTAGTATTTTTCAATATCGATGAATCGCTCCTCCTGCCACCGCGTAAAATCCTCTACCACTTTTTGGAATTCCCCATAAGAGGCAACTAGGGTTTCGCAGAGCATTCCGCTGAAACCACCCGTCTTGATATCGGCGCCATAACTCTCTATCCCTCTCATGAAAGCCTTGAGCAGACGTACTTCGTCGCGCTGGGGGTCGGCGAGGTGCTGGCGAATGTACTCAGTGTGGTATGGGCTCCTATCCGTGGCGCTGATCCAATTGCCCTTTTCAACGTTGTAACATGGGACGACGTTAACTCGAAGCCTGCCCTCCCTCCCAAACTCGACTGTGGATTCGACGTATGGGTGTTCTGCGAATCTCTCGATGACATGATGTGGTTTGAGTGCTCTCTTGGCGATAGGTAAACAGACTTTACGTAGCTGCTCCTTCGTGAGCTCGGGGGAGACCCTCATGAAGATGTCGACATCGGCGTAATCCCGTATCCAGGTATCCTTGGCAACAGACCCGTCGAGGCGGGCCTCGGCTGAGAGATTAGCCTTTCTGCACTCGCGCTCGACTGCGGCTCTGATTTCCTCGGCTTTGGTCTGAACGGCGCGTTTCAATTCTGGCGGGGGGACTATCTTCTTCTTAACCGCACTGCAGACTTTCGCGATTTTGTCCAAGAAAGAGCACTTGTACAATCCATTAGGAAGAGGCGGCCACTTCATGTATTGTTGTGTAGATCGGCCCCTTTGGGGTTAGTGTGCTCTTCTTCAATCGCACAGCCTTCACCGGCATTTTGCCGAACTCTTGTTCCCGCATGCTTTCCACATACTCTGCCAGTGCGCCCCTGTTGAGACCTGACTTGACTCGGGCGATAGTCATGTGTGGGCTGAAGCCTTTGTTGTCCGGTGGCAAACCAATCTGCCGAAGCTTTGGCTCTAACTGGTGGAAGATCTCGTTCAGTTGCTCCTCCCCGCGTGTTATTCCAACCCAGACTACGTTTATTCGTTTGAGGTTCGGGAATGCGCCGAGGCCGGAAAATTCAACTTCGAAAGGCTGGAACCGCAACCCATCCATCGCCTCTTTGACTCTATCCACGGTTGCCTGAGGGATCTCGCCAAGGAATCGCAAAGTCAGGTGCATAATTTCAGGGTCGACGATCTTCAGGCTCGCACGAGTCTGTTCTAGGCCTTTCTGGGCTGTGGTTATGCGTTCGCGGATTGAAGGGTCATCGAGGTCGACTGCGACGAAGCTACGGATGCGTTCTTGGGACAAACAGGTTTTCCCAGCTCAAGGCTAATATTGAATAAGTGAATTTAACGCTTGACAGCCCGCAATTAGTGCGAGGGACCTCGGAGACGTCTGCCAGCACATGCAATCAAAGAAGAAAGTGATCGCCCTCTCGGGCATGCCGGGCGCTGGCAAAGGAGTGGCCTCGCAGGCGGCCAAGCAACTTGGCTTGGAAGTTTTGGTTCTTGGCGACGTGATTAGGGAAGAGACTCAGCGAAGGGGCCTAGAGCCAACTCCCAAGAACATGGGAAACGTAATGCTTCAAGTTAGGGCAAATGAGGGCCCCGCTGTCGTTGCGAAGAGATTGCTGCCGAAAGTTGAGGCAAGCCCGTCGCCACTGGTTATCGTTGAGGGGGTCAGGAGCCAAGATGAACTCCGTGAACTCAAATCCAAATTCGAGGTCGTCACCGTAGCCATTCACGCTTCACCCAAGACCAGGTTCCAGCGACTACTTTCACGCGGCAGAAGCGACGACCCAAAGACCTGGGACACATTCTACGAACGCGACAACCGCGAACTGAACGTGGGACTAGGACACGTGATCGCACTAGCGGACGTAGTCCTCGTCAATGAAGGAACAATCACAGAATTGCAATCGGCCTTCAGAGGCATCCTCAGCAAGCTGAAGCCCAGTTGAAGGGCGCAGTTTCCGATCGCCGAATCTACAACTCTAATTTACTTTGACTCTGCTCTCGCACGAAAAGCGCCCAAGAAAGACAGGACTCCGATGGTGAGTAAGAGCGGCATAGTTGGGTTAGCGCTCTCTGGCATCGCGGTAACGGCCTGGGTAGAAGGCGTCGAGCTAGTAGTCGTTGCCGTGCTTGTACGGGGTTCCCTTCCACCGTATCCACCGCCACCCATCTCAGATTGAACAGCCGGCGTAGCTAGCAACAAGGGCACTACAACCGAGGGAAGCAGCAACGAGACGAGATGCCGATGATGCGTACGAAACAACCTCCTACATCTGTAGTAACTAGCAACCTCAGATATATAATTATGCTGAGATCACCTACCGCCGAGCAATTACGAGCTGTACTAGCCATGAACGTAAATGTCACGGCGGAATCCATTCTCAACCCAACCGAGGATAAAGCAAAAGTTGAACGCGCGCTACAGAAACTCTTCCCATCGGCGCCTATCGAGAAAACATCAAAGCCTGACGATTCGGTCGTCTTGAGGATTCATGGTAGCGGCTTAGAGTTCCTTTCCAACCTTCGCAGCCTGATAAAACAAGAAAGAATTCGCAGCGCTGCGAGGTCGATTCTTTTCAGCAGGGCACGCGGGCAACGAATTTCCATGTACCTTAACAAGCAAGCTGCATTTGTCGGGCGGATCTCATTCTGCGAGCCGGTGGGGGAATCTCCGCTCGGACCTATCTCAATTGAGATTGAATCGCTGGATCCTCAATCGGTCATAGATTTCCTAGCCTCAAGCCCCGGACAGGGATTTAGTCGAGAGTTCAGGGAGCGACGGAGACGGTAGCCATGTCTTGGGTAAGAATCGTCGTTGGGAATGACTTTCGTGCCTGAGCTAAGAGAGGTGTGGCATCCTCATACATGGCGCTGATGTGAAAGAGCGCCAGCTTACGAGACTTACTCTTCTTCGCGACCTGAGCCGCCTCAGTTGCGGTTGAGTGCCCATACTCTCTCGCCTTCAACGATGCAGAATCGTCGAAACAGCTATCATGAATCAGCAAATCAGAACCAGCAGCCAATCTAACAACCGCCTCGCAGGGCCGCGTGTCAACGGCGTAGGTGATCTTGACTCCTGGCCTTGGCGGGCCCACCACAAGCCTAGAAGAGACCAATCTCCGACCAACCATTATGCTCTCCGACATCTGCAGCTTCTTCCAGAGCGGACCTTCGGGGATACCGAGCTTCCTGGCCTTCGCGGGATCGAACCTACCTGGTTTCGGCTTTTCTTGAAATGCGAAGGCCAAGCAAGGAACTCCATGTTTTGCGGGGGCAACGCGAACCTCGTACTCCTCGTCGTTGATAACTCGGCCAGCTCCAACTTCTTTTATTCTGATCGGGAACTCTGAGTAGAGCTTCACGACTCGGTTGACTGAGGTTACGAATTGGGCGATGCCCTTTGGGCCAATAATCTCCAGTTCACGCGTTCGGCCCATGAAGGATAGCGAGTGGAGAAGCCCGGGGAGCCCGAAGACATGGTCACCATGCAAGTGGCTGATGAAGATGCGCATCTTCCGGTTCGTCCCAGCCTTCGCCTGCAGAAACTGCCGTTGCGTCCCTTCCCCACAATCAAAGAGCAGCAACTCTGGGCCTCTTCGTAGCAGAACGCTCGGAAGATTTCGAAACTTGCTTGGTACGCTTCCTCCCGTTCCAAGAAATGTGACCGAGACAGACATCTCTCAAGCCCATTCCTTTCTACGGGCTTTGGGCAAGGACAGAATAAGGTCAATCTTTTGCGAACGGTCAAATTGAGGCGGGATCGATGCGTTTCAACCCCTTGACGTTGTCGTATGCCCGGTCGAAAGATATGATAGTGCCATCCACTTTTAGGGCCGTCGCCGCATAGTGGGAGTCAAAGAATCCCAGAGGAAATGTCTGCCTCAAGAAAACAGCCGATAGAACCACATCAGGGGTGAGCGGTTCAAAGGTGGCGTTCGGGATCGCCGCTAGCGCCGCCATATCCTTGAGCAGCGCATCTTCCTTTCCTTCACTCCGATAGATGAGTTCCATCTCGACTAGCGCTACACTTGACATTGAAACCGTAAGGGAACCGGATCTTATCTTGTTGAAGACTCTGTCCGCGGCCCTGAACTTCGCATCGAACTTGTCCAAGAACGCGAATATTACATCGTTCTCGATCAGCGCCAAACGAAACTACTACCTTCGGTCTGGGACCTCTTTCTCTGCTTCAGCTTCAGCCCGCTTCCTCAGTTCTTTGAAAGGCTTCTTAGTAGTGAAGGCACCCCTTAACGCACCGATAGGGTCCTTGGGAATAGGTATCAACTTGAGGTGATCCCCCGCATTTACCACCAAGACTTTTCCCTCGATTCCCAAATCACGCCTGTACTCCTTCGGAACAGTCAGTCTGCCTTTCTTATCTAGCTCTAATAGGCTCAAGTTTCCCACATAGAATCTTTTTACGTGAGGAGTGGGAATTAAAGCTTCTTTCAAGGAATAGGTGGGAATCGCCCGATCTTAACCCACGTTGCTTAACCAACCGCAAGTGACGCTTCCAAGTTCGAACTCGAACGAAACCGATCTCGGCGAGGTCTGCATGCGTCGCGATGGGGATCATTCGAGGTTTTAGACTATGGATTTTGTAGAACGACAAATTGCCTTGTGAGGCTTCGGTGAACCCTCACGAGATGCTTCTCCTTGAATGCGAACCCAGCATCCCTAGCATACGATTCAACCTCGACCTCAACTGGCGCAGATATGCACAGATGCGCCCCTTTTTTCAAGTAGCTCTTTGCTCCCGCGAGGAATTCTTTCACTAGGGTAGCTACTTTTGCACCCATCGTTGAGGAGCCACGCCCATATGGCGGATCGGTGGCAATGGCATCTAGACTTTGCAGAGGCAGATAGCGAGCGTCAGCGTTCAGAAAGCCTTCGGCCCTAAGGCCGAAGTAATTGATGTTCCTGCGGGCTCCCCGGAGCATCCGCAAGCTAGCATCGATCCCCAAAACCCTGCAACCAATTACTGCAGCTTCAATTATGATTCCCCCTACTCCTGAGAAAGGGTCTGCAAAGTTTTTGCCCGGCGTCGCGCGGGCTAGGTTGACCATGCATCGGGCTATCTTCGGCGGCATAGTTGATGGGTGGAAGACCGGGCGTTTGCGTGGTCGTCTAGGCGCGATGAGGCCAGACGGTTTCCAATAGCCGGAGAGACCGAGGATGAATGCGTTCTCGTGAAGAATGCAGGCAAAGGTCAAGTCCGGATCCTGAAGTCGAACCTTCAGCCTTGGGACTAGATCCTTCACAACAGAGCCTACATCCCTTTCCAAGTCCGTACGACGAATGGATTTGTTGACTCCGCCCAGTCGTACTGATCGAACGGCAAAGCTTGCTGCATCCTTCGCTAACTGTTCGATAGGTTGGTTCTTGACTAGGCCTAGAATTTGCTTTTCCTCAGCCTCGCATTCGCCTAGGTAAGCGCCGCACCAATCGTACATCAGACTCCTCTCAGACACTGCTTTCAAGGCTGTCAGAGGAGCCTCCAGCGTAAGCAACCTGTAGCTCTGAGCCGGAGCGCTGTATTCTACGCCTGTAGATTCGAGTATCGCCTTGACCTCTGCAGCGGGCAGCGAAGTATGTTCGCCCGAAAGCACGAAGAATAGTCTGGTTTCTCTGGATAATTCCTGCAGCGGCTCCGTTACTGAACTCATTGCGTAACGACGTTAGAGTTCGTTCGCCCGTGGTTAAGTGTGGCGCTTTCGGCGGTGCGTCAGCTTTTCTCCGCAGTTGGTGCAGAACTTCTGGTCAGGGGAGTTCTCAGCCCCGCATGATGAGCATTTGACGCTGGCAGCTGCTTCGCCAGTCTCACCGGGCGCGGGAGGCGTGGGTTTCGTTTCAGGTGCCGGTCCTCGTCTCCTTCTCCAGAACAGGAAAACACCAATCGCCGCGCCTGCGACGACGATCACGGCGATTAATTGGATGTAGCTCGTCGTCCAGACAGCGTGGATGACCTTGGGCTTATCCATGGTTATCGAGCCCTGCGGCGAGGTACCCGTGTAGTCGCCTTCCCACCGAACGAACACGTGTTGGACCAGGTAGCCCCAGGGTGACGTTACAGAGAATGTTGCAGTGGACCCTGCCGCGTAGAAGCCTTGTCCTTTCGGAGCCCCATAAGGCGAGTCAATGAGAAGCTGGTACTGCGTTTCATACTTGGCAACGGCCTTGTGAGGCTTATCCATCGTCAAAGAGATCCCATTACCCGACTGCGCAACGCCGTCAACCTCCCAACCCTTGAACGCATACTGAGTTCCAGCCGAACCAGGAACTGTCGTAGACACTTGGTTCGTTTGCACAGTCGTTCCAGCCTTGAACCATCCACCTCCAGTCACAGAGGTAATGCCGTCAGGATCAGTGGCAACGGTGAACAAATACTGAGTCTCGTAATCGAAGGCGTAACTACCCGTCGAGGAGACCGTCCACGAGTTCTTCGCACAATAGTACCGAACGCCCATGTCTCCTGAAACATACTGATCTACGCTAATCGTATGCGTCGTGTCAATTTTGAACGTGAGTTTCTTGATCTCGGAACCAGACATGGTTCCTTGATTCGTGCCGTCAACCTGTATGTTCACAGACACCTGGGAGGGCACTCCATTCAACGAGATTGAAGCATCATAAGTGTCAGGTGATACGTCAAAGTAAGTAACGGCGGTACTGGTCACTCCACAATAATCATTAGCCTGTAGCGAGACAGCCCATCTGCCAATCGGTTGAGCTGCGGTCAGCGTCTTCTTGCTGGTGAATCCGCCCAAATTGACGCTTTGAAATGGGTAAGTCTGAGGCACACCGGAGGGGGGTGAGATCGTAAGGTATCCTTGCGCAGCCCTGTTAACGGAGTACAGGATGGTAATTTTGTCGCCGATCCTGTAAGAAGACTTGTCGGTAGACACGACTGCCTGAATCGTGGGCCCGGTAGGAAGCACTGTGAGTGTGGCGCTGGCCGAACCGGTATCATCGGTCGTGTTAGACGCCGACACCGTGAACGCATAGCTACCCGGACAGTAGACAACTCCAGTATCTATCGTCAGAGTAGTTGAAGATGGAGCTCCGCCTGTGACCGTCAAGGGATTCGTCGCAAATGAGTAAGCGCCGCCTGGTAGCCCTGATAGACTGAGCGTGAACGCATGAGGATTCGGATTCACGCCTCCACCTTGGGTAACTGACACAGAATAACTCGCTAATGAAACTTGGTTGACTACTTGTGATCCCGGCGAAATTGTGACAGTAGCCGCGTAGACTCGAGGCGTAAGACCTAATGAAAGTAAGATTACGCCAAGAAGGAGCATCACTCTGGAATATTTCAGGGGAACCCACCCAACTTGAAACGTTCTCTAGTTATGCGAGACAAGACCATATTTAAGATAGGTGTGCCAACGGAATGGCGAGAGTAGTTCAATAGCTACGCGTGGCTCACGTTGCAAGCCAAGAAATCAGACTCAACTGGACTTATGTTGAATCTGGAAGTTGACCTCTTATGCTATGCGGACCCTGTAGGTGTTGACGAATTCTTTGAAGGCTTCCATTGAGTTTTCGTCTAGGTGCGCTTGCAGTGTCTTCTCAAACTGTTTGACTAGAGATTGCTGTAGTTGGAGAAACGTCTTTGCCTCATCTTCATCTACAGCCTCCTTGAGTCCGACGGTTATCCAGAAATTTGCAAGGGTACCGTAAGCGTAGAGCTTCAGTAAGTCTTTCTGCGCGTTCTTTTCGGCGGACATAATTTCACATCCCTCGACGAAAAGCGAGCCTGCAGGGCTACCTACCTAGGTCGAGCGTCAACGTTCGATCGTGCAGGATCCCTTTCGCACTCACTCGCTTTCTTTTTCTGGTTCTTTTTCCGGTTTCCCTATTCTCAGCCCCAGTCTTTTGCCCTTGGAGGGTTTAGAGGGCTTAGGAGGTCTTGGTCCACGTTTCCTCCGCCGCATCATGAGAAACGCGGCTGCGACAATTGCAACTGCTGCTGCACCTGCGGCGACGTAGGCCTGTGTGTAGCTTGTTGTCCAGACGGCGTGAACGACCTTGGGCTTATCCATCGTAATCGAACCTTGCGGCGAGGTCCCCGAATAGTCGCCTTCCCACCTGACGAACACTTGTTGCACAAGGAAACCGACTGGGGTCGTCACTGAGAATGTTGCTTTGGAGCCAGCATCGTAATACCCGCCACCCTGCGGGTTACCCAACCCACCCGGTGAATCAATCACAAGTTGGTACTGAGTTGCGTATTTCGCGACAGCTCTGTGTGGTTTATCCATAGTCACCGTGATCGGGTTACCAGTCTGAGCTACGCCGTCAACTTCCCAGGTTTTGAAAGCGTATTGAGTGCCCCCTGTGCCCTTCACGGTCTGGTTCACTTGGTTCGTTTGGACAGAGGCCCCCTCATTGTACCATCCTCCACCCGTCACCGGTGTAATCCCATCAGGGTCGGTCACTACGGTGAGTTGGTATTGAGTTTGATAGTTGAAGGTGTGGCTATCTGCCGATGAAACGGACCAAGTGTTCTGGGCACAGTAGTATCGTACACCCGTGTCTCCTGCAACATATTGCTCGACTGTGATCGTGTGCGATGTATCGATCTTGAAGCTGAACTTCTTCGACTGAGAGCCCGGGACTGTTCCTTGGTTTTGTCCGTCAACCTGCAATTGGGCGGAAAACTGAGACGGTACACCAGAAAGTGAGATTGTTACGTCGTACGTGTCGGGACTGACAGTGAATGTGGTTGAAGCACTGCTGTAACCGCTACAGTAGTCATCGGCCTGCGCGGTCACAGTATACGTCCCGAACGGCGCAGACGCAGTCAGAGTCTTCACAAGCCCGCTGTCTGCGCTATACGTAGCGAATGGCACATACGCAGTTTGACCAGTGGGGCCCGTAATTACGACCTGTCCTTCAGCAGCCCTGCTGACTGAAGCGTATATCCGGATAGTGTCGCCAGCCCTGTACGCTGGTTTGTCGGTGGAAACCGTTACTTGAAGCGGTGGACCGACCTGGCTGACGATAAGTTGACCACCGATTTGGGCTGTGTCACCTGCACCCGATGCTGTGATCGTGAAGGTGTATGTTCCCGGGCAATAGGAGGGCAGAGTAGTTGCATCTGCCACGAAATCAACGTCTGCCGATCCTCCAGCGTCTGTTGTTACGGGATTTGCGGAGAAATATCCGGCCACCCCAGAAACATCCAGACTGAAGGGGGTTGCCGCGTGGGTGGTTATCATGTGGATATGATACGTTGCCGTGCTCCCTTGCGGAATAGTCTGCGGGCTAGGACCAAGCGTCATCACGATAACTGCATGTACATTCGTAGGAAGCGCAAACGCCACCAGCATGACTCCCAGGACGAGAATTAACTTCGGATATCTCAAGAGGATTCCAACATTCGGCTTTAAGCAAAGCCAATTGCATTATTGCGCTTCAGTTTGTATTTAAGATCGGCTGTCAACTGGAGCCGAAGTGGTCGCTTTCTAGTTCTCGCCTTAACGGTTCGGCCTACAGAAGGTTTAAACCAAATTCACATCCATACTTCGATTGCGACGATGAGGGAATCAGAGTTAACCTGAACGAATTGTGTTGATAAGGCATTTACCCTGAGTCGCATCATGTTGACAAACCGCCAGGGCCGTCTAGAATCCTAAGCTCGAGTGAAAGGGCTTTCCCGTTGACTACCGGATTCACAGTGAACGCAGAGGAGAGGCTGTGCGAATCCGCTTGCTAGAGAGTGGCTCGAAACAGCACCGCCTTAGAGGTAATCAGCGCGAAAGCGGATAATCTTGAGGTTCCGCAGGAAGAACAGGTTCGAAAAGAGAACCTTTGGGGTGAAAAGCTCCGTAAGGTTCTGGTTTGCAGTCTTCTTGCGATTTTACCTGAGGTTAACGCAGTGGATAGAAAGAGCGCTGACAGCACAATCACCGCTGAGGATATCATCAGTGTAACTGGTGAAGCAAGGATTTCACCCGGTAGAAGCACAGCCATTCCATTGAGTAAGGTGACGAGTTTCAGTCATGCTTCCGCCTCGTAGGTTTTCACGTGGGTTGCCCATTGGTTTTCGATACACGATTTGTATAGACAAAACGTATAGCGGAAGGCGCTCCCATTTCGTTAGAGGAATAAGTGGTGGCGATCATAAACCTTAGAGTTCCCGAAGAAATGAAACGAAGGCTCGCGGCCTTCGCTAAGGCTACTGGCGCCAGCCAAAGCGCGATGGTGAAAAACGCTGTCGCGGAGAAACTTGCCGTGCATCAAGTTGCCGGCACCGAGTCAGCTAGGAACATTCCAAACTGGGTTCCTGAAGGAAAATATGTTGCACTTGTTCGGGGGGCAGTGGCTGCCGTAGGAGACTCAGTTGCAGACGTTGCCGCGAATGCGTTGGCAAAATTCCCTGACGAGGCGGTCCATGTTGCCCGGAAGGGTAAACCCATCAAACCGGTCCACTACGCTTTTCTAGCCGAGCTAGGGATGAAAT
>Ga0315280_10008373_pt1 | contig 13541 bp, 11 predicted proteins | sample YL17G06_40_MG_FD_203697 | JGI IMG/M metagenome (GOLD analysis project Ga0315280, IMG submission 203697) | Sediment microbial communities from Yellowstone Lake, YNP, Wyoming, USA - YL17G06_40 | ecosystem: Environmental > Aquatic > Freshwater > Lake > Sediment | place: USA: Wyoming | collected...
AACCGAACGGAGGCAGATGATGAGAAGGCGCGCTTTCTTTGGAGCCGTCTTTACAGGTCTATGCGGGATCGCGGCCGCCAAGCCGGCCCGACCGAAGGCAGGCGAGATCCCGATGCGGGCGCTGGGCCGCACGGGCCAGAAGCTGACCGTCGTCGGCATGGGCGGCGCCCGGTTCCACCTGCTCCCCTTCGACGAAGGCGCCGCGCTCGTTCGGCACGCCTATGAGTTGGGCATCAACTATTTCGACATGGCGCGGAGCTACTGGAACGGTCGTGCCGAAGAAGTCTACGGCGCGGCCATCCCCGAGTTCCGCAAGCAAATCTTCCTGACCGGCAAAACCGGAAAGCGCGCGCGCAAGGAAGCCGCGGCGGAGTTGGACACTTCCTTGCGCCTGATGAAGACCGATTACCTGGATCTATGGCAGATGCACGGCGTCAACCTTCAGGACGATATCAAGAAGATCCTGGCGCCGGGCGGCGCGCTGGAAGCCTTCGTCGGCGCCAAGAAGGCTGGCAAGTGCCGCTTTATCGGCTTCACCGGCCACGCCGACCCCGCGTTCAACCTGGAAATGCTCCGCAGCTACGATGGCTTCGACACCATGCTGATGCCGCTGCACACCGCCGACACCGTGTACCTCAGCTTCGAGAAAAACGCGCTTCCGGCCGCGGTCCAGCGCGGCGTCGGCATCCTGGGGATGAAGATCTTCGCCAATGCCTTCCTGCTGCGCGCTTTTAGCGTCCGGGAATGCCTTTCCTATACGCTCAGTTTGCCGGTCAGCGCGGTTACCCTGGGCTTCACGACGCTCGGGCAGTTGGAAGACGACGTGCGCATCGCCCAGGGTTTCAAGCCGCTGCCGCCGGAGGAAATGGAAGCGCTGCGGGGGCGCGCCCGCAGCGACCGCTTCGACATCACCAACGGCCCCGCGCTCGAATACTGGAAGCGCAAAACGTAACACTCTGCGTCCATCTGCGTCATCGGTGGATTGCATTTTCAGGGTACTGCAATGGCTTACGATCTCACCCGCCGGCGCCTCCTGGTCAATACCGTCGCTCTGGCTTCCGTTGCGGGGGTGCCGTCCGGTTTGACGTCCGCCGCACCGTCCGCGCCGTGGTACCGGCGCGCGCTGCGCTGGGGCCAGACCAACATCACCGAGAAGGACCCCGCCCGCTACGACATCCCCTGGTGGCGCGAGTACTGGAAGCGCACCGAGGTGCAGGGGGTCATCATCAACGCGGGCGGCATTGTGGCCTACTATCCGAGCAAGTTCCCGCTGCACTACCGCGCCGAATTCCTCGGCGACCGCGACCTGTTCGGCGAGCTGACCGCCGCGGCCCACCAGGACGGCATCATGGTGCTGGCGCGCATGGATTCCAATCGCGCCTCCGCGCAGTTTTACGAGGCCCACCCGGACTGGTTCGCGCGCGACTCGAGCGGCCGGCCATACCGGGCCGCCGACCGCTACGTCACCTGCATCTTCAGCGCCTATTACGACGAATACCTGCCTGACGTCTTGCGGGAGATCATCGGGCGCTCCAAGCCCGAAGGCGTCACCGACAACAGTTGGGCGGGGCTGGGCCGCGACTCGATCTGTTACTGCGCCAACTGCGAGCGCCAGTTCCGCGGGCGGGCCGGCAAGCTCCTGCCGCGCCGGAAAAACTGGGACGACCCGGTGTACCGCGACTGGATCCTTTGGAACTACCAGCGCCGCGTCGAGGTATGGGAGCTGAACAACCGCGTCACCCGCGCCGCCGGCGGCCCGGACTGCGTCTGGGCGGGCATGAACAGCGGCTCGATCAGCGGCCAGGCGCGCTCGTTCCGCGACCTGCGCGAGATCTGCCGCCGCGCCGCGATCATTCTGCTCGACCATCAGAACCGCTCCGACTCGGCCGGCTTTCAGCAGAACACCGATACCGGGAAGCTGGTCCACGGCGTCCTGGGCTGGGAGAAGCTGGCACCCGAAAGCATGGCCATGTACCAGGGCGGCCGCAACGCCTTCCGCCTGTCGGCGAAGCCGGCGGCGGAAGCGTGCCACTGGATGCTGGCGGGCTTCGCCGGCGGCATCCAACCCTGGTGGCATCACATCGGCGCGTATCACGAGGACCGGCGCGCCTACCGGACGGCCGAGCCGGTGATGAAATGGCACAAGGCGAATGAAGCGTTTCTGGTCGACCGTCGGCCCGTTGCCAATGTCGGGGTAGCCTGGTCGCAGCGCAATACCGACTTCTATGGCCGCGACGAAGCCGAGGACCTGACCGAGTCGCCCTACCGGGGCGTGATGCAGGCGCTGGTGCGGGCCCGCATTCCGTATGTTCCAGTGCACATCGACGACCTCGAGCGCGAAGCGCCGGGCCTCTCGCTGCTGGTGCTGCCGAACCTCGGCGCCATGTCGGAAGCCCAATGCGGCGCGGTGCGGCGCTTTGTGGCGCGCGGCGGAGCACTGCTGGCCACCGGCGCGGCCAGCCTCTACGACGAGTGGGGCGATCCGCGCGCCGATTACGGCCTGGCCGATGTGTTTGGCGCGCACGCGGAAGGCAGAAGCCTTTCGGCCGCGGAGAAGACGGCCGCGACCGGCGCCGCCCACACCTACCTTCGGCTCGCGCCTGAATGGCGCGCGAAGGTCTGGGGGCCGAAAGCGGGCGACGAGCCGGCTCCCGCCGGCCAGCGCCATCCCGTTCTGCGCGGCTTCGAGGAAACCGATATTCTGCCATTCGGCGGCAGGCTTGAGCGGATCAAGGTGGATCCCGGCGCGGCCGTCCCCCTGACCTATATTCCGCCATTCCCCATCTACCCGCCGGAGACGGCCTGGATGCGCGAGCCGAAAACCGACGTTGCGGGGCTGGTGCTGCGCGAGCGCGGGTCGAGCCGCATCGCCTTTCTGCCCGCCGACCTTGATCGCCGCTATGCCCGCGACAACCTGCCCGACCACGGCAACTTGCTGGCCAACATCATGCGCTGGGCCTGCCGCGACGAGTTCCCGTTTACGGTGGAAGGGCCTGGGCTGGTGAGCTGCGATCTCTACGAGCAGCCGGGCCGCCTGATCCTGCACATCCTGAATTTGACCAGCACGGCCGCCTGGCGCGCGCCCATGGAAGAACTGGTTCCTGTGGGGCCGTTCCGCATCCGCATCCGGCCACGGCCGGGGGTGAGAGGCGCTTCGGTCGACCTTCGCGTCGCGCGGCAACCGGCACGCGTCACGTCAACCGGCGGCTCCGTGGCTTTCGAGATCCCCCTGATCCACGACCATGAACTGGGGATCATCACATGAAGGGAATGGGACACAGATGAACATAGACACAGATAGATGAACCCATCCGATCTGTGTTTCTCAGTGTTCTATCTGTGTACCAATTCACGATCTGGCGGGTCACATCTTGTAGCGGCCGAGGTCCTCGTCGCTGAGGTTTTCCAGCCACTTGCGCAGTTCTTCGTTGGTCACTTTCTCGGTGGCGCTCGACAGTTTCGAGGACTTGAGGACCTCTTCCTCGACGTAGATCGGGCAATCGAGCCGAAGGGCCAGCGCCAGCGCGTCGCTGGGCCGGGAGTCGATGGAAATCACCTGCCCGTCCTGCTCCACCCAGATGAGGGCGAAGAACGTATCGTCGCGAAGCTCGTTCACCACCACTTTCTGCACCGAGGCGTTGAGGCCCACCAGCACGTTCTTGAGCAGGTCGTGGGTCATCGGCCGGGGCGTGGAGACCTTCTCGATTTCCAGGGCGATGGCGTTGGCCTCATAGATGCCCACCCAAATGGGCAGGATCATGTTGCCGTTGACGTCCTTGAGGATGACGATCGGCATATTCGTGACCGGATCCATCATCAGCCCGCGGATTTTCATCTCGATTTCCATTGTCTCCCACCTGCTCGGCAACCCTCCTGCCCACTATACCTCAGTTTCGCGCGATGACAACTCGCCCACCAAGCTGTTGGGGCCCGCCCGGGTAACCTTCACCCGCGCGTAGCACCCCGGCCGAATGGTGTCGGGCATTCCTTCCGGCACGGTGAAGTTCAGGACCCTGTTCTGCGACGTGCGGCCGATCCATTGGCCGAGGACCGCCTGGCGGCCCTCGACCAGCGCTTCCTGCTCGGCGCCGACCAGCTCCTGATTGCGCCCAAGCTGAATCTCGCGCTGCGTCTCCTGGAGAACGGCCAGGCGGCGGCCCTTCTCCGCCTCCGGCACCGCCTCGCCGAGCGCCAAAGCCGGAGTGTTCGGGCGCGGCGAGTACTTGAACGAGAAAGCCGAATCGTACCGCACCTCGTCGAGCAGCGACAGCGTCTCTGCAAAATCCGCTTCCGTCTCTCCGGGAAAGCCGACAATCAGGTCCGTCGTGATGCTGATCGTGCGCCGCGCCGAGCGCAGCCAGGTGATCCGTTCCAGGTATTCGGCCCGGGTGTACTCGCGCTGCATGCGGGCCAGCACGCGGTCCGAGCCGGATTGCACCGGCAGGTGCACGTGGTCGCACAGCGAGGGGTGGCTGTCGATGGCGGCTACGATCTGGCGCGTGAAATCCCGCGGGTGGGAAGTCATGAACCGCACCCGGCGGATTCCCCGCACTTCGGCGACCGCCGAAAGCAGTTCGGCGAAATTCAACCGCGCCGGCGAGGGGTCGCGGTAGGAGTTCACGTTCTGGCCGAGCAACTGGATCTCGGTATAGCCGGCATCGCGCAACTCGGCCGCCTCGCGCAGGATGCGGGCACTGCTGCGGCTCCGCTCCCGGCCGCGCGTGAACGGCACCACGCAATAGGCGCAATGCTTGTCACAGCCTTCCATGATGGTCAGGAAGGCGCGATGCGGGCTGTCACGCCGGGTGAACTCGGTTTCGAAGGTCTCGTCGGTGTCCATGCCCAGCCCGGTCACGCCCCGCTCGCCGGCCTCCACCCGCTGCAACAACTCGGGCAGCCTGCGGTAGCTGGCCGATCCAACCACCAGGCTGACGTGCGGCGCTTTCTCGAAAATCGCGGCCCCTTCCTGCTGGGCCACGCAGCCGAGCACGCCAAACAGCTTGCCGTTGCCGTTCACGCGCTTGAACTGCGACAGGCGGGAAAACACCTTTTGCTCAGCCTTGTCCCGGATCGAGCAGGTGTTGTACAGCACCAAGTCCGCTTCGCGTGGATTGTCCACCTGCCGGTAGCCGCGGGCAATGAGCGTGCCCGCGACCTTCTCCGAGTCGTGGACATTCATCTGGCAGCCGAAGGTTTCGATGTAGAAGGTGCGCGGACCCGGTCGCATTCTCCAGCCATTATAGCAGCGGAGCAACGCGGTTCCTACGAAGCTGCCAGGCTGCGCGGCGCCCGGAAACGATAAAAATGGCGCTATGCCCCAGCGCGCGTCTTGAGCGCCCGTTGTTTGGAGTTTCTGTTCGAGAGCGGCGATGCGCCGCTGAGCTTGGTCGGGTTTGTTGCGGGAGCCGGGCTGAAAGGCCGCCGCACCGTTCTCGAAGAACTGCTTATGCCACTGGTAAAACTGGCTTGGTCGGATGCCGGTTTCTCACAGACGGTGGAAACCGGCACCTTTTCCACCGGGTGCCGCCGCAGGAGGGAGACCTTCTCCTCGGGGCTGAAGTGCTTCCGCTGTTCGGTCACGTCGTCTCCGTATCTGAACGGCACGACACTGCAATTTCAGCTCAGGCAGGACAATCCGGCCTCCGCTTCTGTCATAGACCGGCATCCGTGATGAATGCGGAGTGTAGAATGCGGAATGCGGAGTGCGAGAACTCCGCATTCCGCACTGATGAGCGGGGATCAATCCAGGTCGTGGTCGCCGTTGTGCTGCTGGCCGTACTCGTCTCCCTCCATATGTGCCTTGGTGAGCGGGTGGTTCTCGTCCCACCATGGATATTCCGCCCAATCGATCGGTGACCCATCGCAGTTGGGCGTGCCGCACTCCAGCCATAGTTGGCCATCCCTCCGGTAAACGCGTGCTTGCCGCACGCTGAATTGCAGTTCGCAGTGCAGACACCAAAGCGTGGAGTCGAGGCCGGGCACCGGAACGAGGCAGTGGGCCTGCAGCAACGCCAGCTTTTCTTCGTCCGGAAGAGTCACATACTCCAACACACAACACCTCCGCATGGTCGCAAATGGCCGGGCGCCGCGGACGCCCGGCTCACCCTTTTCAATCAAGCGGAATTCTCACGGGCGCAGGTATGATTTGTCAAATCGTTCCTTGGGCTGGTGCGCTGCTGTCGGCGGCCCCGCGCGAACTGAGGAAGCGGCCCCACCGTCGCACCGCGGTCGCCACCTCATCCGCGAAAATCTGCAGAATCCGCGGATTGGGTTCCGGCTACGCTGGCCTGCGTTTATCTGGACCCCGCTTGCGGCCTTCAAGGCGCAAGCTTGACCTCTTTCCCTTCTCTTCCCCTCTTCGCGCCCTTGGTGTTCTCGTGCCTTTGTGGTGAAATCGGCGGATGCGGCTCTTGTTACTACTCTTGGTGGCCATGGCCGCCGAGGCAGCGGCGGGGATGCAGCGCGTAACGCCGAGCGTCAGCTTGGTTCGCGGGCCGGTGAACGGCGTGCTGGTGAGCCGGCACGGCAGGACGCTGGCCATTTACGGAGACCCGCGTCAGCCCGCGGCAGCCGCGGATAAGGTCCTGTTCACGCACCATCGGCGCGACGTTGTGTGGGCCGGCGCCGCGCTGGTCAAGGGCGGCGCCGAGGCTGTGGTGCCGGCCGCGGAAGAACAGTTCTTCACTGGTGCCAGGCGGTACTGGGAAAGCTTCCCCACCTCGCGCTTCAAAGATCTGAGCCAGCAGACAACCAAGGTGCTCACCGGGCCGTTTGCGAGGGTGACGGCGGTTCGCGGCGGAGACACCATCGACTGGGAACGCGCTCGCATGCACGTGCTGGACACGCCCGGCTACACGCGTGGCGCCGTTTCGTACCTGCTGGAACTCGATGGGAAGCGCATCGCCTGCGCCGGTGACCTGATTTACGGCGACGGCCGCATCCTCGACTTGTACAGCCTGCAGGACGCGATTCCTGAGGCCAAGGAAGACGCCTACCACGGATACGCGGCCCGCGCAGCCGACGTCATCCGCAGCCTGCGGAAGATCGCGGAGTGGAAGCCGGACATCCTGATTCCCGCACGTGGCCCGGTGATCGAGAATCCCAGAGCGGCCATCAACAAGTTAGTTGAGCGCCTGCAGGCCGTGTTCGCCAGCCACTTCACCATCGATGCGTTGCGCTGGTACCGGGGCGACGACAGCATCCGCATCCAGGCCGCCCGGGTGCTGGGCGAGCAACCCGTGGATTGGATGCCGCCGGCGGAAACGGCCGAGAAGCTGCCCGACTGGATCACTCCCATCGCCAACTCCCGGGTGATTGTCTCCCGGTCAGGCGCCGCGTTCTTGGTCGACTGCGGCAGCAAGCGCATCATCCAGGAGTTGAAGAGGCTGCAGCAGGACGGCCGATTCAAGAAAATCGACGGCATCTACGTCACCCATTACCACAGCGACCACACCGACCAGGTGCAGGCCGCGGCCCAGGAATTTCATTGTCCGGTGATCGCCTGCGCGGAAATGCGAGACATCCTGGAGCACCCGTCGGCGTACCACATGACGGTGCAGACGGCCAACGCCATTCACAGCGTCCGCCCGACTCGCGACAACGAGAAGCAGCAGTGGAATGAATTTGAGTTTACTTATTACCACTTGCCCGGCCAAACGCTCTACCACGGCGGCCTGCTGGTGGAAGAGAGGTCCAAGGTCGAAGGTCCAAGGTCCGAGGTCGCTGATCGCCATAACGCCGAGCCCGTCTTCTTCATCGGCGATTCGTTCACGCCGACCGGGATCGACGATTATTGCCTGCTGAACCGCAATTTCATGGAGCCGGAACGAGGCTTCGCTTACTGCTTGCAACTGCTCAAGCGGCTGCCGCCTCGGACCCTGCTCATTAATCAGCACGTGGGGCCGGCGTTCCGATTCAGGGAGAAGCAGATTGAGCAGATGCTGGGGAACCTGGAACACCGGCGCCGCCTGCTTCGCGACCTGTTCGCCTGGGACGATCCGAACTTCGGCCTCGACGAGCAATGGGCCCGCTTCTATCCGTACCAGGCGGAAACGCAGGCGGGCAAAGCAATCGAGCTGCAAGTGGCGGTTCTGAATCATTCTGCGCGCAGCCGGGAGTTCAGGATCACGCCGCGCGCGCCGGCGGGCTGGAGGCTGACCGCGGTTCCCCTGCGGGTCTTGACCCCGGCTGGTGAAGAGCGTACCGTGCGCTTTTCGGTGACGCCGCCGGCCGATGCCTCCGGCATCGCGATCATCACCGCCGATGTGGCATTCGATAAATGGGACCTGCGGGAATGGATTGAGGCCATTGTGAGTGTGAACGAACCGCGGGGACGCTGAGGCGGATGGCTCACTGACCTTGGACCTTGGACCTTGGACCTTGGACCACGGATTGGGGCATGCCGCACACGCCTACCATGCCCGCCGCCAGGTCCTGAACCAGTTGCTGAAAGAGCATCAGCACCGAGGTCTCACAGGCGCCTTGGGGATACTTCCGCGCCACGTCCCAGCGCACTTCGGTGGCCAGGCGGATCCGCACTCCCGGGCCCGCCAGCGCTTCGAGGACAAAGGGCGTGTTAAAAACGGCGCCGCTCACGCCGCTGATGAAGGTACGGGCGGCGGCCAGCCGCCCGGTCTGCCGGGTGTCGGCAGCGTCGAAGAACATCTGCTTGCGCACCTGAGGCGCCAGCGAAATCAGGCACACCCGCTCCTGCTTCTCGATCTGGACGCGAAAGCCGGCCTCGCTGGCCATCTTCGCCAGGGCCTCCTCGTCCGGCTCGAACAGCACGTAGTTGGTGTTATTAACCGATATATGCCGCATTCGAGGCAACAGGCTGCAGGCTACAGGTCCAGCGAGCGGGCCTTGGCCAACAGAGTCTTGTAAGCGATACCGAGCTTCTCGGCGGCCCGGGCCTTGTTCCAGTGCGCTTCCTTGAGCGCCTGGAGGATTTTTGTACGCTCCACCAGGGTCACCGCCCGCCCCGTGACCTCCTCCAATGAGCCCTCCCAATCGAACGCTTCCGGGCCAATTTCCGGCACCTTCGCTGGGACGGACGGCAGGCGCAGGTTCAAATCCTCGGGCCGGATGCAGTCTTGATCGGCCAGAATCACGGCACGCTCGATTGTGTTCTGCAACTCGCGAACGTTGCCGGGCCACTCGTAAGCCAGCAGCGCCTCCTCCGCTTCCGGGGACAGCACGCTTCGCGGCTTGTGAAATTCGTGCCCGAACTGCTGGACGAAACGGCGGGCCAGTTCCAGAATATCGTCACCCCGTTCGCGCAGCGGGGGAATCTCGATGGGCAGAGCCGCGATCCGAAAATACAGATCTTCGCGAAACAGCTTGCGCGCCACCGCCTGCCGCAGGTCGCAGTTGGTGGCGGCGAGCACGCGGACGTCCACCTCGATGGTCTGCAGCCCGCCCACGCGCTCGAACTTCCGTTCCTCGAGCACCCGCAGGATCTTGGACTGCATGGCCGGCGGCAGATCGCCGATTTCGTCCAGGAAAATGGTGCCGCGGTGCGCCAGCTCAAACTTCCCGATCTTGCGCGCGCCGGCGCCGGTGTAGGCGCCCTTTTCGTGCCCAAACAGCTCGTTCTCGACCAGCCCTTCGGGTATTGCGGCAGAGTTGATGGCCACGAAGGGCTGGGCCTGGCGGGGGCTGAGCTGGTGGATGGCGCGGGCAAACAGCTCTTTGCCCGTCCCGCTCTCTCCCAGCAGCAGCACGGTGGCTTCCGTGGGCGCCACGCGCTGCACATCGCGCGCCACCGCTTCCATCGAGGCGTGCTTGGCGATAATGCGCGGAAAGCCGTAGCGCGCCGCGGCCTCCTCTTTGAGCAGCAGGTTCTCGCGCACCAGCTTCTGCTGGAGCATCGCCCGCTCCAGCAGCATCTTCAGGTGCTCCAGATCGATGGGCTTCTGGATGAAGTCGAAGGCCCCCTCTTTCATGGCCCGCACGGCTTCCTCGATGGAGCCGTAGGCGGTCATCACGATAACCGGAACGCCGGGATCGACTTCCTGGACCTGCCGCAGCAGGTCCAGCCCCGTACAGCCGGGCAATTTCAGGTCCGTCAGGACGAGGGAAAAAGGCTGGGAATGGATCAGGCGGGACGCTTCGCTCCCGTCGGCGGCTTCCTGCACCTGGAAGCCGGCCTTCTGCAGCGCCAGCTTCAGCATCTGGCGCAACTCGGCTTTGTCCTCCACCAGGAGGAGGCGTTCAGACATCAGCGCGCCCATCCGGGAGGCAGATTCTTCTTGCGCAACTCGTCTTCGAGATTGGAAATGGCCCGCCGGGCCGCTTCGATCGTGGCCTTCTGCTTGTCGATCTCCGCCTGGCGGGTATTCAACTCATTGCGCGAGTATTGCTCATTCATCGCCCGATTGGGGTCGGAGTAGTACTGGATGCCGGCCAGGTTGCTCTCACGCTGCAAGACGTCCAGCTTTCTTTCTTCGGTAGCCAGCGCTTCGCGCAGCTTGGCCGCTTTCTCGCGGTACTCCTTCTCCGCTTCGGCGGTTGGTTTGGCAGCCGCGCCTTCGGTTTTCTTTTCGCCCTCTTTGCCTTCGGCCTTGGCCTCGCCTTCCTTGGCCGCGCCCTCTTTGGCCTGCCCCTCGGTCTTGTCCTTGGGCGCGGCACCCGTGTCGCTGGTGCTCAGACCTCCCTCGCGCGGGAGGTTCTCGTTGGTAAAAACGCGGGAAGCCTTCGCGGGCGCGGCCGCGCCCTTCTTGGCACGCTCCTGCCGCGCCGTCTCGCCCAGCGACTGGGCGCACACGGCGGCGGCCAGACACAAGACCGCGGCGACGAGCCCCGCAACTTTGAGTAGTCGAATCCGCTTGCTGTACATAGAAGCCACCTGCTTTACTACAGTTTATCGCCGCAGGCGCAAGCAAATCAAGCGCGCGGCTCGGTTCGTGTTCCATGCCAGTACCTTGAACCGCCAGGCCGGGGCGGGCAACGGCGCCCTTCGCGGCGGCGTTGTTGAATGAGCGGCGCCGGAATTGGACCCGCCTTGAGCCGCGGACTGCCGAAAACCACACTTTAGCCCTTTCGTACTATCGGTTACCTCCGTACCATTGACCACCGTCTCACCCGCTGAGAGACTGCGGCCCATTCGGCAAATGGGAAGGAATTTCTGGGCCCTATACTTTGGTGGCACGGGAAGGCCCTATATAGGTTGGGAAGACGGAAACCCAGTTCTGGAGACAGAAGAAAGTCCATGAAAGAGCGCCATTTCTCACTGACGGAGTTTGTGCTTTATCAACTCGGCAGATTTCCCATGCGGATGGCCGAGCGGTTGGAAGCGCACGTGAGCGAGGGCTGCGCGGCCTGCGAACGAGGCCTTGCGTTCGCACAACAACTGGCGGAGGTGACCCGGCGCGACCGGGAAGCGACTCCGCCGGCTGAGGTGCAACAGCGGGCGCGCGCCGTGTTCCGGGCGGTTCGTCAACCGGAAGTCCGTCCGCTGGCAGGCCTGGCTCAGGTTGCCCGCCTGGTCTTCGATAGCTGCCTGCAACCGCTTCCGGTCGGCGTGCGCGGCGCGTTGCGCCTGGATCGGCACCTGGTCTTCGCGGAGCGTGAGCTTCTGCTGGACATGCACATTGAACCCCTGGAAGACCCGGCAGCGCAATCGATCACCGGACAAGTGCAGAGCAAGAGCGTAAGCCAGGAGCAATTGAGCGGCCTGCCCGTCCTGCTGCTGGATGGCGGCCGCGTCGTTATGGGCACCCATACCAACCGGCAGGGCGAATTCCTGTTCCAGAGTGCGCCGCGCCGGGAAATGACGGTGTGCCTGCTCTGCCCGGACAGGCAGGTCCGAATTGAGTGTCCCCCCTCCGCCGCCACGGTCGACTAAGGGAAGAAGCTGACAGCGCGCAGGGAGTTGCACTATGTCTACGCAACGAACTTACTGGCCGATTCTGGTGCTCCTGGCGGCCGTGTTGGTCGCCGCCGGCGGGGCAAGGGCCCAGGACGAGTTGGTCGTGCGAACCTCGTCGACCATCGACAGCAGCCTGCTGGCGCGCCACCACCTCAGCGTTGTGGCGGTGGACGGGAAACGCAATCTCTACCGGTTGCGGACCGCTCCCGGCGCTTCCGGCGCTGCGGTGTCCGCGGCATTGGGCGGCGAGCCCTCCGTGGTTACGGCCGAGTCGAATAGCCGCACCTCTCTGCCCGCGCCGGTCAGGCTGGATCAGTCCACGGTCGCCGTTCTCAACCAGAGCACCGTGTCGGTGCTGAACCAAAGCACCGTTTCCGTTCTCAACCAATCCACGGTATCGGTTTTGAATGCTCTGGTTAACTTCAAGCCGGCCCAGTTCTACGGCAGCACGGTGATCAGCGGATACCTGGCGCAGCCGGCCATGCGGATCATCGGGAATGACGCTGCTCACAGGCTCTCGACCGGGATCGGCGTGGTGATTGCCGACATCAGCAACGGGGTGGATCCGAACCACCCGGCGCTGCGCGGCGCCCTGATGCCGGGTTTCAACTTCCTCAGCAACAGTAACGATGTTTCGGTCTTCGCGGGCCTGAACCAATCCACGGTGTCGGTCCTGAACGAAAACGTCGATCTGAACCAATCGACGGTGTCGGTCCTGAACCAATCGACGGTTTCGGTGCTGAACCAATCGACGGTCTCGGTTCTGAACGGCCTGCCGGCCATGTTCGGGCACGGGACGGGGGTGGCCGGCATCCTCCGGCTGGTGGCCCCGCAAGCCAAGATCATGCCACTGAAGGCCTTCGCCCTGGACGGAAACGGCCAGATGTATGACGTGATCCGCGCCATTTATTATGCGGTCGATCAGGGCGCCGACGTCATCAACATGAGCTTCAGTTGCGACTGCGACAGCAAGGGGCTGAAGGATGCCATCGCTTACGCAGACGGGCAGGGCGTGGTGATGGTGGCGTCGGTCGGGAACGACAACAGCCGCGTACCGCTGTTCCCGGCAGCCTATGTGCAAGTGCTGGGCATTGCCGCCACCAATTTCGACGATAGCCGCGCGGCCTTCAGCAATTACGGCAGCGCGGTATCCGTCGCGGCCCCGGGCACCGGCATTATTACGGCGTTCCCGGGGGGCAAGTACGCCGCGTTCTGGGGGACCTCGTTCAGCTCCCCGCAGGTGGCCGGTGAAGCAGCTCTGTTGATGCAGCGGGGTCTGCGGGGATACTGGGTCGACTGGAGCATCCTGCGATCGGCGGACGACGACGACACCAGAGGAGCCGGTCTCGGTTATGGGCGCATCGATCTCCTCCAGGCTCTTTCGGGCTACTGATCCGGTCCTGACCCGGTTCCCGCAGGGCTGGACCCGGATCGAGCGGCGCGTGGACGAATATGCCGATAGTGTGCGCCGCGGCTGCGTCCTGGGATTGATCCAGTTGCTGGATCTGAAGGACCTCTATACCGGCGTGCACAGCACCCAACTGGTGCAATTGGCGCTGGCCGTGGCCCAGCGCCTGGGCATGCCGAACCGCGAGATGGAGGACCTGGAGATCGGCGCCACCCTGCACGACATCGGCAAGGTAGGCGTCCCCGACGCCATCCTGCACAAGCC
>Ga0315280_10008374_pt1 | contig 13540 bp, 11 predicted proteins | sample YL17G06_40_MG_FD_203697 | JGI IMG/M metagenome (GOLD analysis project Ga0315280, IMG submission 203697) | Sediment microbial communities from Yellowstone Lake, YNP, Wyoming, USA - YL17G06_40 | ecosystem: Environmental > Aquatic > Freshwater > Lake > Sediment | place: USA: Wyoming | collected...
TTGGACGAGTCGATATCATAACCGGCACACTCGGCAAAGCTCTCGGCGGCGCCAGCGGAGGTTACACCAGCGGAAGAAAAGAAATCATTGAGATTCTGCGCCAGCGCTCTCGTCCTTACCTTTTTTCGAACACGGTGGCACCCGCTATCGTTGCAGCGTCCCTGAAGGTTCTGGACATTCTGTCCTATTCTGCCGATTTGCGCGACAAGCTTATGGACAACACTCGCTATTTCAGGGAGGAAATCGCCAGACTGGGATTGCATGTTATCCCTGGCCAACATCCAATTGTGCCGATTATGCTGGGGGACGCACTCATAGCCCAACAAATGGCCGAAAAACTCTTGGAAAAAAGTGTTTACGTAATAGGATTTTCCTATCCTGTAGTTCCCGAAGGTGCTGCACGAATTCGCGTACAGATATCAGCAGCTCACACCAAGGATGATCTGCATTTCGCTATCGAAAAAATTGGCGAGGCCAAATACGAACTGGGAATATAAGCAGTTTGAAAAGGTGTAGTCCAATCTCCAAAATCTTTGCGGAACTCTGGGGTGGTTGATTGTAGAAATTACACTGTTGTCTATCCTGGTGATATTCTGCAAGATTTTCGGGGGGAAACTATGTGATTTAGGGAAGATTCGGTATTTTAATGATAAACAAGCTTAACGGAGTAAGAGCCGTTTAGTTTCCTCCCAAAGGGTGGCTGTTTTCACCGTGCAGTATGTTCAAGGCAATACGATGAGAGAAAAGACTGTAACCCTGATGAAACTCATGGTCGCCTTCGTTTGAAAATACTTGCATTAGACAGCTACTGGATACCTGCCAGCCACTCTGCAGCAAACTCACGCAAATCATCCGGCTCTACTTTTCCGTCGCCGGAAATGTCCACCCCATCGTCTATGCTGCAGTTAGTTTGCTTCCAGCAGACCGCGAACAAAGCAAAATCCGCCAGGCTAACCTCACCATCGCCATCGAGGTCAGCGGCAAAACCTGGCAAAAGCACATGCAAACCGTCCAAGCCGAAGTCAGCCACGTCCTCAATAGGCCCGAATGGCCTGAGCAGTTCAAGGTTACGCGCCACGATTCGTCCTCTGTCGCTCAACAAGTCACCGTGGCCAACAGGCCCAAGACGAGCATCCACGAAGTCCACCTCAATAGAAAACCAGATTTCTCCGTGTGGCCAGAGGTGTACTGCATCCAGGCCAAAACGGATTGGCCTTGGCTCAATGGGCTTAAAATTCGCCATTAGCTCAGCGTTGGTCTTGAAAATTCGCCCATCCTCACAAAGAAGGTCACCATTGTCGATAGTTCTGCCGAGGCTTTCGGAGAAGAAATCCTCCTCAACGGAAAACAGCAAAAGCCCATCGGGGCCGAATGTTGCAGCATCTAACCCATAATCACGCACCGGTGGTTGTGGAGAAAACCGCTTGATAAGAGCGACATTGTGACGGACGACCTGTCCAGCATCGCTCAACAGGTCACCGTGTCCCAGCAGTTCGCCAAGCGTTTCGCTAAATGCACCTTCTTCAGTAGAGAACCAGATTGGGCCCCGTAAAGGCCTAAAACCGTCGCATAGCTTCGGTGGCGGCTTCAACACCGCGTCCAGGCCAAGATCCGGCACAATTGGCATAATGCCCAGTCGCCCAGTGAGCTGATGATTCGTTCGAATCACTTTCCCCGCTACACTGAGCAAATCACCATCGCTGATATAGGAATCCGTATTGCACAATGGACGCGAAGCGTGAAACCCGCGCTCGGTTGAGAACCATATTGCAGGCCAGGGAACCGCTACCAGATACAGGCTGAAAGTGTGTAGCAGGTCGGTAGGCGAAACCTGCTTGAGATCGATCTCGATCCATGGGAACCCCACCTGTGGGAAGGCAACCCCACTATCAAACTCCAGTCCTTCAAACTCATTGATGCGTCCCAGAAGCGTCATCTGATGCACAAGCGCAAAATCTCCTCCTATTTGGTATTTGCCTTCCATCCGGCCGGTATATCCAGGTTGTGGAGTAGTGCTTGTGAGCCGCAAATCGTGTATGGCGAAGTAGGAGAACCACTTGTCTGCACCTGTCGGCTTGAGCCAGAAGGTTCCGCGGATGGGGACCTGCAGAACGGGCCTGAGGCAGGGCAAGCAGCCCTTCTTCGCCCCCCGTAGTTCTACGAAGGGCGGGGGCGGGTCGTCGATAAGCCAGCTACCTTCAATAAGCCGATAGCGAATCCCCCGTGCTGTAGCAGATAAGAATAATGCTTCGCTATTATCTATGATGGCACTATCGTCTCGGACATCTTCCGCTACGGCTGGAATAACGAGGGCTAATACAATATTCACTGTCAGATAATTAACTGCTACGTTATAGAAATGCTTTGTCTTCATCGGTCTACTCCTTATCAACTATCGGTAAAGTGAATGAATATACTATATGCACGCTAAGCCAGAAAAGTCAAGATAAATCAAACCAATTCTTTGGGATAGGAAAGAAACATTGAAAATTCGGCTTTAGACGAATCGTATACCCCTAATAAAGCCACCGACACCATTTAATTTATTCTTTACTCACGAGGAGGTGAAGCGACAATTTGCCTACCGGCCAGCCGCATCTTTAGGCTGGTCGCTGTAGTGATAGTCGCCGCACCGGATTGTAGTGATGGGCCGGCCATCAATAAGTGACAGTGACTGTTCAACTCGCGGTCCCTTAACGGCAAAACCGTTTTCAGGCAGCAGGTACTTCTTGCCAGTTAATTGGACGGCATACGGCTGCGGGCCGAAGTTCACAATCACTTCAGTGCCGTCGGAAAAACGCGTCCGTTGAACAGCTCGATCAGCCGTCACGAACTCGTGACTTAGCATTTCAGTCCCGGCAATGACCTCGTGGAGTTTGCAGGTGTTGCGGTAGGTCCGCAGGAAAATTTCGCGGTGCGTGTGCCAGGAGCCCTCGCGATTAGCCCACATTAAAGGTATCGTGCCGTAGAGGATGTTGAACGCATCCTTTTTGGCGGTAACCTCCAGAGCGGCAGTCAGCAGAAAATCGCTGGCATCGCCCCAGTACCAAGTGGAAACGATACAGTCGTGGAACACAAGCTCCCACAAAGGCACGCGATATTCGTGACCGATGCCCCACTTCGCGTAGTCCTCCCAGCTTCCGTATTTGCCGCCCCAGGGACTGGGGAACTGCTCGTCTTTCGACTTCGGGCGAATCAGATGTCCGGCGGGCCAGGGGTATGACCAACCGCCACTCATCATTCCTTCTATATAGTCTAAGTGAGGCACCGCCCACCAGAGACCGTGCTCGCCGCCGGTAACCAGTCCCAGTGAACGAACGTAACTGAGTAGCTCCACGCCGCAGTTACGCTTTTCGCTGCGTGTCAACGGATGGTTGGGGTCATAGCATTCATAGAGGTCCTCAGCAGTGGTGACATCAATAAATCTGCCGAGATACGGACGACCGGCCAGCACCTTTGGAACCACAACCTTCGCACTCGGCACCCAGAAAGCCGGACATCGCTTCATAAACTGCTGCTTTTTGTCGAAGGTCAGCCAGGCGGTCATCCGCTGACCATCAGCTTTAAGAACGACATTCTCAGGGATACGGTCGTGCTGCGAGTCAACCTCTTTGCCTGACTCAAGCGGCAGGACATCGGTGTAATTGTCATATTCACTGGTCAGATACCCAAGCTCGTTGACGGCTTTCATTTCATCCGGGGAGGACCGGCCGTGGATAATCATCTTATCGACCCCGGCTGCTTTGGCTTCCTGCGCGAACTTCAAACTGGCATCGCCCCAAACGTCAGCCGCCCCGAACAATCGGTTTATGTTGGGATTTTTCTTGAGCTTTTCGGCGAACGGTACAACAAGCCCTTGTTTTTGTGCATAGCTGCGGTAGCGCTTGGCGAGAGCAACGTAGCTGCCCACAGGGGAAAAATGATAAATCAACCGGCGAGCATAAGTTAAATTCTTCTTGCAAGGGGTCCATCCGACCCGCGGCAAAGATACCTCGCGCTCGGCTATCTTGACTTTCCGCATCTGGATATAAGCGTCATCGGACGTTTCTACGATAATCGCATAGCCATATCCTTTCTGAAGGTCACATACGCCAACCCAGGGCATATCAAGCCGCGAAACTGAAAGCCAGCTGCGAGGAAACGGATTAAGGTCCAGCGGGTACAAATGACCGTCGCTGTAATCGGCAATGACCAACACAGCAGCCAGCGAATCAAGCACAAATGGCTCCAGAAATGGAATATTTTCTACCTCCTGTTGTCGCTGCGCCATATCCGCCTCAACCAGTAAGTCCGCAGCCGTCTCGGATAGACTCAGTGTCACCGTCAACGTATTGGGTTTTCCGGCACTGGTTCCAAAATCGCTCTCAAAAACCAGCCCTGCCTGCGGGTCCGAGACCTTACGAACGTTGCGAAAAACCGGCTCAGAGAATCCTGCAGCGGTGGGCGGTTGTTCCCACAGCCGGCCACCGGCTTTCTCCAGCACACTTATTCCGCCCGCGTTGGGGTCCACCATTACACGCAGTCGTGCGTTTTCCAGAACCCACTTGCCTTTCTGTTCGGCTACCTGCGTTTGGGTGCCGGCAATAGCCGAAAGACCGGTGACAAAAACACAAACAAGTAAAGGGTAGTAACGCAACCTTAAACACATAATCATAATCCTCCTTTCATTACGTTTCTTTTGGTGCTTCCTCCGCCCGCCTACCCAGAGGCTTGTCCGTCGGGCAGGTCTTATATTTCCTCGTGCCTTTCTCTGCCATATCTATCTTCCAGATGTATTTTTGCGTTCTATACACGACTATGCACAGAACAGCAATCGATATGATAAGAATATAGACCAAGATTTTCTCAATCCAACCAATGCCGAACCATATTATAAGGCAATTCAATATGATAAAGTATATCCGTATCTCCGTTGGCCCGGCCCCCAAATATGTTATCTTATTCGTGGTTTGTGGATAGTGAATTGTGGATTGAGCCACGAACCACGAATCACGAATCACGAATCACGATTCACGAATTTATGGGTATCAAAAGGTAAACAATTTGCTTGTTTAAGCCGTCAAGCAAAAATGAATAACCTATCAACACCGACGTTCATAGTTCGTAGTTGGTAGTTCATTGTTCATCGACAACGAACTACAAACTCATAACAATAAACCTCCCGGGTGAACCACTGCAAAAACAGCATCAATGACGAACCCAACAACCAGTGATGATTATTTCTCGCCAGCCACCCGAAAATAATCAGGCCAATGTTGTTCATTGTTCGTTATTCATTGTTCGTAGTTCATTGTCGATGAACAAAAAACTCATAACAACGAACTTGTCGATAAGCTTGTGCTAATACCTGGCTAATAAGGACTTCATCGGGAGTTTTTTGTCTCCACCGAAAGCTTTATTTGCCATTTTCTTCCTCATCTGTCCATAAAACATTAGGTATAGATCACGCATTCCCGCTGAAATTCTGCCACTCGACCGTTCCTATCTTCTTCAGCGCGTAGCCGACCTCACGGAGGTAATCGCCGTAGCAAACCTGTGCGTGGAATCCCTGCATCTCGGTAAGCAACTTGCGACAGTTACCATCGATCTCTATGTCCATCTGAGAGCGGCAAGCCGGATAAGAAGGCGAGTCAAGAACTTTTCCTCTGAACCCTTGCCACTTCGAGCATCTTAGATTGGGGATGATGACTGTAACAACCTGCCCTTTTGTATAGTGGACCTTGGTTGCGGCACCGTAGTCCGACTCGAAATGGGTCATAATCGTAGCCGGCTCGTAATCCTTGCCGCTCATTTTCCTGGGGGCAGCGCAATGGGCCACCGTGAAAATGCCGTGGTGCGGAAAATGTGTGTTGCACACGAAGGTTGGCTTACCCGCGATCCACCGTAATAGCACACCAGGTAGAGTGTGCGTCAGGTCGGTGTGGCAGTATGCCGTGTACCCTTCGTCATTTGCCAGGCTTAATACCAGACAAGGCGGCGTGTCGAGCATCTTAATGACCGACCTTTCCATACAGTGGGCAAAACCGAAATTTGTCGCGCCCGATTCCCTCATTAGCTCCTTGCAGACTCTCAAGGCCAGAAATGAGTTAACCACGAACTTCCGGTCGGTCTGGAGGGTAACATTGGGCACAGCAAGCAGCTCGTCTGTTTGCTGCTCTGCCTGCTTCATAATGTTTTCATCGGCTCGGGCTTTTTCTAATCGCTGAGCAAATTCCGCTTCGGAAATGATTTTGAAATCGTAATTCCAGACCTCCTTTGCATGAGTGGGCCCGAGCTTTTGGCCGGGTTCGCTGTAGGCCGCCAGCCCACCGATGGCAAGCATTTTCGTGCCTTTGGCATTCTTCAACCCATACAGCGCCCGCAATCGCCAGAGAACCTCGCCATAGTCATCGACCACGATGTCATCAACATCCATATTTGGCTCTTCGAAGGTGTCACCATTCCTCCGCAACAACCGCCAATGGGCGATTTCGTACCAGAGATAGTGATGCTCGGACTTGTGCCGCAAAAACATTATCTTCGGCATCCTGGCGGCAGCAAGCTTATATACTTGCCAGCCGCCCGCTGGGTACATCATCAGTACGTCGCAGTCGGTGGCCGCCGCCTCGTCAGCTTTCTGGTCGCTATCTACCAGGGTCACAGGCAGAACCTCGATGGGAAACTCTGCTTTGGATGCCAGCTCTTTTAATTCGTTCTCAATTCTCCTGGCTTCCTCGTTTACCTTCTCCTGGGTTTGGAGTCCTCCATAACTCCGCCAACTGTTTTTCTCCTGCCATTTTTCAATCTGATAGGCAAGAACTGGTTTGATTCGCAGCGGGGTACCAAGCGGCAGAGCTGTCCCAGAAGAAACCGGTTTTATCGAAACACCAGGACTTTGTGATGTTGTCACCAGAGTCACTCTGCCCAGTGCAGCAGTGCCGGCAAGGCCACCAAGGAACACCCGCCGGCTTACACCCGTTGTGGACATTTTGGAATATCCGCCGCAGGAACAACAATGCGCTTGGAATTCGAAACCGTGTTTATGTTCGCTGTGTTGCATGGCTAAAGCCCTCCTATTTGGCTGATTCATAGCTTATGGCCGGCGCTGCGGCCAGGTCTTTTTGTTAGGAGTCGATGTAAAAGCCCTTCTTGCTTCTATCAATTGCACTATGTTACCAGTTGCCGAAAAGGGCCAATCTCGATGCTATGTCAGTTTGTCAATATTTTTCGCGACCTTTGTTACTGCCTCTATGATGTCATCCACATCTCTTTTGGAACCAAGAAAGATTATTTTGCTTTCCATTGAAAGCATTTCCTTGTTATTGGAGTTGATACTGTCCATAACGGGGAAACGCAAGGATTGACGGTATTTCTCAAGCCGGGCTTTCGAGAACGCCACCCCAAACCCACGCGAATTAAGGTGTTCTTCCAACATTCCTTCTTTATGGCAGCCATCCCCGTATCTTCTTTCTGCTCCCGATATGGGGACACCCTCAGCCTGAACCGCCTTGGCGAATTTTGCTGCAGAAACATTATTAAAATATTTCCTGTCATAATCCAGTTCAAAAGTCACATAGGTGATTTTGGTTTTGTCGGAATATCGCTTTCTGGGTTTAAGGCCGGGAATTTTCGAAAGCTCTTGCTCGACATATTTTCCATTTTTCTGGCGAATCTTATCTTGCTCAAGGAAACGCTTGAATTGCTCAGTAAGAATAGCCGCCTGGAACTCTGTCATCCGGTGGTTAGACCCGGGATAGGGATAACCCTTTTTAATTTTCTTAGGGTCTCGTCCATTGTTGACGAATGCAGCGCATCTTCTCATCAGTTCCTCATCGCTTCCCAATATAGCTCCACCTTCACCGGAAACCAGAGATTTCCACTCCTGAAAGCTGATACATCCCGTGACACCAAATGTGCCTACCTTCTGACCATTTACTTCAGCGAATACAGATTGGCACGCGTCTTCAACCACAGGGATTTTGTGCTTATCGGCTATGGCCATAACTTTCTCTATATCCACTGGAAATCCAGCCAGATGGACCGGCAGAATTGCCTTTGTGTGTTCTGTTATAGCGTCCTCTATAAGGTCCGCATTTATCAAGCCGGTGTCCGGGTCAATATCAACAAATACGGGTAGCGCATGCAGATTGCATATAATGTTGATGGTGGCGATAAATGTATTTGGTGTAGTAATAACTTCATCGCCAGCGCCTATACCAAGCACATGCAAAGAGGCGCCAAGAGCGGTCGTGCCTCCATTTGACAAAACGCAGTACGGCACGCCCATCGCCTCGGCAAACACCTTTTCAAAGTCGTAAACCGCATTACCTCTCAAGCAGCACCAGTTCCGGCTGTGAAGTGCTTTCAGCAGGGCCTTCTCTTCATTTTGGTCAAAGATAGGCCAGGTCGAAAGATACGGCTCAGTGCGTACAGCAGTGCCACCTTTAATTGCGAGCCGGCCGAAGGCCGGTTTGCCCGCTGCCTTTTTGACAATGTCCGCATAGAGAGAACGTGCGCCGGCAGCGACTACTGCTGCACCAGCTAAACTTGCTGAAGTTTTCTTTATGAATGACCGACGTGTTAACGATGGCTTCATTGTAAAATACCTCCAATTTATAACTTCGGATAGAAGACGGAAAACAAAAACAAGCACACAATAATCTGTTTACTCTCAACTCAACGCAAAGAGTCTAATATTCAATGATAGGAACGACCGCTGCGGTTTACCAGGTTGCCAACCATAAATCAAAAATACCAAAAACATTTTCAAGTTCAAGCTTAAACTTTAATAGATATCCTGCCCTTATGAAGAATTCTTGAATTAATCACTCCTGGAGAATACCATAGGCTTTTGATCTGGCAGGTATCTAAAAAGAATATGGGGAAGTAATAACTATGAGAAGACATAACATTTTGAAAATAGTATTGTTGACCGTCGTCATTTTATTTAACAATATCTGCGCACTGGCCGGCCAAACATCGCTTAAAGGGGGGTGTGCAAAGATAGATATTACTCCGCCTGTAGGTGTCTGGCTTGCGGGCTATAGAGCGAGGGAAAAACCCAGCGATGGCATATCCGACCGGCTTTACGCAAAAGCGATGGTCCTCGATGATGGACAAAACAAAATAGCAATCGTCTCTGCCGATTTGTTGTGGGTTCCTCTGAAGATTACCACTGATGTCCGAAAGGCGGTAAAAGAAAGAATTGGGATTGCTGAAGAGAATGTTCTTATCTGCGCGACGCATACTCACTTCGGCCCTAAGATTGATAGGATTGCAAAGGATTGGCCTGATGCACCTGTCTCCGAAATCGACCAATCCTATATTCAAACCCTTAAGCAAAAGATCACCGATTCAATAATAGTTGCCGGTCAAAACATCAAGGAAGTAAAAGTGGGGGCGGTAAAAGGAGAAATTCCCGAGGTAGTTTATAATCGAAGAACGAAAAGAGCCGACGGCTCGGTAGCAATGACTTTTCGGCTTCCGCCTGCAGAGCCGAACCTGACTTTCGGTCCCATTGACCCGCGGGTTACTATATTAAAAGTTGAAGATACAAATGGTGTGCTTGTCGCAGCGCTCGTCAATTTTGCCTGTCACCCTGTATGTGGAGGTCCCGGCCGTGAAAAATTCTATTCTATATCCGCGGATTATCCCGGCCAGACCGCACAAGTCGTCGAACAGATGGAGGGAGGAATTTGTCTTTTTGCCCTCGGGACAGCCGGCAATATGAATCCGGTGATGGCAGACAGGAAAAATCCCCGTTCACAAATTGGCAGAGCTCTGGGCGGTGAGGTTTTGCGAAAAATTCAATTTGTTTCTACCTCGAGTGGGGTTACTTTACGGGCGATGAAAAAGTCGGTCACCCTCCCTATAAAAGAAAATCTTCCACCTAATAGAACAGTAGATGCGAACGAAACGAAGAAGACCTTAACAACAGAGATTCAAGTTTTAAGAATCGCAGATTTCTATATTTTGGGTCTGCCCAGCGAGGTGCTGGTTGAAATCGGTCTGGAGATTAAAAGCAAAGCTGGTATCGAAAATCTTTTTATTGTTTCTCTCAGCAACGATGCCTGCGGATATGTCTGCCCTCGGCAGGCCTACAAAGAGGGAGGATATGAACCCGGGGATGGAACTAATCTGGCCGAAGGTGCCGGCGAGACCATCGTAGAAGAAGCCCTACACATCTTAGAACAGATAAAGCACAGCAAGTAATGTAACCGCGCTACGATTTTTGCGATTTCGCGAGATTATCTTTGTTCTCATAGATTTTCAGTATAGCGTCCGCTATGTCATCCATATCTTGCCTGGTTCCAAGCAAAACCTTTCCATAAAAGCCGACTGTTTCCTGGCAAAGCCGGTCACTCTCAGGGCAGTCATTTTGCCGGCGGTATTTGTTCAGCATCTCCGTTGAATAAATTTTCTGGAAAGTCTTGGAATTTAGAGTCTCTTCGATTAAACCCTCTTTATTTATTGGCCTGCCTTCTATTACTCCTAATCCCGATGAGGCAGGAATTCCTTCAGCCGAGAGAGCAGAGAGAAATTTTTCTCGTGAAAGGCCATTAAAGCGCTCTTTTCGATACCTGAAACCATAATAGTAGTATGAAGTTCTTGTTGTTCCCTCGTAGTCCCTTCGAGGAACAATGCCGGGTATTTCTTTAATCCTCGATGTCAGATAGTCTGCATTTTCACAGCGCTTTTTAGTCTGTTCTTCAACGTGCTCCATCTGTGTGATTAACATAGAAGCCTGGTATTCCGCCATTCTGCATTTGGTTCCTAAGATGGGATGCCCTCCTCTATCTGCTGGCATAAATTTGCCCTTTGGTCTGCCAAAGTTATGAAAAGAATAGCATCTGTCCATCAGCCTCTCGTCATCTCCGCGAATTGCTCCACCCTCTCCACATGTCAGAACCTTAGCGTTTTGAAAACTGAAGCAGCCGAAGTCTCCAAATGTTCCGACCTTCTTATGCCTCCATTCTGCAAGGTGTGCCTGACAAGCGTCTTCTATTACCTTGAGGTTATGCTTTTTCGCAATAGCGCTAATTTTGTCCATATTGCAAACCCCACCAGTGATATGGACCGGGGATTTACGATTTTCGATTTCCAATCGTCAATTGACAATCGTCAATCGCCAATCAAAAAACGGGGGTCTATGTCCACGAAAATGGGGAGGGCATTTGCTAAAAGAACCGCATCCACCGTTGCAACAAATGTATAAGGCGTAGTAATTACCTCATCTCCTCCGCCAATTCCAAGTGCATACAGAGCAGTAATGAGCGCCTGAGTGCCATTCGTAGTGGCCAGACAGTATTTTGAGCCCATCAATTCGGCAAACTTTTTTTCAGCCGCTGAAACCATTTTATCTCTTGACCATACTCCGCCCCGCAACACAGGCACAATCAATTCCTCATCTGTTTCGTCCCATACGGGCCAGGCAGGAAAGGGCTTGGTTCTAACAGGCTGGCCGCCAAGGATTGCAAGGTTTGGTTGCTTTTTTGCCCTGCTTATGTCTGCGTATGCAGGAATCCCCCCTGACGCAATAGCAGCGATACCAGTTGTTGATGCAGTAGCCAAAAACTGTCGTCTGGTTAAATTGCTCTTATTCATCTGTATCTACCTTTTAATATCGTAAGCCATAAGAGTGTCGCCGTGGCGAATGTAAAGCCGGCCGTCGGATATGGCCGGATGAGCCCAATGTTTGCCGGAGCCTTGAGCAATCCGAAAAGAGCTGACTATTTCAAAGCCCTTGGGAGAAGCTTTAACAAGAGCCACATCGCCGGTATTTTCATCATAGCAGTATAACATATTATCAGCGTAGATAATCGCTCCTTTGTTCCCATTCCATGTAGCTTCGTACATAACCTTCCCGGTATCCCATTCGAGGCAGACCCAATCGCCATTGGAGATGCCCTTAAAGTTGGAGCCGTAGAGATGGCCATCTACAAGCACGACCCCGCCGTGATGACAGTCCAATGTCTGGTCGCTCCATTTTTTGGCAGCATTGGTGCCATCAGATGAAAGCTCAAACATTATCCCGCCATTTGTGAATCTGTATTCAACTACGCCGGTCACATAGATTCGACCGTCCTTGTAAACGGGAGTGATAGTGGCGGTATCGTAGGATGCTTCGTAGGGGATACGCCAGATAAGCTTGCCGTTATTAGTGTCCACACAGATAACCGATTTCTGAATCATGGTCACCAGGAGTCGGCTGCTGCCCCTCTCAAAGAGTATGGGAGAACAATAGGCGGAAGCCTCGCTTAGACCGGTAGTGGCCCAGATTGTTTGGCCTGTCATTTTGTCCAGTGCGACAACGGTACCTTTCTTGCCACCGGGGGTGCAGTACACTTTCTGGCCGTCTATGAGGGGCGAGCCGGTTATGCCCCAGGTGATGTTCTCTGCCTCGAACTCTTTAAGCGTGTCCACATCCCAAATCTTTTTGCCGGTCTTGATATCAAAGCAAGCAAGCATTCCGGTGCCGCTGAATACATAGACTCGGGTCTCATCAACGGTTGGTGTGGTGCGAGTACCCGGCGAGGACCCTTTCCACTCTGGGCCGTATGAGACTTTCCACTGAAAGTTGCCATCGAGGTCATAAGCAAAAAGGAATCCTTCGCCATCCAGCATGCCGGTTGTATAGACGCGCCCCTTTGCTACGGCTGCGGAAGAGAAACCTACGCCCAGACCTCCGACAGACCACAAAAGTTTGGGCCCACCTTCCGGCCATTTCTGCAAAAGCCCGGTCTCAGCAGACTTTCCATCACGGTTTGGCCCACGAAATTGAGGCCAGCCATCGCCATAACACATTCCACCAGCGGGTAAAATGGTGAAAAGCAACACTGCCACAATCTTAATATTACACATACACAAAATCTTTCGCTCCATTCCAGCCGATACTTTCCAAATAACATAAGATCAGTGGATTCGGCGAGTTTTCTGAATATCATAATACTTAAATGCCTATCCGAATGCCAACCTGTTTTGCAATCATCTTGGTCACTTGCAGTCAGTGCCTTTTCCCCCGCTGTCACTCAGGGCAAGCTGGGTGGGACAGGCCTGTTTTCCGGCAACCAACGATTCATTTTTTTTGAGCGGGTTGCCGGGCAGCAGCATAGTTCGAAAGTACGGAATGGTCTAAGCAAAGTCGTAAACACGCGATAATCTTGCTTGTACTTTTGGCTGACCGCCGGGGGTTATATGGTCACATCCGCGCGATGGACATATTCCTCTTGGAAAATGGGGCGAGAAAAACCTTTGACCTTCGCGCAAACAAAGTAGTACTATGGTAGCATAATTTCGCCGGACATGAGAACCGGCTGCCAAAAGTCGAAATCCAATGTGGAGATATTTATGTTCACATCAGTACGAAAACTAACTTCATCGCTGGCACTATGCGTTACCAGTTTTGCCGTTGCCTTACTTATGGGGTGTCGAACTGGTGCATCTGATAGTGGTCCGGAACTGTTGAAGTCACAGGTTGTCAATTGGGACGCTGCGTCATTATACCAAGCTGATTGGGGCCAGATGCGGACCTACTTTCAAGGCCAGACGCCTGGCACAAAGG
>Ga0315280_10008375_pt1 | contig 13539 bp, 9 predicted proteins | sample YL17G06_40_MG_FD_203697 | JGI IMG/M metagenome (GOLD analysis project Ga0315280, IMG submission 203697) | Sediment microbial communities from Yellowstone Lake, YNP, Wyoming, USA - YL17G06_40 | ecosystem: Environmental > Aquatic > Freshwater > Lake > Sediment | place: USA: Wyoming | collected...
TGCTGTGGTCCCCTTCTATCGCTCTCCTTGCCCTTGGGGGCTGAGGCAATGTCATCGTGGATTAAGATTGGTCTCACCCCCTCAAAGCACTCATCTACACAGTTCTTAGGATCATTTAATATCTTCTTCATCAGCTCCCCTTTTACTTAATATTTTTACTACGCTATCGGATAACTGTCTTATGACCAGATAAAAAGACGTTGCGCCAGCATCAAGATAGCCCTTTGAGCGCTCACCAAGTGATTTTGATTTACCCATATTCGAGACGAGATCCTTTGTGGAGAGCATGCCTGCCTCTGCCGCATCTAAGGCTGCTTTAAGAGCAGATATGAAGTCTAGATTGTCCTTAGCTGCTTGCCTTAAGGCTTCTACCACAGGCTCAAAGGCGTCAACAAGTGTCTTTGTCTTGTCTCCTACCTTGGCCCCTCCTCTTGCCTTGACATCAGCTAACGCCTGCTCCATCATCTCAAGAAAATCAGAGTCATAGACCTTATCCTTTGAGACTGCAGCCTTTGCAAAACCAAGAAATATGCTGCCATATATGGGACCTATAACTCCACCAGTTGATCGCATGATCGCCATACCCACGGCTAAAAAGAAGGAAGATATATCTTTTGCGTTCTTCTGGCCCTGGTCATCAACTGCAGAGCGAAAGCCGCCTGCTATAGTTATCCCGTGATCACCATCACCTATAAAGGAGTCAACTTCACTGATGTAGTCCTTCTTTCCCTGGATCATCTGGTTAACATCAGCTAGGATGATCCTGAAATCTTTAAGAGTCAGATAACTCCGCATTTTCTTCAACTCAGCACATAAAAAAATAAATCACCTTATTGCACTATTAAAACACAATCAGTGAAATTAATGATACTATCGCCTGCATTAGTTATAAAATATTCGTAAAACAGCTAGCATTAAAGGGTATGATATGGAAATTCTAAAAATTAGTATCCCATTTGGCAAAGGTTTAATTGAGGTCGAAATCCCGCGCAAGAACTTCGTCGAAACCGTGGAAATGGGGTCGATCCCATTGATTGATGATCCAGTCCTTGCAGTCACAAAGTCGCTTGAAGATCCTATTGGATCTCAGCCATTAAGAGAAATAGCAAAAGGCAAAAGAAATGCTTGCATAGTTGTATTCGACATCACAAGGCCCGTCCCAAACTCAATCATCCTGCCTCCAATACTCAAGGTACTTCATGAAGCAGGGATATCCGTTGATGATATAACTCTGCTGATAGCAACAGGACTCCATCGGCCAAATTTAGGCGATGAACTCGTGTGCATGATGGGAGAAGATATCTGTAACAAATATAACATCGTAAACCACGATGCAAGAAATATTGAGAGCCACAAATTTCTGGGTTTCACCGAAAGAGGAATACAAATTGAGGTGGACAGGACTTTTCTTGAAGCAGACCTGAAGATATTGACAGGCTCAATTGAGCCCCACTTCATGGCGGGTTTTACTGGCGGGAGAAAAGGAATATGTCCTGGGATATCCTCCATCAATACAATCCGCGGAGCGCACGGCCCAAAGATACTCGAGCCAGAGGAGGCCAAAAGCGGAAATCTTGAAGGCAATCCCCTGCACGAAATGGCAACAGAGATATCAAGAAAGGCAGGAGTCGATTTCATATGCAATGTCGTACTGAACAAAGACAGAAAGGTCATAGGAGTGTTCAGTGGTGACCCGGAAGAGGCATATATTAAAGGAGTTGAGTTCTCAAAAAAGGTCACTGAGATCAGGTGCAAACAACAGGTTGACGTGGTGCTCACGACCAACGGAGGCTACCCACTAGATGTCACCCTTTATCAGGCAGTAAAGGGCATGGTCGGTGCCCTTCCACTCGTAAAAAATGGAGGGACTATAATCATAGCTTCTGAATGTTCAGAGGGACTTGGAAGCAAGGAGTTCTCCGAGCTGCTTAGAACCACAACTGACCTGGAAGCCTTCGTCAGGAAACTCTACGATAATAACTACTTTGTCATTGACCAGTGGGAGGTTGAGGAGCTGGCAAAGGCAAAAAGGAAGGCTGACATCATAGTTTATAGCACGGGCATAAGAAATGAAGATTTCCCATCCCATCTGATTGAAAAAACGACAAATCTAAACGAATCGATATTAAGAGCACTGGCGAAATATGGAGAAAATATGACGATATCAGTAATCCCTGATGGCCCATATGTAATACCAAAAGTAGAATAACACCTAGCTTTTGATGTGAATTTTGGCTATTTTATTGATATAGTTCAAATCCAGTGATTCCTTAACAATATTTGTAAAATTAATAAAATGCTGCCACCGTGCTTTTGGCTTAAATTCAAACTTGATAAAATCCGATTTAATAACAGCATTCAGAAATGCTTTCAAGAAACTCGGGTTGTCAAAGATACCATGAACATATGTTCCCCAAACCCTGCCATTAAAAGAATAGTGTCCATCGAGATTGTTTTTATCCCCACCGGCATCCTCGAGGATAGCAAATCTTTCTTCGCTTCCCTCGGTTCGACCATGATGAATCTCATAACCCGCAAAGGGGCAGTTGTATAAAAGGCTTTCCCCGCTCACCCTTTTGAGTGTTTTTTCGGGATAGAATTCTGACCTTATTTTTAAATACCCCAAACCCCTTATACCGCTTTCGCTGCCCTCGATTAAATTGGGGTCGGATATTTCCTCACCGAGCATCTGATATCCGCCACAAATCCCAATCAAAACAGCACCATTTTGAAATGCTTCACTGATTCTTTTGTCCATGCCGGCTTCCCGCAGCAACTTTAAATCCTCTATGGTATTCCTCGACCCAGGTAATATCAAAACGTGGGGATTGCTAAGTATTCCGTCCAGATTAACAAATTCTAACTCCACATCTTCAACTTCACCAAATACCTCAAAATCAGTAAAATTCGATATATGCGGGAGTTTTATTACCGATATCCTTATTATCTTCCTCTTTAAACACTGTTTAGATGACATCTGAATCCTATCGGTAAAAATCTGGCCATCTTCCTCATCTATCCCATTAGGTTCAACAAAAGGTATAACTCCGACTATCTTTTTGCCGCTCAATCTTTCAAACTCAACTATGCCTGGTGATAAAAGTCGCATATCCCCTCTAAAACGGTTAATAATACATCCCTGAATTAATAATCTCTCATCATCGGGTAAAAGGTCTATCGTACCCTTCAGCCAGGCAAAAACACCGCCCCTGTCTATGTCACCAATCAGCAAAACTGGAGCCTTTGCCTTTTTTGCCATCTCCATATTGACTACATCACCTTTCTTCAGGTTTATCTCAGCAGGACTGCCCGCTCCTTCAATTATCACCATATCGTACGTGTGAGATAAACGTTCAAAAGATTCCAGAATGAATTTTTGGAAAAGTCTTTTCCTTGATTCGAAATCACCCGCTTCAAGTAACCCCCAGGGCTTACCCTGCAATATTACATGACTCATCTGCTCACCGGCAGGCTTCAAAAGCAGAGGGTTCATATCAACATCCGGTTCAATTCCGGCTGCTTGAGCCTGGAAATATTGAGCTCTGCCAATTTCATAACCCAGGGCTGTTACTCCTGAGTTTAATGACATATTTTGCGCCTTAAATGGTGCAACCCGAACCCCAAAATTAGTATATATCCTGCACAGAGCAGCAACAATGGCGCTCTTGCCAACACCTGAGCCTGTGCCCTGAATCATTAATGTTTTAGCTTTAGACATATAATCACAAAGATAGACAAATTAAAAAAACGAGATCAGTAAGGAAAACTGAAAAAAACCAAGAAATCAAATCTTATTTCTTTAAGACGTTTATAATCACTTCCGCGATCAGCTTTGTTAAGTCCTCTATAGAGAGGCTTGAAAATTGATCACGATCTTTCATCGCCTTTAGGGTGGCGAACTCACATGTCAGGCAGGCTGGGTTCTTACCCCCCACCTTCAGGTTCTCCCTGACCTGGAGCAGTTTTTCATAATTCTCTGGGGACATGACATTCACCTTCCCAAGCGAAAACGCATTCATGAGTATCTGTGAGTAGAGCTCAAGGGCTTCCATTTTGAAGTACGCCGCATAGACATTTTGACCTATGGTTAGTGCTCCATGATTTTCGAGCAGAAAAGCATCGTGGTTTTCAAGGTAGTCATCAAGTTTATCCGGTATCTCATACGTAGATGGTGTGCCGTATTCAACTATGGGTATGGAGCCCATAGTAATCACTATCTCTGGCAGGACACATCTATCAAGCGGTATCCCGGCAATTGCAAATGCTGTTGCTGATACTGGATGTGCATGGACGACTGCGTTTACATCAGAGCGTTTTTGATAGACTCGAAGATGCATTTTTGTTTCTGAGGATGGATTTAGTTCTCCTGAGAGCTTATTGCCATCCATGTCAACTACCAGTAGCTGATCTGGACTTACAAACCCCTTGCTTACTCCTGTTGGGGTGATAAGAATCCTATCCTTATCCAGTCTTACTGATACATTGCCATCGTTCGCTGCAACCATGTTCTTAACCCATATCCGCCTGCAGACCTCACAGATATCATGTCTTATCTGGCTTTCGCTCATCTATCTGGCTCCATTGTATAGGTTGGTAATTAGACGTCGGAACAATATTTTACTAAAGCAGCTACATTATATAAAGCGTTTTGCCACATTATTTTTGGGCTTATTATTTTTTTAAAATTTGTCCCAGCTATTAATTTGAATATTCTGCTTTTGCTTGATCAAGTATAATTCTAGGATGAAATGGCAGGGATGAAAAATCGCTAATAAATTTAAGAAGGTACTTGTAGCAAATCGGGGCGAGATTGCGTTAAGAGTTATGCGTGCACTTCACGAGGAAGGGATAACTGCTGTTGGCGTGTACGAAACTCCCGACCACGAGGCACGCCACATCCGCGTAGCAGATGAAGCTGTATGGATCGGAGATGGACCTCGAGTTGACTACCTCAGCATTGAAAAAATAATCTGGGCAGCAAAAAAGTCAGGCTGCCAGGCTATTCACCCATGTTACGGCTTTTTAGCTGAAAATCCAGACTTTGCAAGAGCCTGTAATGATGAAGGGATTATATTCATAGGGCCAACTGAAACCCTTATTCGAGATTTTGGCAACAAGGTCGCCGCCAGACGCAATATGGAGCAGATAGGCATTCTATGTGTTCCTGGAACCGATAGCCTGCCAAAAGGCAAGGAGGTATCAATCGCGAAAGAATTTATTAAAAAATACGGGCTCCCTGTGATGATAAAGGCTACTGCTGGAGGAGGAGGGAGGGGCATCAGAAAAGTGGATTCAGAATATGGCCTGATTGCCCAGATACAGCTTGCACGCCAGGAGGCACAGTCAACCTTCAATGATGACAGCATCTACCTTGAAAAATGTCTTTCAAACCCCAAGCATATTGAGGTACAAATACTGGGTGACTCACATGGAAACGTCATTCACCTTGGTACGCGTAACTGCTCCATACAGAGACGGCACCAGAAGCTCATTGAGTTAGCACCAAGCCTGCTCCCAGCAGATAAAGAACAACAGATATGCCAGGCTGCTCTCAAAGCAGGCAAGGAAATTGGTTACATCAACTCCGGTACGGTAGAGTTCCTTGTCGATGAAAACAATAACTACTACTTCCTCGAGCTAAATACGCGACTTCAGGTAGAGCATACGGTAACGGAGATGGTCACCGATATCGATATAGTGCGCCAGCAAATAAGAATAGCAGAGGGCCTTCCACTTGATATTCGCCAGGAAGACATCTCTGTACATGGCTATGCGATCGAGCTGCGTATAAATGCAGAAGACCCTCAGAACGAATTCTTTCCCGAAGTCGGGAAGACTGTAATAGCATATGAATCACCAGGAGGCCCCGGTGTCCGCCTTGACGGTTTTGTATATCAGGGTTTCACGATACCAAACGAATATGATTCATTACTGGTCAAGCTCTCAGTACACGGATTCTCGTGGCCTGAAACAATAAATCGCATGCGTCGTGCATTAAGGGATTTCGTAATAGTTGGGCCACGAACAACCATTCCGTTCTATCTTAACATAGCATCTGAGCCGGACTTTCAGAACGGTAAATTCGACACAGGTTATCTAGATTCTCATCCTGAACTCTTCGAATACAGGGTTCTGGAACGAGAGGAATTAAAAATAGCGCGGTTGTTAGCTGAGATACATCATCACGGCTACAATCCTTTTGCACTTTAACTTTACTTTCAGCGGGGAACATGAGGATAACATTAAAGACAAGCGTTAAAGACGGTCTGCAAATTCTGCGGCAGTCACGCGGCTACTTCATGGTCAACACATGGCGCGACCTGTCACAGTCAGATTTTAAAAATCGGATACTTCCGCATACCGACCTTGCGGTCGCCGAGACAAGGGATGCATGTGGGCTGTTTTCACTTGAAATCACAGGTGGTGCATCCATCCACGTTGATATGCTTAGAAAACAGATAAATCCGTTTCTCAAGCTAAAGCTTTTAAGAGAGCGCATGCCAAATACGTTATTCCAGACTCTTTGCCGGGGCATCAACCTCTTTGGTTATCGACCTTATCCCGAGAACGTGATCAGGCTGACGGTCCAGGAGTTTGCCAAACATGTCCAGGTCTGGCGCGTATTCGATTTTCTAAATCATCTGCCAAATATGCTGCCCATTTTCGAAGAAGTCCAGAAAGCCGGTTGCTATCTCGAACCCGCGGTCTGCTTTTCAACCGGACCTGAACATACTGACGCTTATTATGTTAACAAAGTAAAGGAGATAGTCAGCGTTACGGGTAAGGACATAATCCTTGCTATCAAAAACCATGGAGGTCTGGGGTCACCTGCCCGCATAGGAAAACTGATTCGAGCTATTCTTGATGAATTCCCAAACCTGATAATCAACTATCATGGTCACAACACGGATGGGAACGAGATCGGGCGTATAGTGGAAGCGGTCAAAGCCGGGGCTAAGATTGTCGATGCTTCTGACCATGCGATGACGGGTTATTTCGGCCCCCCGCCCATGCTTACTGTAATCCAGACGCTGGAGGACGAGGGGTATGTTGCTGAAGGAATAAATATGGAAGCAATCATCGAGACTTCCTCCATGCTGAAGCCGATACGAAAGCATTACGAGATCTTTGAATCCCAGTTCAAGGGTTTTGACCCGACAGCACAGATACACAAGCTGCCAGGAGGAGCGATGGGCTCAAGCTTTGAGCAAGCCCAGAAAGGTGGCTTTCTCGACCGCATGACGGAAATACTCTTAAATGAGCTGCCTCGCGTACAACGCGAGCTGGGGAATATATGGAGTGTTACCCCGGGTTCACAAATCTTATGGACAACCGCTGTCTCCCATACTCTAAGTGGAGTGCGATATCAGAACGCAAGCGATGACTTAAAAAATTTGTTGCTCGAGCGATACGGGCCGTTCCCATTCTATCGCCCAGATGATTCAATATACAGAGCAGCCTTTGGCCCAAAATGGCGCCAGATCATAAAACAGGAGTCAGGAGCAGAAAAAGTCGATCTAATAGACCTTGAGCAGGAAAGGATGACCCTGGAGAGAAAAATCGAACGAAAAGCAACAACAGAAGAACTCATACTCTATCTTCAGCACCCAAAGGACGCAGTTGACTTCATGAAATTTGAAGATGAACTTGGTCACACGTATGTACTGCCGCCCGAAGTATGGTTGTGCGAAAATGGTTTCAAGGTAAACGACGCGATCGATTTCACTGATCATTACGGCAAGGTGCACAGGATCATCTTTGGCCCAAGTCAGCAGTCTGATGACGGGAAGATCACCACATGGATCAACATCGACCACATATCCTACCCGTTCACTGCCCAAAAGCGAGAACCCACCGGCTACGATGATAGCGCACACAGAAAATTCCTGACGCGCGAGGAGATGCTGGCGCTCATGGAAGTTGGAGAGGTACACTCACTTACCACAGGAACTGTCACCGACGTGGCGGTAAAACCGGGCGACCACGTCCAGGAAGGCCAAACACTCATCGTGCTGGAAGCCATGAAGATGCTCACCCGCATTGTCTCCAGGGTTAATGGAGAGGTCTCACAGGTCAAGATTAAGGCAAGCGATAAAGTAAATGAGGGAGATCTCCTGCTTCTTATAAATGTTGAAAATACACAATAGTTTTCCGATTCATAGACTCCCATGAATATCGGACAGATCCCAAGCCTGCTAAGAACAAAAATAATAGGTACTCATCTCATTGAGCACCACGATCTTTTGACCTCCACACAGGACCGCGCCTGGGAGTTGGTCAGGTCAGGTGTCGAAGAAGGAGTTGTAGTAGTTGCTGATGAGCAGACCTGCGGCCGTGGAAGATACTACCGAAAATGGTATTCCCCAAAAGGCAAAGGGCTCTATTTTTCAACAATACTGCTCCCCACCATTCCGCAAAATTACATAACGTTTTTACCTCTCGCTGCGAGCATTGCGCTCCACAGAGCAATCGAGCCGCTGATTAAAGGCAATAACCTGACAATTCGATGGCCAAATGACCTGCTTGCATCCGGAAAAAAGATTGCCGGGATACTGCTCGAAGCCCAATTTTTAAGCAGGCCGACCATCACAGTCATTCTGGGGATAGGAATAAATATTAGCCATGGAACCGAGGATTTCCCATCTCAGATAAGGGAAACTGCGATCTCCCTTGAACAGATCTCGAATTCTCCAATTGACAGGACCGAGCTTCTTGCGGAAGTATTAAACCATTTCGACGAAATTTACATTATGTGTCAACAGTGCAACCTTCTTCCTTTGCTTGATGAGTGGCATGCGCGCTCGAAATTCATGGGCAAGCATGTGCATATCATACAGCCAGGCGGGATAGAAATAGAGGGTTTTGTTCACGGCGCAAACATTGATGGATCAATAACAATAATTCGGGATGGCAAAAAGACCATCGTAACCTCAGGTGATGTAAAAATCTGTTAGTTCAATATTGCATAATAGTACGGATTCACCTATCGATAGATTTTCTCACGTCCTGCACACTTTAAATAGTTATATATATCCTCGTCTCTTAAATTCATCTATCAATAAATTGTATTTTTCCTCATAATTACCGCCAGCTTCTTCTCTGGGCTGATATTCGCTTCCCACGGATACCATTGACTTCGCGGCTTCAATGACATTTTTAAAATACGTCTTTGAGGCAGCAATGATGGCGCTGCCCATGCAGGTTTCCTCCTCATTAGGCTTCATGACCTTTCTGCCCAGCACGTCCGCGCGAAGCTGATTCCACAGAGAGCTTTTGCTGCCCCCGCCTGTGACATGGACAGTATCCCCGATCTCAGCCCCAAGCTCAGAAAGCACCTCATATGATAACTTCTCAAGGAACGCTATGCCTTCCAGATGTCCAAGATAGTAGTCAAGCTCATCCTTTGGTTCGCCAATGACAAATCCTTCTGCATTGACATTATTAAATGGAAATCTTTCGCCCCTATTCAATAACGGATACATCACCACAGATGACCCATTCAATCTGGAACATTGCCTATCTATCTCAGCAAGGTCCCTGTTGACGAAGTGTACAGAAAGCGCCTCCCCTCCCGAACTGGAGGACCCACCTGGCATCCAGTATCCTTGTGGATGGAGATGGGAATACACCCTCCCTTTATCATCTTTAATCAGATTCCTTGTGACCCCTTTTATTGTAAGCGTCGTCCCCAATGTTGAATTCCAATCACCTGGCTCAACTGCACCAGAGGCAATAGCTGAGGCGCTTGCATCGGTCATTCCTGCTGCCACCATCGTCTCAGACTTAAACCCAAACTCCCGCCTGATTTCAAGTGAAGCCGGTGCAATCAGATCGCCTGGTCTCAGGATGATCGGGAACTTTTGCAGATCAAGCCCCAATTCTTTTTCAATGAAACCTGGCCAACTATAACTCACCAGGTCAAAGGCCATCTTCAATGCATTAGAATGGTCGCTGACACCATACTTACCAGTAAGCTTTGCAGAAATATAATCTGCCTGATGAAGGATATACATCGTATTCCTGTAAACTTCAGCTTCATTTTCCTTTACCCAGAGTACCTTTGAGATCGCAAATGAGGGCTGAATTAAATAACCCAATTTTTCCGTAAAATCAAACGCAACCTCATTTATCCGCTGCGATTGTTCCTGTGACCTGATATCCTTATACATGATCGCGTTTCTGAGCGCATGATAATTTTTATCAAGGAAAACGACCGTCCCCGAAGTGCCATCAATGCTTATCGCATCAATCTGCGATGGATCGTAGCCCTGCGATTTGAACCCTGAGAGCAGTTCGCGCAGGCATACTCTTGTCGTTGCCCACCATACAGACGGTTCCTGTTCAAACCAGTACGGTTCGGGTGTCAGGTTAAAATCACTGGGAAAATTTACAAAGGCTCTTGAGTATATCTTTCCACTCTCATCCGCAATTAACGAACGGACGCCCCCCGTGCCTACATCAATACCACAGAAAAACAAATTATCCTTAATTCTTTTCATCTAATTGAATCGTGCCCCAGGACTTTGTCGTATCAACATTGCCGATTGTAATCAATTTCAACGGAGTGTTTATCACCTCATAATCATGGATCAGATTATTACTATCTTTTAATCCTGTCATCACAACCTCGTAAGCAGTATCAATGGCCAGCTCCCCAGTCTCAAAATATTCATGGTCAACAGTTGCCTCAACCTCTCCTGCTTTTATTGCTTTTAACGTTTCCAGGTTTGCACCGAACCCAACAATGGTAAATTTGTCAAGCTTACCCATATTTTTGATTGCTTCATAGCTGCCCATTGCCATCGCATCAGATTGACAAATAATGATCCTCACATCACCGAACTGACGGACGACTGACTCGGTCAAAGCCGCTGCCTCTGATCTCTCCCAGTTACCGTCGGCCTCAAAGACCAGTTCAATATCCTCAGATTCCATAAGCGCACCCAACAGGCCTCTTCTCATTTCAATTGTCTCTTTCTCTTCTTCAGGCCCTTTTATCAACGCAACCCTGGCATTCTTCTTAAAAATGGTGTCAATATATTCACCCTGAATCCGTCCTGCTTCCTCATAATTAATTAAGATATTAACAAAGGCACCTGATGTTTTAACATCGCCCAGGACTAATACCGGAATTTCTGAATTACGCGCAAGGGTCAAACATGGCGAAAGCGAATATGGATCAGTTGGCTGGATTACTATTACGTCCACGCCTATGCTGATTAATTCCTCGACATTTCTCAACTGTCTCTCAGGGTCGAATCCTGAATCACGTTCAATCAGGCTTACTCCAAGCTCATCAGCCCTGCTTCTCATCCCTTCCTGGCAGAGAATATTATTCTCGATCTTCAACGTCGAATATGAGACGCCTATGCTGATACTCCCGTCGTCACTTGGCCTCGCCTGCTCCTCAGTAGTTTCGGTCAATGAGGTCTCCTCAGGAACAGTCCCATCCAGCTCAGTTGTCGGGCTTGAGGTTAAATCAGGAGCTGTATCTACTGATTGCGGTACCAGTGAAAATCCGCAACCAAAAAAAGAAACCGTTACGCCCAATATAAAAAAAGAAATAAAAAATTTACGCAATGCCATTAATTTCCATTGCCATATATCCTTTTATATTCCCAATAACTCCTTAATACTTTCTTCACATATTCTTTTGTCTCCCAGAGAGGAATCGACTCGATGAATTCATCATCCTCGAGACCGCCAATTTTTTCCTCCCACTTTGAAACATTTCCAGGTCCACCATTATAGGCAGCAAGCGCCTTGACAAGATCCCAATCAAATTTAGAGAGCATATAAGCTAAATACCATGATCCAAGCTTAACGTTTACCCGGTAATCTGTTAAAAAATAATCATTATAATTATTTAAGGAAATTTTACCAGCAACAAATTCCCCGGTAGCAGGCATAATCTGCATAAGACCAACAGCACCAGCAGATGAGACAGCCAGTGGATTGTAGCTGCTCTCCTCTTTTATAATCGCGTAAACAATAAGTGGGTCAAGGTCATTCTTTTTTGCCTCGTATGTAACAGCATTCATATATCCCTGCGGATAAGCCATGTTCCAAAATACCGGATCCTGCATCTCAGTCAGACCAGCAACTGCATCCTTAAAATAGATCTTCGAGACGCTGATCGCCTGATCATAAAGGCCTTCACCATAAGCGATAAGAGCTGCATCGTACCAGAAATATTTTTCATCCGTTTTTACTGATCTTGCCTTTATGAACTCGCTTATTCCGTCCGCCCTCAGCCCCAGTTCGAACAACTTAACAGCCTTATCCAGATGAAGACCTGCCTCACCATTCTGGCTGTTCGATTGAAGCAAGAGCGGCTGCTTTGGGATCTGGTCAAGTTTGATCCCGAATTCTTCTGCTCTTCTTTTTGCCAGAATACCATAATAGGAGAGAGGTGAGCGCATCATTAATTTATTGAAATATAATTTAGCAGATTCAGCATCACCCAACTTCTGCGAAGCCCTTGCTGACCAGTAAGCTGAACGCTCATAGAGCACTGATGTTGGAAACCTACTTTCCATCTCTGAAAAATATTTAAGCGCTTCTTTGTAATCACCCGATCTAAAGTTGATCCATCCTACCTGCCAGAGCGCATCAACCACCAGATCGCTATTTGGATATTTTTCGATTAAAAGTTCATAAATTGATGCCGCCTTATCATCCTCATCATTCCGCTGATAAGCATTTGCGGCCTCGTACATTGAACTTGCTGTTAGGGACCCATCCGGGAATTGCCTCCACTCCTCTTCAAACCAGCCTATGGCTTCATCCCTATTACCAAGTTTCAGCTCACTTTTGGCAATGTAGTAAATTGATTCCTCCCGAACAGACGCTTCATCAAATAGTCCATAATTCTTCTTTAACTCCTCTATCGCGCGCTCGTAATAACCGAGGTTATAGATGACCCTGGCTATTTGAAGCCTGACCTCCCTGTAAATATCATCCCGGCCGGCATCTTTTGACTCTTCTTCTAAGATCGTAAGCTCCTCCAGCGCCACGGAGTAATAATATCTTGAAATCAATATTGATATTCGTTTAATTCTCTGCTCAAAATTAATCTCTATCTCCGCTTTTCCCGAAGATGTGAATTCATTGATCCTCGATTTGGCCTGATCGGCCTCTTCTGTAGTGGGGTTGTTAACCCAGAGCGAAACATAAGCCATTCCAGCATTGGCAAAATCTCCCATCTCCTCATAGCTCCTGGCTAAATAGAGCCTTGCTGCAGCGGAATCAGCATAGTCCAGGTCCATCAGCAGGACAGAATTAAGCTTTGTCATTGATTCCTGGAATCTCTTCTCCTCAAAGAGGCAGATAGCTGATTTAAGCAGTGAACCTTTAAGAAATATCGAAGACGGGTGTTTGGAAGAGATCTGATCATACTTTTCACCTGCAGTCTCATATTCGCCCATTTCAAATAAATTCTCAGCAAAATAAAAAAGGGCGTGATCTGCCAGTGCCCAATCCCTACCCTCAAGTTCTCTAAAATATATATTTGCCTTTTCGCGAAGCCCAAGAGAGCTA
>Ga0315280_10008376_pt1 | contig 13538 bp, 14 predicted proteins | sample YL17G06_40_MG_FD_203697 | JGI IMG/M metagenome (GOLD analysis project Ga0315280, IMG submission 203697) | Sediment microbial communities from Yellowstone Lake, YNP, Wyoming, USA - YL17G06_40 | ecosystem: Environmental > Aquatic > Freshwater > Lake > Sediment | place: USA: Wyoming | collected...
AGTATATTCCAGGCTTACTTTCACCTCCGCTAATGCTGTTTGGATTACAGCACAACAAAGGCTGAAGGTAAGCCTATAATTCTAACCTACAAATGAACGGCACGAAAAAATTGTGTATCAACCTCCAGCAAGAGTTTCAGCAAAGGCTCAATTAGCGCCTTATGCAAGTGCGAAAGGAGATTATTATATCAGATTTAGAAAAACTAGAAGAGAGTCAGTTGGTCTTGCGGCTTATTCAGAAATTGACAAGGAACGCTATGAACGGATGATAGTAAACACTGTGAAACATATTATGGCAGAACACGGAGAACCGATTCCTTACTCAACGATATTAAATAGCTATCCAATCATTTATGAAGAGTTGAAAAAGAGCGGTTATCTCTTCAGTGCCCCTGAAGGAATTGAAGATATCCTCAAGCGGAACATTGACAGAGAGTTCGTACTGGTCGATGTCAAAAACGAAAAAGGCAAGGTTATTGGGCAAAAATGGTGGCTTAAAGGTGCATTTTTCTTGGACAGAGTTCCTCTATCAGAGCGAGTGGAAGCTGTAACAATGAATCTCCTTAACAGGGAACTGAAAGTGACCTTTGATGAAGTTCTAAAAGAAGTCTACTTGGCGTTCACCAATGCCCTTACACCAGATACTGAAAGCATAAAAGAAGCCCTAATGCGATATGCAGAAAGAACGAAAGATGGAAAATGGGGATTGAAACCAGACATAAGGCTAAGGGAAAACCAACATGACATTATGGTGGAGAAGATTGCAATAATAGGCAAGAAGGCAGGATTCAGAGTTTATGCGGATTTGCCTGCATGGAGAGAAAGAATCGAACTCAACCTTCCGCCAGACAACTTAGAGCGAATTAGAGAAATTGATGTGGTCTGGTATAACGAGAACGGAATAACCCATGAATTTGAGGTCGAGAATACTACAGGAATTACTGAGGCTGTTGTAAGAGGCTCTAATATTTTGAGTCTTAAAACCAAGCGGTATATTGTGATTCCTGAGGAAAGACAGGAGTTTTTCTATAGGAAAATATCTGAACCCATGCTTCAAGAAAAAATAGATGAGTTTGGATGGCTATTCATGTTTTATGATGCCTTGATTTCATTCTATAATGAGAAAGAACAAAGCAAAACAATTAGTGTCCTTGAGTTTGAAAAAATAGCTACTGTCCCAAAACCTAAACTTGTAGGGCAAAAAACAATTAGTCAGTTTACAGAAAAAATATAGACTAATGCTAATTATATCCTACTATGAGGTTGAAATATGCCAAAATGTCCCCGATGTAATTCTAATGTGACCGGCCCCACAAAAGGTTGGAAATATGGTCGATTCGATGTCAACATATTCAAATGTGTTCAATGTGGAAACCAGTTCAGAGAGTATTCGCATCAAGGCAAATTGAGTTTTGTCTTGAGCGCACATAATGGCGGTCTCGGATGGCGTAGTGTGCCAAAGAAAAAGTAAGCGGCTAAAAGTTTTCTACTAAGATATACTTGGTCTGTTCCTTCGTTTTTGGGTCATAAAACGTCATGAATCCCTTGATTGCTTCTTCTAAGGCTTCTTGAACGGTCTTGTGTGGGTAATGAACACTCCTATACGGTTCAAATTGAGTTGGGTTTTGAATTAAATAGTTTGCCTCGCCTAAATACGAACCTCGTCTGATACGTACAACTTTCACTCTTAACGGATTTATCGGACAACCTTCAATCCAAATTTCCCACTCACCGACAACCTCATTAATCATGCCAATTAACTTGTTGTATTGTTTTCTAATTCTATTCTCGTCAATATGCATAAGCATACCCAATAAACGATATTGACTATAAGTGTTCTTTAATTTTTGCATTTGAACCTCTATTGTTTAGATATGGATTTTCGATTCGCAAGCTTTTTTGATTAGAGAAAGCCAATTCTCTGACATCGCATTGTCGGAGATTTTTGCCTTCTGCACAGACTTGCCATTATTACAAAATTTTAATACTATCAGAGGACAATAGCATTCGGTGAATTGATGACGAATAGCCAAAAAAGCGTTTCAGTTTTGTCACTTGTGATAGTTTTGGTTTCGGGTTTAATTTCGGGCATAGTGACCACAACTACCGTATTCATAATTTACCAATCGCCACAACTTGCGAAGTATCAAGAGCAACTAAACATGATGAATGAGACGCTTTCAGTCCAGCATCAACAGATTGAGATAATGAACGAGTCATTAGTGAAGCGTGTTCAACTCGTTTTGGAAGTAGTTCCAAGATATGATTGGGAAGTCTTCACAAGCGGTAATGGGACTATGCGATTGACAAACACAACATTAACTCTCTCAAGAACAGAAAATACAACATTCAACGTTTATGTCTCTAACGTTGGCAATTCAATAGCCCATCTGCTTTACTGGACAGTTGCCATTTGGACACCGCACCAAACACAGAGTGGCCCGATATACGACATTCAGAATGTTGTGTTGGCTCCTTACGGTCTCTATAACATGACGTACACTTTTAACTCACCAGCGTTTGCCAATGATAACGAAGTGGTCTTAACGTTTGCTCTGATGTCAACAGAATCAGTAGTGTACGAAACAGTAAGAGCAACATTTCGATAGTCGGGAATATCCTTTACTAAGAAGTGCCCAATCTATACTTACTCATGCTATCTAACTGTAGAATCCACGAGCGCATAGTGACGGAGAAAAAAACAGTTAGTTTGTATGCTCCATATATAGGCATGACATCCTTAATAGGTTTTCCCGCTTATCTATGGCAAGTGATTAAAGAGCAAAAAAGCGCCTCTGGTTAACATGGACAAGCTTTTATCATGTAAGTGCCGAAGAGTTAACAGAACCGATAGGCCTGTCGCGCATAGTCTTGGTGCATTAAGCTTATCCGCTGGGTTATCCCTTTGTCTATTGATAGGGTATGAACAAAGACAGCTACGCTACAATTACCATTCTAAATACTATGAAGCAACTCAAGGAAACGAATTGACCATCGAAACCGAAGACGGGATAACTGCATATGTGAGTAACAAGACAGGAATTGAGTTAACACAGATAAGAAAAAGAATGAATGAGATGCTTCAATCGGGATTACTAGTAAGGATGACATGGCCTGTTAGATTCGAATTAACAAAGGCTGGCGAGGAATATCTTGAAAATCCTCCAAACGAAACAAAGATGGAGGAACAAGCACTCCTAATGGCAGAATACGTGCGCCAGCGATTCGACTCTTTGGCTGGAGCTGAGGTTATGCAGGAATTTGTTGCAGCTGAACAAAAATGGGAGAAAGTGGGTACGCCCGACAAGCAGAAGATTGAGGACATAAAGAAGACCATGGGTTATCTTGAAGCTGAAATACCTCGTCTAATAGTTACGCAACCTAAGTGTTGGGTACTCAAGGAAGAATATGAGCGTGAATTCTCAACCTACAATACTCAGGTGGAAGAAGCAGCCGCGCATAATCGAAGTGCGCTCAAATTGCTAGATGATTTTTCGTTCATAGACGAAAAGGTCACGAATTTGCAAAGAACGATTGGGTATCTCAAGGGTTTACGAAAGAAAAAAGCGCATTTGTTTGATACCGAGCAGCAAAGTCACGCCAAAAATATCTTGGAAAAATTGAAAATGCTAAAACAACGTTTTACGCAGCTTGATGAAAGAGAGCTAGAAAAACTTGAACAATTGCAACAAGAATTTGAAAACAATGATGTGAGACTAAATAAAATCATCAAGCGGACACATATATGGAAACCCATTAAAAAAAGTACAATAATAACCGACCCAGGGCGGATTGCGACAGCTGAAAGTTCTCTAGAATCTAGACAGCCCAGGACGAAAGAATTTGTAGCAAGAAAGAAATGCATTAGGTGCCTAAAAGAAGAATAAAGAAGCTCGCATACACTTTCGTTGACTGTGTTTTAAGCTAAACTTATGGAGTGCCACTTTATTTTTTTCTCCCCCCTCAACAGTCTCATGGTTGCCCTTGCTTTCAACGTGTTAGCGAATCGGAAAAAATGGTGTTGACAGCGTTGGTGTGTCAATGGGCGCGCTGCTAGTCCAAGATAACTTGCCTATGTCCAGAGCTTAAAGTCGAGAGCTGAAGTCTTTTTAGTCAGTTTCAAGGCTTAGTTGTTTTGCCCTATCATGCAACTCCTGCCATCTGAGCGCGTTGAATCGAATGCGGGCAGCTGACACTGCCGCAAAATTCGCTGATAGGTCTATCTGCCCTGCGGCTGAATGCAGGAGTTTAGGAATGAATTTCGGTCCAGAAAGTCAGCATGAATTACGCCCAGCGAGAAGTCCACGCTCTCAAGAAGGTGCACGACTTTCATCATTAAGCCAGCCGCCGACCCAAGCGAGTCTGCAGCAATCTCTTCAATAGTAATAAGAGTGTACAGTTCATTGAAAGCCAGCAAGTTTGGATTGCCAATAGCGCGCATTTGTAGACTTCTATTCAAGGTTAGTTAGCTTATACTTAAGATAGAATTCTTTCGTTATCTTGTATGCAAGATCGGCGCTCTTTGTGTATTTGTGTTGAACAAATTAACATTAAAATTTATTAAAATAGTAAGAATTACCATATAACTTGATGTACAGATGAAAGTTAAATCAAAGCGAGCAAAGAGAACTGGATTCGTCCTTCTAATTGCACTTTGGTCAGTTTTTACTATTCTGTGTTATCTTAAGATTATAACTTTTGACACTTCAAGCCTAAGTGGGTCGATCTTGTCTGGTTTTATCCTAACAGCTTCAATTTTAAGCATTATTCAAATCCTAAAAGCAATGTATGATCGGGCTTGTTCAGTCTTTACTTAAGGTAAGTAATTGATCTTCAAACAATTAGTTTTTAGAAGAGCGAAATATCTGGTTTTCAGACGTTTGGGGAGATTTGAAGGGAACAAAACAATATAGATAAGAAATTTGAGATAGGTATTCTGTTCTAGACCCATTCGTAGGAACAGGAACAACTACGGTAGCACAATAGTGGCCGGACGAAATAGTTTAGTTTTTGAGATTGATGTTAAACTGAAAGCGCGCGCGCTAATCAGGAGTTAGCTATTTAGGTATCAAAAGACAAGAGTTCATTAGTAGAGGTCACTAAGAGATGCCAATTTGGCGAATAGGAAGATTTAGAGAAGCGCTGATGATCAATTCTGAGCTTTACAAAAAACATGTCCTGCGCTTCTTGGAGAAAAGGGGATACTTCCTTAAAGCAAGTTCCGAAGTCGAGTCAACATTAGCAGATGGCATCCTGACAAGAAAAGGAGAAAATCGTGATTATTGGTTAGAAGTGAAAGCAACCAACATAAGCCTAGGGGATAGCTCTTTTCTTTTGCAGCTTGGCAAGTATTTGACTCATTACTTGAAGAGGACAAGCAAGAACAGATTTAAACTAATTATAGCTTGTTTTAGGCTGACAAACCCAACTTTTTCTGATAGGATATTTGAGAAACTTGAATCCGAAGCTATACATGAAGTAGTCAAGAACATTATCGAGTCAAGCGAGTCAGAAGCAAGAACAACAATCGGTAATGCGGGTCAAGAGGAAATCAAACAGTTCTTCGAGGATACAATTATCCTTGAAGCAGATATCAAAGATCTGCAAATTGCAGATGAAAAGATACGACCCACACCACCAACTATTCCGAATCTTCCAGAAGTTGAGTATGCAACCAAAGTTCTCAGAGAGTTTGGAAACATTGCACCATTAGGAGGTCCTGATAACATATACCTCAACCTATTCAGAATAGATGCACCTCCAAAAATGCACAGTGGCCAAACTCCCTATGAGACAGCACAAGCTATTATTAATGAAAGACCAGAAAAGCCTCTTCCAGTCTTTCATCTGGAAAATGGCCAGCTGTTCTCTTTTGAGGATTTCACAGATAACAATCCACTCTCAGGGTTCATTGTTCAAAGCTCAGCAACAGCAGCAGATTTGTCACGCTTTGCGAGTACTAATAATAATGAACACATAATCATTGCGATGCTGAATAGATGGATAAGACGCAAATGCAAGTCAAAAGGATTAGAGTTTGATCCTCGCACGAAAGCCTATTATTTCCCTAAGAAAAGCAATGAAAACGCAGTCACAATCGAGTGGACACCTAGATCAAAGCGTTCAACGAGAGAACTAACAAAACCGATGCTAAGAGAAGGAAAAACAAGCTTCTGGGTGCACCGTGGTGCAGAGATCTTTGCCAAGAAATTCTGGGGAGACTACTATCTTCAAATCAGACCAAGGTTCCTGTTTTCTTCGGATGGAGTAATCTTGTTTGAGGGAAAGCGGGCAGACAAATTGGACAGGAAATTCAGAAAGAGCATTTATAATCGCAATCTCAATCGACTGTATGACGTTCTTTTCTGGTATAGATATGTATTCCCAGAGACGGCCAACCTTGGAATAGTGAGTCTTGATAGATATTGCGGTCAGGAAATGCACCAATTAAAAGTTCTTGAACAGGGTCAGGTTAAGACTGAGTGGAAACCCAATGTAGAGATTCCAGAAGAGGTTGAGGAGTTTGACAAGCTAGAACCAGTTTCGAAGCTTGTAAGATTAGATGATTTTTTGTGAGAATGGAAGAATGAGTCAAATCAGCAGTTTCTATGTGTCTGAGCCGGACTTAATATTTGCCAACAAGAATCGGTTCAAAGATCCCAAGGCTGGACTCTTTCTTTTTGGACCTTATGGGCAATATGGAGATGCTAAGTCCGTTAATATTACCGCTAACGCTGGCATAATAGGGACTTCAACATCGATTGGCAACTTGCTCGACTTTTTCGACCATCTTCACAACAGAATACCTGCCACCAGCGCTGGAGGTGTAGACTTTCCTGGACTTGGTTTGCAGGGCAGATTAAGGTTCGATATTCAGTTTGATGAGCAATGGCAGGAAACTATTGACCAGACCGACTTGAATGAATGCAGAGCGATACATAAACGAACAGATAAGGCCTTGTACATCCTTAACCTTATTGATGACAAACTAGAAAGCTTACAACAGAAGCAACCAAGTCCTGATGTTGTTTTTATCCCACTTTCACTTGAATTCCTGAGAATGTGTGCATTGCCTGGGCAAATCGGAATGAAAATTACTTTGGCCCATAGAAGATTTGGCTCTACTCCGACCGAAGATCAAGCGAAAGGCGATTACGATTTTCATAATATAATTAAGGTAATAGGGATGAAGCACCATCTTCCAACCCAGGTAATCTTGCCTCGTACACTAAATCTCATAAGACGAATGTTCATACAGGATTTAGCCACACGTGCATGGAATCTTACCGTAGCAACATATTATAAAGCCAAAGCAGTGCCATGGAAACTAGCCGAACTAGATTCAGGCACGTGCTATGCTGGAATTTCGTTCTATAGAGAACTTTCAGCCAAAGGTAAGCCCTCAATGCGTGCTAGCGTTGCCCAGATATTCCTGCATACAGGCGAGACATTGATATTGCGAGGGGATCCTTTCGAATGGCCTGAGTCTGATTCCCGCCCTTATCTGAATTCAGAGCAAGCGGCAGCACTTCGAGAGAAAATCATTAAAGCATACACTAAGACGCACAAGGATCCTCCCGAAAGACTCGTTATCCATAAAAGTACGGCTTTTAAAGCTGAAGAAAAGAACGGTTTCTTGACAGCTGACAGGGCCATTAAGCAGGTTGATCTTCTCACGTTGACTCAATCATCAATTGATTGGTACCGTGACGGAAGTTACCCTATAGTAAGAGGGACTGTTGTTAAAGCTTCTTCATCTGAGTTTTTTGTCTTTACACTTGGGTACATACCTCAGCTTTCCACTTTTCCCAAACCTGGAATTCCTATTCCAGTAAGGGTTCGTGTAGCAAATTTAGACTCACCTGAGCGTAAAATGTGCAAAGAGATTCTCTCTCTGAGCAGACTTAACTGGAACAATGCGGATTTCTGTGATCAAATGCCTATAACGGTTTCAGCTTCCGATCGCATTGGTGACATTCTTTCTGAAGCCAGGGCAAGAGACATTGACGTGAGCAGCGAATACAGGTTCTATATGTAACGCAAGGTATGAAACAAAGGGCTTTGAAAAAAGCGAATTTGCCTGAAAGGCCCGTCTCCTATTTCTCAACTCAAATCAGTGCTGAACAATCAATTCTTTGAACCTTCTAGGGTTTAGTGTTCTAGCAAGTGCATCCTGAAGATTGAGTTCAGCGTAAGTCATTTTTTCTTTTGCGACCTTCCTCCATTTTCTCATCTTTTCAAAGAACTCCTGTTTCTCAACATCACTCAACTCTTTTTTTTCGCCTTATTTTTTACTGTGAACCATTTTTCATTAAACATAGAACTTTGAATTAGGTTACCTGATTAGTAACCATCATCCTTAAGTACTTTGGTTACCAAATAGGTAACTATGACAGAGCCTACTCCAACGTTTGCCCAGCAGGCATACGCAATCTTATACAACAGATTCGGGGACCAGCCGTTCGAATCCAACTATTTAGACTGGTTCTTGTCCAAAGGCATGGTAAAGAAGACGTTGCACATATTGAAGAAGAGGCGCTGGATTCAAAGAATTCGGAAAGGCAGCTACGTCTGCATCAACCCTGATGAAATCTTCAGAAGCATGGTCCAGTTCAGAGTGCCTGGATTGTTGAAGGAAGCTGGGAAAAAATACGCATACACGGGTGCAAGCGCGGTCGAGGTATGGACGGACTACAGCTACATACAGAGAAGCTGGGAGCACTCGCCCTATTTCGTCAAAGTGACGAAAAAAGACTTGAAATCATGGATACATTATTTTAGAGGACACAAGGTGAACGTGTTTGTTGAAGACGCGAAGCCAGCCATAGGAGAGTTCGTCGTCTTATTTCCCGAGGAGCGATTAGACCCTGAAGTCTACGGCGGCGATCCTGTGGACAAATTGAACGAAGTCGTGAGGTTCTGCAAGAGAAACATAGACGCCTTCGAGTATCCCTTGGCCTACTTGAAAAGCAAGTTCAGGGTTAAGACCAGAGAGAGAATAGACGAGAGAGTCCTAGCGGAAGCAGCAAAGGCGGTTTAATGCTAGAGTCCAGAGAAGCCTTGATTCTTCAAGTCTTGAAAGACCTGCCCAAGGATGTCGTTCTCATAGGCGGCTACGCAGTTAACGCATACGTTCCACCAAGATACTCAATCGACTGCGACATAGTTGCCCTTGAGGGAGCTGCAGAGGCAAAGAAGACACTAGCGAAACACGGATTCAAGGAGACAGAGAAAGGCGACGTGCCATATGGCGAATACATCAGGTTCGTGCGAGAAGGGGATAAAGTCTCCTTCGACCTGCTGCTGAACTCAGTACTCGACAGAGATAGCGGAATAGTGTTTGAGGGCAACCTGTTCAAACAGTACTCAAAGGAAAGAGTCACAGTTGGCAGAGCCAACCCAATCAGGATAAAAATGAGGACAGCTGACCCTGAACTGCTCTTCTCCATGAAATTCGTCTCAGCCAGAAGACAGGACATCCGCGACATCTTCATGCTCTCCGGAACAAAACTAGACTGGAACCTGATCAAAGAAATCATAAAGAAGAAATGCAGCGAAAAGCTAACCGAGGAAAGGGCCAGACTGATAAAAGCCAAAGTGACGAGCAAGCAGTACAGGGACAGCCTGCACGGAGCATTTGGAAGGATCCCCGACAAAACATTCGACACTTGCAGCTCAAACCTGCTTAAACTTCTTGACGCACTGATGCAAAAAGTGACTTGATAAAAATGGAGTACGACCCGCTCTCAGTCAGAGCTTCATGCAGTTCACCCAAACTCAGAATTCTGAACTACTTCTAGACTATAAGATGAAAGATTTTACGAAAAATTGCGCTGGTCAGGGATTTTCTAAGCGACGCTTGTTGTGAAGAGAGAATAATAACTTCTAAACAAATCAAAAACTGCCCCATAGTTATAACTTTGACGCGACTGACTTTGACTATACTACAGGTTTGAAACATCAGAAGTCGGCTTAATAGTCGCAACTATTACCGTGCGGAAAGTCGCAACTATACTACAGCCACAAAACAGTTTCAATGATTATAACCTTAATGCACGGCTTGCCCTTGACCATACTACAGGCTCAAAGCATCAGAAGCGGGCTCAATTGTCTCGACAAAAGCCCTCTGCCCCGCCAAGACTAATCTACGATGCCCAAGCGGCCTCGACAGCCTTAACTCTTGCCCCGCGGCCAACTGCGACCAAAAAACTTAATCCCAAACCCAAATGTTCACGCTCTCTCAACCACGCGCTCTCTGACACTCACTCACGCTCACTCAACGCGCACGTGACAAAACAACGGTAGAAACGTAGCGACCGTGTTAGGACATCTGACTACGTGTTCACCTGAACGCTCAGTACTGCATCCAGTGCTCACGCCAGTATTTCCTTCTTGACCTCCAGAACAGCAACCGAGCCACAAACACCCCAAGGAGGACTATCAAAAGAATAATGAGGAGTTCCCCTGGAAAGTACCCTCCCCCAGAGGCGAAAAAGTAAAACAACACAACCGCGATGATGACCCCAATCGGCAACATGAGCAGAATCCCGACGTAGCGGAACCAAGTCGGTGGGCGTTCTCTGTTCCAGCCGCTGCCCCCACCGCTTCCAGACCCCGCTTTGACACGCTGCTCTTGGACTTGTTTGAGCCGTTCTTCATTCAGATAGTACTTGCCGTTCACTTCAACAAAAATGCCTAATTGACCAAGTCTTCGATGCATGGCTTCTTCAAAACGCGGCGGCAAACCCAGCTCCTGAATGGTTATGGCTTTTTCTGGGCTCGTAGCTCCTTTCTGGCGGAACCTCTCGATTACCGCCTGGAGCCGTCTTCGCATTTCTTCTCGGTCTCCAAACATCTGGCTTCCCCACAGGCGCTATGTTTCGGGCCTTTCTTCTTCTGCGACTTCAAGTCCTTGCATGATTTTTTCCGCGAGTTCCCTCATAGCGTCGGCTTTAACCATGGCGATGCCGCGGCGGTTTCTGCCAGCCATGACGAACAGAAGGTCGCCCGGCTTGATGTCGAGTTCCCTGCGGGCTTCAGCAGGGATGACCACCTGCCCTCGGTCGCCCACTTTTACAGTTCCGTAGAGGCGTGTGTCTCGTCTTTTCTGAACCATGCTTACACACTTTTCCTACATTTCCCACTAATATGAAAAGTATTTAAGAATTATCCCAAATTCACAAACGACTCACCGAACAAAGGCACAGTGAACAGGGCAGAGGAAAACAAACGTCCTACAGCTAGGCCTGAGGAACATCAACTAAGGCGTTGACTGAGTATGAACGGTTATTGAGTCTCTTCTTCCCTTCGTTTACGGGCTATGAGTTTAGCTGCATGCAATATTTGCGCTGCCTGCTCCTTCTTCAATTTATGCCTCTTTTCGCCCAACTCTTTTATCGCAGCTTCAACATCGGAGACTTCGATGAACCCCATTCTTAAGCCTTCTAAAAGCACGGTCCAAGTGTTCCATGTTTTAAGCCCATACATTCTTGCAAGGTTAGAAAGTGCTTTCTCGTCAACCAAAACTTCCGCTCCTTTCTCCCTTGCAAACAAAAGCGTCTCAGCATCTGCCTTAGATATTTTTTCGCCTTCAGCCAGCCTCCTAGAAGCTGAAGCCAAACTTTTCGGAATTTCCTCGACTATTATCCAGCCTTCTTCCATGGCTTTTCCTATTATCTGAGCGTCTGGATGACCGAGCTTGACGCCTTCGCCATACGCTTCCTTCATAACTTTAGGTGTGATCACCACTTGGTTGAAAATCTTCTTGATGAGATACACCTTGTCTATTTGGGCTAAATGAATGAGCGGACCAGCGTCAGAAACCACGGCTGGCAAGGCTTAGTCTCCATACTTAGCCTTCAAATACTCCTGAACGCTCTCTGAATCCCAGTTGACCGGAACGCCTTCCCTCTCCAACATTTCAAGGAACTCCCGCAACGAGACTCCCAATACTTCAGCCGCTCGCCCAGCAGTCAACTTCCCCTTCCGATAAAGATCAACAACTCTCCTGCGCAGTCCATCCTCTATAAACTCTTTAATCAACGTGGAACGATCAACATCCTCAAGAACCCTCAATGCTTCCACCCTATCCAAGTCACGCTTGGACAGACGCACAGTAACCACAGCGCTTTTCACCGTCAAGAGCTTCACCGAAACACACAGAATACATTGTAATACATAAGCCTTACGCAAAACCGTTCACTCCGCTGAACACTTATTCTAATAACTAATTAACCCTAAGGTGGATTTCGTCTCGTTTCCTTGCCTCTTCGGAGTCTGATTCTTCCTGTACTCTTAAGATACCCAGCAGCCGTCGTGACTACTCCAAGAACAATCAACACCACGCCTGTGCCTCAGAATGGATAAGTCCTTACAGCGCTGGGAACGGGCCCTCAACCCTCGGCATCTTCAAAAGTCAATCCTTCCTGGAAGCACTCTACCGATACCTACTCCAAAACCTATGAGAAGAAGACCGAAAAGAGCAAAGCCCAAAGACACCTTCCTTTGCCCATGCCAGTACAGAACACAAAGACAAAAAGCGGCTACAAACAAGCTCATCAGCCACCTTCAACGCGCAGACCTGCTCAAAACGCCGCGCTGAAAAGCTTAACAACCTCCTCTGTGCTCAAAACGTTTCGAGCAGGCTTAATGGTTATAACCTTGGCGCCGAGCTTGACTTTGACCATACTACGGTCTCAATTGTCCCGACAAAAATATTTTGAATTGTCCAGACTAATCTAAGACGTTCAACCGGCCTCGACAGCCTCAACCATCACCGTGCGGCCAGCTGCGACTAAAAAACTATGCTAAACCGCTCTCTGACAGCTTCTGCTCATGTCAGGAGACTGCCTCATACCACCAGACAAACTGCGCGCATGGCTGTTCCTAAATTCGTTGCTAAGGTGGCTTGCGCCGCTAACCTATTTGGATCATATTTGGAGCACACAATAGACCCCGGGGGTAGGTCATGAGAGCACAAACAACTCAGACAAAGCGTCAAAAGAACAACCAAAACCACGTGACCAAGGCGTCCGAGGGGAATTTAGGAACACGCACGCGTGCTACAACCTAAAGCGGCACCACAAACGCTCAAAAAACCGCCGTGTTGAAAAGCCCAACAGGCTCCATCATACTCAAAGCGTCTTTTGCCGGCCGATTGTTTGAACAAAAGTTTTACGGGCTGTTTGAACATATGACCCTATCCTTTGAATCTACATCCCTCCACCGCAGGCAACAGCAACTGCAAAACACAAAATAATAAACTCATACCCACAAAAAACTATGTGGGTAGGCTCCGAGCCCACAGCCATAGGCTAAGCAAAAAGAAGCTGTTGACAAAATAACGATGAAAATATATCGGTAAGCTATTTAAATATCCAGCGTTACCGATATATCGGCAAACCTGATGATTAATATGACTTACCGATATACGCAGGTGGCAAATGCGAAGCGGGGCATAATGAGAGAACGAATAATAAGGGTTCTCTTAACCGAGCCAGATGGGTCGCTCACTAAATATCAACTGGCCAAGAAAGCAG
>Ga0315280_10008377_pt1 | contig 13537 bp, 18 predicted proteins | sample YL17G06_40_MG_FD_203697 | JGI IMG/M metagenome (GOLD analysis project Ga0315280, IMG submission 203697) | Sediment microbial communities from Yellowstone Lake, YNP, Wyoming, USA - YL17G06_40 | ecosystem: Environmental > Aquatic > Freshwater > Lake > Sediment | place: USA: Wyoming | collected...
TCGAGCACACGTCAGCATACACCTGTACGTCTGTCGCATTGAGTTGTTTTCTATATCGCATCAGGTCATGTGCGCATGCGTTTATGATACCTTGATCGGTTACGAAGGATTCTGTAAGCACATTCACTCGGATGAAACGCGCACGGATGACGTGCGCGATCGCGAGCGCCGCTAGAGCGCCATTCCTGAGAACGTTCACGCCAATAGGGAGTTCAACCTGTCTCGAGATTTCCCTGCCTATCGCCGCCATTGATGCGACGGTTTCAGGATCAGTCGGCGCCGGCTTGAATGGCGAATCACCGTAGTTCTCTATCAGCATTCCATCGAAACCTCCATTCTGCAGGGCCTTTGCGTCACGCAAGGCAGCGTCAAGCGCTCGTAGGATTCCGTCACCTTCGTAGCGCGGGGAGCCAGGTAAAGGGAGAAGATGTACCATTCCAATCAGGGGTTTCGTAGTTCCAAAGATGCCCTGCAACACTGTTGATCCTTCACTTTCGCTCATTTCGCATGAACCTCTGCACTTCATCTATTCTCGGAAGGCCCGCTCTCGCACCGGTCCTCATCGTCTTGAGTGTAGCTACTGCGTTCGCGAATTCGGCCGAGCGCTTCAAATCAAACCCCCTAAGATGTCTCATCACGAAACCTGCATCGTATGCGTCTCCGGCTCCCGTTGTGTCGGTCGGTTCTATATTGAAACCCGGAATCTGCAGCTCCTCACCTTCAGTCATGACAATGCATCCCCTTCGCCCGAGCTTTATCGCAACAATTGAGGGTCCTTTCCTCAGAAGGACTCTCCCCGCTTCCCGGAGATTGGTCTTGTGAGACAGATATTTGGCCTCCGCCTCACTCGGGAAAAGTACATCAGCGAGTCCCAAAGCGTCAGCTAGCACTTTGCTCTTGGCTTGGTGGATGTGAAGCGACGGATCCAAGCTGATTCGTACCTTTGCTTCCTTCCCGTATTCCATCGCCTTGAGCGCGGCGTTGCATTGAGGCGCACGAACGAGCGAGTACCCTGAAACATGCAGCCATTTCGAGCTCGCGATGTATTCTCGTGGAATCTCGTGCATTGTCAGCTTGGTGTTTACTCCTCTGAACGAAAGCATGGTTCGCTGACCCTTTTTGTCCACTAGCACGATGACGGTTCCGGTTCCTCCCGACGCTTCTTTCAGGTGCGAGACATCCACGCCTTCGCGCTTTAGATCGTCACGCACGGACCGTCCAGCCTCATCGGAGCCTGTCTTCCCAATGAAGCCTGACCTCATGCCAAGTCTTGCGATTGCGACAGCAAAGTTGGCGGCGGATCCACCGGGATGCCTCTCCATTCCAGATACCTCGGAGTCTTCGCCGTTCAGAGGGTATCTTGGGACAGATACTAGTTGGTCAACTGCAACATCTCCGAGCGAGATTACCTCAGGAGGGCTCTTGCGGAATACCAAGATCAGTCACTTCCAATCGGTCTCAGGCTAGATGGCGTTCCAACATGCTAGGGAGACCTGTGCTGGATCCCATTGAAGATTGTGATCCAGTTCCAGGCTTTCCAATCGAATCCATTCTGGCAGGAATCGTAGGGGGCATCGCTGCATTGTCTGTCATCGGACGCAGGCGAAGCACACGATCCTAGCCTGAATGCCCCACCCACTCTTTCTCTATCCTTCTTTGTTCCTGTCTACCCAGTCAACAGGCTCTCCCAGAAACGCACTGATCACAAGCGGAGTCCCGAGTCCTTCATGCCACTACTCTTGTGACGCAAGATTCTTGACAGCTTCAAGAACGATTCGCAGTGACCTCTCTTCGGCGGTGGCTTTCACTCTCTCGGATTCCACGAACGATTCTCCCGGCAATACGCCTACGATGGCTGAAATCATTCCGAAGCAGGCGTTGTTTGCGCGAGCTGAGACCGCGATGGCTGACAGTTCCATCTCCGTGGAGCGGCAGTTGTAGGCTCGGCAGAGGTCCAAGAACACGTTCTCACTCAGTTCGGCATAGAGGGAATCCTTTGTGATATTTCCGCCCTTATGATAGGCGCCAGCCGCGAATCGTTGGCCAGCAGCGTCCAAAGCTTCCACCACATCTCCACCGCACTCGACTCTTGGGTGCCCCTCTTGCGTGATTGTGAATTCTGGGCCTTGGTCGACCCATCGCTTGCGGAATTCCTCGATCGCTCCCGGAATCCAGAAATCAAGACGGAGGAGTGATTGGATCACTGCTCCGGTCGCTCCGATCGAGTGTGTCGCGTTGACAACATCCCCAGGCTTGATTGTCGACGAGCCCTGGCAGTTGATGCCGCCTGCTGTTCCTACTCGGATCACGATCTTGTGTGGCATGGAGAGTGTTACCTTGCCTGTTCGATAGTCGGTGCTCGTCAGCTCGTCAGAGAGGATCTCATTCATGACGATCTGAGTGGACGGTGCACCCATCTGCGTCTCAACAACAAGCACCGGAACAGATCCGGAGGCTAGGCCGATTGCCATCGCTACACGACCGTATTCCGGAGCAGCAGGCAAAGCCTTCTTGCTGACACCACGGTGAGCGAATCGTGCTGCAGTCTCTGGAACAAGAACGGGTTTGCGTAGTCGACTTGCGATTTCGTGGACTCGACGTCGATCGCCTACAGCCAACGCGATCGGGGGAGCATGCCCTTCGTTCTCTCTAAGGTATGGAATGTGTTGCCAAATCCTGCGACGACCCACCAAATAGGATAGGGTTGTGTGTCTCCCGAGGTAGTGCGAGCTATCAGAGTGCTGTTCGCTCATGCTTGACACGACATGAAGTCTTCTTCCGAGTTGAAATGGGTAATGGCTGATCAAGCCGTCGCGCGAAAGGTCAAGAAGCGCCCTTTTATCGAAGCGGAAACTCGGAAATGAAGCGGCTCGATCCAGCTCAGGATGGCGCCTGATCATGACCAAGTTGCGGCACTTGACGATCAATGACCGTAACACGGCGAGCGCAAGCTCCTGTCTTCAGACATGGAGTAAGCGAGCCCTCAGTAGTTTTAAAGGAGTACATTCAGAGGCAGAGCAAGAGATGAAACGCAGCAACCTCTTCCAGCTTGCGCCAACAGCAGACCAACACCACACATTGCGTGAACTAGGAGTCAACTGCGCGAAGCTTTGGAATGAAGTCAACTACCTCCACCGCCAGCAATATCAAGACTACTTGAAGTTGGAGTGGAACCCGCAAGTCTACAAGAAATATGTGCCCCGGGTCGGTTCCGCAACGGCGCAGCAGGTCGTTCGCAAGAACAATGAAGGATGGCGTGCGTTTCTCGCGTTGAAGCGTATGGAGAAAAACGGCAAGCTCCCATCCACAATCAGGCGGGTGAACCCGCCAGGCTACTGGAAACGGGACGGACGATACGTGCTCAGGATACTGTTCCGCTGCGACAGCTACCACATACGAGAAGGGCGTCTGGATTTGCCGCGTCATCTCTCTGTCGCATTCAGGGGCAAGTTGAAGTGGGTTGGCAAGCAGGGACGATTGGAGGTTGCATGGGATTCCTTGTCGAAGAAGTGGCGTGTCTTTCAATCCGTACATGTGAAGTCAATCATCACCCCGTTAGGGTCCAAGACATGCTCCATCGACATGGGCGTACGAAACCTCGCAACCGTCTGGCTCCCAGAATGGCGTCAACCAATCGCGTATCAGTCTGGGCGCCTCTTAATGGACTGGTGGTACTGGACCAAACGCATAGCCCAACACCAACAGCGGCTCCTCACCGCGAATGGAAGCAAGAAGTCGAAGCAGCTCACAAGGCTCTACAGGATCAGAAAGAAACGTTTCAGACATGCAGTAGCCGCATTCGCTCGACAACTCGTCAAGGACCTCTACAGGCAAGGCGTCTCAAGTATTGTTATCGGTGAACTCACGGGCATTCGAGAGAACAGTCAGCATGGCAGACGGGGGAACGCGATGGTCCACAACTATTGGAGCCACAAGTATGTCGCAGACAGACTTAGATGGACGGCAGAAGAATACGGCATGAAAGTTCGGACAGTCTCGGAAGCGTACACGAGCCAGACATGCCCACGGTGCGGTTCAAGGCATTCGGAACGAGTCTTGCGTGGTTTCCGCTGTCTCGATTGTGGTTTGGAGGCGCATAGGGACGCGGTTGGCGTCTTGAATATGGCTGCCCGCTGCGGCGAGCATGCTGTCAGGCCAATGGTTTGGCCTATGCTTCTACACTGGGATGGATGCGGGTGGAACCGCAACAACGGAATGCCCACCCAAGCGAAGAGGAGCAGAGTGGAAGCATGAATCTCCCGACTTCAGTCGCGGAGAGAATCAACAAACGGGACAGCGATGAAGCGTAAGCGTGTTCCTCAAGTGCTGCGAGACAATCCGAGTTTCTGTGTTCCCGCGTAGATGGCGTTCGCCGATTCCATCAGCTGATTCTTCGTGGTGTCATCGAACGGAAGCTCGATTATCTTCTCAACTCCGTCTTTGCCGAGAACAATTGGAAGGCCTATCGCGAGGTTCCTCAGTCCGTACTCTCCATCAGGAACCACTGAGGCGGCCATCACTCGATTTCTGCCCTTAAGAACAGCTTCAGCCATGACGGCGATTACTGCAGCTGGAGCGTAGATGGTTCCTCCTTTGAGGCTGATCACGTCTGAGCCGCTTGTCCTAGTTCTCTCGACTATGTGCTTGATCTTCTCTTCGTCTAGAAGCCTTCTCACCGGAATGCCCCCGATGGTTGTGTAATCCACAAGAGGGATCATGTGATCGCCATGCTCACCTATGACTAGGGCCCTAATGTCCTCACGAGACATGTTGAGTTCCAGCGCGATGCAGGAGCGATACCTCAGTGTGTCAAGGATTCCACCCATTCCGAAGACCCTGTTCCGCTGAAAACCTGACCTGCAATAGGCCAGGTAGGTCATGACATCCACTGGGTTCGTCACCATCATGACCTTACAATCCGGTGCGTACCGAACAATGCCATCGACTATTGTGGAGACGATATCTGAGTTTCGTTCAAGTAGTTCAGATCTGGACATGCCGGGCTTTCTGGGAACCCCGGCTGCAACAATCACTAGGTCTGATCCTTCGATGTCGGATATCTTGGTTGTGCCGTTGATTCTGCCGTCGAACTCTATTGCCGGAGATGATTGTATGAGGTCGAGCGCTTCGCCCTGCGCTAGTCCCTCCTGAATGTCGACTAGTGTGACATCTGCAATTCGCATTCGTAGGATGTTGAAGGCGCTGACGCTGCCAACTCTACCCGATCCGATTATGGATATCACAACGATCACATCTTGACCAAAGAAACACCGCTGATACAGGTCCGCGGTGAATTCTGAAGAAGGGGCGCCACCTTAAAAGCAGGGCGGAAGGCTAGCCTCACTCTCACCTACGCCGGTCTTTCAGCAACCATGACCAGATCGATAACACTGCAGAGGAAAGTCCTCTTCGAGCAGCTGGCACCCCAGAAGTTCAGATGTGTCGCTTGTGCACGACGTTGCACGATCAGACGGGGCGATACGGGCTTCTGCAGGTTCAGGGCAAACAGCGACGGGACGCTCCTGCTGAACAATTATGGGAGAGTTGTCGCCGCCCACGTTGACACGATCGAGAAGAAGCCCGTGTACCATTACAGGCCCGGCTCAAAGCTCCTGTCAATCGGAACCGTCGGCTGCAATTGGCGCTGTGATTATTGCATAAATCCTCGTGTCAGTCAAACCGATGAGATTCTTGGGAAGCAGCTGAGTCCTGAAGAAATAGTCCGCCTAGCCAAGCAGTACGGATGTCAGGGGATCGCGTACACCTACAACGAGCCTTTGGTATTCATCGAGTTCGCCAGAGACACTGGAATCATTGCGCATAGTGAAGGGCTCTTCAATGTGGTTGTCTCGAATGGATATGGAACACCAGAAGCCGTTGATGCTCTATCGGAGTTTGCAGACTGCGTCACCATAGGGTTGAAGGCGAATGCATCGCCGAGTTTCCTCAGAAGACATGCCGGAGTTCCAAGCTCGAAACCAATCTTTGAGACATTGCTGGATCTCAAGAGAAGAACGGGTATACACATCGAGATCAGCGATCTGATCTTGGATCAACGAGGCGACTCTTCGAAACATGCGAAGACCCTGAGCAGATGGATTTGCGAACAGATGGGTGCCGACACCCCGCTTCACTTCGTTAAGTTCTTTCCTTCACACAAGATGGATAGAATCCCGCCGGCATCCTCTGACGTCCTGGAAGCCCATTGTGATATCGCAAGAGGGGCTGGATTGCGATATGTCTACATTGCGAACTCCCCAGGGCATAAGCGAGAGAACACATACTGCCCCAACTGCGGAAACATCGTCATGGCACGATTCGGGTACAGCATCAACGGTTGGCGTCTCGACGACAAGAACAGATGCAAAGACTGCGGATTTGAAGTCGCCGTCGTGGGGGATTTGACATACACACCGCCTGAAGAACGTTATCTGCCTGTGATCTTTCCCCCGATGGACCTGCTGTACGTGTGTGAGGGTCTATCTGGGTAGATCGGATGCGAGTTCCCAAAACAATAGATTTAAGACTATGAATCTGACTCTTGCGCCAAGATGTCAGATGAGCGTGACACTCACCGAGGATAGGCTGAGGCGATTAGTCGATTCAGGGCTTCGGGGATCCTGCCGACCTAGCGAACGAGTATCTCAGCTAAGGAAAAGAGCAAAACAGACCGATGACCTGACGCTCAGACGATTGGAAGCAGCCTTCTTTGGACTTGCAGATAGTACTCGCCTCAGGATTCTGAAACTCCTTGGCAAAGAAGAGCTTTGCGCATGCGAAGTGATGGCTGCACTAGACTTGACGCAGCCGACCACGTCCCATCACCTGGGAATCCTCGAAAGATCTGGCCTAGTTGCCTCTCGCAAAGAAGGAAAATGGGTCTTCTACAGACTATCCAATCCCAGAGTTGCAGAGTTGCTGACGAAGAGCTCCTCGTTGGTTAAGGAGGTGCCGTGATTAAGATGAGTGAAAACCGCGGTGGTCTTGGTTGGATAGAGAAGCTCCTAGCAGTGTGGATTGGCCTTTGCATAATCATTGGCCTCTCTCTAGGAAAGTATGCGCCTCAGATTACAGGGTATCTTGAGGTTGGCATTCCGATCGGACTCTTTCTCATGATCTACCCGGCGATGACCAAGATCGAACTGAAGGAACTCAAAGACGCTTTGAAAAGCAAGAGACAAGTCAGCGTGATTGTATTTTTCAACTACGCAGTCAATCCGTTCCTATTGTATATTCTCGGTTTCATATTCTTTGAGCAGATTCTCCCATACTTCGGTTTGATTACTGCTGAGACCGCGCGGTACCTTTGGACTGGTTTGATCCTGCTGGGTGTTGCGCCTTGCATTGCCATGGTTCTCGTGTGGACTGATTTGGCCAAGGGCAACGGGCCGCTTGGAATAGTCCTGATGGCTTGGAACTCGATAATTCAAATCCTCACGACGCCCCTGTATATTGCGTTGCTTGTTGGAACTTACATTGCCATAGACATCGTGCTGATTGGTCAAAGTGTACTTCTGTATCTTGGCTTACCTTTGCTGTTCGGAGTGATTACTCGAAGAGAAGTCATAAAGCGAAAGTCTGAGGAATGGCTGAACATCAAGCTGATTCCTTACTATAATGCAATGCAACTTTTGGCGCTTCTCTTCACCATGGTGGTGATGTTCTCTCTGAGGGGAGGCGTCATAGTTGATAATCCGAATCTCATTTGGCAGATGGCCATTCCCGTGGTCCTCTTCTTCTTCCTGCTCTTCAACCTAGTATACTATACAACGAGGCGAATGGGCTACAACTATGAAGACGCCTCAACCATGGGATTTCACTGCACAGGTAGAAACTTCGAGTTAGCCATAGCGATAGCGTTAACCGCATTCGCGTCCATGCCAATGGTGGCTGTCTCCACCGTAGTAGGTCCTCTCATCGAAATTCCGGTCATGCTCACCATAGTTTGGATGGCTCTCCGAAGAAGGAATCATCTTCAAGTTATCGAGGTAGAAGCGAAATCGGCACAGAAGGTTGGCAAAGGCGCGATCTGCTAGCTTGCCTGAAGTAGGAACGAGGGTTACGCATGTCCAAGGATGAACCGGACCTGAAGGCGTGTGCATGCGCTTCGAGAATGGCCGACCTGTTACGCGCGGCTAGTGCGAAGAGAGACTGGCTCAGGAAGACGACCTGTCCCGAATGCAAGAAGGAGTACTGGACTAACAGAGAGACCGATTACTGCTTCGATTGCGACTCAAAGGCATCAAAGTAGGCGACTCTAAGTTGAGCGAGTATCTTCAGACTGTTTTCGAGAAGTTCGAACTTCGAGTCCGCAAGGGATACTACTACACTGAAGACGGGCTCTGGGCAAGTGTAGAGGATCCCAAAATTAGGGTTGGCGTCACTGACTACCTGCAGAGGACTGGAGGAGACGTAGCGTTCGTTGAGCTCGTGAAACTGGGTTCAACCGTTCAGAAACAAACGGAGATTGGGACTCTGGAAACGGCGAAGACAACCGTCTCACTGCTCTCTCCCATATCAGGGACGGTTGAGGAAGTCAATGGCATGCTCCTCGAGAAGCCAGAGCTGGTGAATTCAGATCCTTACGGCGAAGGCTGGTTGATCATCCTCACGCCTCACAGTCTTGAGGACGACTTGAAGTCGCTGATGAGCGCTGACGACTACTTTCAACTGATGCTCAAGAGACTGGAGACTGAGCATGAGAAACTGGAGTCCAGATAGATTGAACTCAACGACGCAGAATAAGGTAATTGTGATCCCATGCAGTGGGATCGGCAAGGCCCTCGGTACCGTCGGTAGGGAGGCAACTTACGCGATTGTAGAGAACATGAGGAAGGATGTCACGCAGACAATCTGTCTCGCACTTCTCGTCAGCGGAGATGAAGAATCAGTTCAGCTTGTGCAGCGTAACAAGTGCATCACGGTGGATGGATGCCCCCTACGATGCGCAGAGAAGAACGTCAGAATCGCGGGCGGAGATCTCGCAGCCAGTCTCCGCGTCGTTGATGCCCTCAGAGAAAACAGAGGGTTGAAACCGAAAAGCGTTACATTCCTCGACCGCGATGGCCAGCAGCTCACGAGAGCGGTTGCGGAACAGATCGCATCCAAAGTTGACGCGATTCTAGGAGCGTGAATCAGAGTGGTCGATCTTCCGGAGAAGATGGTCGGCATCATATCGTGCAGCGGAGAAGCATGCGTTGAAGGAACCATCTCGCGAATAGCGACGCTTCTAGTGCTCGAGAAGCTTAGGCCTGCTCAGACCGTGACGATCTGCCTCCCGCTGTTTCTCGCGGGCGGCAAGGAAGAGAGAGCCTTCGCGAGATTCTATCCGACGATAACAGTTGACGGATGCCAGAAGCTCTGCGCAAAGATCGGCACCGAACGCTACAGCGGCAAACCAGCATCATCGATAGTGGTCACCGATCTGAACGGGAACAAGAACTGCTCAACAACAGGATCCAAGAGGAAACTGGACGATCAGGCAATAGGCCTCGCTGAGAAGGTAGCGGAGAGGATCGCCCAAGAAGTCGATGAGGTACTGAATCACTGGAAGTGAGACCATGCCAATCTACACGAGCAAAGTGGTTTGGACCGGCGGCCATGACGGCGAGCTGACCTGCAGCAATGGACCCAAGATGAACTTCTCAGCACCACCAGCATTGCAGGGACGTTCTGGCGTCATGACCCCTGAGGATGCTTTCGTAGCGGCCCTGAACATGTGCTATCACTTGATGTTTATCTGGGCAACTGAACGGCTGAAGATCCAGCTTGTCTCCTATGAATGCGAAGCTGAAGGTCACGTAGTTGACCTTTTGGACCGAACTTCCATATTCGAGCGAACCGTGCTGCGGCCAAAGATCAAGGTCAAGGCGGACTCGGCAGGAAGGGTGGGAAAAGCGTTGGAGTGGGCTCGCAAGTACAGCCTCATAGCGAGCTCGATCAAGCCGCCAATCTCGGTCGAACCGCGAATAGAGAGTGAACCGTGACCAGGCCGGGCGCGAAATGGCGCAAGAAACACCTCCCGCGATCAGAAAGGTGAAGCCTCCTCCAGACTATCCTCCAGAAGAAGGCCACTATCTCCGAGGAAACGACTACTCGCCGGCTGCTGTTGTGATACTGCTCCACACATTCTATGACAAGATCCCTGAATACCTGGAAAGGCTCGCAAGCATTTCAGTGGAAACCGGTGCAGCCCTCGCAGGAATGTTACAGACCGAGAATATCGGAGTCGAGAAGATCGTCTGCAACATCGTGGCGAATCCAAACATACGGTATCTGATCGTCTGCGGCGTCGAGTCGCCAGGCCATCAACCAGGTCAAGCACTGTCCTGTCTCATGAGAAATGGAGTCGACGAACACAGGTGTATCGTCGGAGCCGAGGCGCCGACGCCCTACCTCTACAACATACCGCTTGAGAGCATTGAACGATTCAGGAAGCAAGTCACCTTGGTTGACCTGATCGCTGAGACGGGAACGTCGATCGCTACGGACCTCGAACAGGTCAGGCAGGCCGTTAGGTCCTCCTATCAAGAGAAGCCTACAGAATTCATGAGCTTGAAGCTCTATGATCCGGGGGTATACCCCGAGCCTGCAATCTGCTCGAAGTTGACCTGGAGGATATCCAAGCCCTGGACTGTGACAACGGAAGCAGAGGCGCAAGTCCTAAAGTCTATTCAGAGTTCGGCCAAGAAAGCTCGACAGTTGGCCGATCAGGAACTGTTATCGCTCCTGCAACCCAAGGCGGCTCAACGAGACAGAGAGAAAGACGAAGATCGAAAAGTCTGACAACCCTCTTCGTTTTTCTGAACGCAAGGATGGAGAGACTTGGATGGGCCGGTCTGGCGTGACGCCCGATATCTTCGAAGAGATTACCAGAATCAGGCGAGAACGAACTGAGGCTGGGCTGGCAACTGTCGTGGGGGGCGAGAAGGGCACCCCAGGAAAAATGGGGTTCCGCATGCTGGTGTATCCGGATGGGAGCATCTTAGGAACTGTGGGCGGGGGCCTGCTTGAGGCGAAGGTTCGCGAGGAGGCCATGCGTTGCCTCCATGATAAGAAGCCTAAGCTCTTGGAGTTCACGCTTGATGAGGAGAGCGCTGAAGGTATTGGCGTACTATGCGGCGGGAAGGTCAAGATCTTCGTGGAACCTATCCTAGCCAAGCCTACGTTGTATGTGTTTGGGGGCGGTCACATAGCAGTTCCTCTCGTGCAGTTTGCCAAGGCGCTTGACTTTATCGTGGTGGTCGTGGATGACCGTGGGGCGTTTGCAGGCAAGGAACGTTTTCCGCTAGCGGATGAAGTGAAGCTAGGCGTTTTCAGCGTCACAACCAAGTCCATCGAGTTTCGTGAGAACGACTTTGTGGTTATTATCACGAGAGGCCATCAACACGACGAATTGGTCCTGAAGGAATGCCTCTCCAAGAGCAGGCTCCCAGGATACGTTGGTATGATCGGGAGCAAGGAGAAGATTGCGAGAACGTACTCTCATATGAAAGAGGAGGGAATCGCGTCAGAATTGCTTGAGAGAGTCAGAGCACCAATCGGCATCGACATAGGAGCACAATCCCCCGCCGAGATCGCCCTAAGCATAATGGCAGAAATCGTCGCCCACCGATACGGGAAGCTGCCTAAGAGGCAGACAGCGGGCACTCTGAAAGTGTGATCTCCGATTATGACGAGATAAAGCGGAGTGGATCGACTGATGAAACGGCGTGTACTATTCGTGTGCGTAGAGAATGCTGGACGCAGCCAGATGGCTGAGGCCTTCGCACGACATTTGGGAAATGATGTAATCGAAGCTGCGAGTGCCGGAACGCGTCCTGCCGCTAGATTGAACCCGACCGTCATTGACGTGATGAAGGAGCGGGGCATAGATCTGTCTGACAGGATGCCTCGAATATTGGCTCCGAAGGTCCTTGAAGAAGCGGACTTGGTAAAACAATGGGATGCAGTGTTCAAGAGGTTTGTCCTGCTCCGATGGTGAAGCATTCAATCGACTGGAAGTTGGATGACCTGTCCGGTAAGAGCAGAGATGAGGTCAGACGAATAAGAGACGAAGTGGAAGGGAATGTTCGAGAGCTTATCACAAGACTTCGCGCAGGCGAAGTATCACACCGATCATCTGAACACAGCAAGTAGTTGCGCGATGTGGATGAACCTAAGATGCGTGAGCTAAGGAGTCGCGAGTGACCCCCTAGAGAGTCTTGCACTTCAAGTCGCGAGGATTCAGAACTGAACCTATGATATGGCGTGCACGCCGAGAATTGGACCAGGGAAGGGAGGTGGATCCGCTCGCACTGGTTGCCTTGAAGGAGATAGGAATCGACACGAATGCCTTGAGCCCAAAGCTGCTGACTCGGGAGATTGCTAAGAGAGCTGATAGGATAGTCACGATGGGTTGCCCCGAAGCCTGCCCAGCAGTCGGGAAGCCCATGGAGGATTGGAGGATAGAAGACACATCAGGCAAAGACATCAAGGACCACAGGAAAGTCAGAGAAATCATCGGAGGCAAAGTCGAGAGGATTCTGCGAGCCCTAGGGTCGGGGGAAGCTGGAAATGCCGCGGACGAAGGCGTGCACAGAGGCGCCACGTAAATCAAAATTCGACTGGACCGATTCCGTTCTCAGACAGACTCTGAAGTCCTCCTAATCCTATGAGCAGGGATCCGCCTGTATCTGGCTGCGCACCTTTTCTTGAATGGTGGACTTCTTGTTGATGCCCACTGTAGCAATGGGAGGATGGCCCTTCTAAGTTGGGTGCCATCCTTGGTCAGAGAGTACTCCACTCTTGGAGGTACCTCGGCGAAGGACTCTCTCCTGATTAGGCCCTCACGTTGCAGTTCCTGGAGTGTATCAGTCAGGGTTGTGGGGCTGATTCCTCGTAGCTCTTCCATCATCTGACCGAACCTGAGTCTCCCATGGTTTCCAGTGGCGTTTACGACTAGTAGGGTCCACTTCTTGCCTATGGTGTCTATGATGCCTTCGAGTGGACAAAGGCAGAGATGGTCTGATCTGCTTCGTTCGATCATAGTTGCTACGTTACTACTAACTTTGTAGTTTAAATCCTTCGTTCTTGATGGCAGTTCTGGGAGGTGGAACGCGAACATGTGTTGTTGCGGTTGCCATGGAGCACACCACGAGCACGGATGTCGAGGCACGCGTTTCTTCACAAGGGAGGAACGAGCTAAAGAGCTGGAAGAATATGCAGGCGAGTTAAAGAAAGAACTTACGGCTGTTGAGGAGCAGATCAAAGAACTGAAGCGATAGAGAACCACCAAGAATGAAGCTAATCATTCTGAACGAGCCCATGGGTCGACGCACGTCCTTGATGGACCGGCCATGGGGTGCAATACCTGCCAAGCGACAGATTCGAACTCGTCGACACGCCCACTCGCTTGCTCGAAAAACCCAGGGACAACGTAGTGCGGAGGCTCATAGCACCGATGTACGTCCTCAGCAAAGATGCCTCGCTGATCTCTGCTCGCGAAAATGTTTAGGAGCGATCGCCATCCGACGTATCGCGGCCACCATCTCGCGGT
>Ga0315280_10008380_pt1 | contig 13536 bp, 14 predicted proteins | sample YL17G06_40_MG_FD_203697 | JGI IMG/M metagenome (GOLD analysis project Ga0315280, IMG submission 203697) | Sediment microbial communities from Yellowstone Lake, YNP, Wyoming, USA - YL17G06_40 | ecosystem: Environmental > Aquatic > Freshwater > Lake > Sediment | place: USA: Wyoming | collected...
CACCTCTATGCCGTCGTGCAGCCAGACCTTGAACGTCGCTCCACTGATGGCCTCGATCGCGGCCGCGAACACACCATCCTGGTAGAGATAGCTGCCGGCGCCCCCAATCAACATGTCGCCGACGGAGAGGTTCTTCACGTTGAAGGCAGTCGGCCCGAATGTCAGGTCGCCTCCCTGTCCGCAGTGGACAACGCAGCTCACGCTCCATTCATCGTCCAGGCAGAACCCTGTGAACTCCAGTCCAGTGGTGAACGCGCGCTGTGCACCAAACATACAGAAAGTACCGGCCGGGTGCTCCACGTAGCCGTTGGGCCACTCCACCGTGAACTCGCCTGATGTGGCATTCTGGGGAACATTGACACGGAAGTGAACGTGGTCGCTGAGTGGGTATTCGGTGACGGGGTTCCAGCTCAAGGGGCTCCCCCCTTTGCGGCCGAGCATGACGTCATCCGCTAGCGCGGGGGGGGGAGGAAAAGCAGGAATAACAGATAGACAATGGGCTTGAGCCCATTGTTAGGGACCATGCAATGGGCCAAAGCGCAGTGGGCTGAAGCCCATTGTCTCAGGTGAGTCAACACATCAACACCCCCAATAGTCAGACAAGACCTGCTGCTGTGCGGTTGGTCGCGAACGGTTGCCTGTATGCCCCCTTTCTCCCGCGGCGCCAACGCGTGTGTTGCACAACCTTGGACTCGTCATTCGCCGGGAGGTTGCGCGCGTGCTGCTGGTAGATCGGTCGCACAGCGGGCCGCCTTTCCCCCCTCCCTAACCCTCCCCCCGAGGGCGGGGGGAGGGAATGCAGGCTGGTGCGGGGGAACGCGCAGTTGCGACCGGCAGGGATACCGGCGCCGCTGCGGGCGGCGAGCTGCCGCTCGCCCCTACGGTCCGTACAGCTTCAGGTAGTCCGTGACGATCTTGACCGCGCCGACGCGAATGTCGCCGTTGAGCGATTCGTCGCTGAGGACACGCTCCGCGAGCAGCCAGATGCGGGGCCAGTGGTCAGCGTTGGGGAACACGCGCTGCCCCTGCGCGATGGCGTAGACTATGGCGGCCGTTAGGCTGTCCGGACGCTCCGCGCGCGCTTGGCGCAGGTAGGGCAAGGCGCGCTCGGGGTCGTTGTAGTCGTCGAGAAGGGCCAGGTAGCCGACCACCAGGCCCTGGTCGCCTGCAAGCTCGCCTGGCTCGGGGAGCCCGTCGTCCGACAGGCCGCGCAGCTTGCAGTAGTCCTGGGCGTTATGCTTGCCATCGATGGACCAGCCAAGCGCAGAGCAGACTGCCGCCTTCACGTCGATAGGGCTCTCGGGATCGGCGAGGTAGGCCGCGATGTCCTCGCCCACGACGCCGGCCTCCTTGGCCTGCTTGACGATCCCGTAGTCGAGGTAGGCGTCGGCGAACGGGGTGCTGGTCACCGGAGAGTCAGCGCAGGCGGCGCCGGCAGTGAGCGCGAGGAGCACGAGCGCGAACAGCCAATGATGGCGTCTTGTCACAACGATGCCTCCCGGTCGGGCGGCTCAGCCGCCCATGTCCCAGACCTCGATCTGGAGTGATGGCCAGGTACTCTCGAGGAGCGTCTCGACCTCTGCGCTGTCCGGGCCTATGTACAGTACTGACAGGTTGTCCCAGCCCAGTACGCGCTGAGCGACCTCGTGCACGTCCTCGGGACTGACGACGGGGGGATAGAGGCTGCGCTCGTCCAGCTCCTCGGCGCTGAGCAGCCGGCTGGCGAAGAACTGCGACCCGCGGGCGGCGGCGGCCGCCTGCGGATCGTCGAGCTGGAAGTCCTTCAGAAACCGGAGGGCTGTGCGCGCCTCGTGCACCTCGTCGACATCCGGCGGCTCCATGAGCAGCGCCTCGACGCTCCTCACGAAGACCCGCATGATCTCCGGGAGGCGCTCGATGGTGCCCTCCACCGAGACCTCGAGTATGACCGTGTCTCCGAGCACCCACGGCTGCGAGCCCGCGGCCTCGGCCAGGCCCGACTCCCAGGAGAGGCGCTTACGCACCCGGCTGTCGGGTCCGTCTCCGACGATGACATCCAGCATCTGCACCAGCGGCGCCTCAGGCGCGTCGACGGTGCAGGCGGGAAACAGTAGGTGGAGGGCGAAGCGCTCGTCGGCGACGGGGACGATCGCGAGCTTGCGCGTGTCGCTGAGGATCTCCGGCATCGGGCCCACCTCGATGCCTTGCCGCAGAGCGACGGTGTGACCGATAGCGTCGACGCAACGCTCGAGGTCGGCCCGCTTGTATGCCCCGGCCACGGAGAGCACCAGATTCCCATCCAGCCAGCACTCCTCGAACCGGTCGCGGATGTCCTCGACGGCGATCGCGCCGACCGAGTCGCGCGCCCCGAATGTGCTCCAGTTGAGGTCGGGTCGGATAAGCAGGCGGTTGATGAGCTCGCCCACGTCCAGTGAAACCTCGAGCATGTCCGGAAGCGACTCCCACAGCATCGCTCGCTCGCGGTCCAGCACCTCGGGGTCGAACCTTGCCTCCGCGAGGAACGCGGGTGCGACGGCCGCGACCTCCACGCCGTTGAGCCTATGCCCGTGGACGTACACGAACGCCTCGGCCGGAGCCACTCCGCCATTACAGATGCGGCCGCCCGGTGAACGGCGCGCGTGGTCGAACGTCTCCGCCTCGAGGGCCACCCGTTGGGTAAGGAGGGCGACTCCCGGCTTGTTGAGGGAGTCCGTGATGGAGCCCGCGGCAACGTGTAGCGAGTAGCACACGGAGTGGACGTGCGGGCTGTAGAGCTCGATCACACGCATGAGGGCGTTCCCATGCACACGAGAGTTCAGTCGCTTAACTAGTCGTCCGGCCGAACCAGGATGCGGCCGCAGTTCTCGCAAGTGTTGACCCGCGTGGCGGCGAGCAACCGCTCATAGAGCAGCCCGGGGATCGCAGTGCCGCAGGCAGGACACACAGCCTCCCCCAGCACGACGAGGCCGCGGTTGTCGGCCCGCTTGCGGATGGACTCGTAGCGCGTCAACAACGCGGGGTCCAGCTCGGGCAATCCGGCTTCGCGCTCAGCCGCCAGATCGGCGAGCTCGGCCTCGAGACGCGCCTTCTCGCTTGCGTACACTCCCCGGTCGCGCACGAGCTTCTTCTTGGCCCTGCGCACCTTCTCTTCCAGCTCGCTGATCTCGGCGGCGACTGCCGCTGCGGCGGCCGCGGCCTGCTTCACCTTGTGCGCGGTAGCCTCGCGCCGGCTGGCAAGCGACTCGACGTGCCGCTGTAGCTCCTGAACGCCTTTGTGGTCTCTCACCTGGCCGGTCTCAAGGCGCTCAGTCTCCAACTTGAGCTTCTGGTCGAGCCGCCACAGTTCCTGTTCCAGGTCAGCCTGCTCCGACTGCTGCGCGCGACGCTGCTCCGCCAGTTGCTCCAGCCTACGCTCGGCCCCCCGAATCTTCTTCGCCAGTGCGATGCCGTCGTCAAGGTCCGCGATGGCGGCGCTAACGAGGGCGGTCCGGCTGTCGAGTCGCTGCACCTCAGCCAACCGAAGAAGGTGCTCTTTCACGCACCGACACCGCCTTCCCGGACCGCGTCCGCGAGCGCCGCGCCGCCGATAGGGAGCGGCCGCCGTGCGAGGGTTGCTCATTCGCCGTGCGGCCGGACGGAGCCTGCGGTTACCTGGAACTGAACGCGCTGAGCGCTTTGCGTAGCTCCCCAGCGAGTCGCTGGGGCGAGCCGTACCCCTGGAAGGACTCCAGTACGCTGCGGTCAGGGGCGAGGAACACGACCGTGGGCACCGCCGACACGTTGAACTCCTTGGCCAATTCGGGGTACACGGCCACGTTTAGCTCGCAGCAGACCATATCCTTGACAAGCCCCGCGACCTCCGGGTCGGACATGCCGGCGGTGCGCAGCTCGCGCGCCCCTCCGACGTCTTGGGCCGAGAAGAGGACCAGCACCGGCTGCTCGCGCCTCCTCGCTTGCGAGAGGGCCTGGTCGAGGTTCGAGACCCAGGCTACGGGCGACGGCGCCGCTGCAGGGCTGGGAGTGGACGTGGACGGCGTCGAGGTGTGCGACGCGGCAGGGCTGGGGCGCTCACTCGCGGTCTTCGCCGGACCGGTGGGCAACTGGGGCACGCCCGGCAGACCGAGTGACGACCCGGGTCGCGCCGCTTCCGATGGGCTGGACTCGCCCCCTGCCGGCCGGGCCCGCCGGCATCCCGACCAACCGACAGCAAGCGCCGCTGCGAGTGCGCACGACGCCAGTGCGAATGGTACACGGCCCCGCCGCGATGGGTCGCGACGGGGCCTGTTGACCGGGCTGACGCACATGCTACAGTGACACGAACAGCCCGGCGATCGAGAGCTTGCCGTCCTTGATGGTCCCGATGGCCACGGAGTACATCGGCTGCCCCTCGCCCTCGCCCATCGTCCCGCCTGCCCAGATAGCGAAGACCTGGTTGCCGACGATGATGCCTGTATCGTCGAACTTCGTCTTGGTGGGGGTGCCCTCGCCCATCTTCAGAACAGAGACGACCTGATCATAGCCCTCGGCGGACATGTACTGCCCACCGAACCACGCTCCCGCGAGTGCGTGGTCTTTGTCAAGGCGCGTGAGGAGGGGATCGAGCTTGCCCTCCTCCGCAGCCTTCATCATCTCCTGGCCGAACTCCTCAGCCAGCTTCTCGGCCTCTGTGCGGTCGGAGTCGGAGATCGAGGCCGCTGTCGGGTCGGCGAGGGCATAGACGAGCTTCCACTCGCCGCCCATCTCAGCGAATACGCCGTAGAGGAAACCATCGGCGTACCCCGGCACTGTCATCTTGATGTTCGCGAAGCCCATGCCGCCCGCGACCTTCAGGGTCTTCTCCGGGAACGTGAGCTGCGACGTCTCCTCGTACTTGACGAAGTTGATGAACTCGTCGCGCTTCATGAACTTGGTGCCGAAGTAGCTCAGAATCACCTGAGCATCCTCGCTCGTAGCCGCCTTAAGGGCCTCCTCGTTGAAGGTCACCGTGGCCTCGAGCAGCTTGTCCACCGCCTGCGCCAGTGCGGCCTCGTCCTTGTCCTGCTGATCGGCGGGCGCTGTCTCCTGAGCGAACGCCGCGAACGCGCCCAGCGCGAGCATGAGAACTGACAACCAGCTAACAGCCTTCATGTTGAGCTTCCTCCATCTGCAACATCCCACGGACGGCCGCGGGACGAGTTGGGCGCACCGCGCCACCCACCAAAGACGATTCGCGACGGGGGAAGTGGCACCTCCGTCCCGCAAGGCGGCCCCGGTGCAGGTCTCTTGGCGGAGGCGGGGGTATTACCAAGCACCGCTCCTTCGGGGCGGCGGAAGACAGCGACTCATGAAAGCGGTGCAGGCACCCAAATGGCCGACCAAGGCAAGATCCGCGTAGGCTTCATCGGCTCCGGTGGCATTGCCAGGGGGCACTTCAAGCGGTTTCACGGCAACCCCAAAGCCGAGGTGGTCGCTCTCTGCGACATCAGCGACAAGGCAATCGAGGCGATGGTGGCCGCGAACCCGGCTGCCGCCAAGTGCCCCGTCTACAAGGACTGGCGCCAGATGCTCGACAAGGAGCAGCTCGACGGCGTCCAGATCCACACGCCGCACACGCTCCACTTCGAGCAGGCCATGGAGTCCGTCGCGCGCGGACTCCACGTGCTCTGCGAGAAGCCGATGGTGTGCCGGGTGGACCACGCGAAGGAGCTCATCAAGTCCGTGGACAAGGCCGGCATCGTGTTCGCCCTGTCGTACCAGCGGCATCACATGCCTGAGTTCAGGTACGTTCGCGAGGTGGTCGGGTCGGGCGACATGGGGCCCCTGCATTACATCCAGGCATTCCAAGCCCAGGGCTGGTACCGCGGCACAATGGGCTCCTGGCGCCAGGACCCAAGTCTGTCGGGGGGTGGACAGCTCAACGACTCCGGCAGCCACCTCGTCGACATCGTGCTGTGGACGTCCGGCCTCGTGCCGGCGTCTGTCTTCGCGTACATCGAGAAGCTCGAGGCACCGGTGGACATTCTCACGGCCGCCTCGGTCAGGTTCACCAGCGGCGCCATCGGGACGTTCAGCGTCATCGGCCACGCGACAGGCTGGTGGGAGGACATCACGTGGTTCCTCGACAAGGGCGCGATCTACATGCGCAACGGCGCCCTCTCGGTGATGGGCGAGAAGGGCCGGATGACCGAGCCGGCCAGGGGGGAGCTGCCGGTCGGATCCGACCCCGACACCAACTGGATCGGCGCCATCCTAGGCACGGAGACCAACGAGGCGCCGCCTGAATGCGGCCTTCGCGTCATCCAGTTCACGGAGGCTGCGTGGCTGTCCGGAGACTCCGGGCTCCCTTCCGCGGTCGTCTTTGACGACTGAACCCGAGGACTGACCCGCCCGCCGGCGAAGCACAGTCCCTAGGCCGGCGGTCGCGGCCTGATCTGAGGGGCGCGGATGGGGAGTTGAGGCACTGATGGATGTTCTGGAGGTGTACGAGCGGATCCCGACGGCCCGGTACTGCTCGGGATGTCATGCGTGCGCGATAAGGTGTAGCGGGGGCGTGCCCGCCTCGGACGTCGAGTGGCGGCGCGTACGGGACTACCTGAGGCACGAGATGTCACCGATCGATGTTGCACGCCTGCTGCACGAGGATAAGAGCCACACGATCGGGGACGGTTGGGCGATAGAGTTCTGCCCGCTCTATGACACGCGTAGGCGCCGATGCGCTGTGTACCCCGTGCGGCCCCTCGTATGCCGGCTGCTAGGGTTCGTCGAGTGGATGCCGTGCCCGATCGAGCGAAGGCTGCCGATTCTGGCCGACGGCGTCCTGCTCATGCGCGAGTACGCGGCGGAGACGTTGCGCACGCTTCCGGAGTGGTTGGAGCACAACCCGCTGACGTGGGACCGACATCCGTTCGACCACAGTGACGAGCCGCACTTCGAAGTGGAAGCCGCCAATGGGTAGGGTCGTCTGTGAACAGACCAGCGCGGCGCCGGTCGACACAGTCTGCGCGCTCGCCAAGCAGGTTGAGGGATTCCCCGAGATCATGCCGGACGTGGAGTCCGTGGAAGTGCTGGAGCGCGATGGGTGCCGCATAACGACCAGGTGGGTGGGGCTTGTTCGGCAGCTTGGCCGGCGCATCAGGTGGACCGAGCAGGACGAGTGGGACGACGACCGCAAGGTCTGCACCTTCAGCCAGGTAGAAGGGGACTACGAGGTCTACCGCGGCGTCTGGACGTTCTCTAAGACGGAGAGCGGCGGGACCTTGATCCACCTTGATCTCGAGGTCGACATAAACGTTCCGCTCATTGGCGCGCTCCTCAAGAAGGTCGTCACCAGACTCGCCAAGCAGAATGCGGAGGGAATGCTGGCGGCACTCGCCCGGAAGGCCGAGGCCGCGAGCTAGGGATCACCAGGAGGGAGAGGCGACGGCAATGCGTGTTCTCACATGGGCGATCATGCTCGCCCTGGGTGTGTCCATATGTGTGCTCGCCGGATCCGGCTGCGCGAAGAAGCCGGAGGACCGTACAGTCACGATGAACCCGCTGAGGAACGTGCCACCACCGGCACGGGCGACTGCGGAATCGAGCCCCATTGGCGAATCCACGGCGCCGGAGGCGAAGGCAGGCCTGGAAGCGGCAAAGCCCGAGGAGACCAAGGGGCCTCAGCCTCCCAGAGGCGAGCCGGAGAAGCCGGGCAAGCTTGTGAAGACGCCATCGGGGCTCGAGTACCAGGACCTGAGGGTCGGCACCGGCAAGTCGCCGCGGCTGGGCGATACGGTGGTCGTCAACTACAGAGGCACCTTCAAGTCGGACGGCAAGGAGTTCGACTCATCCTACAAGCGGGGCAAGCCGGCCGAGTTCGAGCTGGGCAAGGTCATCGAAGGCTGGAATGAGGGGCTTCAGACGATGAAGGAGGGCGGGAAGCGGAAGCTTATCGTCCCCTACAAGCTCGCCTACCGCGAGGAGGGCCGCCCACCGAGTATCCCGCCGAAGGCTGACCTTGTCTTCGAGGTCGAGCTGCTGGAGGTGAAGGGGTAGCCGCCGCGCCCGGCCGGACGGGGTGAGCGATGAGGATCACTGAACTCACAATCCGCAACTTCCGCGGGATCAAGGCAGCGACCATCGAGTTCCCGTTTGTCTCCAAGCGCGGGCGGACGACCGTGCTGCTGGGCGTGAACGGGGCTGGCAAGACGGCCGTTCTCGACTGCTTGGCGATCCTGCTGTCGCAGATGGCGGCCCGTGTCCGCAGTGGTCCCGGCGTCCTTCGGCAGTATTCGGAGCTTGACGTCCGCCGCGGGCAAGTTGTCACGACCGGCCACGTGACTGTGAAAGAGTTCGGGCAGGCGTGGTCGTGGTCGCGCTCAAAGCGCAGCGCGTCTGCCCTTCGCAGACATGGCGGCGGCGTTTCGATTCGCGGAGGGACACGGGTGCCACCGGACGGCCTGCGCGGCCTAGCCAACGCTCTCAGGGACGCCGCAACCGATGACCCGGAGAACCCATTCCCCATGCCACCCCCGTTTGCGGTCTACTACCCCACGAACCGAGCCGTGCTCGACATCCCGCTTCGTATCCGCCAGCGTCACCCTTTGGATCAGCTCTCCGCGTACGACCATGCGCTGACTGGAGCAAGCGCCAACTTCCGGGTCTTCTTCGAGTGGTTCCGCAACCGCGAGGACATTGAGAACGAGGAGCGTGTCAGCGATCCCGGCCACCGCGACCGTCAGCTTGAGGCAGTGCGGAGGGCGGTCAAGGCCATGCCTGTTGGGCTTGCCGACCTACGCGTGCGCCGGAGCCCCCTGCGAATGGTCGTCACGAAGGGCAATGAGGAGCTGAGGATCGACCAGCTTTCGGACGGCGAGAAGTGCCTGTTCGCCCTCACGGGGGACCTAGCGCGACGTCTAGCCATCGCGGCGGGCCCTAACAACCCGCCCCTGGACACTCCCGCTGTGGTGCTCATCGACGAGGTGGATCTTCACCTTCATCCGCAGTGGCAGCGGCAGGTCGTACCATGCCTGGAGGCGGCCTTCCCGAACTGCCAGTTCATCGTGTCGACGATGTCGCCGCTGGTGGTCAGTCAGGTGCAGCCTGAGTACGTGCGCATCCTGCGGCGGGAGGGCGATCGGACGGAGGTCATCACGCCGGAGCGGACCTTTGGCCTCGACGCGAACCGGGTGCTCGAAGAAGTGATGGACGGGCAGAAGCGCCCGCCGAAGGTCGCGAAGCGCATTGAGAAGCTGTTCGACGCGCTCGCAGAGGGCGGTGACGGGGAGGATAAGGCCCTGCGCCTGCTCGACGCGCTGCGTCGGGAGATCGGCGACGACCCCGAGTTGGCGGAGGCAGAGGCAATGCTGGACCTGCGGAGGCGGCTCCGGAAGTGAGGTACATCCGCAAGGGACGGGCGCCTCAGTCGTTCTCGCGCTTCGCCCGCCAGCAAGGGCGCAAGGCCCCGCCGGACTGGGACGACCTCCGGAATCCCGAGAAGGCCGAGCTGCACCGAGCTCTCCTCGCCGAACAGCGCGGTCTCTGCTGCTACTGCTGTGACCGTGTGGGCGAGGCCGACAGCCACGTGGAACACCTGGTCGCGCGTATCACTAGCCCGGCGCGCACGTTCCAGTACTCCAACCTGCTGGCATCCTGCAACGGCCCCGCCCATTGTGGGCACGTCAGGAATGCCGAGCCGGTACCGGTCTCGCCGCTGTCCAAGGAGTGCGAGCGTGCATTTGTCTTCAGTGCGGATGGGCGGGTCAGACCTAGGGCGGACGCCAAGAGCGCCCCGGTCCAGCACGGCGACGCCCGGCGGACCATCGCTGTGCTGCGGCTCGACTGCAAGAGGCTGCAGGCGCTCAGGAGGGGACAGATCCGGGGCGTGGTGAACGAGATCGAGGCTTTTCCGCCCGCCGAACAGGCGAGGAAGTACGACGAGGCGCTACGCGAGTACCGGGGGTCGGCATCCGGGCGTAGCGACCTTCCCCGCTTCTGCGTTGCTATGGCTCAGGTGCTGGCGTCGCTGGCGTCGTGACGGAGAGGAGTGGTCGGCAGGACACGGCACCGGGGCCGCAGAATCGGGGATCACCGACCACTCGTGACGCGACGAGCACACAGTGCCCAGGGAGGCCTGATACATAGATGCCGGACAAGTTGAGAGTTCTTCTGATCGACGACGATGCGGACTTCATCGCGATAAACCGCATCGCCATAGAGGCTGCGGGATACGAGGTCGTCGCCGCGTCGAACGCATCGGTCGGCGGCGAGGCGGCGCGGCTCGAGCGGCCGGACGTCATCGTTCTCGATGTGATGATGGACACGCCGACCGAGGGCTTCGAGCTCGCGCGCGACTTGCGGTCCGACCCCGACCTCAAGGCCACCCCGCTTATCATGCTCACCGGCGTTAACCAGGAAGACATCCCCTGGCGCTTCGACAAGGACGAGGACTGGCTGCCCGTCGATGTCTTCCTCGACAAGCCCGTCGACACCGAGCGGCTGGTCGCCGAGATCAACAAGGCTGTGGATCACTAACCGACTCGGCCTCACGAGAGGGCCCTCTCCCCGCAGGCGGGACAGCGGGCCCTGTCACCGCGCCCGGACGGAGCGTCCCCGTGCGTATCCTCTTCCTCGACCTCGACACGCTCAGGCCCGACCACCTCGGGTGTTACGGCTACGTGAGGGAGACAAGCCCGAACATCGACGAGATCGCGCAACGCGGCGTGCGGTTCGGCAACTACTACTGCTCGAACGCGCCCTGCATGCCGGCCCGGGCCGCGCTCATCACCGGCCAGTTCGGGATCCGCAGCGGCATCGTCGGCCACGGCGGGACGGCGGCCGACCTCCGGCTGGACGGCCGCTCACGTGGGTTCAGGTCGGCTCTCGAACGACACTCGCTGTGGTCGTTCCTGCGAACCGGAGGCTTCCGGACAGCGTCGGTCTCACCGTTTCCCGAGCGCCACTCCGCTTGGTGGTTCAACGCCGGCCTCAACGAGTGGATCAACCCCGGCAGGGGCGGGATGGAGTCCGCGGAGGAGGTCACCCCGTTCGCCCTCGACTGGATCGAGCGCAACGCGCGGCACGACAACTGGGTGCTCCACGTCAACTACTGGGATCCGCACACCCCCTATCGCGCTCCCGCCGAGTTCGGCAACCCCTTCGCCGAGGAGCCGATCCCGGAGTGGATGACCCAGGAGATCCTCGACGAGCATCGCTCGCTCCCCGGTGGGCACGGCGCCCGCGAGGTGAACATGTGGGATAGCGACGCGCCGCCGCAGTATCCTCGCCACATGGGCGAGGTCGCTACCATGGGCGACTTCCGGCGGATGATCGACGGGTACGACTGCGGCATCCGCTACATGGACGAGCACATCGGGAGGCTCCTCAATGCGCTCGCGGGCTGCTGTGTGCTGGACGAGACGGCGGTGATCGTGACCTCAGACCATGGAGAGTGCCTCGGCGAGCTGAAGTGCTACGGCGAGCACGGCACATCCGATTACGTGACACACCGAGTCCCGATGATCGTGGAATGGCCCGGTTGTCCGGCGGGGCACGTGGACCACGGGCTCCACTACAACCTCGACCTCGGCCCCACTCTGGCCGAGCTCATGGGGCGGGCGCCGAGGGCCGAGTGGCAAGGGGCAAGCTACGCAGGGACGCTGACGAGCGGCGCCGACCACGGGCGCGAGTACCTCGTGCTGGAGCAAGCGTGCCACGGGGCCATGAGGAGCGTCAGATTCGGCCCCTGGGTCTACATCCGGGTCATCCACGACTTCTACCACCTCTACCCGCGTGAGATGCTGTTCAACGTCGAGGATGACCCGCACGAGCAGCACAACCTCGCGGACGATCGGACCGACATCCGCGACCGAGCCGCGCGCCTCATGCTGGACTGGCACGATGACATGATGACGCAGCTCCCGGACGCAGTCGATCCGCTGTGGACTGTGATGCGCGAAGGCGGCCCGCTGCATTCCCGCGGCCAGTTGCCGCGGTACTGCGAGCGGCTCGTTGCGACCGGCCGTGGGGGGCACGTTGAGGCCCTGAAGGCACGCCATCCGGAGGAGTTCCGCGCGGGGGACGGTCGTTGACGCTGCCGGGGGCCGCCCTGTATACTCACGGTCGTTGTTCGCCGAAAGACTGCCTCAGGTGGGGCCGTGGCGCAGTGGGAGCGCGCTTCCTTGGCATGGAAGAGGTCACGGGTTCAAATCCCGTCGGCTCCACCAGTTCCCCACCCCTCAGAGCCCCGCGAATGCTTGCGCGTGCGTGCAGTACGAGCGCGTGGGGCCACGAGGGTCCTAGCCGTCAGGAGGCGAACACCCCGTAGGTCACTGACGCAGGGAACACGACAGGCCGGCGCGAACTAGCTCGCCGACCCAGCGCCCCAGGCATGCGCGTGCCTGGGACCAGGCTGATTCGAGATAAGGTGCGTGGCTCGTATGGACTTCGACCTGGTAGTCCGGGTTGCCGTGGAGCAGATCGCTTCGGACATCTTCTTCAAAGAGGGCAACAGGCCGTGCCTCAAGGTGCGCGGGCGCATCGGGGCGCTCGACCTGGCCCCGCTCACGGCCGAGGACACCAAGCAGATAGCCTATGACATGATGAGCGAGGAGCAGATCAGGCGCTTCGAGCGAACGCACGAGATGGACATGGGCATCACCATCACGGGGCTCACCCGATTCCGCGTCAACATCCACCAGCAGCGCGGCAGCATCGGGGTTGTAATGAGGCTCATCCCGCTGGAAGTGCCAACCATCGATGAGCTGGGACTGCCGTCCGTCCTAAAGGACCTATGCAAACGAAACCAGGGCCTGGTCCTGGTCACCGGGCCCACGGGGTCGGGCAAGTCGACCACGCTCGCGGCGATGCTGGACGAGATCAACATCAAGCAGCCCGTGCACATAGTCACGATCGAGGACCCGCTCGAGTACGTGCACCACGACAAGCGCGGAATCGTCACTCAGCGTGAGGTCGGGATCGACACGGAGTCGTTCCTGGCGGCGCTCAAGACCGTCGTGCGACAGGCCCCCAACATCATCCTGATCGGTGAGATGCGCGACGTCGAGACGATGCACGCGGCCCTTCTGGCCGCGGAGACCGGCCACCTCGTGTTCTCAACGGTCCACACCCGCAGCGCGAGCGAGACCGTCGACCGCATCCTCAACATGTTCCCGCCGCATGAGAAGGTACAGATCTCGCAGCGCATCTCGCAGTCGCTCCAGGGGGTCGTCTCGCAGAAGCTCGTCAGGACCGCGGACGGCACCGCTCGGATGGCGGCCATCGAGATCATGGTGGTGACGCCGACGGTCCAGAAGTACATTGAGGAAGTACGACTGGGCGAGCTGTACGACGCGATCGCCGAGGGCGAGTTCTGGGGCATGCAGACCATGAACCAGGTGCTCAACCGCTACTACAAGCAGGGCCTCATCACCGAGGAGGTCGCCCTCGCGAACGCAGGTAACGTGACGGAGCTTCGGCAGATGCTCCGACGGCAGGAGTAGTAGCAAGGGCCGTGGTGCCTGGGGCCGGCCCGCACGGTGGGCCGGGCGGATAGACAGCAAGGGAGGTCGCCGTGCTCGAGCTCAACGCGCTATTGACGACCCT
>Ga0315280_10008381_pt1 | contig 13536 bp, 8 predicted proteins | sample YL17G06_40_MG_FD_203697 | JGI IMG/M metagenome (GOLD analysis project Ga0315280, IMG submission 203697) | Sediment microbial communities from Yellowstone Lake, YNP, Wyoming, USA - YL17G06_40 | ecosystem: Environmental > Aquatic > Freshwater > Lake > Sediment | place: USA: Wyoming | collected...
TGACGAGGCGTTGCGGCTCATCGTAGGCGAGGGCGTAGTAGCGCGCGACGCGCTTGTAGCGCTCGAGCAGCCGCCCGATGCGTTGATGGATTTTCGCCGTCCCCCAATCAAAACCCATTGACACTCCGCCACTTACCTTTCCCGCCCCACGGGAAAACGGCCCAAAAAAGTCTTTCAGTGTTGAAATTGGGCTAAAGGGCCTAAAGGGCCTAAAGCACCGGCGAGGCCGCCGGCGTTCCGCAGCCCTCAAACAAGATGTCGTTCTTTGAGGTGGTTGTAGAGTTGGTCGGCGACTTCGGCTGTGGTGCCGTTGAGGATCTGGCCGCCGGAGCGCGGTTTGGGAATGAAGATCTTCCAGACCGCGGTAGGCGAACCCTCGAGGCCGATCTTGCCGGCGGGGGCAGCGACGTCATCGGCTTTCCACACCGTCACCCTGGCGCTCTTGGCTTTCATCTTGGTCCGCAGCGAGGGCAGGCGCGGGATGTTGATCTCCTTGACGACCGTGAGGACGGCCGGCAGCGGCGATTCGAGGATATCGTAACCGTCGTCGGTCATCGTCTCGACGCGAATGCGTTTGCCCGGCTCGAGTTCCTCGATCTTCTTGACGTAGGTGATGAGCGGGAGGTCGAGAAACTCCGCGATCCCCGGCCCGACCTGTCCCGTATCGCCATCCATCGCTTGTTTCCCGCAGAGGACGAGGTCGTAGTCGCCGATCTTGCGAATGGCCGACGAAAGCGCAAACGACGTGGCGAGCGTGTCGGAGCCGGCGAAGGCGCGATCGCTGAGCAGGATCATCTCGTCGGCGCCGGCTTCGACGGCCTGGCGCAACGCCGTTTCGGCCTGGGGCGGCCCCATCGTGAGGATGATGACCGAACCGCCGTACTTCTCGCGCAGCCGCACACCTTCCTCGATGGCATAGGTGTCGAACGGGTTGATGATGCTCGGTACGCCCTCGCGCACGAGCGTATTGGTCACGGGGTTGATCTTGACCTCGGAGACTTCGGGAACCTGCTTGATGCAAACGATGATTTTCATCACGATAGACCTCTGTGTCGTGGAGGACCTATGGGACGGATAGGACGAAAGGGACAAATGAAACGCCGCGCCACTCTCCCACTTCCAACCTCCTGCCTCTCACTTCCAATTGGCGCTTTCGCGGATCACGCAGAGCGCGATGATGCTGCGTTGAATCTGGTTGGTGCCTTCGTAAATCTGGGTGATCTTGGCGTCGCGCATCATTTTCTCGACCGGATATTCGCGCATGTAGCCCGACCCGCCGCAGACCTGGAGCGCGTCCACCGTGACCTTCATGGCCGTGTCGGAGGCATACAGCTTGGCCATCGCCGAGACCTTGGATGCTTCCTTGGAGTCGCGGTCCACCTCGCGCGCCGCCTGATAGACCAGCAAGCGCGACGCCTCGATCTGGGTGGCCATGTCGGCCAGCATGTGCTGGATGGCTTGGAAGGACGAAACCTTCTGACCGAACTGTTCGCGGGTCTTGGCAAACTTGACGGCCTCCTCGAATGCGCCCTGGGCGATGCCGACGGCCTGAGCGCCGATTCCCGGACGCGCCTTGTCGAAGGTCGCCATCGCGATCCGAAAGCCGTCGCCTTCGCGGCCCAGACGATTGGCGGCCGGAATGCGGCAATTGTCAAAGTAGAGCACCCGCGTGTCCGAACAGCGAATGCCCAGCTTCTTTTCCTTCTTGCCGAGCGTGAAACCGGGCGTGCCGGCTTCGACGATGAAGGCGGTCAGGCCGCGCGCACCGCGCGCCTTGTTGACCGTCGCCAGGATGGTCAGGGTGCCGGCCACGCCGCCGTTGGTGATCCACTGCTTGCTGCCGTTGAGGATATAATACTCGCCGTCGCGCTTGGCCGTGGTCGCGACGGCTGCGGCATCGCTGCCCACGTTGGGTTCGGTCAAACCGAAGGCGCAGAATTTGCGCCCGGCGGCGATATCGGGCAGGTACTTGCGTTTCTGCTCTTCGTCGCCGAAAAGGAGAATCGGATAGGCGCCCAGCGCGTTGGCCGCGAAACTCACGGCCACGCCACCGCACACCCGGCTGATCTCTTCGACCGCGACGCAGAGATCGAGCGCCCCGCCGCCAAACCCGCCATAGGGCTCGGGCAAATAGATGCCGAACAGATCGGCTTCGGCCAGCGCCTTCATCGGTTCATAGGGAAACTCTTCTTTTTCGTCCAGCTCGGCGCGCACCGGCAGGATTTTCTCCTTGGACACCTTCCGCGCCAGCTCCTTGATCATCAGTTGTTGCTCGGTGAGACCGTAGTCCATCCCTTTTCGCCTCGCGAAAACGCCGTCTCCTCACCTCGGGCCCTTGCGACACACAGAGGCCAGACGCTAGTAAGCGCTGCCAGAGGTGTCAAGCCGAAATGGCGGGATCGAAAACTGATCGAAGGTACTCCCCAACGTCACCCGCGAGGGGCAAAACGTCATCTTCTCGGAATCAGCCGTTTGCTGCGGCTTGTGATGCGAGTTTCAGGAGTTCCTGAGGTCCTTGGCTGTCGCGCCAATCCTCCGAAGTGAACACCTGCATGGAAGAATAACTTGTGACGTTCAGCGGTGAACCGTGGGGGTAGAGCCGCCAAGCTGCGTGACGATTTTTTCCAGCCGATCCACGATCCGCGTCCAGTCGTAATCGCGGACGGATTCGACAAGGCGAGGGTCGCGTGGCGACTGGAGGGCCGACGCGATCTCGCGGGCGAACTCTTCGGCGGTCCGCCCGATTCGCACGGGAAGGCCCATCGCCTCGAGTTCGCGCCAGGGTGTGCAGATCGTCGGCAATCCGGCAGCCAGATAGGTCAGCAGCTTCAGGGGATGGGCCGATTCGACGATGGGCGACTTGCCGAAGGGAATGATCGCCGCGTCGGCGTGGCGCAGATAGGCGGGCACGGCCTCGTAGGGGCGCGGCCCGAAATAGCGCAGGTTGGGCAGGTTGAGGACATCGGGAAACGGCGCGTCGGCCGGCCCGATGAACACAAAGGAGACATTCGGCAGGCGGCGCGCTACGTCTGCGATCAACGCGTGATCCACCCACTGGGTCAACGCGCCGACATAGACGACTCGCGGAACGGGGATGTCCTGGTATTCGATCGGCGCGGGCGGCAACGGCCCCTGAAACATCGCCAGCTCCACGCCGTGCGGCAGACGGAAGACTTGTCGCGCACCATAGCCGCGCATCTTCTCCTCCTGCACGACCGACACGGTCAGCACGGCATCGGCGCGTTGGGCCACTTCGCGTTCGAGCTCGAGCATGCTCGGCGGAACGTGGGCCATCCCGCGCATCTCATCAATGTTGCGGTAGATTAGCCGCGGCAGTTCCCGCACCACTCCTTCACGAATGGACCCACGCCGCCGTTCGACCATATCGAACAGTCCGGCGTACTGGAGATTGATGACCATCACGACATCGGGCGAGCCAAAGCCGGCGGCGCGCAAGACGTGCGAGAGGGGCGGCTGTGTCCAGCGAAGAGTTCGCCGCGCCACCCACCGCGACCGAAAGAACCGCCGGTTGAAATAGGGCAGCCACGTCCGCGGGCAATACTCCCAGAGGCGGTCGGTGCGGCGCTTCGGTCCTTCGCGCCACAGCCTCAGCCGGATGTCGAGATCGGTCGTGCTGGCGGGGCTGGCCTGGTGAAACGGCGAGATGGGGGCGCAAAGATAGAAGACCTCATTGTGCTCGCGGCGCGCCAGGCCAATCGCCAGATGATAGGCGCTGACTTTGAAGATGGAGTCGAGCGGGTGGGAAGCAGCCATGATCCATTTGACTGGCATGTGCGGACATCCATTGCCCGAAACGTTGCGCTGCCTGCTGGGGCTATCACAGCCGGGAGCACTTCGCACGCCATGAACGTGCGCTGTCAAGTTTAAGTCCAAACTTGACATTGGCGGGCTTGCGGCCGACCTTCCACAGCGGTGTCTCAAAACCAAAATCACTGTTCAGGAGAGGGACCATGAGAACGATGCTACGATGCGCGATTTTGGTGGCGTCGCTGGCGCTCGTTTCGGCGGCCACAACGCGTTCGGCAGGCGCGGCAGAGGAGAAGAAACTCACCATCGCCGTCATTCCGAAGGGCACGACCCACGAGTTCTGGAAATCCATTCACGCCGGCGCGGTCAAAGCGGCGCGGGAACTCGGCGTCGAGATCATCTGGAAAGGCCCGCTGAAAGAAGACGACCGCGAGCAGCAGATCAAGGTGGTTGAGAACTTCAGCACCCGCGGCGTGGACGGCGTCGTGTTGGCGCCGCTCGACGACCGGGCGCTGGTGGCGGTGGTCAACGATTCCGTGGAGCGAAAAATCCCGGTGGTGATCATTGACTCGGACCTCAAATCAGAACGTTACTCCAGTTTTGTGGCGACGGACAACTACAAGGGCGGCGTGCTCGGCGCCCAACAGCTGGGCAAGATTCTTGGCGGCAAGGGCAAGGTCATCCTGCTGCGCTATGCCGAAGGCTCGGCCAGCACCACCCAGCGCGAGGCCGGCTTCCTCGACACGATCAAGAAAGAGTTCCCCGACGTCCAGATCGTTTCGTCCAACCAATATGGCGGGGCTACCGCCGAGTCGTCTTACAAAAGGGCGGAAAATCTTCTGCTCCGGTTCCAGGACGTGGACGGGATCTTCTGTCCCAACGAGTCTACGACGTTCGGCATGCTGCGCGCTTTGCAGGCCATGGGCAAAGCGGGCAAGGTGAAGTTTGTCGGTTTCGACAGCAGCGAGAAGCTGGCCGAGGCGCTGCGCAAGGGGGAGATCAACGCGCTGGTGATGCAGCATCCGTTCCAGATGGGCTACCTGGGCGTGAAGACGATGGTTCAGGTTCTGCGGGGCGAGAAAGTTGAGAAGCGCATTGATACCGGCTGCGAGGTCGTGACGGCGGAGAACATGGACACGCCCGAGAAGAAAGAGCTCATGGTGCCCGACCTGTCGAAGTGGCTCGACTGATTTTGGATTGCAGGAAGGAACGCCGGCGGCCTCGCCGGTGCGCGAAAGCGTCGGTCTATCAGGGTTGCTCCGTACTTGTCAGACCCGTCGGACCTGTCGGACCTATTGGACGTGGGCGCCGGCGTTCGGGCGAGGCCGCCGGCGTTCCTTCCTGGGGAACAGCCCCTTCACCGGCCGACGAGGACAAGATAGATCCAATTGCCCAGCAGCGCGGCGAGGACCAGTATTCGAATCAGCCACGGTTCCCACGGCCGCGTGAGCGCGATGCGGATGCGTCGCGTATCGAAAACCACCGCAAGAGTTGCATAGGCGCAATAGAGCACCGCAAACAATGCGAGCGCCGCGATCAGCGGATTCGCGACGAACCCACCGGCAATATCAAAATGCCGCAGCCGAACGAGACTGCGCGTCATCCCGCAGGTTGGACACGGCCCACCGGTGGTGGCCTTGAGAAGGCAACGAAAACCCAGGCGTTCGAACGGAACGATCAAAGCGGCCAATCCGATCGCCAGCCCAATCGCTCCCCAAATGAGCTCGTGGTTGAGCTCCGTTGCTTTCCTCTGGATGAGTTGGACGCGCATCTTCAGCTGGAGCCCTGGACGTTGAAGAACCTCAAAATGTTTTCACCACAAAGGCGCAAGAAAACGAACCGGACTCTTCTTTCGTCCCTTTGCGCCTCTGTGGCCCATTTCTTCCCGCGCTCCGTTTGGGAGCCACGCCTCCCATTCATCAACTTTTTGATTCCGGCAGCCCGGCGAGGTGCTGCAACAGCGCGACCGCTTCATGGACTTTGGACAGCGGCCGCGTGCTGGGCGGTTGGAGCGTGACTTCGATGGCGCCGTCGCCGTCGAGACGCGCCGCCGTGATGCTCGCCATGCGGTGGCGCAATCGCTCGATGCGCCCCAGCAACACCCGCCCGTCGCTCGCCGGTTCGAGCCTCACGCCCTGCGGCAGAGCGCTCACCCGCTCGATCGCGCAGAGGCTGGCGGCCACGCGCAAAGCGGCCAGTTCGATCAGCGTTTCGGCGGGTTCGGGCGGCCGGCCGTAGCGATCGCGAATCTCCTCCTCGATGTCGCGGATCGCGCGCAGGGTGCGCACCTGGGCCAGCCGCTTATAGAACCCCACGCGCTGAGATTCGAGCGGCACATAGGCTTCGGGCAGATAGGCGTCAAGGGGCCACTTCACCTCGGCCGTCACTTCGGCGACCGTCTCCTCGCCTTTCAGCTTGTGAACCGCCTTTTGCAGAAGATCGCAATAGAGCTCGAAGCCGATGGCGGTCATCGCGCCGTGCTGTTCGCGACCGAGGATGTTGCCCGTGCCGCGGATTTCCATGTCCCGCATGGCGATCTGAAACCCCGCGCCCAGTTCCACGAATTCCTGGATCGCGGCCAGCCGGCGGACGGCCGTGTCGGTGATCGCTTCGCCGTGCGGCACGATCAGGTAGGCGAAAGCCTGACGGGCGCTGCGCCCCACGCGCCCGCGCAGCTGATAGAGTTGCGCCAGGCCCAGCGCGTCGGCCCGGTTGATGACGATCGTGTTCACGTTGGGAATGTCGAGGCCCGACTCGATAATCGTGGTCGAAACGAGAATGTCATACTGGCCGTCCACAAAGTCGAGCATCACGCGCTCGAGGGTGTGCTCGTCCATCTGGCCGTGGGCGACGGCGATCGAGGCATTGGGAACGATTTCGTGGAGGCGCCGCGCAACCATGTTGATGGTCTGGACGCGGTTGTGGACGAAGAACACCTGGCCGCCGCGGTTCAGCTCGCGCAACACCGCCTCCTGGATCAGATCGTGTTCGAAATTGATGAGCGAGGTGCGAATGGGCACGCGATCGGCGGGCGGTGTGTTGATCACACTCATGTCGCGCAGGCCCGAAAGCGCCATGTGCAGGGTTCGCGGGATGGGTGTGGCCGTGAGCGTCAGAACGTCCACGGAGGTGCGCAGCCGCTTGAGTTTCTCCTTGTGGCGCACGCCGAAGCGATGTTCCTCGTCCACGACCAGGAGGCCCAGGTCGGCGAACTCGACGTCGCGGCTAAGCAGGCGGTGGGTGCCGATGATGATGTCCACCTCGCCCAGGCGGAGCCGCCGCAGAATATCGCGCTGTTCCCGCCCCGACTTGAAGCGGCTGAGCATCTCGATCCGCACGTTGTAGTCGGCGAAGCGCTCGCTGAACGTGGCGAGGTGCTGCTGGGCGAGAATGGTCGTGGGGACCAGGACGGCCACCTGCCGGTGCTCCTGGATCACCTTGAAGGCGGCGCGCATGGCCACCTCGGTTTTGCCGTAGCCGACGTCGCCGCAGACCAGGCGATCCATCGGAATCGGGCGCGCGAGATCCTCCTTGACCTCCTCGATGGCCCGGAACTGGTCGGGGGTCTCCTGGTAGAGAAAGGAAGCCTCGAACTCGGTTTGCCAAACCGTGTCGGCGTCATAGGCGTGGCGCTTGACGGCGGCCCGACGGGCATAGAGTTCGAGCAACTCCTCGGCCATTTTCTCGATGGCCTCTTGCGATTTGCGTTTCCGCTGGATCCAGCGCTTGCCGCCGAGTTTGTCAAGCGAGGGCACCGCCCCCTCGACCGCGGAGTATTTTTGCACGAGGTGGATTTTCTCGACCGGAATCAGCAGGCGGTCGTTGTCCTGGTAGACGATCTCGATGAGGTCGGTCTGGCGGCCATCCACCAGCTGGCGGCGCAGGCCCATGAACTGCCCGATCCCATGGTCCACGTGGACGACGTAGTCGCCGCGCTGAAACTCCGAGACCGCGGCCACGGGCGTGCCGCGATAGAGCTTGCGGTAGAGGTGGCGGTGCTTGTAGCGGCCGAACACCTCGCGGTCGGTCAGGAACAGCAGGCGCGCTTCGGGCAGAACGAATCCGCCATGCAGCGGACCGACCGTGAGAACGATCTGGCGACAGGGCTCCGGCGGCGGAGGGGGACGGAAGGCGCGGGCCTGGCGATCGGACGACGGGACCGCCACGCAATCGAAATGGCGCTCGCGCAAGAGTTCGTCGAAGCGCTGAACCTGACCGTCGTTGTCGCAGGCGATGACGACCAGGTGGCCCCGCTTGAGCTGGTCGCGGATGATCCCGAGGAAGGTTTCGAGATGAGGCTGCAAGCCGTCGAAAACACCGGCGTGAAACGTGACCCTCGCCCTGTCCGGCGACTTCTGGCCCTCCACCTCGATCATGTGGTGTTCGATGACGGGCGGGCGAGCGTACACCCGATGGTTGAGGGACTCGAGCGACTCGTAGAGCTCTTGCGGGGCGGGTACACTCTCGCCGGCTTTTGTTCGTTCGCCCTGCTGACGCTGGATCAGGTCCCAAAACTCTTTGGCGCGCGCCGGAGACTTTTCGGGCTCGTCGAGAATGAAAACGGTATCGGGAGGGAAAAGCGACGTCATCGGGACCAATGGCTCGCCTCGCTGAAGCGCCTCCTGAATCAGCAGGTTCTTCTTGGCGGGCGGCAGGGCAACCCGCTCTCCGGGAGCCCGTTTCAGCGACCGCTGAGTCGTCGGATCGAAATAGCGAATGGACTCGACCTGCGTGCCGAACAGATCCAGCCGAATGGGGAACTCGCTGTTGAGCGGGAAAACGTCAATGATGCCGCCACGAACGGCAAACTCGCCACGGGTCTCGACAAGGGGGACTCGGACATAGCCGGAGTTGTGCAGTTGATCAACCAGCGATTCGATATGAAGCGTGTCGTTGTGTTGAACATACACGATCCTGTCTGTGAACACCTGGGTGGAAATGGCTTTTGTGAGGATAGATTTCAGCGACACCGCCACGACGCTGGACTTTCCGGTCCACTCACCCCTGCTGCGCTGTGCGAGATGGGCGTAGGTCTCGATCTGCTTGGCCAGGATTTCGATGCCGGGCTCATCGAATTCATAGGGGAGGTTCTCGTCCTCGGCGAAATGGAAGACGTCGGCAAGGCCAAAGAAGTCCAGGTCATCGTAGAGCTGCTCGGCGCGTTCGGAATGGGAGGTGATGACACAGAAAGGTCGGGGAAGTTGAACGGCCAGGGTAGCGAGGAAAGCGGAGAGAGCCGAGCCGGGGAGCCTGGCAACACTTACGTTGTTACCGTCCGAGAGCGCAGATACGCCCTCTTCGAACTCCTCTGTGTGACTCAGCAAACGGACAACGTGTTCCTGGAGCCTGTTCACAAGCGCTCTTCACTCCCCTACGGTCCAAATTCTCGCCACTGGGGAGGCGCCCCGTCAACGGGTATTCGCCAAAGCCTTCACGGAAGCAAGGCATTTGCGAGGTGAAGAGTGGCGCAGCCTGTTAGGCTATGATGGTTGTTTCGCACGCTGACAGCCTGCGCCACTCCTCAGGAGGTGGCGCGGGTTCGACGGCGGCGGAGTTTTTGGACCAGCGAGGAAACGCGGCAGAGCATCCGCGCCTGCCAAGGCTTCAGGTAACGGCGCATATTGGGATGGATAAAGCAAAAATGCTTGCACTTGAGGGCCTGAAGGCGGCGGGCAAAGGCGCGCTCGTCCACCTTGCCGTCGGCAAAATAGTCGGGGATGTGGTAGCCGAGCCGGGTATAGGTGCCCTCACTGCCGTCGCTATGGGCGTGGTAGTAGTCGCAGAACGTCCGCAGCGTCGTGCGGATGCCATACTTGTCGGGGTCCAGTTGCCAGGGGGCGCCGGGTTCGATCTCGATCGAAAGCGCGCGCATGCCCTGGACATGCTTGAACCGGCGGGCGATCTCGCCTCGCAGACGGATGGTCTCGCGGATGTCGGCCTCGGTCTCGAAGGGAATCCCGTAAGTGAAGAAGACCTCCATGCTGATGCCCTTGCGGTCAATGTATTCGAGCGTGTCGAGAAGCTCCTGGTTGGAGAAATAAAAGCCGCGATTGAGGCGTCGGACACGCTCGGAGCCGGTCTCGGGCGAAATCGCGAGGACCGATCGGGGACTGGGAAAGGTGAGAGCGAATTCATCTATCATTTCGCGCGAGGGCAAGGCGTTTCCTTCGAAGAACCACTCGATCGGGATGCTGCGGCGGCGGATTTCGCGCCAGAGGCGGACATAGTATTTCTGCAACCGCGGTTCGGGATCGTAGCAGGTGTGCATGGTCTCGTAGCCGTAGCGCTTGGCTTCGAGAATGGTCTCGATCACCTTGTCAATGCTTCGGTAGAAGTAGCTGCGCCGACCGCTGATGCGCAGTTGCGAGCTGCGACTTCCTCCGCAATAGCTGCAATCCACGGGGCAGCCGCGACCCATGCAAAGGGTGAACATCGGCGAGCGGATGGTGTATTTGTAGTAGTTGGCCTTTTTCGATTCGTTCTTCACGTAAACGAACGGAAGGCTAATGGAGTGGACGTAGGTTTCATAGTGTTCGAGCAGCGGCATGTTGCTGAAGTTCAGCTGGTTGACCAATTCGCGCGTGCCGACGTATTGAAGGGGGTTGACCACGACTTCGCCCAGCGGTCGCGAGGCTGCGTCGCTGGATTCGGGCGACGAAGACAGGTTGCCAACCTGTCCGACGCGGCGCCAAGTCAGATTCGGGACTTGGCTCAGATCCGACAGGTTGCCGACCTGTCCGACTTGTCGGACCTGTCGGATCTGTCGGACCAATTCCAGCATCGGCACTTCGCCGTCGCCGCGAATCACGCCATCCACACAAGCGTAGTCGCGCATCAGTTCGTCGTGAAAGAAGCTGGCCGTGAAACCGCCGAGAACAAGAAACGCGTCGGGGACCGCGGCCTTGATCTTGCGCGCCGTTTCGATCACGTCGTAGGACTGTTGGTGCCAGTGGAGGCTCACTCCCACGACTCGTGGCCGCAGCCGGGCCGCATATTCGGCAATCGAGAAATCGGGGTTTTCGATCCACTCAATGCCGCAATGGACGACCCGGGTGGGATGGCCGTGACGGTTGACCCAGTCCGCAATCGCCAGCAGCCCCATGGGCATATAGTTGATCCACATGAACTCGCCCAACGGCTTGTAGAAGTTGTTCATCTTGGGGGTATGAACCAACAGACAGTCGAGTGGCTGACCGGTTGCAGCGGCGGGACTGGTCATGGTTCTCTCCCCTCTTCGATCAATGGCTGTCCGAGGAAGGAGGAATCGAGCGCGACAGGAGTGCCGCGCCCTGAACACCACACGGAAGTGGCTATTTTTCTTTCAGCAAGTTGTCAACCGCCGGATCCAACCCCTTGAACTGGGGGGCTTCGACGCCGTAGACCGGGCCCGCCAGGTGAAGCTTGGTGTAGTAGCGGCCACCCTTCTCGAGTCCGCGAATGACCCGGGCGATCTCGCTGCCGCCCGCGCCATAGAAGACCACGTCCAGCGTGGGCGAGGTCAGGCCCATTTCTTTTTCCGTGAGCTTGCCCTTGTAGAGTTCGGTGTATTTGAGCTCACGAACGGCCCGCGTCAGGTCATCCACGGAAAAATCGGACACGCGCTGCGCTTCCTTGGCCTTGGGACGCAGAATCCTCCACGCCTCGCCCTCGCGCGTCAGCGTGAAACTGGTGGAACCGCGGCGAACCTCGGCCTTCGAGACCGCCTTGGGATCGAACGCAAAAAGCGATTTGTCGGTCAGCTTGTCCTTGGTGAGCGCAAACTCGCTGGGCTTGGTGAAATCGAGCAGCACCACGGTCTTGGAATCGCCCACGCGCGCGAAGACGACGCCTTCGTTGTTCCGCGTGGCCAGCTCGCCGATCGCCAGGCTCTCGATCCGGGAGCTGCCTTTGTCGGCGATGGTCAGGCGCACATAGGGCTTGTCGAGCTTGTACTCCCTGAAGCTGGTTGCGTCGTCGGTCTCGAAACCCTTGGCGCGCAGGTTGACCAGCGAACTGATCGTATCGCCGACCCCCTGCTGGTCCACGCTGGTGGCCGCGTCGGCGGCGAAGACCCAGCGGCCCTGGTCGTTCTTCTTGAGTTGGACTTTGCTGCGCAGCGTTTCGATGTCGAACCGGCCGACGTTCGCCGCCTCGAGAGTGAACAGCTGTTTGTCGCGCAATTTGCCCGGCGTGATGGCCAGCGAGTCGAACAGCGGCTGGCCGATCTTGACGATCGAGCCGTCGCCGCGCCTGGCATAGAAGTCACGGCTGGGGCTGGTCTCGCGGTCGCCGACGACGAGCGAGAGGGTCACCGGCTGCGTCGTCCCGGTGGTCGTGCTGGTTTCTTTGACGAGCAGATCAATCTGCGGTTTGTCGAAGCCGACGGGCTGGGTGGTCGGCTTGTCCACAAACGCCGTGACTTTTTCGGTCTTCAGCTTGCGCAGGAAATTCTCGATCTCGGTGGAGTCGCCTTTCCATTTGACCGGCTGCTCCAGCTGCCAGCCGCCATCGTTCCTGACGAGCACGATCTTCTCGGAAGGCTTGGTCTGCGTGCCGGTCGTGGTGCGGGTGGTGCCGCCCTCCACCGACTGGATTTCGAAGATCTTCTTGATCTCCTGGGAGAGAACCACCTGCCGAACATTTTCCACAGTGACGGGCAGGACGGTGCGGTCGCGCAAATCCAGCGGTTTCTTGTCGAGCTTGTCTTTGATGTATTCGTTGATCGAGAAAATCTTGGGCTCGCTTTCGATCTTGGCGTAAAATTTGCCGCTTTCGGGCGCCTGCTTGCCGACCAGCAAAGTCATTCCCTGGGGAACACTCTTGGTCTTGAGCATCAGCTTGTAGGTGGGCGCGTCGAGCCCGTAGTCCTCGACCTTAATCGTCTCGTCCATCTTGAACTCGCCGTAGCGAACCGCGAGAATCAGGTTGCCGAGGATGACCTCGATGGCGTCCTTGTCGGCCCCGGTCTGGACCGGTTGCGTCATCTCCCAGCGGTCGCCCTTCTCTTTCTTGACCGTGATGATTTCCTTGGGAGTGACCAACGTTATCTCGTTGACGTCCGCTTGCGGGAACGGAAAGGCCCGTTCGCTCATTTCCTTGGCCGTGCGCCGCCGCTCGGTCCACCAGCGATCGCCCGAATACAACAGCACAAGTACCAAAAAGAAAATCAGCGAGCTGAGCGTCTTTTTCCAGATCATCGCACCCGCCTCCGAACCAAAACATAGCCGATGCCGCCGAAGAAAATCACGCCCGGCACCGCCAGAACCAACAACGTGAAGACGGTTCGCAACTGGACCTGGGTAACGAAGATCGGCGTATCGGGCAGGCGCTTGGGAGGAATGTCTATGAGGTCCTCACGCGCCACCAGCCAGTTGACGATGTTGGCGAACAGCCGGACGGTGCTGGAAAAGAAACGGTTTTCGAAAACCTCGGAATCGCCGAGAACGACCATGCGCATGCCCTTGGCCGATTGAGGGCTTGGCCCCGGACCACCGGGCGACTCCATCGAGACGGCCACGGCCAGAGGTTGCTCTTTCATGCGGCCGAGATCGGGCTCCACGTTCTGCTTGCCGCGCAGTTTCTCGATGTCCTCCGACCAGCTTCGATCGCTGGAGAACATCAGCTCCGTGACCGTGAGACTCGAGGGCCGATTCTCGAGCGGAGCCACCGTTCGGGAGGCCCCCATCTGGATCATCTCGCTCTGGTTGCTCACCGTCGGGTGGTCGCCGAAGTGATTGACGAGCAGCATTGTGGGGTTGCCCGTCAGCTGGGTCAGCGGATTGCTTTCGA
>Ga0315280_10008382_pt1 | contig 13535 bp, 14 predicted proteins | sample YL17G06_40_MG_FD_203697 | JGI IMG/M metagenome (GOLD analysis project Ga0315280, IMG submission 203697) | Sediment microbial communities from Yellowstone Lake, YNP, Wyoming, USA - YL17G06_40 | ecosystem: Environmental > Aquatic > Freshwater > Lake > Sediment | place: USA: Wyoming | collected...
GACCAGGAAGTCAATCGGTCAATGAGTGAATTCGGCAATGGGGAAGGGCAAGGCAGAAACCGCCGAGGGCATTCGTTCGCGGTCCTGGCGAATCCGGCGAATTACCCCGTCCTCCTCGATCGACTTCTGCTCCGGTCTTCCCTACTCGACCAGTTGACCAATCGACTAATTGACTTCGCTCGCTAGAGCGATCTGATCCGCTCCACACCGACCACGCCGTCCACCTTCTGGATCGCCTGCATCGCCGCCTGCAGCTGGCGGAGATCGTTCACCTCCAGGACGAATGTGTTCACGCCCGTCCGCTCCTCCGTCACGCGGATCTCGGCCTGGGCGATGTTGGTGTTGGTCTCCGAGATGGCGGTGCTGATCTCGGCCAGGATGCCGGGCCGATCCTTTCCGATCTGCACCCGGATCTTCACCTGGTGCGCGCCCTTGCGCTGGCCATCCCAGTGCACGGCGATCTGCCGCTCCGGGTCCGCCATCAGGCTCACCGCGTTGGGGCAATCCACCGTGTGTATGGAGACCCCGCGGCCCCGCGTGATGAAGCCGATGATCTCGTCGCCGGGCACCGGGCTGCAGCACTTGGAGAAGCGGACCAGGATGTCGTCGATCCCGCGGATGCGCACCCCTTCATCTGTCGGGCGCGGCTTTGCCGGCTTCCGCTCCGCCTTCTTCTCTCGCGCCTCCTCCGCCTCGGTGAGGGCCTGCATCTCCTCCGGCGGCAACAGCCGCGCCACCGCCTGCCGCGGCGAGACCTTGCCGTAGCCCACGGCCGCGAAGAACTCGTCTTCCGACCCGACCCCATAGCGCCCCAGCACGGCCGACAGGAGATCCGGCTTGAGGAGCTGGGCCGGACTCTTCCCCAGGCGGCGGATCTCCTTCTCCAGCATGTCACGGCCCAGGCTGAGGCTCCGCGCGCGCTCCGCGTTCTTGATCCACTGCCGGATCTTGCTCCGCGCCCGGGGCGTCTTGACAATCTTCAGCCAGTCCCGACTGGGCAGGTGGTTCGGAGAGGTCAGGATCTCGACGATGTCGCCGTTCCGCAGCTCGGTCCGGAGCGGGACAAGGCGCCCGTTGACCTTGGCCCCCACGCAGCGCAGGCCCACGTCGGTGTGGACCGCGAAGGCGAAGTCGATGGGCGTGGCCCCCTTGGGGAACGGCTTGACGTCGCCCCGAGGAGTGAACACGTAGACCTCGTCGGGGAAGAGGTCCACTTTCAAGGTGTGCAGGAACTCCTTCGAGTCCTTCAGCTCCCGCTGCCACTCCATGAGCTGGCGCAGCCAGACGAAGCTCTGATCCGTCGGATCGATGCTGCTCCGGCCCTCCTTGTACTTCCAGTGGGCGGCGATCCCCTCCTCCGCGACCCGATGCATCTCCCAGGTGCGGATCTGGATCTCGACGGGGTCGCCCTTGGGGCCGATCACCGTCGTGTGGAGCGACTGGTACCCGTTGCTCTTGGGCACCGCGATGAAGTCCTTGAACCGCTGGGAGATCGGTTTCCACAGGGTATGGATGACCCCCAGGGTGCCGTAGCAGTCTTTGAGAGAATCGGTGATCACCCGGACGGCCGTCAGGTCGTAGATCTCGTCGAACTCCTTCTTCTGGTCCTGCATCTTCTTGTAGATGCTGTAGAAATGTTTCGGCCGGCCGGTGATCTGGGCCTTGATGTCCACCTCGGCGATGTTCTTCTCGAGCACGCCGATGACCTCGTTGATGTCGCCCTCCCGCTCTTGGCGCTTGTGGGCAATGCGCGCCGCAAGATCTTGGTACGCCTCCGGGTCCAGATATCGCAGGGCCAGGTCATCCAACTCGGCCTTGATCCAGTAGATTCCCAGCCGGTGGGCCAACGGCGCGTAGATGTCCAGTGTCTCCCGGGCGATGAGCTGGCGCTTGGCCTCGGGCAGCGGCTCCAGCGTACGCATGTTGTGCAGGCGGTCGGCCAGCTTGACCAGGATCACCCGGATGTCCTTGGACATGGCGAGGACCATCTTGCGGATGTTCTCCGCCTGGGCCTCCTCCCGGGTGCTGAAGGGAATGCGGGACAGCTTGGTGACCCCGTCCACCAGGGCCGCGACCTCGTCCCCGAAGTGCTCCTGGATCTCCTCCTGAGTGGCCTTGGTATCTTCCACCACGTCGTGGAGCAGACCGGCCGCAACGGCGGCCGTGTCCATGCGGAGTTCGGTGAGGATACCGGCAACTTCCAGGGGATGGCTGAGGTAGGGCTCGCCGGAGATGCGCTCTTGCCCCTTGTGAGCCTTGGCGGCGAAGACGTACGCCCGCATCACGGGGTCGACGTCCGCCTGAGGGTTATACTCCTGAATCTTATCCAGGATGCCTTCGATTCGCAATCCACTGCCTCTGCGCTACGCTGCGCTAAATCCAGTGTAACACGCCATTTTTCAGCCTTTCAAGGATTATCTACCGGCCGCGCCAGTGCCAGTGGATCATGGCCCGCGCTCCAAGAACACCGCCGACCTCAGGCCAGGGCGATCTTCTCTCGGAGCTTGCTCTTGGGAATGGCGCCCTCGCGAAGGATGCGTGCGGGCTGGGTGGTGCAGTCAATCACCGTCGATGGCACACCGAGGGCCACACGGCCGCCATCCAGGATGAGGTCAATCTGCCCCCCGACGGCCTTCTGCACGGTCTTGGCGTCCGAGGGATCGGCCACTCCGGATTTGTTGGCGCTCGTCCCGATGATGGGTCCGGCAAAGGCGCTGAGCAGCGCCTGCGCCACGGAGCCGGCCGGCATCCGAAGCCCGACGGTGCCGGCGGCCCCCCTGAGGATGGCGGGGATCTTGGGAGAGGCCTTCACCACGACGGTGAGCGCGCCGGGCCAGAAGGCCTGCATGAGGCTTCGGACTCCGTCCGGCAGGCCTGCGGCCAGGTCCGCCGCCGCCTCCACCGAGGGGACCAGCACGCTCAGGGGCTTGCCGTGGTGGCGGCCCTTCACCGTGAGCACCCGATCGATGGCCGCGGGGTCCAGGGCATTCGCCCCCAGGGCATACAGCGTGTCGGTGGGGAAAGCCACCAGGCCCCCCTGGCGCAGAGCCTCGCAGGCCTGCTGGATGACCTCGGGCTGGACGTTCCTTGGATCCACCTGGAGCACTCGTGTCTTCACTGGACATCACTCCGTCGGGAGACGTTCACGTTGGAACAACCCATCGGCGGATTTCACGCGAAGGCTGGCGACCGGTGCGCACCCGACCGTTCATTGTTTGCCGTCGGTCGTCCTGTTCAGCGCTTCACCGGTCGCGTGCGATTCCCTGCGCGGGAAATGCCAGTGAGCTGCTCGAACCAGCCTTGCAGGCTCCCCCCTTTTCGCGCCACATACACGACGTACGGCGAGGTGGCCAGGTCCCCGTTTCTGTCCCAGTGGAGTCGCCCGAGGGTTCCGTCGTACTCGATCGTGCGCATGACCTTCAGGACCTTGCGCAGTTCCTCCTTCGAATTCGTCAGGGGCTTGGCGACCTGGATGGCGCGCAGGAGCACCCCCATGGCATCGTAGGTGTAGAGGACGTACGGGCCGATGGGACCGTAACGCGCCTCAAACCGCTGGATGAAGGGTCCAGCGGAGGCCAGCAGTCGCGGGTCGGGCGCAAAGGTGAGATAGGTGCCACTGGCCGCCTCTTCGCCGGCGATCTTGACGAACTCCGGGTCCAAGACCCCATCGCCGCTGACAAAAGCTGCCGTCATTCCCGCCTGCCGCATCTGCCGGACCAGATATCCGCCCTCGCGGAAGATGCCCCCAAAGTACACAACGTCCGGCTCCCTCATTTTCAGGCGGGCCACCACCCCGCTGAAGTCCTTGTCGCCCTGGGCGATCTCCTCCACCGCGACAACGATCCGCCGGCCCGCGCGGCGCTCCACGCTCCGGATCAGTGTCTCGGCGAGCGTCCGGCCGTACTCGGTCCGATCGCTCACCACCGCGATGCGGCGGGCGCGGAGCCGCGACAGGATGAACTCGGCCGCAGACAGCGCGTGTTGATCGTCCCGCCCCGACACGCGGAAAACGTTGTCGAAGCCCTGCGCCGTGAGCCACGGGTGCGTGGAGGTGGCCGTCACCATGGGAATGCCCGCCTGGTAGTACACCGCCGATGCCGGAATGGAGGAGCTGGAGTAGAAATGACCGACGACACCCCAGACGCCGTCCTGGATCAGCTTCTCGGCGACGGCCACCGCCTGTCTCGGGTCGAACTGGTCATCCCCAAGGATGAGTTCCACCTTGCGTCGGAGCTTCTCGGTCCCGTCGGCGATGGCCAATTCGGCGGCCTGGCGCATACTCTGCCCGATGCGTCCCGCCTCGCCCGCCATGGGGATCACGAGGCCGAGCTTGACCGGGGGCAGCTCACCCGCCCAGGCGGGGGATGCCAGAACCGCGCCCAAGAAGAGCCAGCACCATCGCATAGGTTGCGCTCAGGCACCTTCGCCCAGGTAGGCGCGCTTGACGTCGGGATGCTCTTGCAGTTCCACCGCCGACCCCTGGAGGGCGATGTTCCCCGTCTCCAGGACGTATCCCCGGTGCGCGATGGACAGGGCCAGGGCAGCGTTCTGTTCCACCAGGAGGATCGTCGTCCCCTGACGTCTACCGTGATCCGGCGAGGGCCTTGGCCGCGGCCACCCGGGCCCGGAAGGCGGCAGCCGCGGCCGTGATGTCGGGGGCCGCGACGACGGCCGAGATGACGGCCGGGGCCGTGGCCCCGGCCGCGATCACGTCCGCCACGTTCTCCAGCGTGATCCCGCCGATCGCCAGGATGGGGAGAGCCACCGCCGTCCGGATCTCGCGGAGCGCCTCCAGGCCGCGCGGCGTGTACCCGGTGTCCTTGGTGCCGGTGGGAAACATCGGGCCGAAGCCGATGTAATCGGCCCCGGACTCCCGCGCCGCCTCGGCCTGCGCGCGGCTGTGCGTGGAGACTCCCAGGATCCGCCCCGGGGGGAGGAGCGCCCGCGCGGCCTCGGCCGGCAGATCGTCCTGCCCCACGTGCGCGCCGTCCGCCCCCGCGGCCAAGGCCAGGTCCAGACGATCGTTCACGATGAAGACGGCCCCGTGCGACCGGCAGAGGGCCTGAATGGCCCGAGCCTGGGGCAGGAGGGCTCGCAGGTCCCCTGTCGTGTCGCGGAGCTGGATCATATCCGCGCCGCCGGCGAGCGCCGCCCTCGCGATGGCCACATGATCCCGGCCGGGAGCCAGCGTGGCGTCGGTGATCACGCACAGCTGGAGCCGGTCCACCACTATTGCTCCTGTGCCAGGCGCTCGAGAAACCGTGTCGAGGTCTTTCCGGCCAGAAAGTCCGGATGCCGCAGGACTTTCTGATGGAACGGAATCGTGGTCTGCACGCCCTGGATCAACATCTCGTCCAGCGCCCGCTGCATGCGGGCGATGGCCTCGTCCCGATCGCGGCCGTGCACGATCAGCTTGGCCAGGAGGGAATCGTAGTAAGGGGGAACGATGTAGCCGACGTAGGCGTGGCTGTCCACGCGGACGCCGGGACCCCCGGGCGGACGGAAGTTCGTCACCTTCCCGGGCGAGGGCAGGAAACGGTCCGGGTCCTCGGCGTTGATCCGGCACTCCAGGCTGTGCCCGGCCAGGCGGACCTCCTCCTGGGCGATGGGCAGCGGCTCGCCGGCCGCGATCCGGAACTGTGCCTTCACCAGGTCAATCCCCGTCACCATCTCGGTGACCGGGTGCTCTACCTGGATCCGCGTGTTCATCTCCATGAAGAAGAAGTCGCCCCGCTCGTCCAGCAAAAACTCCACCGTCCCCGCGTTCCGGTAGCCGGCGGCGCGCGCCACAGAGAGGGCGGCCTGCCCCATGGCCTGGCGGAGTGAATCGGTCAGGGCCGGCGACGGCGCCTCTTCCACCAGCTTCTGGTGGCGCCGCTGGATGGAGCAGTCGCGCTCTCCCAGATGGATGCCCTGGCCGTGCGCATCGATCAAGATCTGGAACTCCACGTGGCGCGGGTCGGAAAGGAAGCGCTCCAGGTACACGCCGGCGTCGCCGAAGGCCGCCGCGGCCTCGGCGGCGGCCGTGGCCAGGGCGGACTCCAGCGCTTCAGGGTTGATGACGACCCGCATCCCCTTTCCCCCGCCGCCGGCGCTGGCCTTGATGATGACCGGGTAGCCGATTTCGCGTGCGGCCCGCCTCGCCTCTTGCAGCTCCCGGACCGGATGCTCGGTGCCCGGCAGGATGGGGACGCCACTTCTCGCGGCCAGGCGTCGGGCCGCCGCCTTGTCTCCCATCATCTGAATGCTGGATGCGGGCGGGCCGATGAAGTGGATACCGCAGTTCTCGCATACCTCTGCGAACTGCGGATTCTCCGCCAGAAAACCGTATCCGGGGTGGATCGCCTCGGCGCCGGTGATCTCGGCCGCGCTGATGATCCGGGGCACCTGTAGGTAGCTCTGGGCGGGGGGCGGGGGGCCGATGCACACCGACTCGTCCGCCAGTTGGACGTGCATCGCGTCGGCGTCCGCCTGCGAAAAGACGGCCACCGTCCGGATGCCCAGCTCCCGGCAGGCCCGGATAATCCGGACCGCGATCTCGCCACGGTTGGCAATCAGAACTTTGGAAAACACGGCAAGGATTGGACCGGTCCCCGAGTCCGCCTCAGGCGGGCTCGATGAGGAAGAGCCTCTGTCCGAACTCCACGGGCTGGCCGTTCTCCGCCAGGATCCTGGCGATCCGCCCCTTCACCTCGGCCTCGATCTCGTTCATGAGCTTCATGGCCTCGATGATGCAGATCACGGTCCCCTTCTGGATCAGGTCCCCCTCTTTGACGTAGGGCTCGGCGCCGGGCGCCGGGGCCCGGTAGAACGTGCCGACCATGGGCGATTCCACGGGGATCAGGCCGGCGGTCTCCGCCGCGGCCGCCATGGGAGACAACGGGGACGCGGTCGCGGCAACCGAGGTCGCGGCGGGCGGGGCGGGGTTCATCGCCGCCGGAGGAACCCGGCCTGGCACCGGCCGCCGCCGGATGCGAACTCGCCGGCCTCCCTCCTCGACCTCCAGTTCCTCGACGTCGTTCCCCTCCATCAGACGGAGGAGGGCCTTGAGTTCCTTGAGGTCCATCCCGACCTCCTCTCAGCGTTCCGCCGGAAAACTCAGAACGGACCTCCCGAGCATGTCGCGGCGAAAGCCGGTGCACCAGCAGGGGTCACGCGCGCTCGATGTAGGTGCCGGTCCGCGTGTCCACCCGCAGCCGGTCGCCCACGTTGATGAAGAGGGGCACCTGGATCACGACCCCGGTCTCCAGGGTGGCCGGCTTGGATCCGCCCGAGGCGGTATCCCCGCGGACGCCCGGCTCGGTCTCCGCCACCGTGAGTTCCACGAACGTCGGCACCTCCACGGCCAGCGGGCTCTCCCGGTGGTACACGATCGTGACCACCATCTCTTCCTTGAGGTACTTCCGGGTGTCGCCGAGCTGGTCCTCCGAGAGGAAAAACTGCTCATAGGTCTCCGTGTCCATGAAGTGGAACTCGTCACCGCTCTGGTACAGGAACTGGACCCGCTTCTCCTCCAGCTCGGCGGCGGGCAGTTTCTCTTCCGTGCGGAAGGTCCGCTCGACGATGGCACCGCTGCGCATATTCTTGAGCTTCGTCCGGTTGAAGGCGCCCCCCTTGCCCGGCTTGACCCACTGATAGTCGGTCACCAGGAAGGGCACGCCGTCCACCTCGATCTTCATCCCGGGTCGCAGGTCACCGGCAAGAATCACTGGCTTTCACTCCTCCGCCGTCGCACCCCCCGCGCGGCGCGCCGGCGGGGCGGATGCAGGGTCACGTGCGCGAGCGCAGCCCGCAGGCCCAGCAGGTAGCTGTCCGCGCCGAAGCCACCGATGAGCCCGACCGCCACCTCGGCGGTCAGCGAGTGGCGGCGGAACATCTCGCGCGCGTGGATGTTGGACAGATGCACCTCCACCACGGGAAGCCCGGTGGCGGCAATGGCGTCTCGGAGCGCCACGCTGGTATGGCTGTAGGCCGCCGGGTTGAAGACCACGGCGTCCGCCCAGCCTATGGTCTCGTGCAATGCCTCGATCAGCTCCCCCTCCCCGTTGTGCTGGCGGAAGCGTACCTGGCAATGAAGCTGGCGCGCCAGCCGCCGCACCGCCGCCTCGATCTCCGCCAGCGTGGTCGTGCCGTACACGTCAGGCTCGCGCGTGCCCAGCAGGTTCAGGTTCGGGCCGTTCAGGATGAGGATGCGCGCCACGGCTCCCCCGTCGTCAGAAACAAAAAACGGCATCGTGCCGTGGCTGTGGAACGATGCCCGCGTGGTCCGCCCGCGCGAGACCACGGACCGCCGCTATAATTCGCCGAGCTGTCCCGCGGCGTGGGCGACGGCGCGTCGCATCTGACCGCACAAGCTCGCGGGACCCGCCTCCACGCCTACGGCCAGGTCGCCCGGCGCAAAAGCGAAGACGACGCGGCGATTTGTTCCTCGCACGCTGAAGCGCTGCGGAACCCCGCAGTCCAGTTCGGCCGCCAGCGCCAGCGCCTGGCGCAGGAGACCTCCGTACTCGCCGGCGATGGCTTCCGGGTCCGTCCCACCGGCCGACGCCGCCTGCTCGACAGGAACACCGTCCAGAGCCGTGAGCAGAGCCCCCTGCCCGTCCCTCACCGCCCGGACCAGATTCGCCACCGTGCTCGCCAGATCAGGGGTCATGGCTCGCATTCCCCCCTGCGTCGCGTCTTCCCGCCTCCCGGACCTTGCGTGCCGCCTCGCGCAGCGAGAGGAGTTTCTCCAGCACGGGAGAGCCTGGCGCAGCCTGCCCTAAGCCTAATAAGATGTCTCCGCCGGTCGCGGCCGAGGCCGCCTCGCCGGGCCGTCGTCCGAGCTGAGAGTAGATCGCCTCTGCCACGTCCGTGTGGCCCTGGGATGCGTACAGGGCAGCCAGGGTTGGGCTGGCCAGGGGATCGCGATTCCATCCGGGAGCCAGGACCGATTCCTCGGAGGCGCCGGCCTCCGGGGTCACGGGCAGGGCGGCCAAGCGATCCTGCGTTTCGGAATCGCCGGGGTTGAGGCGAAGCACCCGCTCGTAATAGCGCCGAGCCTCGTCCGCGCGCCCCCTCCCTGCGCAGATGTCGCCCAGGAACCTAAGGGCCAGCAGGTGCTCCGGCGCCTGCTCCAGGACGCGACGAAATTCCTGCTCGGCCTCGTCCAGCGCGCCCCGTTCCAGCAGGGCCTGCGCCAGCACCGCCCGCCCGCCGGCGGAGCCGGGATGGGCGGCGAGGCCATCGCGGCAGATCTGGATCGCCTCGTCCAGCAGGCCTTCCTTGCGGTACGCGTCGGCGAGCCGGGCAAAGACCCGAGGGTCGGGATCCTGCTCAGACCTGGCGGGCTCTCGCACCCCCCCACCCCCCCAATCAGGCCCCCTCTTCCCCACTGCAAAACCGACAACTGACGACAGGGAGCCGGCCAACGGCTCTCCTCCGTTGTCCGTCATCAGTTTCTCATGGGGACCTATCAGCGCACCTCGCGGAGGCCCCTCCGCAGCTCTTCGCGGTCCAAAACCGGCGCGAAGGTAACACTTCCCACCCCACGTGTCAACACGAATTGGAGCACGCCATCGCGCGCCTTCTTGTCGCTAATCATGTATGTTTCCAGGGATTCCGGCGGCGGCAGCGGTGCGTCAAGGAGGCCGAAGCGCCCCAGGAGTTCGTGCAGTCGGCGCGCATCCTTCTCGGGACAGAGCCCCCGCAGGACCGACAGGGCCGTGGCCACCACCATGCCATGCGCCACCGCCTCGCCGTGCGTGACCGCCCCGTATCCCAGGGCCGCTTCGATGGCGTGACCCACGGTGTGGCCGAAGTTCAGCATGGCGCGCAGGCCCGACTCCCGCTCGTCTCTCTCGACGACACTCGCCTTGATGGCGCAGGAGCGAGCGACTATCTTCTGGAGCGCATCGGGATCCCGTGCCAGGATGCGGTCGGCCTGCCGCTCCAGGCTCTCGAAGAAGGCCGCATCGGCGATCATGCCGTGCTTGACCACCTCGGCCAGGCCCGACCGGAACTCCCGTTCGGGCAGCGTGCGCAGCGTGAGCACGTCGGCCACCACCAGGCAAGGCTGGTGGAACGCCCCCACCAGGTTCTTCCCTTCCGGCAGGTTTACCCCGGTCTTGCCACCCACGCTGCTGTCCACCTGGGCCAGGAGCGTCGTCGGGAGGTTGACGAAGGGGATGCCACGGTACAACGTGGCCGCAACGAACCCGGCCAGATCCCCGATCACTCCCCCGCCGAGGCCAAGCAGGGCGGACCCCCGATCCAGCCGGAGGCGAACCAACTCCCGCCAGAGGCGCCCCGCCTGATCCAGGGACTTGCTCTCCTCGCCCGGAGGGACCGTCAGGAGTGCAACCTCGTGCCCCGCCTCGCGCAGGGAATCAACCATGATCGGACCGTAGTCCGTGGCGAGAGCGGGGTGCGTCACGAGCCCGAGGCGTCGCCCGAGCTTGAGTGTCCGGATCAGCTCGCCGATCCGCCCGAGCAGGGCCGACCCGACATGGATGTCGTAGGCGCGGCTACCGAGGTTGACCCGGATCGTCTCCATGAGCGTCTGAATTACTCCGCGGGGGATACGTGGTGCTGCGCCAGAAGTTTGACGAGGTGATCCACCACCTCATCCATGGTGCGATCTGACGTATCTACGATCAGGTCCGCTTTGGCGTACGCCGGGGCGCGCTCTTTCAGGAGGAGCCGGATCCGCTCACGCTTCTCGCCTCCTCGCAACATCGGGCGATCATCGTCGCCTCCTATCCGAGAGAGGATGACCTCGGGGCTGGCGGTGAGCGCGATGACGACGCCGCTCCGCTTCAGGATCTCGAGGTTTCGCGGATCGACGATGGCGCCGCCCCCGGTGGCCATGACGCAGCCCGTTCGGCCTGCGGCCCGTTCCACCATGCGGGCTTCCATTTCCCGGAAGATGGCCTCGCCCTGGGTTGCGAAAATCTGCGGGATGGGCATCCCCGCCTTGGCCTCGATCAGGGGGTCGAGGTCCAGAAATTCGTATCCGAGGCGGACCGCCAGACGGCGGCCCACGGACGACTTCCCGGTCGCCATGAATCCGGTGAGGATGATGTTCCGCTTATATCCCTTCATTGCCATCGCCTAGGTCGCCCGGCACCGTCGCCGCGAGCGGCGACGAACTTACGGCAGACCCCGCAACCAGTCAAGGGGTATTTGCCCGCGCAGAGTCGAGCGCATCAAGTCGCCTGGGTCCAACCAGACCCTGACGTTCCGGGCTGGGCGCTGGGGATTCAATTCGGCGATGAGCTCCCCGCGGAGATTGTTGCGGAGATCGCGGACGCCGAATATCCACCCTGGAGCCCCTCCGCGGAAGACACGGCTGGCCCCGAGGGGCAGTAGCCGCACGTTCCGTCGAGCGACTGCGGGCTGGATGCAGGACGCGACCTCACCCCTCGCGCCAGCGTTGCGCCCGCGATTCCCCGGCCGTCTCCCCTTCCACCACATCGGTGCCCGTCATGGCGGCGCAAGCCCATCTCCCCTTGCCTCTCGAATAGCTCGCCGAAACGATTATCCAAGGAAATCGGGTCCGATTCAAGTCCAGCCAGCCCAGAAACACGATCGCCCGTGAAGCTATGCGCTGCACGGGCGGTCAGGTGGCTCCCCTGGCAGGGCTTGAATCCGCCGGGGGCGGATTAACAGCCGGCAGCGCTAGGCAAGGATGCCGTGGGGAATCGATGGGTTAGGTCTTGCTCTCGGTCGAAGTGGCGGTTTTGGTGGCGGTTCAAGCACCCCCCGTGGGATGTCATGGCTTGCTGACCACGAATTTTGTTCGAGCCAATCCGTCAGGCCCGGACCACGTGCCATCCGCGACCGAGATCTCCGAGCCCTTCGCTTCCGGTCTCTGTAACCGCTACAGCGTCTTCAATCTTCACATGCCCCACCTCGGGATGCACGAAGTCCGTCTCGACCGAGAGGACCATGCCCGCTTCCAGCAGCCGTGCACTTGCTCGCGAAACGTCGGGCTGTTCATGCGACACCATGCCGATGCCGTGGGCGACGAACCTTGCTGCGAGAACCGATGCTCCCGGACCGCTCGCTCCCCTTCGACCATTAACTCCCGACACGGGAGACCCGGCCGCACGATCTGTCGCACCCGCCCCTGCACCTCGATGCAGGCGGCGTGCAGATCCTGAGCGAGGGGTGACGGCTCTCCCAGGCAACCCATCCGGCAGATGTCGGCCAAGTAGTCGCCGTCCTCTCCCCCCGCATCAATATGCAGGATCCGCCCCGACTCCCATCGCGCAGAGGAAGGCACCCGCAGGTTCCCCGGTCCAGCGCACGTGAAGGCAAAGAGGAAAGTCACGTCTCGCCGAGCCATCTCCCGTTCCACTTGTCGCGCGATCTCCGCGGTTGTCATGCCGGGTCTGCCGGCGGCGAACGCGGCCTGGATCGCCTCCGCCACCCGGTCGTACACCGTCCGCAGATGGGCCAACTCGGTTGGGGTCTTCACGGCACGGAGTTCGTCAAGGACCGGTGTGGCGTCCACGAACCTCGCATTTGGGAGACCGCGCTGCAGCGTGAGGAGGGCGTCACCAGGGAGAAAGGGCAGCTCGACCCCGATAGTTCCCTCGGCGAGGCCGAACTGCCGTGCCGCCAGAATTACGCCTTCAGCCGCACTGACCGTCCCGAGCACGGTCTCGAACCGATGGTGGATCCAGAGTCCTTCCGCCTCGATCTGGCTGCGCTCGTCCGTGCGACCGATATAGAATGCATCCTTGAAGCGCCCGCGAGGCAGACCGACGAACGGAAGATACTGACTGCGTCCAAACCGCGGCGCACGAGAGAGGAAATGATACGAATATCCGCCCGTGAGGTACCGGATATTGTGCCGCGTGCTCGCGAGGAGGAGCGAGAGATCCGCCTCCTCCATCAGGCGGGCCAGCTTCTCCGCATTGAACGGAACCACGCGCCCCCCTCCTGGCCTGCCGACTCTTGCCTCTTCCTTTCTACCGCTCAAGAGGTGTAGGCCTTTTCAAGTTTCCCGAACGCCCCGAGCCAGCCGGGCCTTCCTTAAACGACAACGGGTTGTCCCGTCTGAGTGGACTTGTGAACCGCGAGAGTTACCTCTAATGTTCTCCTGGCGTCCTCTCCACTTGTTCTGGGCGTCTCCACTCCTTGAACGACTCTGCAAAAATGTTTGAGCTGCTCCTCGTATGGTTCCACCCAGGGAACGTTTACTTCCTCTGCGGTGATTGGGTGCTGCCATCCCCTATGTGTATGACTGTGGTAATAGATCTTCCGGAGATGAGGGAAGGTAACAGAAGCCTCTGTCCCAAAAATGTAGTAGCAGTTTTCAGTACTGTGGAAGAAGAACGGGTTCTCCCCCGTGGTGGCTTCGTACGCCCACAGGGACGGGGCAGCGTCAGACATGAATATGCTGGCGAGTGCACCGCTTTCAAGTTTCACGGAAACACTGAGCGAGTCTTCCACTTCAAAGTTCCTGGCGCTATTGCTGGCTTCCGCATACACGCGGCTAATCTTTCCGCACAAGTACCTGAGATTGTCGATTTCATGAATCGTATTGA
>Ga0315280_10008384_pt1 | contig 13533 bp, 10 predicted proteins | sample YL17G06_40_MG_FD_203697 | JGI IMG/M metagenome (GOLD analysis project Ga0315280, IMG submission 203697) | Sediment microbial communities from Yellowstone Lake, YNP, Wyoming, USA - YL17G06_40 | ecosystem: Environmental > Aquatic > Freshwater > Lake > Sediment | place: USA: Wyoming | collected...
GCTGGTTTCGCTCGCTCCTACAGAGCTTGTCCGAGGACGGTCTTACGTTCCAGGGGCGTTGCCCCCGGCTATTTTCGCCTCCCCTTTCAGGGGAGCGTGGGAAGAAAGACGGGCTATCCTGTCGGGGGGAACTGACAAATGTGCGGAACGGCACCTCTTCTGGAATTTGGACATGCACCCGGGGGTGGGCACGTATCCAGAATCTTATTGAAAAAACGTGGCATAGAAGGTTGGCATCAATGGTTCGAGAGATGAGCCGACAATCGAAATGTATCAGATGTCCGAAAGTGGTGGGGCCTTCTTGTCCACAGGAATAGAAGACAAAAAACAACGGTGAATTGCAGAACAACAATCAGGCCCGGCCAGATGGCCCAGCGGTTAACGCCGCGACACATCGCGCTGATCTTCGCGGCTGGTCTTCTGTGCCAACTTGGTCTGCTCTGCCAGTTTCAAACCGTGCTGTCGGAGCACTACGCCTACCGCGCGCAGCAGGCAAGCGCCAAAGGGCAATTCCCGACCGCAGCCGCCTGGGCGCAGCTTTCACTCACCCTCAATCGCCATCAGGGCTATGCAGCTTATTTCTTCGGTCTCGCCGAGGCGCGCAACGGCAGAGCGACACAGGCAATGCAGCTCTTTCGGCGTGCTTTGCGAACAATGCCCCATCGAGCGCAACCCCTGAGCGATCTGTCAACATGTGAGGAAAAGGCAGGCAACTTGACTGGCGGCCTTGCCAGTCTTGCCGAGGCGCTCTCGATCGAACCACTTCCGCCCGACGGCGGGACATCGTCAGCGCGGCTGGGAAGACTTCTCTTTGCGCAAAACCGATGGGCCGATGGGATTGCTCGCTTTCGTTCCGTCATTCCCGACTTCCCCCAAAGCCGCTTTCCATTCGACGGACTGGAAGCAGGTTATGAGCGAGTGGGGGCGTGGGATCTGGCGGTCGCGTCGGCATTTGCGCTTCTGGGTTCGCCGCAGCGATCTTCGCGCGCGTGCGAACGCTTGCTCCAACTCTCGCAGATCGCCGAACAACGGCCGGTGATCTTGGCCGGCCTGCAAGAGATCGAGCGCACTCTTCGCCCCAACGATCCCAGGCGCGACGCCATCCAGAACGTTCTGAAAAACATTGCCGCCGAGCGTTAAGATGATCGAGCAGGCGCTCCGCCGCCTCTACCAATACTGCCGCGATAACCAGTGGAAGGGCTGGGACCCTTACGACGGGCTGAGCAGCCGTTTGTTCCAGAGCCTGCCATTCAAACGCTCGTGGATTTGCCGCCTGGCATGGATTCAGCTATTCAAGCAATTGCCGGTGAATCTACGTCGGCTGGCAATGGTGCCGAAAGGAGAAAACCCCAAGGGACTGGCTCTCTTTGCGCGTGGCCTCGTTCGTCTGATGCGCGCACAATGCGATTGGATTGTGCCCGAAGATGTTGCAAACTTGTTCTCGCGGCTCGAGCGTTTGCGCTCGCCGGGATATGAACCTTGGTGCTGGGGCTACGACTTTGACTGGCAAAACCGCGCGTTTTTTGTCCGGGCCTTCGAACCCAATGGCGTTGCGACAATCTTTGCGGCCCATGCTTTCCTCGACCGCCATGAGATGGAACGCAATCCCCGAGACCTGGCGATTGCACGAAGTGCCTGCACCTTTCTGCTCAACCATCTCCACCGGCCCCACGAAAGTAGCGACCAGGTTGCTTTCAGCTATACACCATTCGACCGTACAATTGTCCACAACGTCAGCCTCCTGGTCGCAGCGCTCTTGGCCCGTGTCGCTGCGGCAGCCAACGACTCGTCACTTGCCGACTGGGCACGGCGTGCCGTTGCTTTCTCGCTCACGCAGCAGGCTGACGATGGCTCCTGGCCTTACGGCACAGCGGCCTTCCAGGGTTGGGTGGACCACTTTCACACCTGCTACAACCTTGTGTCATTGGACGACTGCGGGCGATGGCTCCAAAGCAACGCTTACGATCACGCCATCGAACGCGGTCTGGATTTTTACCTTGGTCATCTTTTCCAAGAGGACGGACTTCCGCGCGACAACACCCAGGCGATCTACCCCGTTGATATCCATGCCATCGCCGTGGCGCTGATTACTTTGACCCGCTTCAGCGGCCGTCATGCGCGCTGCCTCGATCTGCGAGAGAAAATCATTGAATGGACGCTGGATCACATGCAAGATCCTCGCGGTTTCTTCTATTACCAGAAGCGGGCGCATTGGCTCATCCGCACCCCTTATATGCGCTGGGCGCAAGCGTGGATGTTCTACGCCCTTTCGATGCTGATGTGCCCGAAGATTTGACGAGTATGGTCATAAACGTTGATGGAAATTGCCTCGCCTGCCCCGTTGCGCATTTGGATTGATCTGGCCAATTCGCCCCACGTTTTGTTTTTTGCGCCAATCGTCGGCGACTTCCAGACGGCAGGGCATACGGTCGTCCTGACCGCGCGTGACTTTGCTCAGACGCTTCAGCTCGCCAAAGTGTTCGGCCTCGAAGTTGAGACGGTCGGAGTCCACGGGGGCGCCAATCCCTTGCGAAAAATCACCAACATCGTCGGTCGCGCTCTTGCGCTTCGCCGATTCGCACGGGCGCAACATTTCGATTTGGCCATCAGTCACAACTCCTACGCGCAATGTCTCGCCGCCCGCGCGCTCGGCATCCCGACTGTCACACTGATGGATTACGACCATCAGCCCGCCAACCATCTGTCATTTCGGTTGGCCCATTGTGTCATGGTACCTTCCTGTTTCCCCGAAAGTGCACTTCGTCATTATGGTGCGTCGGCCCGCCGCACGTTTCGCTATCCGGGGCTGAAAGAAGAGGTTTATCTTCAGGATTATCGTCCCGACGAGACTTTTCCCGAGCGCGTGAGGACATGTGCGGCGAGGCTGGGTCGGACTGTCCTGCCTGAAGATGTTCTTGTGACGCTGCGACCACCCGCCACAATGGCGGCCTATCATCATTTCGAGAATCCGCTGTTCGTAAATCTTCTCCAACACTTCGGTCAGATGGAACAGGCCCGACTGCTCGTTTTTCCAAGAACGCCGTCCCAGGCCGATGAACTCAGAGATCATCTGCCTTCCAATGCTTTAATCCCCGACGAGGCTTTTGATGGACGCCACCTGATCCACTTTTCCGATCTCGTCGTCAGCGCCGGCGCTACGATGAACCGCGAGGCTGTTATTCTCGGCACCCCGGTCTATTCGATTTTCGCCGCAAGACTTGGCTGTGCCGACCGTTATTTGATTGAGTCAGGCCGGATGATCCTGATCCGGTCGCGCGATGACTTTGCCCTGATCCGTGTGGAGAAAAAACCGGCACGTCCAACTCGATTCGATTTCCAACTACGACCGCTCTTGATTAAGAAGTGCCTCGAAGTTGCTTATGCCCGGAAGGGGAAATAGCGCGATGGACGATACCAGCGAAGCCGCAGCCGTTCAAAGCGAATCGGGCATTGAACGATGGTTTCTCCTGCTCGCCGGAACCTTGCTCGTTTTCGCCTCCTGGTGGATCAGCGCGACGGCGTCCCTACGAATCCTGATCCTTTGGGTCATTGCGCAGGGCGTTCTCGGCCCGTGGGGCCAACGGCGACTGAGCGACTGTCAGCGCATGATTCTCGCGGCCTTGATTGGTGTGGGCGTCGTTCACCTCGTCATTTTCCCGATCGCCAGCCAGCCGCTCTTTGTGGTTGCCGCCAAGATCTTTGTGCTTTTGTTGGCCTACGTCAGTCTGACAAGTCAAATCCTTGGCGGAAAGGGCACCACGAGACCGTTTGACAAATGGAATCGCTACGTGGCGGCCGGAGTCGCCGTTTCAGGCACGACTGCAATTCTCCATGCCTGCCATGCCTTAGGGACAAGGGCCATTCCTGCGACCGCCGCTTGGGTTTTCTCTCCCCTTGGCTATGTTTTGATTTTCGGCTTTCTGGCTTCGCGCTATCGCGACCCCGGACAGCGACAACCTATTGTCCGCCTCCTGGCGGTCCTTCCAGTCATCATCGTTGCAGTGGCCACAACCCAGTTTCTTTTTCTGGGAATTGCAAAGCAACGCGCCCAGCGCTCGTTTCAACGAGACGATCTTGCTTCGGCTCTGAGCTGGAACACCGCATCACTAGGTATCAATGAGAGGCTTCGGATCGGCCTGGCCGACGACCGCTTGTTGCTTCAGCGCGCACACCTCCTCGAGGTTTTGGGTCGCCCGGCGGATGCACTTGGTGCCTTGCTTCGGCGATATCGCGTTCTTTACCCGCTCCACGAGGACGCGGTGTTGCAGCGGCTGTGCGACACATACTTTACCACATCGTCGCTCGAAGCCCAAATTCTCGCCGTGGGTCATCCGGCATCTCTGTGGCGTCTTGACAGACTGCCATTGCCAGAGAACCCTGACCAACGAAGCTTCATCCTCGGCCTGTTCGTCCGTTGCAGATTGCTCGACCGTCTCCTGATCGAATATGCACAACATGGATTGGGCGAGGGTCTTGATTTCGGCTATCTGCTCGGGTCTCTCGAATCGCAATCATTCAAAAGCGACAGCAACCGCGAAACATGGGCAAGTTATCTCAGAGGGGTCTGCAACGCGCGACTCGGACGACGTGGCGCAGCATGTGAGGAATTTCGCCACGTTCTCATGAGTTGGCCAGGCTATCACAATGCCCTCGTCTGGCTCGAAAGGCTCGGCGGAGCTGGTGAGTCTCTAAAGGGACCCCAAATGGCCACGGGCAAGATGCCTGTGCCACCGGCTGGCAAGTTCTTGGGCTGGGTCGAGAATGCACAAATGCTTGGCAACCATCGGTGGGGACTTAATGTGGATGACGCTTTGTGGACGGCGCTGGAAATGCGTTCCGGTCGCTACATGCTGCAATTCGAGGTGAACGGGCTCCCCGCCGAAGGAGAATGGCCGATCCTGACGGTCCATCTCGACGGCGAACTCGTTGTCGAGCAGCCGGTGAGGGCCCGGACATGGACCACAGTGAAGTGGGAGCGCCAATTCGATCGCGACGCCTGCCACCGGCTCGTCATTGGTTTCCCCAATGACATTCTCAAGCAACTTGGCAACCGAACCATCAATCGGAATCTCTATTTCCGCCGGTTGACCATAGAGCGCCTGCCGGCAAGTCACTGAAACCACCAAATCCACCACCCCCCCACGGGATTAACGAGAAGTTCCCCGAGACCTGGCCGGTATTTTATGTACTTCGCGGGAAAAGGTTGACAAAGCAATGGTGGGGCTGCCGGCGGTCTCCCTTGGAAGGGAACCACAAACGTGATCTTCTTATAGATGTTCGTAGAATTGGTTGACACGTTGTTGTTGCATTGCGCGCGTCGTAGGGGCGCATCCGCCGTTCGGCGGACTGCGCCCCTCCATGTCAACGAGCTATACGCGACTGAATAGTTTCGCGACTTTCTCACAAAATTCTGGGGATGCAAAAATTAGCCGTGACAAGGCGAGGGGAAATGGGTAGGCAAGTGGACGTTCACGTAGAGAAATGCAGGAGAGCAGAATGTCCGCCTCCTCCGCAGAAGTGAAAAGCGTAAACCAGTTGGAGGCCGCGGCGCGGGCCATTCACCGTATGGGGAGATTGCCTGCTTTGCCTATCATCCCGTCGCTCAATCCTGTTTCCCTACCTCGGACGACAGTGACGACCTGCGGGTATCTGTTCACCCAGCGACGGCGTTCTGTTTCGCGCGCTCGGCAGGTTTTTAAGCGCGTATTCGATCTTCTAACCGCCACGGCATTGTTGGTGCTCACATGGCCGATACTTTTGATCGCGACCATTGGGATCAAGATGACCTCGAAAGGGCCGGTGATTTTTCGCCAGGAGCGCGTGGGACGAAACGGTCGCATTTTCCCATGTTACAAGTTCCGCTCGATGTATATGGAAAACGACCCGAAGTATCACCGCGAGTTTGCACGCGAATGGATCTACGACACCGAGAAGTCCAAGCAAGAAGACAAAGGCCGGATTATTCACAAGCTCACAGCCGACCCGCGCATCACAACCGTTGGGCGTATCCTTCGGAAGTTCAGCGTGGACGAGCTGCCCCAGGTTTTCAATGTCCTCAAGGGCGACATGAGCATGGTTGGACCCCGCCCGCCTTTGCCTTACGAGGTTTCGCTCTACCGCCACTGGCACCTGCGTCGCCTCGACGTGATGCCCGGCATCACGGGCTTGTGGCAGGTTAGTGGGCGCAACCTTCTGACCTTCGAGGAAATGGTTCGGCTCGACTTGCAGTATATCGAGAACTGGTCGGTCTGGCTCGAGGTCAAAATCCTGCTCAAGACCGTTTGGGTCGTACTCTTCGGAATAGCCTACTAACAGAATGATGAACGGAAGTGAAAAGGGCAATTTGGGCACATGAAATGATGGCTAGAACCTCATGAATCCTTCAGTTGGTGTTCACCGTTCATCGTTCATCCTTCATCGTTCGTTACTCATTGTTGCGTTGGTGATTCTCTACGGTGCGGCCACGGTTGCGCTGTTTGCCCGATTCTTCTGGCTGAATCCGACATCGGCCGTCTCTCTTCTGACGATCGGCCTTGCGGCGTTTTGCTACCGTGAGACGCGTCGAGACCCGATGCGAGGCTTGCTCGTTCTTTCTTTTGCGACACCCCTCGTCGGCAGCCTTCCCTATTTGGCGCCGGAGCGTTGTCCGCCGCCACTTCTTCTTATTGTGGCCGGGTTTGCGTTGGGCCAATTATTTGGACTTAAGCAGGAGGCAGACCAGAGTGGAAACAAGACTGAGAATCGCAACTCCGGCGTCTCAACGGCTGTCAGCGCCCTGTTCCTCCTGTTTGCGATCTCCGGAGTCCTGACCGCCTGGCGGTATCTCAACAACTTCCCGTTCGGTGGGTGGCCAACGCTCCATGCGACAATCAACGTGCGACAGGAATCAGCATCCGACGCCCTTGGCGTCGTTTGGCAAATAGTTGTCGTGATGTTGAGCGGCCCGCTGGTTTTTCTGCTCGCCAGCACAATCGCACGCAACAAGCGAGTCACAGGCACAATGCCGGGACCATCCGATTTGGTCCGATGGGCACGCGTTTTGCTCTCCGGCATGTTTCTGGCCTGCGTGGTCGGCATCTTACAAATGTTCTTCTTTCCTTCCTTCGGCAACGATCCCTACTGGGTCAAACACAGCCGGATTAATGCCACTTTCACTGACCCCAACGGACTGGGGGTGTTCGTGGCGTTGGTTTTCCCCTTGATGCCGACGATGGTGACCGGCGCATTGCCTCAGCGCGACAAGCTATTGGCCGCCGCCGTGATTTTGCTGAGCGTAGTGATGCTCGCAGGATCGGGTTCCCGAACGGGAGCAGCAGGTGTGCTCATCGCCGCCCTGCTGTTTCCCGCAGTCCTGGCATTGCGTTTCAAGATCGAGGGCGACCAGTATCGCCAGCGAGTGGTTTTTGCGTCTCTGGCGTTCTTGGTCGTTGTTGCTGCCTTCACACCGCTGGATTTTCAGGGGAAGAGCAACCGCTGGGTCTTGGTGAACCGACTGGCCAGAACGCGCGAGGTGATCGCACGCCAGGGGTTGCTGGCTCCCGTCGTGCGTGAGCGCTGGCCGCTTTGGGAACCTGCCGCCTATATTGCCTTTCACTATCCTATTGGCGGCATTGGGCTGGGCGCGTTTCATTGTGAGGTCAAGAACGTTGCTCGCCTCGAAGGCCGCCGTTGGCCAGCCTTCGACAATGCCAACAACCTCTATCTTCAGATGGCAAGCGAACTGGGCTTGGTGGGGCTGGCTGTCGTTGTCGCGGTATTCGCAATGGTCCTGACGGGGATGGTGCGCGTGATCCGCTCGCCACGACAGGAGCGCGAGAGCTGTTTCATCTACATATCTCTGACGACGGCATGGCTTTCATTTCTTATCTTGTTTCTCACGGGTCCCCATGTGTTTTTCGAGCAAATCCAGATCGGGTTCTGGCTTTTCGCGGCGGTTTTTGCCTGGCATCCTGATTTTTACCCGGCGGCCGATCTGAAGCGTCGCCGTCTCGGTGTCGCGTTGGCCACCGCTTCTGTCGCGGTGGTCGCGGCCTATCAGATAGTTCACGCGTTCGGTGACTTGTCACTCGCAGGGCGACGTACGGCGCTGGGCCTTGAGCAAAGCGAAGGTTTCTATGGTTGGGAAACGGACGAGACGGGACGGCGGTTTCGATGGACAGGCGAAGAGGCCCGTTTGATTGTGCCAACGACGAAGGGAGAAATTCGAATCGAAATGCAGGCCAAGAACCCCGATCTTGCCGCCCGCCCATTGGCCGTGTGGATCTCACTCAGCGAGAAACCCATTGTCCGACACGACATCACCTCGCCTAGCTGGCGATGGGTCCGCATTCCGGTACGGCCCAACACCCCCAACCCTGCCGAACTTCGGATTCGAGTCGAGCGGACGTGGTGTCCGCGCGACTTTCGCATCTCGTACGACAAACGCGCGCTCGGTGTCGCCATCTCTCAGATCGAAAACGACGATCCCTCCGCTCCACTGCCGCCATAGCCGCACAAAGATCGGCACTCGAGAGCAACAGCCGCAAACACAACCAACACCAAACGATGGGAAAAACGACGCTGGATGGGGGTATTTCACGAAATGTCGAGACGCCGCGGTGGTCGAGGCCTTCGACGGATGTATTCAGCGGACGACTCCTTTCGCATTCCGAAAGCCTCGAAGAGGCGATAGATAGTAGCCACGGGCGTGAGCCCGTGGAAAGGCTTGCAAGCCCCGTCAGGGGCGACAGAAAGTCCTGCCAACATGAAAGGTGCTGAACCCTACATTTGGGGCTTCGAAGACGAATGCATCCTACGCTTTTGGAAATGCAGCATGCGGGTTCGGCGTAAGAAAACTTTTGTTGACAGGAAACCTGTGCGAACCAACAGTGCCGTCAGGCTGTGCGGGGCTTGGCAAACCAAAAGATTATATAGTTCGATTGCAGACCAAAGATGGGCGTTCGTGCAGTCAAGAGGGAAGGGGAGGAAAAGATTGCCACGGCTGTTATCGGCTGCGGCTACTGGGGACCAAATCTGATTCGAAATCTCAACGATGACCCGCGCGCCGTTGTCCGATATGTATGCGACATCAATCGGGCGCGCCTCGAAGCGATTGGCAGACTTTATCCAACAGTTAAACTTGTAGGCGACTATCGCAAGGTGTTGGCCGACAACGAGGTGGACGCCGTTTTTGTGGCCACACCCGTCGAGACCCACTTCCCCATCGCCGAGGCGGCTCTCCACGCGGGCAAGCATGTCTTGGTCGAAAAACCGCTGACCGATTCATCGGACACAGCCCGCAAGCTGATCGCACTTGCCGAGAAGAAACGCCGCGTTCTCATGGTGGATCACACCTTTCTATTCACATCGGCCGTTGAAAAGATGAAAGAAATTGTGTCCTCTGGTGCACTGGGCGAAATCTACTACATTGATTCCGTGCGCGTGAATCTCGGCCTCTTTCAACATGACATCAATGTCGTTTGGGATCTCGGCCCTCACGATATCTCGATTACCAACTACATTCTGGGCCGACCACCTCGACGTGTGTCAGCGGTCGGCGCCTCGCATATCAGCAAGGAAATCGAGGACGTCGCCTACGTGACGCTCTACTATCCGGGTGAACTCCTCGCTCACTTCCACGTCAACTGGCTTGCGCCGGTCAAGGTCCGCCAAATGTTGGTCGGTGGGAGCAAGAGAATGCTCCTGTGGAATGACATCGAACCATCCGAAAAGATCAAAGTCTATGACAGCGGCGTCACCGTGAAGCCGCTTCCCAATGGCCGACTCGACAAGGGAGAGCTTTACAGGACGCTGATCCAGTATCGAACAGGCGACATGCGCGCCCCAAGGCTGGAGAACGTTGAAGCGCTCAGTCGCGTCGTGAGCCACTTCCTGGATTGCGTCGAGACGGGCAAAGAGCCTCTGACCAGCGGTCACGTGGGTCTTGAAGTGATCCGAGTTCTCGAAGCCGCCGACCGCTCGATGAAAATGCGCGGAGAAGCCGTCGCAATATGACCGCGATCAACATTGCCCCGGATGTCAAACTGGGCAACAACGTCAAAATCTACGATTTCGTCAACCTGTACGGTTGCGAAATCGGCGACAATACAAAGATCGGCACGTTCGTTGAGATTCAAAAAGGCGCCAAGATCGGCGCCAATTGCAAAATCTCGAGCCACACGTTCGTCTGCGAAGGCGTAACGATTGAGGAAAACGTCTTCGTCGGCCACAATGTCACGTTCATTAACGACCGCTATCCGCGCTCCACGACACCCGACGGGAAAATGCAAACCGACAAGGATTGGGTTTGCATTCCGACACTCGTCAAGAGAAACGCTTCCATTGGATCGAGCACGACAATCATGTGCGGCGTGACGATCGGCGAAGGGGCAATTATCGGCGCTGGGTCAGTCGTGACGAAGGACGTCGAACCCTACACCGTAGTCGCTGGCAACCCGGCACGCCTGTTGCGCCCAGTGAATTCGAGCACAGAATCGGCGCCCGCTTCGCGCGCGTCCGACACCCGTTGACCGTTGGAAAGGCCCTTCACACAGACCTTTTCACGGGCAAGATGCCCGTGCCACTTCTACCACATCAGGAAGACGTCTTCTTCGCCGAGAAGCTGGAGAAGGTGCAGTTCCAGAACCCGATCCTTGCTATTGCGGCGCTTTTGGACAGTCGTCTTGACGCGCTGATACTCGCGCTCGAGTTCCTTGAGACGTTCTTCCATTTGCTCCTGTCGCATTTCGAATACCTGATCGAGGAGCTCTCGCAGCTGCCTCTCGAGGGCAGGCTTTCTGTCAGGTGTGGCCGCACGGTATTCCAGAGCCAGCTGCTCAGACCGACCCTCGTAGCGAAGCACTTGCTCGCGCCGGGAGAAACCCTCGGGATCGCCGGCGCGCTGGCGATCCATGTCCATCCGTTCGTTGAAGGCCTCCCGCAGCATTTGGTAATACTCCGCCTGATTCCGCGACTTGTTCCGTTCGATGTCGTCGGCCCTCAGCGGGCGATAAGCGCGCAAGAACTCCAGGCCCAGCTTTTCTTGTTCCGCCTGGGGAATCTGGTCAGGCGGTCGAAGGTCGGGTTGGTCCGGCCATTTGAGGGGCGAAGGGAGCGCGATCATGCCCGGCTTTGGCACGATGGCTCGCGGTTGCGTCGCCGTAGTCTGATCGGATGCCCCGGAGGTTTTCTCTTGCGCCTTTACTGCCGCGCCAGTCGCGGCGAAAACAAGCACGACCATCGCGGCAATGACTGGCAGTCGCTTCGATCCCATCTTGCTCATCCTCCTTTCTTGATGGTTTCGAGCGGCAGTTTCCCTGCCGCTTCTCTGACTCGCTTTAGCCAAGCGTCCAACGACGCATTTTCCGGTCTGCCCTCGCGGACGTGGGAGATCTTCTGTTTGCGAGCGATTGTCTCGAAGCGTTCGATCAAGGCCAGAATCTCGTCGCGGGCCAGCCTGTCGGACGCCTCGTTGCGCGGTGCCACAGCACGGGCAATCCGCGCGTAGGTAATCGGAAGGCGGGCCAGTTGAACTCGATCGAGGGCGATAGGATTTCCGGCCACAGCTTTCTCGGCCCGGTCGAACAGTTCGGCTACTTCGCCCAGCACCTCGCCCGACAGATACTTCGAGGTCGGCGGCGAGTAGATGCGAATATGCTCAGTGGTTGCCTGAGCGGAATGGTGCATCAGATTGATATAACGGCGAATGTACGGCGCCGCCTTCTCATAGTATCCATCCGTAAACTCGCGGATCGCCTCGTCGGTGTCATACTTCGGGTCCCAGAGGGTTTTCGCCAGGATGTAGGACCGAAGTTCCGCCAGCTCCGCCCCCTTAGTAAAGTAACAGGCCTCCTCATATATCCCTTTCGCGCCATTCTTGATAAAGAAGGCAATGTTAGGCTTGAGCACATAGAGATTGGGGAAAGGCATGATCGAGTGCGCGTAATTGATGACATAGTCCCAGATATAGAGCCGGTCGCAAATCTTCGACCAACCGACAATATCGTCGCGGAATGAGGCATTGAACTCGTCGGTTGCCAGCGGATGGATAAAGCAGCATTCGATCGAGCACAACCGTACACAGACGTTCGGGCGGGGGCGAATTGTCTTGGGCGGCTTGCGCGTATATTGATAAGCCAGCGTGTCCACCAGCTTGTCGGGATAGTCTTTCTCGATATCCTCGGCCAGAGCATTGACAAAGACCAGAAGTGGGCCGCTTTGACTTCCCTCGCGCTCGGCCAGCGCCGTGCAGGTTGTGCACTCACAGTAATTGCGCCAGTCATTTTGCGACACCGAGAAGATCGTGGCATCGGGATGTTGCTTGATCCACTGGCGAAGTCGCTCCTTGGCGAGCCGAAGAACGTCGGGATTGGTCAGGCACAGTTGGCTGCGTTCCTTGAGCCGCTTGCCTTTGACCAGCGAGAAATACTCGGGGTGCTGATCGAAATACTGCGCGGGCGGGATGAGGGATTCAAACGTATGGACGAACGGGCCGTAGCGGATGTTGCCGCCGCGTTCTTCACCGGTGGCGTGATGTGCGCCGTTCATCTTGTTCCGCGCAGCCCAGTTGGGATCGCGCGTGTTCGGATAGTCGGTGTCGCGGTATTCGAGCGCTGGAACAACGCGCCGGTCAATCTTGCCCAACCGGATGGTCCGCTTCTTGGGAATGCGGCTGCAATCGGGCGCAAACCAGCGGCATCCAAGATAGTCTTCAAGAAAGGTATAGACGCCATAGAGCGTGCCACGCTCGCGCCCGCCGGCAATAACGAGAGCGGCAGCATAGGCATCTTGCCTTTGACCAATCACGGGCAGGATGCCCGTGCCACTTTTTCGCACTGTGCGGATGACGAAACCTTCCTTGCCCAAGCCGTCCAATTTGATATCGGCGCCCATTTCCGGCAAGCGCTTGCTCTGCCCGATGCAAACCACAGGTCCGGCAATCGCCTCGCTGTCCGTGCGGATCGGCAATTCAGCTCCCGAAATCTCCTTGATGAAATGCTGAAATTCCTTCGCCGCATGTCGCTCCGACGGCGAACACGCCTCGCCGATCACGATTGTGTAAGCCGACTTGCCGCGCACGACTAATGGTGGGGGAACGTTTCTCCATTGCCACGGAAACAAACCGGCGATTACTCCGCCAACGAGAACCAACGCCACTCGCGTCATTTCCTCTCCTCCTGTCACATCCGTCGGGATGGCAAGCGTGCTCCAATCACTGCCCTATGTCCAGCCCAACACAATCAAGGGGCCAAATTCGTTTGGCTTGATCCACCTGGAACACAGGCTGGAAGCCACAAGCGTTTAATGGTTTTCAACCGCCCCGAGAGACCCTTCCTCTCTCCCTGGAGCATGCTTCAGCCCGCCAGCTGGCGGGCTTCTCCTCTGGGCTTCAGCCATCAGCCGGCCTTTGGCCAAAGCCCGGCTCAAGCCCGGCTCTTCGGAGGGGAAATGGTTGCCTTGCACCCCGGCTGAAGCCGGGTGCAAACCCGGCGCATGCCGAAGCCCGGCTCATCAGGATCTGAGACAGACCCTCATGCTCAAGTGGCCTGTTCGTAG
>Ga0315280_10008388_pt1 | contig 13532 bp, 9 predicted proteins | sample YL17G06_40_MG_FD_203697 | JGI IMG/M metagenome (GOLD analysis project Ga0315280, IMG submission 203697) | Sediment microbial communities from Yellowstone Lake, YNP, Wyoming, USA - YL17G06_40 | ecosystem: Environmental > Aquatic > Freshwater > Lake > Sediment | place: USA: Wyoming | collected...
AGTGCGTTGGGCTCGACCAGCAGCACGCAAGTGGAGCAACTGCCCTACAACCTGGGATTCGATCGCGTCTACGTGCATGGCGATCCCGAGAAGGGCGGCAAGCGCGGCATCGCGCTGAACGCGCGCTTGACCATTATCAAGAATTCCTACTTCACCGACTTCAAGAGCACCTTCCAGGATGCGCAGGACATCGCCGGCTGGAACGGTACGGGGCCCTATCTGATCCAGAACAATCACCTGGTGGCCAGCGGTATGAGCGTGATGTTCGGCGGCGCCGCGCCGGCCATCCCCAATCTGGTCCAGGCCGATATCTTCTTCTACAACAACTACGTCACGCGTCCGCTGGAATGGCGGGGCCATTGGCCGGTAAAGAACCTCTTCGAGCTGAAAAACGCCCGCAACGTGCATATTCGTTACAACGTCTTCGAGAACAACTGGGTGAGCGCCCAGAACGGGTTCGGGGTCCTTTTTACGGTGCGCACCTGTGAAGCCGGTGATTATTCCTGGTCGGTGGTCAAAGACGTGGTTTTCAGCAACAACGTGATCCGCAAAGTGGAGGGGGGCGGCGTCAACATCTATGGCCAGGATGGTGAGCGCAGTTCCTGCAACACGGCTGCGACTGGCACCGTCACCACCCAGGGCACGGAGGTTTCCGGCCAGGGCACGCGCTTCACCAGCGAACTCAAGCCTGGCCTGAAGATCCTGGTCAACAAGGTTGCCCGCACTGTTAAGGACATCCTGTCCGACCAAAGCTTGGTCCTCACCTCGGCTTTCCCCGCGGACGTCAACACCCCCGCAGCGTTTGCCTACTTCGTTGCCGTGGCCGGCCAGACCTCGAACATCTTCATCCGGGACAACTTATTGGAGGACATCCGCCCATTTAACGGCTCCAAGGCTGGCGCGCTGTTCCAGATCCTGTCCGGCGCTCAGAACATTGCGATCGAACACAACACCGGGTTCCAGGGCCAGCACATTCTAGTGGCTGACGGCGCGCCCAGCACCGGCGTGATTTTCCGGGACAACATCGCCCCGCATAACACCTACGGGATCTTCGGCACGAGCAAGGGCGTAGGCAAGCTCGCCATCGACTATTACTTCCCCGGCAGCATCATCACCAACAACGTCATCGCGGGTGCGGGGAGTTCTTCCCGCTTGTATCCCCCTAGCAATTTCTTCCCTGCCAGCCTGGACCAAGTCGGTTTCACGGACCTGGCGGGGCGGAGCTACGCTCTGTCTCCCTCCAGTCCTTACAAGGGCGCCGGTTCGGGCCAGCGGGATCCCGGGGCGGACATGAGCATTATCGAGCAGGTTCTGCGCGACATTCCGGCCGGTGTGCTCACCCCGGCCACGCTGGCCCTGTATGCCGCCCGCCGTCCCGTCAAGGAGCAGTTGGCCGCTTTCAGCCTTCCGCGCGCCCCCTCGCAGTAGCGGATGGTGATCAGCTCCTGTTGAGCGATCCAGCCCGAAACTGGTTCCGGCCGACCGTCCCGACTTCGGGCTGCGCTTGGGCCCGCGCCCGCCAGGCGCCCCTCTGGACAGGTCCCTGCGCAGCCGGCGCATCACCACCAAACTCGGCAGGTTGAGGCTGGGGGGCCGCCAGGGTGTTCAGAGCTCCCTGCTCCAGGCCGGCGTTCAAGTCGACCGTCGGAAAGCTTCCCGACGGATTGGCGGGAGAAACTTGGGGGTTCACTGGCGATGGTCGGAAGCCGGCGGGTGTCGAAGAAGCCCGGCGGGCCGGCCGAGACCGTGGCGCCAGGGGTCGGCAGCCCGCCCGGACACACTACACCTTTCTGCGGCCCTGCCGCCAGCGCGCCGGCCCTGGCAGAAAAGCCGCGCTCGGGACTAAACCGGACAACAACCCTGCAACTAGGATTTCTTGGCTGTGAACTCCGTCTTGCGTTCGGAGCCTTCGCGGGTTTGAACGAACTTGATCTCGTTACCCGAAATCTTCCCGTTGTAGTTGATCTTCACCTCGTTGCCGCCCATGCTGCGGACCACCGTGAAGGAGATGTCGTCCCCACTCACCTTGCCGTTGGCAATGGGTGTATCGCCCTGCGGGCCGCCGATCGTGCCGGTCAGCGATGACCCGTCCTGCTTGAGGTTGATCGTCATTTCCCGCGTCGAGCCATCGCGAGCCGGAACCTGGGCCTTCCAAGTGCCGGTCACGTCCGCCGCCCAAGCGACCGTTCCCAAAATGCAGAAAAGAACGGCCAAGCCAATGAACCACTGAGTCTTCATACACTTCCTCTCTTGCTGAAGTCGAACCATTATAGGCGCGTGGCGGGAAAGAAAGGTAACCTCCCCCGGTTACAATGGGAGTACTGGATGACGCCCCGTGAGTTCGACAGCCTGGTGGAGGCCGCCCTCAGGGCCATCCCCTACCGCTTCCGCCGCCGCCTGCACAACGTGGTCTTTCTAGTCGAGCCGGAGCCGCCCCGCCCGGGTCTCCTGGGGCTTTACCAGGGCCGCCCCCTGCCTCAGCGCAGCGTCAGCGATCCCTTCGCTATGCCCGACCGGATCACCATTTTCCAGGGCCCGCACGAGCGTTTGGCCCGGGACCGCCTCCAGCTCCGGAAGATGCTGGAAGAAACCGTCTGGCACGAGGTGGCCCACTACTTCGGTATGGACGAAGCCCGCGTCCGCCGCGCCGAACGCCGGCGCCGGCGCACCTCAGGCTGATCACGGCCCGCCTTTCAGGTTCGCTACCGCCTCTTCCACGCTCTCGAACGACCGGAAGACCTTCGACAGCCGGGTGTGGTGCAGCGCGTCCTTGATGCGCTGCGCGGGCCGGGCCAGCACCAGCCGCCCGCCCGCATTCATGGCGTCGGTGTACCCCCGCACCAGCTCGCCAAACCCGCTGGAATCAATGTAGGGAACGTCCCCGAAATCCACCACGATCCGGCTGTGCCGCCCCGCCAGCGCCTCCTGAATGGCGTTCCGCAGCGCGCCGCTTCCCGCTCCCAGCGTGATCCTTCCGCTGGGCCGCACCACCGCAACGTCTCCCTCAGCAATCTCGACTTCCGCTTTTGCGCTCATGCTGGCTCACCTGCTACTTTACCGCAGCTCCGGCGGCACGTTGCCGTAGGACCAGGGCTCCCGGAAGGGTGGCGCCTGGGCGGGTTCGGGCAGCTTGCCGGGCCGCATCTGGCGGGTCAGCTCCAGCCCGGCTTCCACCAGGCGCCCGCCGGCCGCCGGTTCCAGGTTGCTGTAGCTGGTCAGCCGCGTCTCGTAGCCGCCCCCGTGCTCCCCCAGGGCCTCCTCGGTCGGAACGTAGCCCACGCAGCCGTTGGCCAGTTCCACCGGGAAGGTGAGATGGAACGGGCTACGTTTCTTCAAGTCCAGGCCCAACTGGCAGAACATCTCCGCGGGATTTGAAACGAAGACCGCGGGCCCCACCTGCACGGCCTGCACCTCCGCCTCGGCCTCCGGCGCCCTGGCCAGCAAAGCATCCAGCAGCACGATCTCTTTGGCGAAGGTCCATTCCGTCGCACCGGTCTCTTTGGGGTCCTTCTGTGCCAGCTCGAGGCAGCGGCGCACCCGCTCCGGGCTGGGAGCGCGCCGCCGGATCCGCAGCACCATCGAGCGCGCATCCAGCGGCACTTCTGCGCCCGGCGCGGCGCTGAGCAGCGTCTTCACAACCTCCGCCCCCACCCGGCCGCCCACCAGGCGCGCCCACTGCTCCCCGGACGGGTTGGCATGCGGGTCCAGGTTGTCGACCTGCGTGACGTCGCCGCAGGCCCCCGCCAGGAAGACCACCGTCACGTCCGCTCCCATGGCCCCGCGAATGGTCCTCTCCAGGTAGTAGATCCAGTTGGCGGAGATGCCGCCGGGGCTGGTGGTGGCGTGACAGGCATGGTTGACCACGCAGCCCAGCAGCTTGCCGGCCTTGTCCCAGGCCCCCACCACGCCCACCTGTGGGTCGATCGGCCCAGCCGGCCCGACGATATCAGGGTTGCCCTTGCCGGGATGGGTGTAGGTCAGCCCGTTCTTCATCCGGAAGCGCCGGTTGAAAGCCGCCTTGTCCTCGATGCCCGAGCCGAAACTGCACCGCGCCTCCACTCGCGCGCCATCCGCCTGACAAACCGCCGCGATCACCTCCCCGCGCACCTTGTCGAGGTAGCCCGCGTGGGCGCAAGAGGATTTCTCATAGGCCAGGCGCCGGACCAGCGCCGAAGCGTGGTCGTACTCGCCGGGCTGAACCATGCCCACCGGCCCCGAGGAGTGGGAGTGCGAAGCCCCGATCAGAATCGCCTCGGGCGCAATCCCGCATTTCTCTTGGATCGCCTTCCGGGCCGCCTGCACAAGCTGCCGGGGAACGATCAGCGCGTCCACGCCCACCAGCGCCACCCGCTTCCTGCCGTCATCGAAGACCACCGCCCGCACCTTGCACGGATCGTGAAACGAGCGGTGGAACGCCTTGCCATACCCGCCCGGAATCTCCATGCCCAACTCCGGCGTGATGTCGCGCTCCGCGAAGCCGGCCTTGAATACTCCGCCCACTTCAGGCGCCAGCCCGGCCGCCACGCCGCTCTTGAGAAACTCCCGTCGATTCATAAGCTCGTCCCTGTGCGAGTATACAGCTTCCAGCAAAGCCCGTTACAACCGGCCGGGCCGGCTGTGCGAGGTTCCACCTCAGACCGGACAGATTGCTCACCGCCGAGGCGCAGAGGACGCTGAGAAGACCAATGAATCACCTCTGCGACCTCGGCGTCTCTGCGGTGAACCATCTGGCCGGTCTGAGGTGGAACCTCGCTAGCTTGTCATAGGGTTCAGTAGCCCAGATTGAGGGTCCGCACCACCGGCTCCGGCTCTTCTTCAAACACCAGCGCAAAGCGGCCGGCCTGGAGCCGGTTTCGATGCGCCATCAACCCGCCCAGCACGGAGAACGCCACCCCAAAGAAGACCCCCAGGCGCAGCGGGCTTTGCAGCATCCAAAGCTCCAGCCTGGCCATGCTGTAGGCATAGGTCGTGAACGCCATCAAGTAGAACACCCAGCGCGTGTTCAGGTGCGCCTTTCCTGGAACGTACGAGCAGGTGAAGGGGATCTTTCGAAGCTTCAGCAGCAGCAGCTCCATCAGGATCAGCGAGAGTGTCATGCCGTAGCAGGTGTGCAGCGCGGCGGTTTGCCACCCCCAGAGCACCACGTAAAACGGGGCGAGCGAGCCGAACAGTGGCAGGATGGCAAACACCATCACCGCCTTCCGCACGCCTGACAGGCACTCCCTTCTCTCGTCGCACTCAGTCAATTGAAAGACCCAGTTGGAGCGCAGTTCCGCCGGGATCGCGAATCCCACCCGCAGCCCCGCCAGCAGAAAGAAGGACAACACCAGCGGCGCCGACACCAGGGCAAAGGTGGGATGGTCCATCCCGCCATAACCCCAGCGGGCATACACCGCCGCCAGCCCGTCAATCACCAGGGCCAGACCCACTCCGAGGTAAGCCGCCAGCAGCAGCTTGTGCTTTCGGCTGCGAGCGAGGGTCTTGCCGACAAAATAGAAGACCGCGCGCTCGATTGGGTGTCTCACCACGACCCGATCCGCCAGGCCGGCCAGCGCGGTCCCGATCCAAGCGGGAGCGGAAGCGCTGCTGGGCCCGGCTTCCAAAGACCTCCGGGTGTGCCGCCGGTAGCTGGTGGCATAGGCCGCCGCCGAAGCCGCCACCACGCCGGCCAGCGCGCAGATCGCGATGCCGGCCAGCGTTCGAAACACCGGCTCGCTCCGGCCCAGCAGCCTCTCGTACAGTCCCAGGAACCACGCCGGTGGGAACAGGTATAAGGCCAGGCCGTTTCCCCGCCGCAGCGGCCGAAGCAAGGAGATGACCGCCGGAAAGTGCACCAGCAGCGCCAGGGATCCGGCCAGCGACAGCAATTGCACGTAGGGCGAGACCCGTTTGAAGGCCCGGGCGCTCAGCAGGTTCGCCAGCCCGCCGTGCAGGGCCACGAAAAAGAAAAAGATGAACGCGCAACCGGCCAGCAGGCTGGTGGCATGGGCCAGCACGAAGGAGACCGCGTAGGAGAGGGTTTCCCTCTCCGGGCTGGCATCCATCACCACCAGCGGAAACATGAGCGGCGAAAGAGCGTTCAGGTCCACCGCGAAAATCACCAGGAACACGCACAGCGCCGCGATCTTGGCCGCGAACATGGTCCGCACCCGGATCGGCAGGGGGGTCAGGATCAGGTAGTCCCTGCGGTCCGGGAACAGCGCCTCCCATTCGAACACCGTGACGAATCCCATCACCGCCATGGCAAACGAGAGGAAGAAACACTTATCAAACCAGGTCGCCATGTCCCGCACCCAGGGAGGCTGAAACTGGAGCGCCATGTACCTCGGCATCAGCAGAAACGGCACGAAGAATCCCGGGACCGCCAGCAGAGCCAGAATCTGGGCCAGCGTCAGCCCGGCTTCTCCGCGCCGCGAGATCAGCTCATGGTCAAAAAACCGGTTGAAGAACTGCCGCGCCAGTTGCAGGCCCTGGCTCGGGTGGTTCTCGATATAATCCGCGAGCTTGGAAAAAGCCGGCATGGCGGCCTCAGCGCTTCATGATTTCGATGATCTCCCCGGCGATCTTCTCGGTGTCTTCCTGGAGCACAAGCTGCGCGAAGATGTCCTCCAGGGAGGGCAGCTCCATCAACTCCCGCAGGCGCTCCACCGAGTCGTTGGCCACCATCGAGCCTCTCCGCAGGATCACCACGTGCGAGCAGACCTTCTCGACCACCTCCAGCACGTGAGAACTGTAGAGGATGATCTTCCCCTCACGGGCCAGCGATCGCACCAGGTTCTTGAACACCAGCGCCGAGGTCACATCCAGGCCCGAGAGCGGCTCGTCGAAGATCAGCACCTCCGGGTTGTGAAGCAGGGCCGCGGAAATCAAGATCTTCTGCTTCATCCCTTTCGAGTAGGACGAGATCAGGGTATGCCGGTCGGAATACAGACTGAACAGGTGCAGCAGATCAGAGATCTTTTCATCCAGAGCTTTCTGCGGAATGGATCGCAGCCGGCCGACCAATTGCAGATACTCCTGGCCGCTCAGGTAGGGATACACGTGCGGCTCCTCGGGAACGTAGCCCAGGCGTTTCTTGTATTCGATGAGATGGTCCTTGATGTTCCGCCCGTCAAAGAAGATGTGGCCCCGGGTGGGCTGGAGCAGCCCGGTCAGCATGCTCACCGTGGTGGTCTTGCCGGAGCCGTTGGGCCCCAGATAGCCCAGCACCTCGCCGGGCCGGATGGTGAAACTCACGTCATCAACCGCCGGAATGGCGCTGTAGCACTTGGTCAGCCCGCGCGCTTCGAGCATGGTCACCTGCCTTCTGAGGGTTAGACACCAGGCGCGGGCGGTGTGTTCCGGCGGGAAAAGGTTCCGGGCTGCCGTGCATGTGGCACAGGCGGGCCGTATTAAAATCGAGAGGTGCTGTCCGGCGCGATTTGGCCCATCGAAGAGAAGAGGCTGCTGGCCATCCTCGAGCCGCTGGCCACGTTTGGGATTGCGCTGGCGACCGTCCTGGTGGTGCGGCACATGCTGCTGCGGTGGCTGCGGCGGCGCGCCGCCAGTTCGAAGTCACTGGCCCCGGCGGTGCTGGAGACCATCCGGCTACCTTCCATTCTGTGGTGCCTGGCGGCGGCGGTGGCGATCTCGCTGCGCTTCCTGGAGCTGACTCCCAAGGTGATGCGCTGGGCGGACGCCTCGATCGTGGTGTTCGTGATCGTGAGCTTGAGCTTGGTGGCGGCCTCGGTGGCCGTGCGCATGATGGCGCTGTACGGGGAGCGGCAGGGCATGCCCCTCCTGGTCGCGGGCCTGACCCGCACCATCACCCGCATCCTGGTGCTGGCCATCGGCGCCATGAGCCTGCTGGCCTACCTGAATATCCCGATCACGCCCATGGTGACGTTCCTGGGCGTGAGCGGCCTGGCGGCCGCGCTGGCCTTGCAGGACACCCTGGCCAACCTCTTTGCGGGAATCCACATCCTGGTGGAGAGGCCCATTTCCCTCGGGGACCTCATCCGGCTGGAGAGCGGGCAGGAGGGCACGGTAACCGATATCGGGTGGCGCACCACGCGGGTGCGCACCGGGTCCAACGACATGGTGGTGGCGCCCAACATCAAGATCACTTCGAGTGTGCTGGTAAACTACAGCCTGCCTGACCACAGCGCGGTCATCGAGATTCCGGTGCTGGTGGCCCACGAAGCGGATTCCGCGCAGGTCACCCGGATCGCGCTGGAGGTGGCGGCCGGAGTGGAAGGCGTGCTCGAGCAGCCGGCCCCCGTGCTGTTGTGCGACCCGGGCGTGTTGCTCACCCACCTGCAATTCAAGCTCCTGGTGAACATCGGGGACCGGCCCCAGCAGGGCCGCATCCAATCCGAGATCCGCCTGCGCCTGCTGGAGCGGTTTCGCGCCGAAGGCGTTCCACTCCCCAAAGCGGTGAAGGCCTGAGCGATGCGTGTCGGCGTGGATGCAGGCGGGACCTTTACCGATTTCGTGATCCTGCACGACGACGGGCGTATCGAGAGCTTCAAGCTGCGCTCGAATCCGCGCGTGCCTGCGGACGTCATCCTGGAGGGGTTGAAGCGGGCCGCGGCGGGCGCGGAGGTGGTGCACGGCTCGACGGTGGCCACCAACGCGCTGCTGGAACGCAAAGGCGCGCGCACGGCCTTTGTCACCACGGGAGGCTTCGAGGATCTCCTGGCCATCGGCCGGCAGAATCGCGCCGAGCTTTACAACCTGACACCGGAGGTCAAGCCGCCGCTGGTGCCGCAGGGGCTGTGTTTCGGGGTGCGGGAGCGGACGCATTTCGACGGGAAGATCGCGACACATCCTGCCAAGAAGAAGATGATTCGACTGCGCTCGACCTTGCGCCGCGGCGCCAAGGTGGAGTCCGTCGCGATCTGCTTTCTGCACTCCTACCAGAACCCTACCAACGAACAGGCAGTTGCCAAGCGGCTGCGCCCCTGGCTGAATGTTTCCTGCTCGCACGAGGTGTGCCCGGAGTTTCGGGAGTACGAGCGGGCGTCCACGACGGTATTGAACGCGTATGTAGGGCCGCTGATGGATGCCTACCTGACCCGCCTGGAAGCCGCGCGGCAGATGTGGATCCTGCAATCCAACGGGGGGTTCATGACCGCCTCGGAGGCCCGGCGGCAGACCGTGCGCACGATTCTGTCGGGTCCCGCCGGGGGCGTGGTGGGGGCCATGGAGACGGCGCGGGTCTCGGGCTTCAGCCGCATCCTGGGTTTCGACATGGGCGGGACCTCGACGGATGTCAGCCTGTGCGACGGGAAGCCGCGGGAGACCGCCGAGGCTTCCATCGACGGCTTTCCGATCCGCGTGCCCATGCTGGAGATTCACACCGTGGGCGCAGGCGGCGGGTCGCTGGCGCGGGTGGACGAGGGAGGGCTGCTGCGGGTGGGTCCCCAGAGCGCCGGGGCCGATCCGGGACCGGCCTGCTACGGGATGGGCCAGCAGGCCACGGTGACCGATGCGCACGTGGTATTGGGGCACATCGCCGCCGATCAGTTTTTGGGCGGTAAGATGCGGATCAGCGTGGAGCGCGCGGAGGCGGCCGTGGACCAGGTGGCCGAGAAACTGGGCCTGAGCCGCATGGCGGCCGCGGAGGGCATCCTGCGGGTGGCCAACGCCAATATGGAGCGCGCCATTCGCGTGGTCTCGATCGAGCGCGGGTACGATCCGCGCGATTTCGTGCTGGTGGCCTTCGGGGGCTGCGGGGGCCTGCACGCCTGCCAGATCGCCGAAGACCTGGGCATCCGCACCGTGCTGGTGCCGCAATATGCCGGGGCGCTCTCGGCGCTGGGCATGCTATTGAGCGACCGGGTGCGGGACTACGCCGCCAGCGTGCTGAATCGCCCGGACCTCGAGCAGCGTTTCGCGGAACTCGAGCGACGGGCCCTGGAGGAGATGCCGGGCGCGCGGCTGGAGAGGAGCGCCGACATCCGCTACGGCGGGCAGAGCTACGAGCTGAACGTCCCCTGGAATCCGGACGACCCGGCGGCGCCGTTTCATCAGGAGCACGAGAAGGTTTACGGGTACGCCATTCCGGAGCGCCCCATCGAGGTCGTGACCGTGCGGGTGCGCGCCCGAGTCAAAACCACCAAGCCGCGTCTGGTGCGGCTCCAGCCTCAGGCGGGGGGCCTTCCTGAAAAGCGGCGCGTGCGGGTGGCCGGCAGATGGGCCCGCGTTCCGGCCTGCCGGCGCGAGCAGCTTTCAAAAGCCGTCAAGAAGGGACCGGCGCTGGTGATCGACTATGGCGCCACGACCCTGGTACCGCCAGGCTGGAACTACCTGCGCGACCAGGCCGGCAACCTGCTCCTTCGGCAAATCCGGCCAACCAAGCAGTGACTTTGCCGATGTGGCGCGGGCTTTCAGCCGGCCATGGCGGCATTCGTGCCGCCATCCGGCCCAACGCCGGCAGGAAAGCCGGCGTCGCCGGCCAGAGGCCTGCTCCACGATCCCCCGGCAGTCCCCCGGCCAACTGACGTATCCTGGATACCTTATGTCCAGGAGACTCTGCCTTCCGTTTCTGCTCGCTATTCTGGCCTGGCCGCTGGGGGCCGAGAGCAAGTTCGAGTTCTGGCCCGGGGCCAATTACGACCTGCGCATTCCCACCTTCCGCAAAGTACTGGGCTATGAGCCCGGTGAGCGCATCACCTGGCACGCGGGTCTGATGAAGTATCTGGAAACCCTGGCAGGGACCACCCGGCAGGTGAAGATCTTCGAGTATGCCAAAAGCTGGGAGGGGCGTAAGCTGGTCTATGCCGCGGTCGGCTCGGAAGCCAACATCAAACGGCTGGAGGAGATCCGCGCCGGCATGCAAAAGCTGGCCGATCCGCGCCGCACCCCGGAGGCGGAAGCGCGCAAGCTGATCGCCGCGCTGCCGGCGGTAATCTGGCTGGCCTACGGCGTCCACGGCAACGAGATCTCTTCGCCGGAGGCCGCGCTGCTGACGGCCTACCACCTGCTGGCAGCGCGCAAGGACAAGATGGTCGACGAGATTCTGGCCAACGTACTGGTTCTGATTGTGCCCACCCAGAACCCGGACGGCCGGGACCGCTTCGTGCACTATTTCGAGCAGTCTGAGGGCCTGGAGCCGGATGCCCAGCCGGTGGCGGCCGAGCACGCCGAACCCTGGCCGGGCGGGCGTGGGAACCACTACCTGTTCGATCTGAACCGGGACTGGTTCGCGCTCACGCAGCCCGAGATTCTGGGCCAGGTCAAGGTATTGCTGGAGTGGTTCCCGCTGGTCTATGTGGATCTCCACGAGATGGGCGCCGATTCTACTTACTACTTCGCTCCGGGGGCGGCGCCCTACAATCCCCATCTCACCAAGGAGCAGGCCACCAGCCTGACCTGGTTCGGGCGTAACAACGCGCGCTGGTTCGATCAGTTCGGTTTCGACTACTTCACGCGCGAGGTCTTTGACGCCTTCTACCCGGGTTACGGCGACAGTTGGCCGACCTACCACGGCAGCATCGGCATGACTTACGAGCAGGCCTCGACCCGGGGGCTGGTGGTGCGCCGCAGCGATGAGAGCATGCTGCACTTCCGGGACACCGTGCGGCATCACTTTGTGGCCTCGCTGTCCTCTTGCGAGACTGCCGCCCGCAACCGGGAGAAACTGCTCGACCAGTTCCACCGCTTCCGGAAAACCGCCATCGAGGAGGGCGCGCGGGAGAACATCCGCGAGTACATCCTGCCGCGCCGGGGCAACACGTCAGCGGTGGATAAGCTGGCGGCCCTGTTGGGCGAGCAAGGCATCGAGATCAAACGCGCCGCGGCGGCTTTTCGCAACGCGGGGAAAGAGTACCCGGCCGGCTCTTATGTCATCTCGCTGGCGCAGCCCGCCAAGCGGCTGATCCGCAACCTGCTCGATCTCCAGGTGCCCATGGAGGAAAAGTTCGTCAAAGAGCAGGAGCGTCTCCGCAAGAAGAAGCTGCCGGATGAGATCTACGACGTGACGGCCTGGTCCCTGCCGCTTGCGTTCAACGTCGAGGCAGTCCCCTCGGCTGAGGTTTCCCAAGGCAACTTCGAAGCGCTGAAGCCGGAACGGATTCCGGCCGGCAAGGTGAATGGCAAGGCCACGGTGGCTTATCTGGCCCCCTGGGGCACGCAGGCCGCTGCCCGGCTGCTGGCGGCCGCGCTGCGCAAGGAACTGCATGTCCTCAGCACGGACAAGCCGTTCACGCAGGACAGCCGGACCTACCCTGCGGGAACGCTGATCTTCAAAGTGAAGGACAACCCGCCCAGCCTGCCGGAGACCCTCGACAAGCTGGCCGGCGCCACCGGCGCCGAGATCCAGGCCACCGGCAGCGGCTGGGTGGACGAGGGCATCAACTTCGGAAGCCGCTACGTGGTGCGGGTGCGGAAGCCGGCCGTGGCGCTGGCCTGGGACCGGCCCACCTCTTCGACCTCTGCCGGCTGGACGCGGTTTGTTTTGGAACGCCAGTTCGACTACCCGGTCACGGCCATCCGGGGCCAGTCGCTGGGCACGGCGGACCTGAGCCGCTTTCAGGCCCTGATCCTTCCGGAAGCCTTCGGCGAAGGCTACTCGCAAGCCTTCGGGGTCAACGGCACGCGGCGCCTGAAGGATTGGGTGGCGGCCGGTGGAACGCTGATCGGGTTGGGAGGCGCGGTGTCCTACCTGGCCGACCCCAAGGTTAAACTGCTGGCCGTGCAGCAGGAGGAACTGCCGCACGAGGTCAAGGCCAAGAAGCCGGAGGCCGAAGAGGCCCGAACGCCGGGCAAACTCCTGGCCAGCGAGGAGGATTACAGCAAGGCCATCCAGGCGGAGGCCGAGCTGCCCGACCGCGTGCTGGGCGTCATGGCCAAGGCCCGGCTGGACTCCGATCACTGGATGACCGCGGGCCTGGGCGAGACCGTAACCGCCATGGTTTCCGGACGCTCGATCTTTACGCCCATCAAGCTGGACAAAGGGGTCAACGCGGCGGTGTTCCTGGGTCCCGCTCAGCTTCTAGCAAGCGGGTACTTGTGGGAAGAGAACCGCAAGCAACTGGCCTACAAGCCTCTGCTGATCGTTCAGCCGGAGGGCCGCGGCCTGGTCATCGGCTTCACCGCCGACCCCAATTTCCGCGCCTACATGGACGGTATGAACCTGCTGTTTATCAACGCCGTGTTGCGCGGCCCGGCCCACACCCGCTCGGGGGGCATGCGAGAAGAGTGAGACCCACTACCCACACCCTGTTTGGCTGAAGGCTGTAGGTGTACAGCGCGACTGCGCCGCAGGAAAAGAAAATCAAAAGGCAAAAGGCAAAAATCAAAAGGCAAAAATGTCTGACCCGGACCTTGGGCCGGGTTGGGGAGGGATCTTCGCGGCCCGCAATCAAACCAATCGTCAATGACTCAATCGTCAATGACTCAATTCTGAATGACTCAATCGTCAGTTCTTTAGCGGCGCCGGAATCCGGCCACCACGCGGGATCGTCGCGGCGCGCAAAGAAGCGGGTCTGTGGGTTTCAGTATACTGGGGGTGGTTGAGCCGGCACCATGATGCGGATGCTCAGCAAGCT
>Ga0315280_10008389_pt1 | contig 13532 bp, 14 predicted proteins | sample YL17G06_40_MG_FD_203697 | JGI IMG/M metagenome (GOLD analysis project Ga0315280, IMG submission 203697) | Sediment microbial communities from Yellowstone Lake, YNP, Wyoming, USA - YL17G06_40 | ecosystem: Environmental > Aquatic > Freshwater > Lake > Sediment | place: USA: Wyoming | collected...
TGCGCCGGAGCCATCTCGACGATCTTGCCCAGATACATAACGGCTACGTGATCGCTGATGTGGGCCACCACATTGAGATCGTGGGAGATGAACAGATAAGTCAATTCCAGCTTCTTCTGCAGGTCTTCCAGGAGGTTGATAATCTGCGCCTGGATGGAAACATCCAGGGAGGAGATCGGTTCATCGGCAACAATTAATTCTGGATTTACTGCCAGGGCCCTGGCGATTCCAATCCTCTGCCGCTGTCCTCCGCTGAATTCATGAGGATAACGGTAGAGGTGCTCCGCTCCCAACCCCACCATCTCTAAAACCTGGACCGTTTTTTCTTCTCGATTTTTTTTGTCCGCTAAACGATGAATGGTCAAGGCTTCTCCGATGATTTTATCCACGGTCATCCTGGGATTCAGGGAAGAATAGGGATCCTGGAAGACGATCTGCATCTCCTTGCGAATCCGGCGAAATGCTTTTTCATCCAACGCGGCTAAGTTGACATCCCTCAGCCATACATTTCCCGCGGTAGGTTCGATCAAGCGGAGGATGGCCTTTCCCGCCGTCGTCTTGCCGCAGCCCGATTCGCCGACTAGGCTTAGGGTCTCTCCTTTGCGGATTTGAAAGCTGACCCCGTCGACGGCCCGCACAGCCTCTTTTCGGGAGGAAAGAATTTTTCCGGGAAGAGGAAAATATTTCTTCAGGTTCTCGACCTTCAGAAGAACCTCGCTCAAGATATCCCTCCTTCCTGCATCAGCCAGCAACGAACCCCGTGCCCGGGTCGGGCCTCCTTCAGAATGGGTTCCTCCTTCCGGCAGACCTCTTTCGTGTACCGGCAACGGGGCGAAAAGTAGCAGCCTGAAGGGGGGGCCAGGAGACTTCCCACCACTCCGGGGATTTCGGCCAACCGATCCCTTTTGACCAAATCCTTGTAAAAATTGGGGAGGGACTTGAGCAGGCCCTGAGTATAAGGGTGCAGGGGTTCGCCGAAGAGGCCTTGCACCTCTGCCTCTTCCACGATCTTCCCCATGTACATCACCGCGACCCTCCGGGCGGTCTGGGCCACGATCCCGAGATTGTGGGTGATCAGGATGACCGCCATCCCCACCTTCGCCTGAAGCTCGGAGATGAGGCGGAGGATCTGGGCCTGGATGGTCACATCCAGAGCGGTGGTGGGTTCATCGGCGATGAGGATGTTGGGGTTGCAGGAGAGGGCCATGGCGATCATGACCCGCTGCCGCATGCCCCCGCTCAACTGGTGGGGGTAGTCTCGCACCCGCTTCTTGGGGGAAGGGATTCCCACCAGGTGCAGCATCTCGACCGCCCGTTCGAGGGATTCGTTCCCGCCCAGACCTTCATGGAGCTGGATGGCTTCCGAGATCTGTTTTCCGATGGTTAACACCGGGTTCAAAGAGGTCATCGGTTCCTGGAAGATCATGGAGATTCCTTTTCCCCGGATCTTCCTCATTTTATCTATGGAAAGGCTCAAAAGATTCTGGTCCTTGAAGATCAGGTCCCCGGCAACGATCTTTCCCGGAGGCTGGGGGATCAGGCGCAGGATTGAAAGGGCGGTCACAGTCTTGCCGCACCCCGACTCTCCGACGATTCCGAGGGTCTCACCGGGGCTTAGATGAAAATCGACTCCGTCCACCGCCCGGACGACCCCCTGCTCGGTGTAGAAATGGGTTTTCAATTCCTGGACCTTTAAGAGAGCGTCACCGGTCACTTTTTTCCTCCGGAAATTTGGGGGAGGAGGGATCCCATCCTTTTATTCTCCTTTCGGGTGGAGACTGGAAAAGTTTTAAAATCCATTTCTGGCTCAGGACCCTAAGGCAGAAGGATCACTTTCATGGCTTTCTTTGCCAAACAGGCCTGGAACCCCTGATCCACCCGTTCCAGCGGCAATCGATGAGTGATCAGGGGGGCGACCCGGATCTGGCCTGAGGCCATGAAGGACAAGACTTTGTTCCAGCCAAGGCGCGAGGCGCCGTAAACCCCTCGAATGATCTTCATCTCTCTCACCACCCTGCGGGTGAAATCGACGGAGATATTCTCCGGGTAAATTCCGAAACAGACCAGGGTGCCGCCTCTGCGGAGCAATTCCAGGCCCTGGTTGAAAGCCTTGGGAGATCCGCTTACCTCCAGGACTTTCGCCGCCCCTAGGCCTCCGGTCATGGCTCTTACTTTTTCCACCGGGTCTTCCTTCTCCACGTCGATCGTTACATCCGCCCCCAGGGACTTGGCGATTTCGAGCCGGCCTTTATCCCGGGTCAGGCCGGTTACGATGACCGGGGAGGCCCCGGCAGCCTTCGCCGCCTGAGCGGCGGTTACGGCAATCGGGCCGGCCCCCAAGACCACGACCGGCTCCCCGAGGGAAATTCCGGCCTGTTCCACGATGTGAAGGGCCTCGGCCGTGGGCTGGCCCTGGGCGGCCTCTTCGAAGGAGACCCCGGCGGGAATCTGGGGAAGAAAGTTTTGCCGCACGTTGACCGCCACGTATTCGGCCATGCCCCCCTTCTTCTCCAGGCCTACTCTTCCGACCGCCTTCCGCTGGTCGCAGAGGGAATGGCGGGCGGTGATGCAGTAGAAACAATGGCCGCAGGAGCCGCCCTGGTACGCGACCCGGTCTCCCACTTTGACCCCGGAGACCTGGCTTCCCACTTCGGCCACTTCGCCGGCAAACTCGTGCCCCAGCACCACGGGCAGGTAATCGGCCAGGTGCTCATACCCTGGCGTCCATTCATAAATGTGCACATCGGACCCGCATATGCCCACCGCCTTGACCCGGATGAGCACTTCCTCGGGGGAAATCCGGGGGATCGGAAGTTCGCCCACCTGAATCCCAGGCTTGGGCTCCGCCTTGATCGCCGTTTTCATGCTGCCGTTCTTGGCCATGCTCCCTCCTTATTTTTTATCCACGAAGTGAAGAGGGTAAAGATCAATCCCCCAGATGAAATCCCTCTCGGCCACCCCGGCGATGTTGCTCTTGTAAGGGATGGGATAGATCATCATCATCAGGGGAATGCCCGGGACATCTTCCATGAACTTCTTCTGAATCTGGTAGTAATATTCGAGTCGCTTCTTTTCATCCCTTTCTTTCCGGGCCTTCTCGATCAAGTCGTCGATCTTGTCATAGTTGCAGACATTTAACCCGGGAGAGAAGGCGGAAGAGTGGTAGTGGCGCATCATAGGGAAGTCCGCGTCCGGCTGAAGAGAGGGTAGAATCAGAGTAAAATCCGTGGTGCCCTTGGACAATTTCCCCCACCAGGTGGCTTGATCGGTTACTGCCAGCTTCACGTTGATATTGACCTTGCGCAGCTGGTCAACCAGGGCCGTGGCTAAAGGAAGGTAACTGGGAGATTGGAAGGTATCCAAACTCACCTCGAACCCGTTGGGATACCCGGCTTGGGCTAAGAGCTCTTTGGCTTTTTCCGGGTTGTACTCATAATAAGGAATTCCTTTCTCGTTATGGCCAAAGAACCCCTTGGGCACAGGGCTGTCCAAGAGCTCGGCCATCCCGCCGAAAACATGGGTTACCAGGGAGTCCTTGTCGATGGCGTAGGCGACCGCCCGCCGGACCCGCAAATCATCGAAGGGTTTCTTTTTATTATTCATGAATAGGTTCTGGAAGGCAGGGCGCTTGCTGTAAGTGACCTTGCATCCGGAAGCCAGAATGCGCTCCACCACCGCTTTTTCCTGCGGGATGACCCAGATCATATCGATCTCTCCCTTCTGCAGGGCCAAGACCACGGTTTCCGGGTCGGGGATGATTTTGTAAACGATCTTGTCGACCTTGGGAGGGCCTTCCCGCTGCTGAAAATCTTTATTGGCCACCAACACGCACTGCTCCCGCGTCCAGGAGTCAAAGATGAAAGGCCCGGTTCCGATGGGATTCCGGGCGTAATCCTTCCCGAACTTCTCCACCGCCTTCTGGTTGACAATCCCCGTACCCCGGGGGCCCACCAGCTTATGCAAGAAGGGGGCGGAAGGGGATTGCAGGTGAAACTCGACGGTGTAATCATCGATGACTTTCACGTCCTTGATATCCAGTGCGACTTCGGAGCGTGTGGGAGCGCCGGTCTTGGGGTCCATGAGGCGGTCGAAGGTGTATTTCACATCCCGGGCGGTGAACTTGCCGAACCCCTTGTGCCATTGAACATCATCCCGCAGCTTGAAGGTATAGACCAGACCATCTTTGGAGATGGCCCAGCTCTTAGCCAATTCTCCTTCGATCTCGGAAGTATTGAATTTGTAGCGCAACAGACCTTGGTAGATCCCCCGGCAAATCATGATATCCTGGGCCATTCCCGTAAAGGGCGGGTCCAACGTCCTCAGAGTGCTGTAATCCCCGATGGTGATCACTTTCTCTCTGGCCCAGACCGGCGATGAAAGGACGAAGAGACTAACGAAAGTGACCAGGCCCAAAAACAGAATTCCTTTTTTTACACCTCTCATACTTAACCCCCTTTTCGTTTTATCCACCTACCTCTTTTCCCTTACCCTCTTCCTACTTCCCTTTCCCCCTTCAAGCGCGGGTCGAAGGCATCCCGCACCGCGTCTCCTACAAAATTGAAGCCCATGACCACCAGGACAATGATGATCCCGGAAAAGATCGATATCCAAGGAGCATTCTGGAGATAGGACTTTCCTTCGTTAATGATGTTCCCCCAGGTGGGGGTCGGGGGCATAATCCCCAACCCCAGGAAACTCAAGCTGGCCTCGGTGATGATGGCCGCGGGAATCCAGATGGTCGCCAGCACCAGGATGGGGGAGAATACGTTGGGAAGAACATGGAAAAAAATGATTTTGAACCTGTTCTGCCCCAGGGCCCGGGCGGCTTCGACGAAATCAGCTTCCTTGACCGAAAGGGTGGAACCCCGGACGAGCCGGGAGAAGCGGGGCACGGTTACGATGGAGATGGCGACGATTACGTTCCAGAGGCTCGATCCCATGGCCGCACAGATGGCCATAGCCAGAAGCAGAGCGGGGAAGGAGAGGAGAATGTCCGTAAACCGCATGATCACCGCGTCGATATACCTTCCGAAATACCCGGAAATGACCCCCATGGTAACCCCGATCAGGGAGCCGATGGCCACGGAAAATATCCCCACCAGCAGTGAAATCCTCCCGCCCCAGACAACCCTGGAAAGCACGTCCCGTCCGTAATTGTCGGTGCCAAAGAGGTGCTCGGCACCCGGAGGTTTCAGCCGGTTGGGTAGGTTCTGATGTAGAGGGTCCTGGAGAGGCAGGATGGGAACCAAGAGGGAGGCCAGGACGCTGGTCAAAATCACCACCGCCCCGAACAGGGCCAGAGGGTTCTGTTTGAGGAAGCGGAAGATAACCTTTCCCATGCCCTTCTTTTTTTTCTTCTGTTTCAATATTTCTTTATTGGTCATCGCTGCACCCTATAGCTTAATCCTTGGATCCAGGAAACGATAGATCAGGTCAACGATCACGTTCACCAGAATGACCACAGAGGCGAAGATCAGGACGGTTCCTTGAACCTGGGGATAGTCCCGGGCAAAGATGGCATCCATCAACAGCTTGCCCACGCCTTGCCGGGCAAAGACCGTCTCCGTCAGGATCGCTCCTCCCAGAAGCTGCCCCATGTAAAGTCCCACCACGGTGACGATGGGCAACAGGGCGTTTTTCAGGGCATGAACCATGATGACGGTGTTTTCGGCCAACCCTTTGGCCCTGGCCGTCCGGACGTAATCCTGTCCCAGAACCTCCAGCATGCAGGACCGGGTCAGGCGCATGATCAGGACACCCATGCTGATCCCAATGGTGATGGCGGGGAGAACGAGATGGTAGAGCAAGCTTCGCCAACTGGAGGTGTCTCCTACGCCGATGATGGGAAACCATCCCAAATGGTAGGAGAAAATCCACAGGAGGATGATCGCCAAAAAGAAAACGGGGATAGAGATACCGGAGATCGAGGCGGCTCTCATGAAATAATCAAGAAAAGTGTTCCGGCGAATGGCCGAGATCACTCCGATGGGGATGCCCACGAGGAGAGAGATGAGCACTCCCGCTAAAGCCAACTGAATCGTGTAGGGAAAGGGCCGGAGCGTTTCGAGCAAGACGGGCTGTTCCGTAACCAGGGATCGCCCAAGTTCCCCCTTCAATAAACTTCCCAAGAACTTCAGGTATTGCAGGTACAGGGGTTGGTCCAGCCCCAGGTTTTTCCTGAGCTCCAAGATGGAGTCGGCCGTGGCGTGAGGGCCCAGAATGGCCAATGCCGGGTCCCCGGGAGTCAGATGGATCAGGAAAAATACGATGGTGACCACGCCGAAGAGCGTGGGAATAATCGTGACCAGAACCTTTAGCAAATACTTGCCCATGAAATGTACTCCCTCCGTTTGTCTTCGAGAGAACCTCGCTCAACATATCTGACCCCCTTCTGGGGATCAAAGTCTGGAGTATGCTGGATGAGCTTGATGATGAATCCACCGATTTTCGTCGAGTTCAGGTGGGCCAGCCCTCCACCCCCCACAAATCGATCCTGCTGCAGGACGCTCATCCCCTTGGGAACCGACCTTGCCAGGGCGGCGGTAAGATCCCCCACTTTGAAGGCAATATGATGCAGCCCTTCCCCTTTTTCTCTGAGGAACTCCTGGAAGATCGTTTCTCGTTCCAGGTATTCGATCAATTGGAGCTGCACCGGTCCTTGCTGGGACATGGCGACTCTCACTTTATAGTAAGATTTCTTCCCATGCACCAGGCCGGAAGGGTGAGTGCTCATGCGGATGCGGAAGGGGCCCAGGCCCATGGAAGTCAGATATTCAATCGTCTTGTCCAGATCTTTCACCACGACCCCCACTTCAAAGATCGCGGCTTCCTTGCCTTCCAGCAGTTTCCCTTCGGGCACGGTCTTTCTTCCTTTTTCATCCGGGTCAAGTCGGAAAAGATTTTTCATCGTCTCCGCAATTTTGCCCGCATCTGCTCCATTTCCCATCCACGAAATGAATCGGGTATAAGTCAATCCCCCAGACCGGGTGTCGGTCGGGCAGCCCGACCACATAGGGGCGTTGATAACAAAGATATTGCACCATAAATAAAGGAACAGCGGGTAAATCTTCCATGAATTTCCTTTGAATTTCCTGGTACAACTTCAAACGTCTTTGGGGGTCCCGCTCGCTCCGGGCTTCATCAAACTCCCGATCGAGCCGGTTGTATCGCATCAGGTTGGTCCCGGAGAAAAGCCCGCACTGTGAAATTGGTTAGTGGAATATCGGCATCCGGAACCCGCACTGGCATGTAGATGGAGCTCTCGGCGGTGGCATTCCCGATCTTTTTCATGAAAGAGGGCCGGTCGGTAACTTCCAGCTTCAACCGGATTCCCGCCTTTTCCAGCTGGCCCTGCAACACGGTGGCGATGGGGAGATAGAGCATGGAATTCTATGTATCCAGGGTTACCTCCAATCCATTGGGATATCCGGCCTCGGCCAGAATCTCCTTGGCCTTCTTTAGGTCAAATTCATACCTTGGAAGACCCTCTTCGGTGCGGCTAAAATACCCTTTCGGAACCAAACTGTCAAGATTTTCCCCATAACCTCCCAGGACATGTTCGATGATTGCCCTCTTGTCGATGGCATAGGCTATGGCCCTTCGGACCCGAAGGTCACTCAGGGGCTCCACCTTGGGAATCAGGAGATACATGTGCCAGGCTCCTCGGTCCAATCTCCTGATCTGACAGCCGGAAGCCCTCATCCGGTCGAGGGTAGGTTTATCTTTAGGCAAACTGCCAAGATCATATCGACCTGCCACTTTTCCAAAACCATGATAAGGGTGTCCATATCGGGTATGATCTTATTTATTGATCCCCCTGTCGATCTTAGGCGGCCCCTCAAAGTAATCTTTGTTAGAGGTCAGGACGACCTGCTCCCGGGTCATGGATTCGAAGACGAAGGGGCCGCTCCCGATGGGATTTCGGGAAAAATCCTTCCCGTATTTCTCCACGGCGCTCTTACAAACAATGGCCACGGGCTTGGGAGGGGTGCATTTGTGCAGGAAAACAGCATCCGGTTGCTTGAGATGGATTTCCACCGTGAAGTCATCGACTACTTTTACCTCTTTAACTGCTTTGTTTACCTCTCCGGCAAAAGGAGAGCGGGTTGGGGAGTCCATGACCCGGTCAAAGCTGAACTTGACATCCCGGGCCATGACCTTGCCAAAGCCCTTATGCCAGAGAATATTGTCCCTGAGCTTAAAAGGTGTAAACCAGTCCATCTTTTGATACGGTCCAGCTTTTCGCCAGGTCCCCTTCGATCTCTGCCGAATTGAACTTATAGCAGAGCAGACCCTGGAAGACGTTCCGGTAGAACATGGTATGCTGGGCCATGGTGCTGGAGGCCGGGTCCATGTTGGTAACGGGGCTTAAATCCCCGAGGATGAGCACCCTTTCCTTAGCGGTGCCCTCTCCAGACAAGCCCCCAATCGATCCCAATAACAGAACCAGTACCCAGGCCAAAGTTCCTCATCGGAGAAAGATTCTCCCATGGACACGGCTATCCTTCGATAGAATCCTGCTACCCTTCCCTATTCACTTTTGGAGAACCCTCTTATCTTTTTTTCCCCCGGGCCAATTTTATTTCTTGGGATGCTCCTTGCTCATTTCTTTTTTTCCGAATATCCGGTTTCACCGGGCAGACCCTTAAACAGGACCCATAAAAGAAACAGCGGGAAGTACTTATACCCTTTTCGTCCCATGAGGTACAAAGCCGATAATCGGTTTTTGCTGGGGTGGTTATGAAGGTCCGGTCGCTATCGATCCCTTCTCTCAGTTGTATGGCTCCGGCGGTACACACCTCCAAACATCTGCGGCACTTATCTCTCAGGCAGATCTTTCGGGAGATTAAGGGGGTGTACTCGAATTCCGCCTCGGTAATGATGGAATTCCAGCGAATCCGGGGGCCGTATTCCGGCGTGAGCACGATGTTGTTATACCCGAATTCGCCCAGACCGGCCATAACCGCGGCATGACGCTGCGACCAGGGGAAAAAGGCCTGGGCCCAACGCATTTCCGCGGCGGCCAATCCTCGGGTGGAAGTTGTAGCCATGGGCATGGATTTATACCCCTGGTCTTCCAGCTTCCAGGCGATTTTCGAGGCCAAATAGAGCAGCAGTTCATCCTGGACATAATGCCCGACTTGGAGATAATAGTTGTACTTCACCACATAGGCCCAATCCAGTCGCGATACCGTATCTTTGGCCCAACTGGCTTTCCCCGTGAAATGGTTGTGGTAGTCATGGTAATCGACAATGCTATCGGATATCCTCATCCCCAACACGATCACTGATTTGGCCTCCGGCATGAAATCGCGCGGTCCGTGGCCTCGGGGGGCATCCTTGAACCGACTTACAGGAGCAAATCCAACTAAGGCGGCTCCCTCACTCCGAGCAAATTCAACAACGGGAAAATTTCTTGGGTCCATCGGCCCCCTCCTCATTTAGGTTTTATGCTAACGGTGAATTCGAAACGTCATGAACATTCAAAATTGAAAGGCTTTTACGCTCCTTAGGAATTTTTCCGTTTGCTCTTGAAGAAATATTCCCCCCCATCCGTCAATGGCCGTTATTCGGAAAAGGCAGGTCTTTTCCTCTTGAACCATGGCAGGAGCGGAAAAATGAGGAGAAAAAAAGCCAGGCCCATGATGACCGAGGAGATGGGCCTTTGGAAAAAGAAGAATGGGCTTCCATCGCTCATGGCCAATGACTGGCGAAAGCTATGTTCCATCATTGGCCCCAGGACGAGGGCAAGGACCATCGGAGCCGCCTCATATTGGAATTTTTTGAAAAGGTACCCGATCACCCCGAAAAGGACCATGAGGCCCATTTCCAGGATGCTATTGTTCAAGCTATAAGAACCGATCAAACAAAAAAGGAGGATCAGGGGAAAGAGGATAGGATAGGGGACTTTTAATAATTTTACCCAGAGCCCGATCAGGGGGAGGTTCAATATTAAGAGCATGACATTCCCCAGGTACATGCTGGCTATTACCCCCCAGAATAAAGCGGGATGCTCTTTCACGAGCATGGGTCCAGGTTTAATCCCGTAAATAATCAGCGCGCCCAAGAGCAAAGCCATGACCGCATTGGCGGGAATGGCCAGCGTGAGGAGAGGAATGAAAGCTCCCCCGGTGGCAGCGTTATTGGCCGATTCTGGCCCGGCTACTCCCGCGATCATTCCGGTGCCGAATTTCTCAGGGTGTGGGGAGATCTTTTTCTCCACGGCGTAAGAAACAAAAGAAGAGATCACCGCTCCCCCTCCGGGAAGGATCCCCAGGAAAAAACCCAGAATGGTACCCCGAATGATGGGCCAGAAGGAAGCCCTCCAATCTTGCAGCGTGGGGAGCAAGTTTTTTATCTTGGTTTGAAATACGGAGCGTCCCATGGATTGTTCTACGTTCAACATCACCTCGGAGATTCCAAACAGGCCCATGGCCACCGGGACCAGCCCCACCCCGTCGGAAAGCTCCAGGATTCCACCAGTGAAGCGAAAAGTCCCGCTATCCGGATCCATCCCAATGCAGCCCAAGAAAAGCCCGAGAGCGGCCATCAGTAAGGCTTTCCACATCGGTCCGCTTGCTAAAAAAGTGAGGATGGTCAGGCCCAAAATCATAAGGGAAAAATACTCCGGGGGACCAAACCTCAACGCGATTTCCGCCAGGGGGGGGGCGATAAACATCAGCCCCATAACCGACAGGGTGCCGGCAATGAGAGATCCGAAAGCAGAAATACCGAGGGCCGGCCCTGCTCTTCCTTGGAGGGCCATTTTATATCCATCCAGACAGGTCACTACGGAAGCGGCCTCGCCCGGGATGTTCACCAGGATGGACGTGGTGGAGCCACCGTACATCGCTCCGTAATAAATCCCCGCCAGCATGATGATGGCCGAGACCGGGGAGACATGGAAGGTGGTGGGCAGAAGAAGGGACATGGCCCCCACAGGCCCCAGTCCCGGTAGCACTCCCACCAGCGTCCCCGTGACTACACCCAGGAAGCAAAACATTAAATTGATGGGCTGTAAAGCCACTTGAAAGCCCATCAGTGCATTGCCGAAAAAATCCATGCTTAGATTCCCCAAAGACCTTTGGGTAACTGCGCTTTCAACCATACTTCGAAAAGAACATAGGCAGCAGTAGACGTAAGAAGGGCACCCCCAATGACCAAAGGCCAACGATGGGGAACGATCGCCCTGAACAAAAAGGCCATAAAAAGGGTCGTGCAAAGAAAGAAACCCAGGGGCATCAAGAGAAAAACATAGCCCCATAGAGAGGCCAAAATAATTAAAGAATTTTGCCAACGCACCCCCCGCATCAAACTGGACCATTCTTCGCCATTTTTCTTTCTCATCGTGGAATGGATAAATCCCACGGCCGAAAAAACGGTGATCGCCATCCCGATCAAAAAGGGCATAAAGCCACTCTCCGGGGTAGAGAAAGAGCCCAGTTTGTAAGGGATTGACCCCAAGCAGATAGCCAAGCCGATGACGAATAATCCTGCGCTGCTTATTTGATCATGGTTCAAGCCTCACTCCTTTTTTAGGCCCAATTCGGCCATAAAGGTGGCCAATAGGTCATTCAGTTCTTTTATGTCTTTGGTAAATCCTTCCGGGTTGCTATAAGAAATCTCCATATCGAGATTCTTGACCACTCTTCGAAATTCGGGATTATTCATGCCTTCTTTAAAGGCGTTATGAAGCCGGTCTACGATGGGGGCGGGGAGACCTTTGGGGCCGATGATCCCTCCGAAGCTGGTCATATAAGTTTTGTAACCCAGATCAGGCCAATTAGGAATCTCGGGGAATGCGCTCGATCGCTTTTTCCCGAAGGTGGAAAGCAGCCTGAGTCTGCCACTTTCTACGTAAGGCTTCCACTCCGGGCTACCAGCGCAGACGTCTACATGACCGCCCAGCAGGGTCGTGGCCGCCTCGGCTCCCCCCTTGCATGAGACATGGGTCCACTTAATACCCGCCTCCTTAGCCAAACACTCCATGGCCAGATGGTTCACCCCTCCTGCTCCGGAGGTGCTATATTTGATCTTCCCCGGGTTGGCTTTCGCATAGTCCATGAGCTCCTTAAAGGTCTTCCAGGGGGAATCGGCGCGAACGGCAACCCCAAATAAAGTGAATTCCATATATTTGATGATAGGCGTGAAGTCTTTCATCGTATCGTAGGGCAGATTACGCTGGTGATGCATCAGGATGCCAGATCCGGTAAGGTAACCAATGGAGTATCCATCCGGCTTTTCGCTCTTGATCAGAACTAAGGAAACCGATGTTGCCCCGCCTGGCTTATTGATGACCACGAGGGGTTGACCCAGTACCTTGCCCGCCGCCTCACAAAGAGGCCGGATCATAGAGTCCGTCGTCCCTCCTGCTGGATAACCCATCAAGACGTTAATGGGCTTGGTGGGATATTGAGCCCATCCGGCCTGTCCGAAGATCGAACAAAAAACCAAAGTCAATAAGGCCATGCCCGCCCTCTTCATCAGTCTGCTCATGATGGAACCCTCCTTTTCAACCCCGATCATTCAGATAACCAGGGAAAGATGGTACTAATTCCGGTGACGGGTAATTCCGTCTTCAATCCACCGGGTGTTCATTTTCTTCTTTTCTTAATATCCGGTTTTACCGGACAAACTCTTAAACAACTTCCATAAAAGAAACAACGAGAGCTGCTGATCCCCCGTTCGTCCCAAGAAAGACAAAGCCGGTAATCCGTCTTCGCCGGGGTCGTTAGGAAGACCTGGTCGTTATCGATCTCTTCTCGAAGTTGTATTGCTCCGCCGGTACACGCATGCAAGCATTTGCGGCACTTATCTCTCAGACAGATCTTTTGGGAGATCAGGGGGGTGTACTCAAATTCCGCCTCCGTAATAATGGAATTCCAACGAATCCGTGGGCCGTATTCCGGGGTAAGCACGATGTTGTTGTATCCGAATTCCCCCAAACCGGCCATAACTGCGGCATGACGTTGAGACCATGGATAAAACGCTTTTGCCCATTGCATTTCGGCTGCTGATATTCCGCGAGTCGCCGTTGTAGCCATGGGCATGGATTTATAGCCCTGATCCTCCAGCTTCCACGCTATTTTCGAAGCCAGATAAAGGAGGAGTTCATCCTGGATATAATGACCGACCTGTAAGTAATAGTTCCATTTGACCACATGAGCCCGATCCAAACGCGGTGCTGGCTCACTTGCCCAACTGGCCTTTCCCGTGAAATGGTTATGATAGTCGTTGTAATCGACGATGCTGTCGGATATCCTCATTCCCAGTACGATAACAGATTTGGCTTCGGGTAAGAAATCGCAAGGCCCGTGTCCTTTGGGAGCATCTTTAAACCTGCTCACGGGGGCGAATCCGATCAATGCGGCACCTTCGCTACGTCCATATTCAATAACTTTAGCCTTCATTGAATCCATCTGACTCCTCCTCGGTTTCTTTTTTTTACAGGCTGTATTTGCTATCAAATTTAGTGAAATTTTTGGACCGCCATCATTCCAAAGATTCTTCCTCCTTTCCTTCTTTTTCTCAAT
>Ga0315280_10008390_pt1 | contig 13531 bp, 3 predicted proteins | sample YL17G06_40_MG_FD_203697 | JGI IMG/M metagenome (GOLD analysis project Ga0315280, IMG submission 203697) | Sediment microbial communities from Yellowstone Lake, YNP, Wyoming, USA - YL17G06_40 | ecosystem: Environmental > Aquatic > Freshwater > Lake > Sediment | place: USA: Wyoming | collected...
CCCCGCCCTACGTAGAACCCGGAGCTTTAGGAACTATAAATGCTACTATACTTAACTTTGGAGAAAATAACGAAACTGACGTGACGGTACAACTCTTTGCAAATGGTATTTTGGTAGACTCTGAGTTGGTGGGCTTCCTAGCCGGTGGGAACTCGACAAGGGTTAGTCTTTTATGGAATCCAACAGTTGAAGGTTTATACAATGTTACTCTTTACGTGTTGCCAGTTCCCGGAGAGACTAGCATAGAAAACAATGTTTTTATGAAGCACATTTATGTTGGATTTCCAGTGAAAGCTGTCGTATTGCATTCTGCTGGCAACGTATATGGCGAGATCATCACCAATTGGCAGACGCTGACTAATGAATGGTATCTGTTTGGCGATACAATGGTCTACATTGATTACACAACTTTAAACAAAGATGACATCACCTACGAGGACATTGCCTCCACAGAAGCAGATGTTTTGATTATTTCATGCGCATCCGATCCATACGCAGGTTGGCAATTTACAGACTCTGAGATTGAGACAATAGAGCAATATGTTTATGAAGGGCACGGGCTAATAGCCACAGCTGGAACGCTTTACTACCAAGTTCCAAACAACAACAAGCTGGCGCCGCTTTTTGGGTTAAACGAGACCACCGAGTGGACCTCGACAGGAACAGACCTCTTGCACTTGTTGAACACAACTCATCCAATCTTCACTAACGTTCCAAACCCGCTGGTGTTTCCACAAGTAGGAACCGTACTTCCTTACGACGGGCGATGGGACTCGAACGAGCTGTTCGGCGGCAAATATCTTGCACTTGGGCACTATCAAGAGAGCGCAATAGCCACTTACAGAGGCTTGGTGTACATTTCTCCATGGTTAGAAACCATACCACCGTATTACCACCATCACCTGCAACTACTCTACAACACCATAACATGGTCACGCTACCAAAAGCCAGAACACGAGCTTGTAGTATCCTTGGAAGCTCCAAGACGCCTTAACCCGAGCGAGTCCACGCTATTAAACGCTACTGTATTTAACAGGGGGCGAAACAATGAAACTGATGTCGAGCTACAACTGTTTATTGATGGCGTATTAGTTGATTCTGCGACTATACCCGAGTTATCGGTTGACCATTCCTACACTCTCAGCTATCCATGGACCCCAACGGTTCAGGGCGTATATAACGTTACAGCATACGCGCCGCCCATATCTGGAGATGAGTTTACACAAAACAATATCGCTAAAAAAACGGTTACGGTACTCTTGATCGCTGTTAGAAGCGTTCTCGTCTACTCAGACGATGCTTTCGTCGCGCCATCTTCAAGGTACGTCATCGTTGCTTTGAACAACTTGGGAATCAACTACACTTATTACGCTGATGATCCTTCGGGGTTTGGTTGGGCGCTGGTAAGCCAGCCTTGGGATCTGGTGATTGTCGATCACTACAACTACTACGCAGTGGGGTCTTACTGGACAGAACTTGAGGAATATGTGCGCGATGGGGGTCGCCTTGTTCTGAGCACGTTTGACATCGATGGTTCTCACTCAGAGCCGACAACTCTATGGGATACTCTTGGGGTTCGTTGGGTTTCAAACATGCAAGAATCGCCGGAACCCGTATATCGATGGATTCCTTCGCACCCAATATTCACTTTTCCAAACACTGTAGGTGACATCACCTCTTATGTATACTGGGGTCCCGTAGACTACGGAGACCACGTAGCAGCCACCACTGGCACACCGATTGCAGGTTTTACGACATCACCTATGGAGGACTATGCAGCTATAGTTGAGGGCAATATCTATCCAACGGTGCTTTTCAGCTTTTGTCTGGACGATTTTCGTTACGATGAAGACGGTGACGGGAAGCTTGACGCCATCGAACTGTGGCAGAATGCCATTGTTTACTTAGCCAGAGGTTTCGAGCATGACCTCGCTGTATCTTTGGAGGCTCCAGAATTTCTTGAGCCCGGTGACTCAGTTGCGCTGAACGCAACCGTCCGAAACCGTGGATTAAGCAACGAGACAAATGTAACGCTGGAACTGATAATTAACGGCACCATAGTAGATTCTGAACTAATTCCAGAGTTATTAACTGGAGCCTCTCACACGATTGACTATCTCTGGACTCCAGTCGAGGGAACATATAACATTACAACATATGCGCCACCTGTATCAGCCGAAGAGTTCGCAGCGAACAACGTTGCAACGAAGATTGTCAGCGTTAGACCAATTAAATATGTTTTGTTTGACCAAACTCACGGAACCGACAGTATCTACAGCTACAGCACATGGGTAACAAGTCTAACTAACAGAGGTTACGTGGTTGAAACCCACACTATTGATCCTATTACGCCTATCGTGTTAGAGGGATACGACGTGTTCGTTATTCCACAAGCCCATTCTTCATACATAGCAGATGAACTTTCAGCAATACAGAATTTTGTCTTTAATGGCGGCGGACTCCTTGTCATAGGAGACGACAACCCATGGATTTATGCAGAACTAACTAGTTTCGCAGGCATAACATGGGCAAGCGGAGGCACAAGCGGAACCACAACAGACATTACACTACACCCCGTGACCACAGGAGTGTCATCCGTGTATCTTAGTGCTCCAATAGCCATCATGTATGTAACTGGAACGGCCCAAGACCTAGTGAGAGACCCCGCGTGCAACATCATGCTGGCTGTATCAGAGCATTTGAGTGGGAAGGTATTGGGGTTCGCCGACGAAGACTCACTATGGGACTATGGCATCGGTCAAGCAGACAACCTGCTCCTCGCTAACAACATGATAGACTGGCTAACACTTCCGCGACAAGAACATGACCTCGCCGTAACCTTAGACGCTCCGAAGTTTTTTGAACTGGGCAATTCCACGGTGCTACATGCAACTGTTCTAAACAGCGGATTAAACAACGAAACTGACGTAGAACTGTATCTGCTGATCAATGACACTGCAGTTAGCTCTGTAACGATTCCTCAACTTCTGGTAAGCGAATTTTATACCATCAACTACACATGGACTCCAATAAGCACTGGAAGATACAATATTACTGCTTATGCTGCACCTGTGCTAGGAGAAGAATACGTAACGAACAATGTTGTAACCAAGTGGGCTTGCGTGTTCTTCTATACAAGGTTGTATCTTTCACACGAATGGATAGGCAGCGGAGATCCCATGGGCTGGCATGCAGACGACGCCAGTTGGCAGTACATTTTGCCTTTTGATTTTCCCTTCTATGGCGTATATTACAGAACAATATACATTTCAAGCAATGGCCTGATAACTTTCCTAGGTCCAGACTCTAGCTGCGGGAATAGCATGTCTTCATTGGCTCAGAAACTGGCGATAGCTCCGGCATGGGATGACTGGGTAACATACGAACCATACGACGTTTACATTTGGCAGAATTCCACCCATGTTGGCATTAGATGGTATGTTGCCGCCTACTACAACAACAGTGTAGTTGCGAACCTTGAAGCAATATTAAGCTCTGACGGCGTGATTCAATTTAACTATGAATATAATAATGGGCCAGTATCGACAACCGTAGGCATTTCAAACGGCGCTGGGCACATTCTTGCAGACGACTTAGCAAGTCTAAACTACTTTAACACCATAATCTTCGACGTCTATAGACATGATGTAGCCATCCAAGATATGTCAATTCATCCAGCACAAGTTTACGCTGGGCAAACAGTGAACATAAACGTTACAGCATTGAATGAGGGCGATGTACCAGAAAGCTTCAACGTAACGCTTTATTATACTCGAGTTGGGAACTCGAGCATTCCACCGGAACCTCATCCAGGCAACAGCATGTGGATTGAGCCATCAACCACAGACCTACTAGGTAAGCCTGTTGGCTACAAGTTTAACATAACCCTTTGGGTAAACTTGACCAACGTGCCGGATCCAGGAAGCGAAGTTGGTGCTTGGCAGGCAGTAGTAGTCTACAACAGTGCGTTGTTTAACTTTTCTCGTTACGACTTCACCGCACGCACCGCGCCTACAGACCCTATTCCAAACACAAAAATTAGCGAATGGTTTAAGAATGCTGGCACTTGGAAAACAATGCCAAAATTCGACCTCGGCTCTTTCAATGCTACCCACAATTACGTAATGCCAGGAGAATTATGGCTTTCTCCAGATTATGGAGAACCTGAAAACCCAAAGCCTGGGGAAGGTAGCTACGGAAGCCTAGTGTGGATTGAATTACAACTAATAAGCCTACCAGAACCTGCGCACATCGATTATATTCAGTATATAACAACAGGTGTCAGACGCTGCAAGGTATTTGACGAAAATAACATTAACATAGCAGGCACATTTTCTTTCTACCCAGCAAAACTTACATTTGGCGCTCCGCCTCCACCACCATTGCCGCCTTATAGAGTTGTTATTGGAGTGCAAGAGGTCATCAACCTTCCACCAAATTCAAGCACAATCCTAACCTTTGCATGGAACACAACGGGAACACCGCTTGGAACCTACTTTATGAACGCCATCGCAAGCGTAGTGATGGGCGAAGTAGACGTTAAAGATAACATTTACACGGGCGGAACAGTGGAACTCCTTTCTATGCATGACGTTTCAATAGTAAACGTAAGCGCATCTCGAACATGGGTCTACAAGAGCCACGATGTTGACATTAATGTAACCGTTAGAAATAGCGGAGATTTCGAAGAAAACGTGACGATCACAGTCTACTACAATATAACCGCTGGCGAAGCAATAGGCACCCAAGAAGTAGAGAACTTACTTCCAAACGAGAGCAGAACAATAACTCTAACATGGAACACAACGGGTGTAACGCCATGCAGAAACTACACGATAACAGCAGTAGCAATAATCAGAGAACCCGACAAAAAACCCACAGACAACATAATGGAAAGCTTAGAAACAGTTAACGTTAGAATTTTAGGTGACGCGAATGGGGATTCCATAGTTGACATCGCAGACATTTACGCCGTAGCAGTGGTCTTCGGAGAAGCTCCAAATAGCCCGAGATGGAACCCCGATCTAGACATAAACAACGACGGAATAATCGACATAGGCGACATATATATAGTAGCTAGAAACTACGGATGGACACAAGACTGTTAAAAATGACAGAAAACTTTCACCCTCTTTTTTCCTGTTAAGTGAGTTCATAAGCTTCCATCCCCATAGAATAAAAAATAGAGGAAAATTCCAAAAAGTTTAAGGGTGTTGAGTAAATAATAATCATTAGGAAAAGGAGAAAGGGACTCATGAAAAGGAAAATAATAATCCTAACGTTAGTCTTGACAGTCCTTGCATTAAATGTTCTTCCAATCTACACACAAAATCCAAATGAACCTCACCCTGGAAACGCCCTGTGGATTGAACCCTCCCTCATAGACCTAAAGGATAAGCCTATTGGCTACAAGTTTAACATAACCCTTTGGGTAAACTTGACTGACGTGCCGGGTTCAGCAAGCGAAGTTGGTGCTTGGCAAGCAGCATTAGTCTACAACAGTGCGTTGTTTAACTTTTCTCGTTACGATTTCACCGCACGCACCGCGCCTGAGGATCCTATTCCAAACGCAAAAATTAGCCAGTGGTTTAAGAATGCTGGCACTTGGAAGACAATGCCAAAATTCGACCGCGGCTCTTTCAATGCTACCCACGATTATGTGCTACCAGGAGAATCATGGCTTCCTCCAGATTATGGAGAACCTGAAAACCCAAAGCCTGGGGAAGGTAGCTACGGAAGCCTAGTGTGGATTGAGTTAAAGCTAATAAGCCTACCAGAACCTGCGCACATCGATTACATTCAGTATATAACAACAGGTGTCAGACGCTGCAAGGTATTGGACGAAAATAACATTGACATAGCAGGCACATTTTCTTTCTACCCCGCGCAAATCACATTTGGCGCTCTGCCTCCACAACAGTACCAGTTGACGATTACGTCTACTGCTGGTGGCACAACGAACCCAGCTCCAGGAACTTCCATGCATAGTGCAGGCAGTAGCGTTTTGGTCACAGCCTTACCCGACGCAGGCTACGTTTTTAGCCGTTGGGAGAAAGACGGAATTGACATAGGCTCAACCAATCCCTACAACATCCTCATGGATGCACCACACACGCTACATGCTGTCTTCACTGAAATAGTCCCACCACCACCGCCAGGTGGAGCCATTATATATGTAGACCCACCTGAAATAATAGATCCTACAATGATTCCTTCAACAACCTTCTGGATAAACATCACGATAAACAACGTGACAAACATGAAAATATGCATTTTCAACCTAACTTACGACCCTAACATAATTGGCTGGATTGGCGCTAACATATTCAAGGTTCAAGGCGCATTTCCGACACCAAAAATGATCATTGATGACGAAGCAGGTTTCATATGGATGAAACTTACCTATCCCTCAGCGATTACAGCCACTCAGCCAACGCCCCTCGTAGCAATCGAATTTCATGTAGAAGCCATGGGAGCAACTGTGCTAGACCTTCACGACACTCAACTTCTTGATCCGCAAGGCAACCCAATAGAACATCAAGCGAAAGATGGATTCTTCGCAACCCTCATACAAGATCTAACAGTAACCAATGTCACTGCATCACGTAACTGGGTTTATCAAGGCTGGGAAGTAAAAATAAACGTAACCGTCAAGAACAATGGAAACCAAATAGAAACCTTCTGGGTAGCCGCTTATTATAACACCAGTATAATTGGTAACTACACAGTTGTAAATCTGGCTCCCAATGACGAAATAACAGTAAAATTCACATGGAATACAACGGGCGTAGCTGCTTGCAGAAACTACACTATTATTGGGAAGGCCAAGGTCTTACCTTACGAAATCAACTCTGCTGACAATGAGTATCTCGATGGTTACGTGAAAGTTAGGTTTGTAGGCGATGTAAACGGAGACGGCGTAGTTGATATTGCTGACATTTACTTAGCCGAATTATCTTTCGGGGCAACACCAACGGATCCCCAATGGAACCCAGATGCAGATCTAAACCAAGACGGTGTGATCGACATAACCGACATATACATTATAGCCTTAAATTTCGGCGCTGGATGTTAACCTTAACCTTCCCCCTTTTTTATGTCGATTTCGTATTAACAGGTTAAACTGTAAACCACATTGAAACGATTCTTGATGACTGTTGAAGTTCACACATAACCATCAATATTTTTTTCATAATTAGTTGTAACCTCTATCCTCGATTCGTCGCATCTCAGCATGAAATTCAGAAAAGCTTTTAACCATTATAACATATATACCCAAAAGCAATGAGGGAAATAAAATGAAAAAATATATTATACTTATGGCATTGGCAGCCACGATTGCATTGTTGTCAGTAGCTTTGCCAGCAAGATCAGTCGGACCTACACAACCCCATCTTGGTAATGCCATGTGGATTGAGCCTTCCAACGTAAACGTAGGAGGCCAGCCATTAGGCTATAAATTTAACCTTACTCTCTGGATAAACTTCACAGCAATAGCAAACGGCAATGAAATAGGAGCATGGCAGTTCGTTCTCGCTTATGAGAAGGCATACATTAACGCTACAAGGGTTGGATACACTAATGGAAGTATGAGCCAATGGTTTAAGGATGCTGGTGTAGGAACTACGATGCCCGTAACCCCTGACCGTGGATCCTTAAACACGACCCACAACTATGTTCTTCACGGCGAAACTTGGATAGCCGGAGATAAAGCTGCTGAAGGTACTTATGGAGGTCTCTCATGGATAGAGTTTAATATCACTGCAATACCCGCTGAAATAAGCACTGGCACTTTCAGCTTTATTACGACTGGCGTAAAGCGTTGCAAGATAATGAACGAAGTAGCCGCCGAAGTTCAATCGGAGTTCACCTTTTACACTGGCACCTTTATAATCCCAGAATTCTCTTGCTTGTCATTATTGCTTGGAGCAGCAATACTAACATCCATGGCTGTCGCATTAAGTAAAAAAAGAATCTTGCTGAAGAAAAGATAAACTAAACAACAATAATTTGCTCCTTTTTTTGTTTGTTTTCCAATTAATTATGCTACTTTAGAAGAAAGCTCATCGCTGTAAATTGATTAACTTCCATTTTCTTTTTTAAAGTATTAGGCTTTTGTGTGGTTAGTGATGATCAATATCTCAATTAAGTAAAAGTTAAATATAGAACATAGCTTCATAACTAAGTTCTAGGTGGATATATTGAAAGAAAGACTGTTTCTTACAGCTTTCATTACTATACTATGCATTGCAAGCTTCATAACCAGAAATGCATGCATGAGTTGGCTAAATCCTGTTGGCATAATATTGGTGATACCTCCTGTACTTAGCGGAATTATGGGGTTATTTCACAGCAAGAAAAGCTAGAGTATGTTTGAAAATATGTACAATAATTATAAGCAATGATTGAATCGTTGATGCTGATAATTTAGAACAAGCATAATTATAGAAGTTAATTCCAAAAGCCTTAAAAAGCTTTAAGTTGTAGTTACTAGTGCCGAGGGAGAAGGGATACTGTGAAGCTACGGTTACCTATCGTAGTTGTTATGCTTTTTCTATTAATTCTAATTCTGCCATTTTTTGTTTCACAAGTTGAGAGCGGCACCTCAACTAATACATTATATGTCCATGCAGAAGGGGCAACTATTTGGACGGATAAAGGCGATTATGGTCCTGAAGAAACAGTAACCATTTTTGGAAGCGGATTTTTGGCTAATAAACAGGTCGCGATTACGATTAGGGCTCCGGATTCAAGTGTGGCCACGATTTATGCCACGACAGACGGGTCTGGCGCTTTCACGGCTTATTATACTTTGGACGGTATGGAAGGAACGTACACGGTAGCAGCGACGGATGGAACAAACACAGCCACAACAACATTCACGGACACCACTTATAGGTATTTCACAGCAACTATTTCACCAAACACAGCCATTACTGGCGAAACCAAGTCGTATACCATTACAATCACGAACGACATGTCTAGCAGTTCGGGGGTTGTGCTGGGCTCTGCGAAGATAGTGGTTCCTCCAGGCTTTACAATCATCTCGAGTCTAAACGTGTCATATCCTTCTGGAAAACCGTGGACTGCGACTCTTGTCTCTGGTTACATAAAACTCAATACTACGGCAGATTCTTATAGGCTTTCTCGCGGACAATCTGTTTCTGTTACTTTCTCAGCTACTGCTCCAGAAACAGCAGGCACATATACATGGACTACTAGCGCATGGGTGGACAGATCGTATGGGTCTGGCACTGCATTCACCTTAAAACCCGGCACGACCCAGCCCAAAGTAACAGTATCTACGCCACCCACAGTTTCCATTACGATAACTTCAAGTCCAGTTATTGGCTCAGGCTTCGTCAAAGTTGACGGTACAGCATACGACACGCCACACACGTTCACTTGGACGGTAGGCGGCACACACACGCTTCAAGCCCTCTCCCCAGTGTCAGGGGGAACAGGTACCCAGTATGTTTACACTAGTTGGAGTGCTCCAAGCTTTGGAAGTTCCACAAGCCAGACCTATACCTACACTGTGCCAAGTTCTGCCGAAACCGTAACAGCCAACTACAAGACCCAGTGGCAAGTAACCTTCCAGCAGAGTGGGTTAAGCAGTGACGCTACAGGCACTGTTCTTACTGTGGGCACAAACACCTACACTTACAGTCAGCTTCCACTGACGAACATTTGGGTTGATGATGGAACAACATACTCATATACCGGCACCGTTTCCGCGGGCACTGGCAAGCAATATGTCTTGACAGGCGTTACAGGCCTAACTTCGCCTATCCATTCATCTGGAACAGTTACAGCCAACTACAAGACTCAGTATCAGCACACGATTACAAGTTCGCCTGCTACAGGAAGTGGCTACGTTACTGTTGATGGAAGTGCTGTAACAACCCCGTACACGACGCCTTGGTGGGACAGTGGCTCATCTCACACGATAGCCGCAAACTCCCCTGTCACCATAGTCTCTGGACAAAGCCAGTATATCTATTCAAGCTGGAGCGATTCTGGGGCTCAATCACACTCGGTATCGCCAACAACAGTTACGACTTATACTGCTAACTTCCAGCTTCAATATTATCTTTCTGTTACTGGTGGAAACAGTCCGAAAGGTGCAGGATGGTACAACAGCGGAGTCTCGGCTACTGCATCATCAACTTGGGTTTGGAATACAGTGGCTGGGCAGAGTAGAACGGCTCTAACGAATTGGCAGTTAGATACGGTGAACCAGAACCCTAGCCGTTCAAACACTGGAAATTTGACGACTTCCAGTATAACCATGTCGGCGTACCACGTGGTTAATTTTGTTTCGACAACTCAATACTATCTCACAGTCACAGGTGGAAACTCCATATCTTATGGCACGGCAAGCCCCACCTCTGATAATTGGTATGATAGTGGGCAATCAACAACTGTATCGTCTAATTGGGTTTGGGATATAGTTTCTGGACAAAGCAGATATGCCCTAACCAACTGGCAATTAGATGGGGTAAATCAGAATCCGACCAGACAATATAGTGGCACTTTAACAACCTCTTCAATCACTATGTCCACTTATCACACGGTAAACTTTCTCTCCACAACTCGATATTACTTTAGCGTATCATCTGCCTATGATTCTCCAACCGGGCAAGCATGGTATGATACTGGCTCTAGCATAAGCTCAACTGTTACAAGACCAGTTTCTGGTGGAACGGGAATCCAATATGAGACCACTGGCTGGACAGGCACGGGAAGTCTGAGTTCTGGAGGGACTGCTGGCTCAAGCTCCACTAGCTCATTTACAATCAATGCTTACTCAACCTGCACATGGAACTGGAAGACTCAGTACCAGTTGACTATGGGTACGAACTTTGGCACTACATCCCCGTCTGTTGGAGACCACTGGTATGACGCTGGTTCAGTGGTGAGCATTTCCGCTACTGCCCCTTCAGTCGTTGATGGTGAACGCTACGTCTGGAATGGATGGACAGGCACTGGAACAATCTCTTACACTGGAATGAATAACCCAGCCACTGTCACAATGAACAGTCCCATAACCCAAACAGCTTCGTGGACCCACCAATATCGTCTAACCATGGCTACTAACTTTGGCGCAACCAGCCCCTCTGTTGGTGAACATTGGTATGATGCTGGCTCAGTTGTATCAATCGGGGCAACTCCTCCATCTGTGGTTGATGGTGAACGTTATGTTTGGCTTGGATGGACCGGAACCGGAACCATATCATATTCAGGTATGGACAATCCAGCTTCTGTAACCATGAATAGCCCAATAACTGAAACAGCTGCTTGGAGACACGAGTACAGATTAACTATGGCTACCAATTTTGGAACAACATCTCCGTCGGTTGGAACCCACTGGTATGAAGTGGGAACACCTGTGCCTATTCAAGCATTTGCTCCATCAGTTATAACAGGCGAACAGTATGTATGGAATGGATGGACAGGAACGGGTACCGTTAGCTACACAGGCACGGCCAATCCATCTTCAGTGACCATGAACAGCCCAATCAGCGAAACAGCTTCGTGGACGCATCAATTCCTCTTAACCATAAAGACTAGCGGGCTTCCCTCCGCCTATCCCACGAAGGTCTATCTTGCGGGGTCACAAGTCGGCACAGCATCAGATGCGTCACCTTACACCAAATGGTTCGACGCAGAAACTCCCACCGGGACTATTGGTGTGGACAATACGATTTCGGGAGCAGCTGATACCCGATACGTCTTTGTAGAATGGGTCGAAGACTCTTCCACAAATAATCCAAGAGCATCTGAAAACATGAATTCGCCAAAAAGCTTCACAACTGAATACAAGACTCAATATCAAGTGTCTTTCACGCAGACAGGGTCTGGTGTAGCGCCGACTGTCACGTATACTGCTGACACTGATCCAATCGGAACTGTTCCCTTCAGCGTTTGGGTTAAGGCTGGCTCTGAAATTACATATGCATACCAAGACACTGTGCTTGGAGCCCCCGGCGTAAGATACGTTCTCATCGGTGTTACTCTATCTTCACCGCAGACAGTAAACAGTCCCCTAACGATAAGTGGCTCCTATAAGACTCAATACCAGATTACTGTTACAGCCAGCCCAAGCGAGGCTCTAGGCGGAACGTTCAAAGTTACATACACCCAGTGTGGAACCACATACACAAACGTGCAGAAGACAACATCGTGGACTGAGTGGGTCGACGGCACCACGGCTGTAACCGTGAGCGAGCCTCAAGACATCGTAAACGGATACAAGTTTGATCACTACGATCCATCAGCTGGCGTCACCATGGACGGCGCTAAAACAATCACTCTAGTTTACACTAGTATTGGGTCACTTTCAGTCACCATAAGCCCGACAACGGCAAAGATTAAGGTTGGAGAATCCGTAACCTTTACTTCTACAGTCTCCGGAGGTGTACCGGGTTACTCTTACAAATGGTATCTCAACGGAACGGAAGTTTCAGGCGCCATTTCCCCCACATGGACGTTCACCCCAGTGACTAGTGGGACCTATAACGTTTACTTGAATGTTACAGACAGCATTCACAATACTGCAAAATCAAATATAGCCTCAGTAACGGTTGCGCCACCGCTTATAGTTTCAATCTCCCCAACCTCAGCCTCGATATTAGTCGGACAATCTGTAACCTTCACGTCAACGCCCTCAGGAGGGTATCCACCGTACAGTTATCAATGGTATCTTGGCGGGGTTCAAGTTTCAGGAGCAACATCCGCCTCATGGACATTCACACCAACTACAAGCGGAATATATTATGTATACTTACAAGTTAAAGATGCCAACAACAACATTGCACAATCAGAAACCGCAAAAATCACTGTCATTCCTTCTGTTCCTGTTGGAGGATATTCAATATCATTGGCTAAAAGAACTCCAACATCCCAAATAGCAGCCTACACGCTGCTGATCGCTTTGTTTGGCGTAGCACTAAGCCTTAGAAAACGCAAAAGAAAATAGACACAAACCACATAATTTTTTCTATATTCCTCCAAAGCAGCTAGCATCCACTCGGAGCTTTTAGTGATGAAAGCGAAAAATAAAGGTGAAACCGAAAAGTTTGCTCAAAATAAAAGACTGGTATATGCAACTATTGCACTCATAGCAATAATAATTCTGGCGAGCATTTTTTTCTACTTTCGCCCTAATCAACTAAGCCAACCGAAAGCAGCAATAATAGATCAATTAAGTAGTTCGCATTTAGCCGACTCTATTCGATACCCAAACCAAACGTTCATAAACACCGCAAAACAACTATTGTACAAGCGTTTCTCAATAGTCGACTACTATTCAGACAATGCAACAGTGGAACAGTATAAGGGTCTATCCTCAAAAGATTATAAGCTGATAATTTGGAGAGCACATTCAGCATTAGATCTAGGTTCAAAATACATCGCGATATCTACATCTGATGAGTATGGTTCCAAGAATTACGACCAATACTTAGAAAATGGGCAACTTACTTTATGTAACATAACTGGCTACTACTATTTTGGAATAACCCCGAAA